>Ga0307982_1000494_pt1 | contig 31226 bp, 21 predicted proteins | sample OrgLakmetagen989_FD_201847 | JGI IMG/M metagenome (GOLD analysis project Ga0307982, IMG submission 201847) | Saline water microbial communities from Organic Lake, Antarctica - #989 | ecosystem: Environmental > Aquatic > Non-marine Saline and Alkaline > Saline | place: Antarctica: Organic Lake...
CTATGCTTGCTGCTCGAGCCAATGCCGTGGCAGGGGGGGCGGGCCACACTGGGGGGGTCTCGTTTCTCTTGAACACCCCTACACTTGCAGCAACATCTTTGTTTGACTTGGCTTCGCTGCCAAGTGCCCGCTCTGACATGAGGAGTGGCAAGGATGGCGCGAATGAAGCCCCCAAAGCTGTTCTGCAACTTCAAGTGCAACACCTGCCGGCTGCTGTCGCCCACCGTAGCATGGTCAACACAGCTTGCCAAATTGACTGTATCGTGGATGGCAGTGAGCAGTGGTCCACCAGTGTCGAGGGCACTGTGACGTGTGCAGGGGGGTTAAAATCTGGCGTTGGGGAGGGGCACGGGGACCTTGTTGTTCTTGGCACTGACGTGGGTCTACTGCACTTCATCAGCAGCCATGGCGATCGCGTGGGCCCATCACTGCTGCTGGGCAACCCTGTGGTGACCATGCACCTGCAGCCTAGCGCAGTGCAATTCCGCAGCCAAGCCTTGCTCACAGCTGTGACAGCGGATGGCCTGGTGCGATGCTGGATGCTTCTGTCAGCGCACGGCACAGTATCTGCCCGCGCTGCCCTCTCCTGCAGCATGCGCGACGCCGCCGTGTCTGTGGCTGGCTCCAGCGCCCGTCGTGTGGTGCTGCACGGGGTGCACGCCAGTGTGGATGTCCCCCCCAGGGACGGTGCGGGGGCTGCTAGGCCTGCTCCTGCCACCAACGTCACAGTGCGTATTACTCTGGCAGCCCTTGTGGCTGCAGGGGCTGCCCCACGGCAATGTGTCACCCTGGAATTCGACGCTGGGGCTGCTGCCTGGGTGCCCACGGGGCAAGGTGGGGGGGGGCTGGGGTCTGGAGTGGGGGGGGTGGCTACTCAAAGTGACCAACAGTGCATCGCAGTAGGTTGGAACAGCTCCATACAGCCTGCACAGCCCGCAAAACCGAGGCTTCGCGCAGTGGTGGATGGCGTGGATGCGGCAGCCCCCCTTGCCACCCTTGGTCGGCTGCAGCAGGCGGTGGCACGCGCTGCCCAGGGCGGCCGTAAGCAACAGGAGCATGGTCAGGCGTTGCAGCGGCTGCTGCTGGGCACGCTGCAGCTGCTGCTGCACCGGGACACGAGCACGTCGCAGCGACCACTGCTGCTGGCCGCGCTGCGACGTGAGCTGTACAAAGCTGCCAACGCAGCGGCACGCCATGACCAAGACACCTCGAAGCCATTGCCTGCCTTGACTGTGCAAATGCTGCTGGAGGTTGTTTTGCCTGAAATGCAGGAGCAGCTGGAGGCAGCTGGCGCCGAGGGGGGGTCTTCTGGGGGCTCAGGGGGGGGCATTGCAGGTACAAGCAGTATCGCATCGGTTTTTGGAACACTGGCAGGAGCCGGTAGCGGATCATCCAGCAGGGCTCCAGGGGGCTCATCAGCTGCTGTGGGGGGGGTCACTTCCGTCGGAGGGGCCCCTGGATCTTACTCCAGTGCCGCCCTGTTTCCCAGCCTTTGGAGCACCCTCACTGCCCACACTGGTCAGTCCCCTGATGTGCGGCAGGCTGCAGCCGTGAGCTCAGCAGCTGCCCGGCAGCACACGCTGGCTGCAGCCCGCAGTGTGGTGGTGGATGTGCTGTCCAGCCTGCGCGCCGCAGTGTCGGTGGCTGGCGGTGATACCGCCGCCGCCAGCAGTAGTGTTGACGGTTAGTGCAGTGCTGGCGCCTGCTGTGAATGCTGTGTGTTGTTTGCTGTTTAGATTAATTACACTGAGTGATTGCGGTGCGTGCAATCCAGCTGCCGCCTCAGACTGCTTAGTACATGCTGGCGTGGTCAAGTCTGGAAGACCCCCCCCTCGGAGAAGTGCGGCCACCGCTGCCCAGCAGAGCAGCTATGGTCAAGCTGCCCTGCTGGATCTTCCCTTCGTGCCCCTGCAGGCTGGTGCTGCCCGCGGCCGTCAACCCGATGGCCCGGCGGACGTCAAGGGGGGTCACACGGGCGGAAGTGCCCCCCCCTCGAATCATTCGAGGGGACTTGCGACCAGAAGGGGCCTTCGTGAACTTTGACAGAGAGTCATCCGTCGCAGCACCCCCCTTGGCACGAGGGGACACCCCCCCGTTCACAGCAGTGTCTACTGGTGACACACGACCGCTCACCCAAGGCTTTGAGTAGTTTCGCGTTGACGATAAAGTGGAGGTAGATGCTGCGTTGACGTTTTTCAGTGGTGACTTGGTGATTGACGGGGCCCCTCGAGTGCCAAACATGCCCCCCCGTGCCGAACTGCCACCGAAGCCTGGCTTTTTAGCAGGGGCCCGCTTTTTCTCAATCCACGCTTTAGTGACCTCGTGCCGACTGCGGGGACTGGTGCTGCGGGCACGGCGGGGAGAACCCTCCCCTGCACCCCCTCGAGCGGGAAACCGGGGAGGTGACCTTTGTAGAAAGCCCTCTGGGGGGGGGTTCAGCTCGTGCCGTTGCCTGGTGGGGCTTCCAGATGCCCATGGGCGTGAGTACATGCGCTCTTTGAACTGCCTTCTGGACGGGGACACCCCCTCCTGGGGCTGTTGAGGGGAGCCTGGAGCTGATTGCGACTGCATCACTGCCTCGCCTGCACGCCGCACTGGGCGACGCGGAGATCGGCGTCCAGCCCCGGGGATACGCGCTGATAAGGAGCCGCGCTGGCTACCTTGCTTCTGCTCTCCTGCGGGGGTGTCCATGTCGAAGTGGCTGCCCCCCCTGCGATGTGAGGGCCCCTGTACCCCCTTTGCAGGACTGGTGGGGGCGACCATGTTCTGACGCCAAGGCTTGTAGTGCTCAACGCTGCGCCCAGATCTGGGGTAGGGGGTCCCCTTGGCCTTGCTGCCCCCCCCCGACACCCTTGACGAGGGGCTGACCACCTCAACCCCCTGAGTCAAAAACGTGCCCCCCTCATGTCCGGCTGCATTGCTTGCACGGGAACCCACCCTAATGGCATGGTGTTCCTGGCCAGGATCGCTTCCGTCTGTGTTCAGCCCCGCATCTGGGTCAGGGTGGTGTATTTCGCGGTCGGCCGCCATGCCGCCTGTTCGTGGGGACAAGTAAACGCCCCCCTTATAAATCTTGCGAACATCGCCAATAGTGAGATGCCCGTATGGTAGATGAGTGTGTGATGATGTTGATGCGGGGCTGCTTGATCTGCCGCGTGGCGATATGCGCTTGCCTTGGCCGGCGTTTCGTCTGCGGGGTTTCGTCAAATCCACCCGCTTCACCGTGCCCGCTGCCGTGATGAATTGGGAGCGATCATTCGTGGCTCGTGCCGCAGCATCATCAAACACTCTTGGGTTGACATTGATGATACGGTTAACCATTCTTGTATTTTCTTCGTGGATTTGCTTCTGCTTCAGGAGATATCTCGATCTTTGTGAGGACTGAATCTGGTGCATAGGCTCAGTTCGAAAGGAAATGTTTGGGCGCCCAGCAGCCATGTTCACAAGCCGATTTCCCATGCGAGCATTCTCCTCTTGGATTCGCTGCAGCTCTTGTTCTCCTGCAACGTAAAGCCCGTGAGCACTATGTGGTCGCAGCGACATGCCGTTTCAAGTACTCACGAAAAGTGTAGTTGCGGCGAGTTTTGGACTGAGACCGTGATGTTGAGACAGACTTGAAAGATTTTACACTTTCTGTAATGGCCCTGCTACGCTGACTGCCGGGGCTGTCTTCAAATGAGCTGGCTGTGTCCACTGTGCTTGGGCTGGCCAATTGCTGCTTCATTTGCCCGGCATGGCGTGACCTGGAGGGCGACGCAGCTTGATCGGCAGCCTTGCTGCGGACCTTGTGTGTGTTGGCACTAGACGTTGATGTCTGCTTGGTCTGCGCACTGCTGGTGCCATACGTGAAGATCTGCACGCCAGTGTCCAGGGTTTCGTGCGAAGTGAGGTGGCTTCCGCTGCTTGGTTTGCTAGCCTCGCTGCTTCCAGCAACGGCCGCCTTGGTGGGGAGAACAGTGTGTTCTGGTATGTGGGTGGCCTGTTCCACTTCAAGTTCGTCCACAGACTCGACCTCCTCCTCTGAGGAGTCGCCTTCGTGCACGGTTTGCTGTGTCGCCTGCTCAGCCGCTACGCCTCTAACATGGCTGCCTGCCACCATTTTAGCGGCCAGTGCTTGCAAGAAGCCCGCACTGGCCATGGAATGCACCCGTTGCATATTGTTAAACCTGGATGAAAATGCGCAGCTGCCCAAGTGCAATGCCGAGAAGAGTCCTTGTTACAGTTTTGGCAGTTGCTGCACCGCCGCTGCGGATGCAGCAGCATCCCCCCTTGCCTTGTGCCCCTGGCCTGGGCACCCCCCCCTCTCCCGGACAGCAAGCCAAGGGAGTGCTTTTGGCAACGCACTGCCAGCTGTGTGCCTTCTCCTAAACACGAGTCCCTGCATTGTGCGCATCACGTGCACGGGCCAGGCACCACAGTCAGCCGGGCGCTGGCGCTTGTCATGATCAGCTGCAGAAGAGACCCAAAAAGTCTTACGTCACATATGCACCGCCTTGTGGGCACAAGAGACTGCGGAGCCCCGAGATAACAAGGACTCGGGTCCGACCCTTGGATCGTATGATGCCAAGGCCCCAAGCTACCGGGCTTGGGGTGCCGACTCTAACCAATCCAGCCTGCTAGAGATTTTCGCCCGAGAGAACTACTGGACTGGGCGCTGCTGTGTAGTCCGGCCGTAGCCTCCTACTCCTAAGTTTCCCAGCCAGAATTGCAACAACTCATAACAAAACTGGGGGATAGAACAAAACTTCGAAGGGAAGTACTCTTCATACTGCCGCTTCGTCAAGGCCTCGCCCCTCCCTCCGGGCTTGCGCCTGCAAACGCGGTCAATTCAAGTCCTCGGGCGGAGGACCAGCAGCGCCATGAAATTGGCCTTTGCATTCACAAAGGCGCATACTGAGAGTTGAAGCAACAGTGAAAATCTATGGGAAGGACTTTGCGACTGAATAGGGGAGCACCAGGGAGTCCTGACACGTCACACAGCCAGATGAAAGGAGCCTGGTGCACTGCACCAGAGAAGAATGCAGCTTGTAATTGCATACTTGCCTGCATTTGCCGCACCAAACATCAAATGGTCATGTCCATGCACACTCTGAAGTTTTCTAGATATTTCTATGGTGAAGTGGCGGCTCAATATCCCAAAGAAACCAGTGCATTCCGCAGCGGACCTCACGAATATTCTTCTGACGAAAAGGGGGTGAACATTGCGATGAGAGGGGTACTCTTCTCGCTGGTCGAATACAGTGTAAGACAGGGCGTGCTCGCGTGGCTGCAGTGGCACTTATGTTTTTGCACTAATTGCCTGTACTTTTGCGCGCTCAGTGCTGATGAACAGATAGGCTCGTGCATCACATCTCCTTCGAATTCCGCATCATGGCTGCCGAGAATGCTTCTAAGCGCCGGCGAATGCTTCCCTCCGCGGAAAATCCGGCCATGAGTGCTTCATCTGGTGGTCTGATTCGCTCTTCATCCATGAAGGACTTGCAGGCTGCTGGTGAAGGCCCCATGTCTCCAGAAGACCGCGTGACGCTGTTGGAGAAATACCACCAAGATGAAGCTGCAGTTGAGCAAATTCTGCCCTTGGTCGGTGAGTTCTGCGCAGATTGTCGTTCCCAGGTAACAATACAGCTACATGACGCCATCACTATTGCTATTCATGTACACAGGTGAGCTGTACCGACGTAACATTGTGGTTGCTTTGGTGGGTCGATCCGTGGCCAATCACGCTGCTGCCGAGGTGCTGCGCATGCACCAGTTTGCAAGCCAAAACTTCGACGACAACATCTCAGTGGGCACAACTTTGTCCATTTTGCGTGCACTGAAAGAAGTTATGACTCTCCCATTCCGTGTGGACGTCGGACTGTTGGTGTCCAAGGTGACAGTGAGTGCTGGCAGCCCAACACGCCAAGTGCCGCGCTTTGCCAAGATTGCACCACACCACACACGCTGCTGCAGGACGCATTAGCCATCGAAGAGCCCACTGCCCGCCATGCTGCCCTAGTGGCCGCTCTCTCCGCCCAGCTGGCGGAAGTGGAGGCCAGTGTCCTTCGCCCCAACCCAATGACCAAGCCCCGTGACGTGGTGTTGTACGGCTTTGGCCGCATCGGCCGCATCCTGGCGCGCATGCTCATCACTAAGACTGGCGCAGGCCTGAAGATGCTCCTGCGAGCCATTGTCGTCCGAAAGAAGAGCGCTGACGAGCTGGTGAAGCGGGCATACCTGCTTGCCCAGGACAGCGTGCACGGGCGCTTTCCTGGAACTGTCACCGTTGACGAGGCCAACAACGCCATCATTGCCAACGGCAACATCATCCACCTCATCCACGCCAACTCCCCCGAGGAGGTTGACTACACGGCGTACGGCATCGAGGACGCCATCATCGTGGACAACACTGGTGTGTGGCGAGATGCCGCAGGGCTGGGCAAGCATTTGAAGAGCAAGGGGGCCTCAAAAGTGGTGCTCACTGCCCCCGCCAAGGGATCCGATGTGCCCACTGTCGTCGTGGGGGTGAACGATGACCGCGTGGTGGACTCCAGCAACATCTACTCCGCAGCATCTTGCACCACGAACGCCATTGTTCCGTCTCTGAAAGTGTTGAATGAGGTGTTCGGCATTGTATCCGGCCACGTGGAGACGGTGCACTCGTACACAAACGACCAGAACCTGATTGACAACTTCCACAAGAAGGCACGCCGCGGGCGTGCCGCCGCCCTGAACTTGGTGCTCACAGAGACCGGCGCCGCCAAGGCTGTGGCCAAGAGCATTCCCGAGCTGGCAGGCAAGCTGACTGGCAACGCTATCCGCGTGCCCACCCCCAATGTCTCCATGGCCATTCTGATTCTGCAGACGGAAAAGCCTGTGTCGCTGGAGGCTGTGAACAAGGTGCTGTTTGACGAGAGCACATGGGGGGCGCTGCACCTGCAAATCGGGTACTCCCATGATGAGGACGCGGTGTCCTCTGATTTTGTGGGGGAGGGGCACACTGGCGTGGTGGACGGCCCAGCCACCATCGCCGCTGACAAGCGCGTCAACTTGTACATTTGGTACGACAACGAGTGGGGGTACTCTGCGCAGGTGGTCCGCCTGGTGCAGAAGATCGCCGGCGTGGAGTTTCCCAACTTTCCCAGGCATGCCCAGGCAGCACCTGCCCCTGCTGCAGCTGCTGCTGCCGGCCAGTGAAACGGCTGAGACCTTGTGCGTTCAAGCCAAATGAATCCGATTGCTGCATTTTATACTACATCGACACATAGTGTCTGGCTTGGTTTGTCGGAGACGGCTGCTGTCGCAGTACTAGTACTAGCGATTCGTTGGCTGAGACAGGTTTTGGGGGGGGCTGCTTGTACTATGCAACTGCTTTGTCGATGCAACACGGTGCAGAGAAAGCATCAAATCTCAGCCTGCTTTATTGTAAAATGTGCATCACATCACAGTCTGTCGTTCATGGTGCACCTTGGGATCAGCTCACTCCACGACATATCTCACCATGGCGGCCTCTGACGACACGGACTCGTCCCAGCCCGAGCTGCCTGTAGGCGTTGACCCCATGTTTATGGCCATGCACAAGCTTCGATACAGGGAGTTTGATGAGTCTATGCAGTTGTGCTCAGATGTCTTGACAAAGAACCCGTATGATCAGGTGAGCCGCGTTACACTGCTCAGTGAAACTCTGGTCATTTGCATTTACTTCGCTACAATTTGCAGGCTGCATGGTCCCTCAAGGTTCGCACATTGACACAGAAAATGTGGGTTGATGATACTGATATGGAAGAAGAGGGAGTTGCAGAGGCTCTCCTGGATGAAACAGCTACAGCTCAAGTGGCGAGGTGAGTCTTCTGCCGTTGGCGACAGCGCTGCATTGCCAGCCACAGCACTTGCAAGGATGTCTCTTCTCACGCAGACCCGGAACCTCTCTACGAACTTCACAATCTGCCCGCCACACTGGACCCAGTGCCGCAATTCGCCCCATGTCTTCGTCTGGGCGCCCCTTGTCGGGTTTCGCCCGCCCCGGATCCCGAGCTGGATCAGCACGGGGCACCAGCGTCGACCGCCTCATGCGCTCGGGGCGTGCCGGTTCCTCCCGCCCCATGACCACCCTGGGCCGCCACATCCGCCTGGGCACAGCCAGCATGCTGTCCAGTGCCGACGGCCCCTTCATTGACGTCGAGAAGCTGCCCATGGCCAAGTACGCCAAGCGGCCTACCCTGGCGAAGACCCTGTGCGACTACATCTTGTACCACGATCACAATGCCCGCAAGGCATTGGAGCTGGCTGCCGCCGCCACTGTGCAGGCTGGGTACCAGGACTGGTGGTGGAAGGCTCGCCTTGGAAAGTGCTACTACCAGCTGGGCATGCTTCGTGAAGCAGAGAAGCAGTTCAAGTCAGCCCTGCGCCAGCAAGACATGGTGGAGACGTACTTGGAGCTGGCCAAGGTGTACATGAAGCTTGACCAGCCCAACGCCGCGCTGGACACGTATATGAGGGGGGCAGAAGCCTTCACAGGGGACCCCTCCATGCTGGTGGGCATGGCGCGTGTGCAAGAGGTCATGGGCGACAGCGACAAGTCATGTGCGCTGTACAAGCGCGTGCTTGCATACGATGGGGCGCATGTGGAGAGCATTGCCTGTGTGGCTGCCAACCACTTCTACTCGGACCAGCCGGAAGTCGCTCTCAAATACTACAGGCGCCTGCTGCAGATGGGCGTGCTGTCATCAGAGCTGTGGAACAATCTGGGGCTATGTTGCTTTTACTCCGGGCAGTATGACATGAGCCTCAGCTGCTTTGAGCGGGGGCTGAATTTAGCCAGTGATGAGAGCATGGCAGACATTTGGTACAATATAGGGCACGTGGGCATCGCCCTAGGGGATCTGGCGATGGCGTACCAGTGCTGCAAGATCGCAGTGTCCATTGATCCCCACCACGCTGAGGCGTTGAACAACTTAGGGGTGCTGGAGGTACGCAGGGGGGCTCGAGACGCTGGGAAGGTGGCATTTGAAGCAGCCCACGAAGCAGATGAAGGGGTGTATGAAGCCCCCTATAATGCGTCTCTGACGGCCTTCCGTGGGGGAAACTTCCAAGACGCATATAACCTGGTGAATAAGTCACTGGCCATTTTCGGGGGGCACGGCGACTCTCAGGTCCTACTGAAGGAGTTGCAGGAACACTTCACGTTGCTTTGACCGGAGCAAGTGGCGTGGCAGAACAGCTTGGCTCAAGGCTGCCGCACGCATGTTCGTAGCTTGGGAGGTGGCATCTCTCGGCTGCGTGCCGGCCATTGCCCCCCAAGGGCACGCTGCAGGGGTGTGCAACTGAGCGAGGCAGGGCTGGATTGTGGTGCAAGTAGTCTTGTCCAGGTGTGCCTTCGTTGGCGCCGGGCAGGCCCTGCAGGAACGCTCAAATGACGGGCAGGGGAGCTCCCTCGCTGCTCCTACGTGCGTGCCCCCCTCGCTCACGGAGGAACCAATCATAGATACTAAGCTTCAAGATGCAACCGCTCAAGAGAATACTTGACGCGCACAAATTCTGCGGTACCTTCATCGGCCTGCATACCCCCCTGTGTGGGGTCAATGGGCTGCGGACCTTGCTTGCAAGGAGACGCTAAAATACATAACAGTTACATACACAGTCACAGTCACACACTATGTTTGCTTTTGTTGGATACACTGACTGTTCGCTAGGTTGGCTTTTAACTTCGTCCCCTCGGCTGGTGAAGAGACCTGCGGAAATTGTGCTTCGCACAGCGACAACAGGAGTTTTCTGCAGCATGCAGCAAAGCGCGAGCACCTTCTTCCAGGGCATTCAGAGCGATATAAAGAAAGAGCATAATGCACAGGGCAATACACATTCAGTGCTACATGGCGGTGGGGCGTCCATTCTGGATGTCACAGGCGGCGTAATGTCGCCAGGCCCTGCTGCGACGATTGCTGGCGAGACACCTGGTGGACCGCGATCAATTAACTCAGGAAGTCCTGGACAGCGCATGCCACACCCAGATACACTACCTCTAATTGCTGGAGACGGGCAAGACTGGCATGCTCAGCAGACCAATCGCTCCCCTGCGCAGCGATGTGGCGCCGTGTGTCACAGGCAGCTGAGTAGCCTTCTCGCAGTGCCTGCCAACTGGGTGTTCCTGGTACTGCTAGGAACATTGGCTGCAGTGGTCGGGTTTGTCTTCGACAGCTGCTCTCGGGCCTTGATCATTTGGCGGTGGACGCTGACAAGTCCTGCCTCAGGCACGGGCTTCGTTGTGTGGGTGGCTTGGTGTCTTGTATTCGGATTGCTGGCACTAGCAGCTGTGACACTGGGGTCCAGACGGGCCGAGGGAAGTGGTGTGCCCCAGATCAAATCCATCTTGGCAGACACCCCGCTTGCATCCTACCTGCGTCTGAAGGTGCTTGTTCCCAAGGCCATTGGCTCGCTGGCTGCACACGTCTCGGGACTGTCTGTTGGCAAGGAGGGACCCTTTGTGCATATCACGTGCATTTTGGCAAGGCACCTGTGGCGCCTGCCGCTGTTTGGCGCTATCCAGCGCAACCCTGGTTTGCAGCGCCAGATGCTGGCAGCAGCTGTTGCTGCGGGAGTAACAGCTGTTTTCGGAACACCTGTGGGTGCTGTACTGTTCTCAATGGAAGTAACAGCAACGTACTACATGGTCAGCAACCTGTGGCGTGCATTTGTGGCTGCTGTGGTGTGCGTGTTTGCCCTTGAGATCATCAACGCCATTCGTGACGACGAGCTATTTGACGCAACAACCATCACACCGAGTGACGTATCTAGTGAAATCATAGCATTTGCGTTGCTGGGGTTGCTGTGTGGCGTTGCCGCCTCGGCGTTTGTATACCTGTCTTCCAAGGTTCAAATTGTCCGACGCGCGACAGGCAAGACAGCCCGCGCCAGAGCCTTCCAAGTGGCTCTTGTGTGCTTGCTTGTTGCCGTGTGTACTTACCCCGCTGGATTTCTGCGCATGTCTGATAGTGCAGCCATCAATTCCTTGTTCGCATCCAGTCGGGCAGTGGACGGCCCAGAAATCACGGCAGGGGCTGACGTTGCAGCTGGCTCTGTGCCCAGCGATATGCGCTGGGCACTGAATGAGTGGACAGTTGATATGCCCATGCCATTCGCTGTGGCTATTTATTTCGTAGTGAAGAGCGTCACCACCGTCGTCAGCATTGCACTGCCCATTCCGTGCGGCCTATTCACACCGGTCTTCGCAATGGGGGCATCGCTTGGACGGCTCTTTGGCGAAATCGTAGCCAGCATTGTGCCATCGGTGGCCATCGAGCCTGCAGCGTATGCAGTTGTCGGCGCGGCAGCTCTCACCTCTGGCGCCACACACACACTGTCAACAGCAGTAATTGTGTTCGAGCTCACGAAGCAGATCCACCACATGGTGCCTGTTCTTGTGGGTGTCCTCATTGCGTACTCTGTGAGCAGCATGTTCACGCTATCTGTGTATGACATGCTGATGCTCATGTCAGGGCTGCCGTTTCTTCCACGAGCCCTGCAGCCAAGCGCCTACCGTGCTGCTGTGTCGCAGATGATGCAGCCAGTGCGCAGCCGTGGCTGCCCAGTGCTGACAGCAGATGCCAGCCTGGCTGATGTGCAGCACGTGCTCAACTTATTGGAGCAAGGCGCCCGGCGTCGAGCCAGCACCGTCACCACGCCTGCCTTCGCTGGGGGGCGAGACCGGGCGGAATCAGGCGCACTTTATGCGCGTTTGGATGGCAGCGTAGACGAGAGGGGTGGTGATACTGTCGAGGCTGCAGGTGGCTCAAGCTCACAGGGGGCAGCCGAAGGCTCGGGGGATGCAGCCCCTCCTGCACAGTGGTGGCGGTGTCTGCGGGCCCGAGCTTGGTGTGCTGGCCTTGATCAAGACGACGCCGCATTCCTATCATCGTCTCGAGAAGTGCCTGTGGTGGCTTCATATGATGACCCCGTGCTACTGGGCACAGTGCATGAGTCAGCCCTGCGGCATGTGTTGCTTGTTGCAAAAGCAGCGCAGCGAGCAGCCCCAGCCGGGAAACAGCAAGGGCCCCCAAACAACGAGCATGAAGACAGTTTTATTGGCGAGTCGACTGGCGTTGCAGGTGCTGCAGCACCCAGTGGCTGGGAAACACGCAGGGTGGCGTTTCAAAGCGCCGACCACGGCGCAATGCCTGGGAGCGCAGATCGGGTCTCTGACACACCAGCTGACGGAGACGGTGCCGTGCTGGCCATGAATAGTGCACCTTTCATGGTGGCATCAGGTATGTCTGTCTCTCACGTGCATTTTCTATTTGCAACGTGCATGCTTACGAGCGCTTGCGTCACACACCAGGGCCGTTTAGTGGGCACAGTGCACAGGGAAGACTTTGCACCCAAAGGGCAAGGTGTGGCCAATTAATTCCACTTCTACTCTGATTTGTGCACGTACTCCGTTGGGCGGCGGGGGAACGCGGGGCAGCAGGGGAACAGGACTGGAGTGTTCTTGGCGTATGCAAGCCAGTTAGAGTTCCCGCCCCACTTTTTTGCAGCAGCTTTGTCCAAAAGTGGCACACCAGACACAAATATAATCAGAAGGGCCTCCATAAATGGCCCTGCGAGGCTGACGAAAGCCAGTGGACTGCCGCTGAGGACATGCGTTGGAGAAGTGTACGCCACGTAGCAAGCTGCGCAGCCCAGGGCGTGCCACATAACCAGCTCACCGGCATAGTTTGGGTGCTGCGACCACGTCCAAATTCCAGATCGGATAAATTTGCCGTGATTTTTTGGCACTGCTTTGAACTGGCGCTTGCCTTCGTCAGCAGAGAACTGCACGATGTACGCGAGCAGCCAAACACACAGCAGGACCTGCAGAGGAATTGGAAGCTCTCCAAGGCGACCCAAAATTCCACCAGAAACGTTCGTTACCTCAAGAAGTTGCTGCCATCCTGCGGCAACCAGCAGGGGCATGCTCATCAGGCGCCCAAATAGCGCTCCGCTTGATGCGGAAATTGCGGCGGATTCTCCCGCAAATAATACAAGTACAGGGAGCATAGTGGCCGCGACCCACATACCCTGAACAGTCCACGGGCCCAATATAAATGCTATTGGCTTATCAGAGTACTTGGAAAGGCGATGATCCACCCCTCCGTCGCCGATGATGCGAATGAAAAGAAAACTGCCAAGGCGAGCGGCCCACAGCAGCACCGCAGTCGCAACTATGCAGTGCTGAAAGCTGACACTTGACCCGACGAGGCCAACAGATGCCAAAGCGAGGATAGCAAATGTGGAAGAACCAGTGAGATCGTACCAGTACTGTGTCTTGAGAGCGGCAGCTGGAATTCCAGCCATCCTGTTGAAATCAACGCAAGTGCCAGGCTTGAGTTTCGATACCAGCGCCTTACTTACCACTGAATGACAAAGCTTGCACTGAGCGTCAAACTTAATGCCCCAATTAAACTCCACATTTAATCGCTGTTTGTGTCAAGTTGGTGAGGCCACTACGTGAACCTGAAACGCCAGGCAAATTCTTGAGTGGTGTGCGTGGTGGTAGTGAACAGTCCGGAGAATCAAAGGATGCGTGGGGAACTGAACTGGTGTTCGCAAGACGTTCAGGCGGCTAATTGGGTTTTCGTTTGCTCCTGGGTGGCAGAACGCCCCCCTGCACCACACAGCTCGGCACAGCATGATTTCGGTGCTCATTGTTGTCTTCCCTGATGCCTGAGGAACATAAATCGCATTTTGCCTGGACGCACACTCTCACGAAATATTCAGTCATGGGGCAATCATGTTGCGGTAAGCAATCGGTCAATCCGAAGTCGAGGTATGTCTCACCAGCAACTGCTTGGTTTTGTGTTGATGCTCAGCCACTTGCCTTGGCATTACAGGGAGGAGCCGACTGAGCTGGAGAGCCGCATCCAGAAGGCTCTACAGTTCATCGTCGAACAACGACAACAAACCGCCTTGAAGCGACAGAAAAGCGCTGGAGCCGGCAGCCCTAAGGCAAAGTCAGCGCCAAGCGAGTGAGTGAGCTATGTCGCACAGCGGCCAGGCGTCAGCACCGTTCTCTTCCCGCAGCGCTCGACTAGACCGAGTAATTCTGAAGTTTCCTGCTATACGAGCGGCATTTTCTTCGATCCGTGCGGTGTTTAATTTGTTCGATGCGGACAAGAACGGCATTATTGATCATGCTGAGCTGAAGCTGGCAATGGAAGGCTTGGGAGCCAGTCTGGAGGACAGCGAGATTGATGACATGTTTACTGTGAGTTCACATATGCTGGAATCGTAAATTCAGCCTTTTCGTCGTGGCTGGCTGCATAGGAATTGTTGCTGGGGAACCCACCGCCCTCCGTGAAATTTCCGTTTCGGACGAAACGCTGCTGTTTCACAGGGCATGAAAATGACCAACAGCAATCCTGAAGGTCTCAACTTCAGGGAATTTTTGCTTTGTTTGAGTATCGGCTCAGTTCTGCAGCTTTTTCCTCTGATGAAGGCATATGCCTCACACGAGCTGCCTGCGTAAGTGGACGGGCTTCGCACGTGCTGAAGCAGCAGTACAAACCTCCCATCTGTTACAGGGAATCCAAGGTCGGCCAAGACCAGCCACCCATGTCTGCGCGTAGCTCGGCATCGATGTCTGAAGGGTCGGCATTATACGTGCGGGTACGTGAGAAGTCGGCGATGCTGCCAGCTTCCTTTCGCGACATTTCGTGCGATGCAGGGACAAAAGCTTGTGAAAGCACTTCAGCATGTGCTTGAGGCATACGTGCTGTTCGATGCAGATGCAAGTGGGACTATTGACCGTGAAGAAGTTTTGAACATCATTGCTGAGAAGGGTGCCAAAAAGCGTGGTGGAGCCAGTGGACTCCTCAGCAAAGAACGCTGGGCAGAGTTGGATTGGGACAGCGATGGCCAAATCACATTTGTGGAATTTCTGTATGCATTTGAAGCGTGGGTTGGTGTGGATGAAGATGAAAGCGATGAAGATGATACCACTGAGCTGGCAAGCTCTGTGAGCGCTGCCCTAGGACAGCCTGGCGGCGGTGCAGCAGCTGGCAGCTCCAAACCTGACCACCTCCCCGTTGACGACGTATCTTTTACCACTGGCAGTGCTGCTGCATCTCTTCAGAATACGCCCTTGGGCACATCTGCAGATGCAGCTGAGCTTGTAGCTGCAAACACGGCTGCAAACAAACAGATTTGAGCATGGAGCTGACTATTCGGCCCCAGACCCAGGACTGCAGCAGGCGAGCAAAGGAGCATGCTTCGTGAAGATCGTGATTATGGCTGGTGCTTCGTCGAGTGGTGTGTTGCTTTTTTATTTCTCGTCGTTGCCGTGCTTGCACGTTGCCCCCGGGGCCGCTGTGCATATTTGCCTGTGGGCGCTGTTGTGCCCAGCTACCCCGCACTACAATAATTCATCATTGATATACGCATCGAGAAGACTGGTTTTAATTTACTAGTATGACATAAGTGTAGCCGTAGTGAGAGCAAAGTCTACACTGCCACCTAGCAGCCCCCCCCTTACATTGTTGCTTGCGAGGCACCCCCTCACAGATTTTGCCTTGACGAGCAAACGAGCATCGAAACACGTGCACCCATTCAAAATGTACACGCACTTATAGCCTTCATAAACAGCAACCTAGTGTTTTGCATATTTGTGCAGAACAGGCATCTAGGCTGTTCAGTGCCTGCTCTCATTTGTCACAAAGGCCCAAAACACTGTAAGCGGCAGAAAAGATCCACAAGGTGAATAGGTCTGAAAAGAGGTTCTGCTATGTCAATGCAACGTTTGCTAGAAGCTTTGCCTCGACACACTCTTCGTGAACTTTGGGGCACCCGAAAGGTTGGAGAGCCTATTCGAGAGCCCCGGCAAGCCGGTGGGTCATCGTGCACAGATCACAAATTCCGCATTCGTCGACAGCTGTGTTTGCAGGGCGAGGGCGTGTTGATGCCCCCTCAGAACCCTTTCACGCTGCACGCAAGAAGCAGTCTGTCCACCCTGGTGCGTTTTGTTGAGTTGGCATGAAAACGCATGCATTCACCTTGATCTTGCATAGTCAGCGCCAAAACCCGAGGTGGTGAGGCAATCATCGAAGCGACAAAACCTTAGTGGGCGGGAAGCACAGCTTTTAGGCAGTCAGCATTTGTCACAACCATCACGAACTCAGGAGTATATTGTCTTTGGGCGAAAACGGGCCACGGAGCGTCTAAGTGGTGGCCGTGATACCGAGTCGAACTTTTCCATCACTGGGCCACAACGGCAATATGCAGGACCAAGAAAGCCTTGTAAAGGAGCTTTGCAGAGAAGAACTTACAAAGAGAGCGGCAGAATGCGTGTCCTCGGTACTTCTGCCCCCAGCACAACTGATTTTTCTGCATACACAGCCCGATCATCTGCGACCAAGTTACATCCTGATGAGTTTGAACCACGCCGATTTAGCAGTCAAAGTAGTAGGCAGGCGGAACAGATGCTGCAAGACGAGAGTCGAAGCAAGACAGCCTCGACAGGACCATGGGGCTGGCAAAACGACGCGAACAATATCAGTACGGCTGAGGGCTTAGATGTGACTCGTGCGACTGCAGCAAGCTCGGAGCGAATGCGCCACAAGTACGACCTTAGTGCTAACGCTTTACCAATGCGATATACTACCCATGCCGATTTACTCCAGGGGAAGGATCTTGAGCGAGGAGGTTGGATGGGCGCTTACTCCGTCGCATCCAGCATGTCCCAAACAGTACCCAATGCCCCCAGGTCAGAGAAAGCGACGCGGGCATTTGCTACTGGCAATGAAATGGGCAGTATGCATCCAGCCCCGCAAAGCTGGGGTGTTGAAGTGTCGCAGGTCCCAGTGCGCAGAGCTACGTCAGCGGCAATGAGCAACGAAACCCCCAGAAATTACGGCACATCAGCAACGGAAGAACTGGCCAGTACATTTGCTCCTTCTGCAACAGAGTATCATGTTTCGTCTGGGTACTTGGTTTCTCGCCAAGCGCTCTGCCAGCTGCAAGACACTTCAAGCATGCCAGTTTTTGGAAAACCAAGCAGCACTGCTTTGCCAAGCACAATCCAGAGGCTCATTCAGCCTGCTGTTGCAGTATCTCGGGCTGTACCTCGCCATTTGGAGTCTTCTGTTGGCCTCATAATGGGCAGTGACTACCGGATGAAATCTCCGATTGTGCGGGTGCCAACAGATATCAAACAGCGCATTGATGTGGACAGGGGGACAAAACCGATCATGCGCTGTAGCGGCACCCACAATCTCACAAGTTTCGATAATTGTGATGTCAGGCCTCAGAAGCGAACGGCTTCCCAAATTATTCTGCAGCAGTCCCCCTTCCTTCAACAAGGGGTTGCGGCTGGCAGGCCAAGCAGTGCAAGCAAAAAACACACAAGCATGCTCGAAGCAGACGCATTTTGGATGCGAAGTGAACCTGTTCAGTATGAGTCGTTGTAAGGGATCGCTCACATCAAAGTGGGCGACACTCAACTTGTACTTCGTCGCAGCACCCAGGCAGCTGCAGGCAGCATAGTGGATATTCCAAGGTTGTGTAAGGTTCCTTAATCGTAGCTAAGCACTGATTAGGCTGCATGCTGCATTGTGTAAGGCTCATACATTCATTCCAAAGAAGAATTAGGGATTCGCCATTGTGGGGACCCCACCTGTACCATAGGGCCCTCGGCTGTCTCATGTCACACCATTACCCAAGAGAACAATAAAACACCCGGAAAAATGTGATGTAGACTGCAACAAAGTGTTGTGGCTACGGCATGTTTAAAAGATAACGTAGACCCTCACGAGTCAACAATGTCGGGCCTCTCAGATGAACGCATGGAAATCCCCGAGCCAAAGATATATTCCAGCCTAGTCAAGCTGTCACGTTGTGGCGATATTGGTCGAGTGAAGCAATTCCTGTCGAGCGAGCCTGAGCAAACACCCGACGAGGACGAGGCTGTCGCGACATTCCCCGCAATTTCCGCAAAGGACGACTACAACTGTAGCTCAGTGGCATGGTCAGTGAGGAATGGCTACGTTAAGCTTTCTACATTCCTCTTGGACAGCGAAGCGGATGCGGAAAGCAACTCGTTCGGTGGCATGAAGGTATGTGAACTTTCTGTCGGACTCACTGCGTTGCCATTTGTCAGACCGTCTGGTAGACGTGATTCATCCGACACTATTGCAGCCAATACATCATGCGGCAAACAATAACCGCGAAGCTCTAGTCAAGACATTGACGGCAGTGGAGGGACAGCTTACTGCAAAAACAGATTCTGGAAACAGCCCATTGCATTTGTGAGTTGTGCTGTGAGGTGCCGGGCAAGGGCAACTAATCAGCGGATGAAATTAATTGCAGGGCATGCGCAAGGGGGCTCGTTGCTCTCATATCGGCAATGTTAGAAAGCGGTGCTGATGCAAATGCGTTGAATTCGGCTGGGCAGAATCCTTTGCACGTGGCGGCCATGCACGGATTTGCCTCATTGGTAGCTCCCCTTGTTAAGTTTGAATGCCAAGTGAACTGTGCTGATGCAAAAGGAAACACACCACTGCACTATGCTGCATGCTGTGGGTTTCCAGATGTCGCTTTGGTCCTCAAAGAACATGGGGCAAGCCCACTTCCAAACCGAGCAGGGAAGTCGCCCGGTCAAATCACCACTGTTCGTCACGCAACGGCATTTGATTGAAAAAACGCCCCGCAGTCTGCTGGATCATCAAAAGCTCTCATAAAGCTTGCTCGCAGCATCATTCTTAATATATTTACACTTCCAGACTGCCGTCTTGACGAGCAAAAAATGATTGGACTTGCAGTCCAGTTGGAACAAGGAGCTCTGCTTCTGCGCAGTATGTTGCCCCACCGGTGTCGCTGTAGTAAAACGGCAACCCTTGCTCATCTCGATAAAAATGTAGGCTGGCTCCGTCTGTGAAGCGCTGACCCCCATACTCGTCAAGCATCCATGGGTAGCTGGTTGTCTCATCGAAGCCGCACTGCTCATCATCACCATACTCAGTGTGAGGGGGGGTTATAAGTGCAGGAGCTGCACCCCCCCAGTCACCCACTGTTAACCCTGGGTACGCTGCTTTAGTTTCTTTCAAGCCCTTTTCCATCGAGAAGGCAAGGGGCACCCGCTGGGAAAGTGCAGCTGCTTGCTGAGCTGCTTGGCTGCCTTCGTCCACGGAAAGGGGTGCATTGCTGTGGGCACTAATTCGTGTGAGGGGGTGGTCCCCTTTCCGTACTGTTGGATAATCTGCACTGAGGAACGTCGGGGGGGCGTCTCTCTCGTCCTGGTTGCGAGAATCCACATACACGAAAGTGTCAACTTCTTCTCGATACTCGCAGCGAAACACATCAAGAAGGCGCTGGCGTGCAGAAAGACGGCCAAGGAAGCCGTGGCCAATACGGACAATGACCCGGCCTGCCTCTGCTTTTGTCGTGAAGACGCGCTTCGGTCGCGCCTTCACCCGCTTGGGCTTGGTGACTGGCGGCGGCTCAGATTGCTGCGTGATTGATGGTTCAGAGTACAGTGAAGGCTGTTCTGACAAAGTGTTAGCCTCAGCTATCACAGAGAGAGACGCTTTGCGCCCAGTCGCTTCGATCTCTAGCTTCTCATACGAGTCATCTTGGTACCGGTACATGTGCTCCAAGGCGGCAGCTGGAGATGGGACCGGTTCGAAGAATACCTGCTGAGAATCTTCATCAAAGAAGTAACAATGGCTTTTATCGTCGCGGTAGAACTGGACTCCATCCTTGTCTGCGAAGACAACATAGCCATCGGCATCGTATTGCCAAGGAAAGCCGTGCTCATCAATGCCGAACACGTCCTCCTGGAGGTCCTCTGTATCACCGCCGCTGCCTTCGTATTTTTCTTCTGCTGCCTCAGCTGCCTCATATTCCCAGTATGCCGGCGGCTCGCGCTGCTCAATTTCCTCACTTCCACCTCGCTGGATCTCCTCTGCTGACTTGCCCATCCTTGTCATCCATTTGAGCAGAAACTCTTCTGCAGCAGGCACACGGTCTGGACGAGAGAGCAGCTGATGGTAACGTTTGTGCAAGAGCTGTGCTGCTTTACGCCGTGCCTGAACACCTCTTACCATGCTGGCTATTTTGGTGGCAGGTGTGTTCACATTGCCACCAGCGAGTTTTGCAATCATGCTCATGGACCAGCTTGGCAGTAAAAGCGACAAGAGCCGCTCAAGTGCAAAGCGCTTCCCAAGTGCGTGCGACAAGAATGGTTCCCAGACTGATTCCTTCACCTGGGCCCATACTATGTTGAAGGCTTCTTCGAAAATATTGAAGGGTAAAGGAGAAACAAGTTGGGCAGCCAGTATACGATCGCGAATGTTCATGGGAACAATCGGCAGCATCTGTGGATGCTTGATGTACAAATCTGCGATTCGAGCTGCTTGATTGGCACGAATGATTTCAATCTGGCGTTGCTTGTCAAAGTCACCACCGAATTCCACTCTGTTGAAATTTGCAGTGTTGTACTTGAGCACTCCTGCAAGAAACTTGACAGAGTATTCAATCCCATCCTTTGCAGCCAGCTTTTCCAGCATTTGTTGCCATCGCGAATATGACAATGCAGCTTTCAAATTGTTGTCACATGCTGTGAGTTTCAGGGCTTGTGTGTGCCCTTGCGAGCCGGGGCGGGCATCATCATCTCCACTTGAGTCGCTGTGTCCGTCCGTGTCTGCATGCGCACCATAAAAAGCAGGGTTTGCTTCCAGCTTGGTCAATTCATCATGTTCATCTTTTTGTCGGGCAGGTTCCATCGCTTCAATTGATGTGAGTGGGTCAACATCAGGATATTCCTTGTACAGAATATCCTCAAAGCAACGGTTATATGTCCACCGCTGCTGAATTTTCCAGTTCGTTTCCAACTGGACTAGCTGTTTTGCGCGGACCTGCCTTCTAGCTCGCCTTGCAGCAGCAACGTTGCTATGTTTTTGCCGCCTGGTATCCTCAGCCATCATTTCCTGAAGCTCTCTGTGTTTCCTTGAAGCATTCAAGATGGGGACCAAGCGTCCATGTAGGAGTTCTTTTTGCTTCTCAGTGAATAGTTGGCCATTGTAGTTTTCATATTCAGCACCAGCTGAAACTGCTCCTGCAGCCTTGCGGCGCTCCCACTGTGTTCCATCTGCGAACGCAGCATTCAATGACCGCATGTACGACTCAACGGCGGCATTTTCTTGTAACCCTTGACCCAGCCCAGTGTAAGCTGCGGAGAGCCATTGAATAGCAAGGAAGGCATCCTCATTTCCTGGGTGCACTTTGTGTAAAGACAGCATGTACTGGGCTTCTTGCAGTTGCTGTGCTGCCCGCTCAAAGTGCCCTGTTTGCACCTGCAAGCGGCCAAGCGCCACAAGCGTCGCCACAAAACCAATGTGCATCTCTGACAGTGTTGTCTTTTGTTTAGCAAGTAGATCTGTAAGAACACGCCTGGCTTCATCAAACTTCTTCTGCTCTAACAGAACATAAGCAAGGGAAATCTCGGAAGGGCGAGTGTATAGTGCCTGTACGCGCAGTTTGGCTGTGGCTCGTCGCGCATCGTCTTCAAGCCTTGCTTGCAGCCGGTGCTCATCGGCCGCATTCTGCTGGATTCTGGACTCGACAGCCAAGTTCCTGATAGCACCTCCCATGGACCTGCGTGCCGCACTAACGGAGGTCAGGCGGTCCAGCGCTGATGGGAATTGTTGGCCAGATGAGCCCCGTGACACGTCAAACTCACTGGCAAGATTTTCCCCAAAGTAGCTTGATGCATGGGCCCCAGCTCCCGGTGCTCCAAACCCCAAATCACCCAAGGTGCGGGCTGCTGAGTGTACAACGCGCTGGCGCCCAACAGCTGACTCCGCCCCAGCCATGGCATCTTTGTGGTCCACAGGAGACAGTGGCTGCCCCTGCATGACAGATGCTCGACGAAGAATATTCGCCTTCTTTTCCTCTGCAGTCTCTGCCGGAATGCCATGCCCATTTTCCAAGGACCGTGCCAGCTTGATGAGCCTGGCGGCCTCATCACCCATTCCTGCACCAAGTGCCTCCCCGCCCTGGGCTGCTCCTTCTTGCAAAGCTGCAAGATCCTCAGTCATTCGCAGTAGGCGCTCTTTTTTCTTCTGCAGCAATCGTTTGCGCTTTTCGGCTTCAAACTGACGCAGTTGCTCGCGTTGCTCCTTCGCCTTCTTGTCGGCAGATGACGCTCTCAATTGCTGAGCCTTGGCAACTTCGTGTGATCCATGGAGATCTTGTCCAGACGAGAAAGCCCTCAGAAGGGTTGACACCGTTTCCTTAGATTTTGTCTCAGCAACTTCTGCATCTGAAGTTTTCACATGGTCTGCTGCACTAGTTTGTGGACGAAGCTGCGCTTCTAATCCCGGAACTATGGGTGGCATGCTACGCGACATGGACCGCGCATGCTCCCTCCCCACTGTGGTCTGAGGCCGCTGTCGAAGCATTGAAAAATTGGCCATGCGCTGCGCTGTTTCTCTGGATACCGCTTGAGACCCAAACGAAATCGCGGAAGAGGTGTCCACAAGTTTTTTGAGTTTTTCAAGTGCCTTGAAATCTCCCATCTGGGTTTGCCTGAACAGCTCTGCTTTCTTCTTGTTCCGAAGAGCTCGCTCTCGGGCAGCTTGTCCTATCAAACCGCGTACGCCAGCTTCCCATCTTGAACTCCCAGGGCGACTATCAACCCTTGCATGTCGCTCTGCAAACGTTTCAATGCGATGCGGCAGCTTACCCAGCCGGTTGATCGTATCCAAGCTCATTGAACTGCCCTCGCCTAGCTGCTGTGACTCGGTGCTTTGCAGCAATTGTGCAGTAGGATACTCGACGTCGCTTTGTAGGAGCTGCGCAGCTGCTGCGGCCACGGCGCTGGACCTTGCCGCTTTTGTAGCTTCCATCTTTTCGAATTCTTCCTTTGATTTCTTGGTGGCGACAGCTGCCAAAAATGGGTTCTCGCCTGTTGTAGATGAACGCCGCATGGATTGACTGTCTGCATTGGCAATCTGCTTCAACCGAGAGACGATATTCTGTCGTGGGGATGAAGGGGCCGAGTCCATCCCAGTCAGTGCTGTGCAAACTGATGCAATGGACCTTGGGGTGGAGCTGGAGGATTCGAAGGCACCAGACTCAGTACCATCGGGAGCTTCCAAGAGAGGCGGCAGAAGATGTTTCCCACTCCCCAAGTCTCGTTTCACGCGTTGAAAAGTCTGCCGCATTTGAGCCACGGTGTTCTTTACCATACCTGACACCCGCTTGAGGGCTTTGGCCTCCTTTGCTATGTGTTCCTGTCGCTGTGCCATGATCCCGTCGTTCATGCCTGGGGGAGGGATGGGCTTGAAGCGGTGGTGTTGCAGGCCCGGCTGCTGGGACATCCACAACGTGCACTTCTCACACAGCCGCTTGTTGTTGTTCAGGTCCCGCAGCCTTGCGGCCCGTTTGCTGCAGTTGGCACAAAGTTCATCTTGTGTCAGCACAATCACAGCTTGCTCATCTGGGTCCTCCGCGTCAGGGACGTCAGCCATTAACATTGCTTTTGTTGCACCTTCGTACCCCGACAGAAAATTTCCAAATGCTACTTGGGCTGATAGTTGGGCGTCAATTTTCCCCAAAACAGCTTTGGAGTCGGCCAGTCGCTTCGGCTGCCCTCGTGTTTTCACTTCAGAACGCGACCTGCCGGTGCGCAACTCAAATCGTTTCAATGCAGCTTCTTCTCTTTGTGCAACAACCTCGGCAGCTCGAACACGCAACAACCGCTTGGTGAAATTACGAATCAGGGCACTTGGATGGGCTGCAAGCACCAACATGGACTGAGATGGCTTCATCTGAAACGAGCGAGCATCAAAATCATACCCCAGCCACGTGTTGGGTTTCATTCTGGGAACAGGCCCCCCTTGTCGAGGATCAGTCAACCACTCGTTCTCCTCTGGTACGATGTCGTCAATCCCATAGTGCTCCAGCAAAGCATCCGAAGTTGCGTTTTTTAGTGACTCCTGCACTTCTGCTTGCGCAATAGTTGCTTTCTCTTCGTCGCGCCTTGATTTGGCAGCAGCTGCGTTTCCCGCGAATGCAGCAGCAGCACTCTGGCGAACGAGTTGCTTCTTTGCAGCCGTATGCTGCTCTGAAACACGCTGTGCAAAAACACGCTGTATGTCTTCAACGCTGGCACTATCCCCGCCAATCGCTTCCTTCCATTTCGCCACCACTTCGTACACACTGTATCCTCGTTTCAGCAACTCCAGAGCAGCCCCCTCACGCGAGCTTGCTGCTGGGATATCAATGATGCCAAGACGGTTCCCACCTGAACTGCCAGCTTGAATTCTTTGCTGCATTTTGGCTTCCATTTCATCGACGAGCTCCTCTTCTAGTATGTTCAATGCAATTGTGTCATCTTGTAGAATCATGGAAGCATCCTCCCGCTTGGGCTGTCCACCCAGGAGCAGAGCAATCTTGTCCACAACATCTGATGAGCTCGATGCAGCTGATCTGAGGCGTTCATTCTTTGACCGCTTTTCGCGACGTCCAGCAAGAATGCGCTCTCTGGCAGCATATTTGACCCACTCGGTGGCTGTGTAGCCAGCCTTGTCGATCATGGCAGGGTTGGCGTACTCTTCGAGAAGGATACGTGCATTGGCAATTTGTCTCCATCGGCAGGCAAACATAAGAGCTGTTCGGCCGATGGAGCTTGACTGGTTCACTCGAGACCCACTTCTCAGCAGCAAGTAGACAAGATCCACGTTCGCGCTGGGGTGGCAAACTGCCACCATCAAGGGACTCACGGTTTCTTTTGTATTGCTATCCACTGTGCTTTCTTTGTTTGGGTCAGCTCCCAACTGAAGTAAGAGCTGTGCCACATCCAGGTCTTTTTGTTGAACTGCGATGCAAAGGGGGGTCCAACCACCAGCATCTTTGCGGTCAATAGGCACTCCAGAATCAAAGAAGGGCTTGATGTATTGCCGCTGCTGGCTTTTCAGAGTGATTGTTAGTGGTGTGTCGCCACGTCTTGTCATCCAATTCGCGGGGGCCCCCAGTTCAATTGCCAAAAGCGCCGTGTCAAAGTCTTCCTCAAGCAGTGCCCGCTCATACATCTGAGTCAAGCGCTCAGCACAGTACTTTTGCATGAGGCGCACCCGTTTCGTCGAGGAATTATAAGGTGCTCTGGCCTTGTGCCTGATGATTCTTTCTTGGTAGACGTCCCAGCGCCTTTGCAAGATGACGCGAATCTCCTCACTGTATGACACTCCAGGCGTGCCGCTCGGAATCCCAACCTCACGAAGCTGCTTTTTCAACTGTTTAATTGCGATTTCGCAATCTGTAGGTTGCTTTGGGGCAAGAGTAGGGTCTGTTTTGACAGCTGGCACATACAAGTCCCAAATTGGACCCAGGACCCTGCCACCGATAGTGAAGCCCTTCGCTGCAGTGACCTTACGCTTGAATCGCCTGACAGGACGTTTCTTTGTTTTTTTCAGATCAGGTCGCGGAGGGGGCGCATAAAATTTTAGGGTTGATGCATCTGTCTGAAGCCGCGCTGGCTTGGCAACAGTCAGTGCCATCTTTTGTCAGCTGGGTGGCGTGCAACGCTCTGGCATCAATTTCCGCAGTCGATTTGCGTTGGACAGGATCAAAGCAATAAATTGCACACAAAGAAGAGTCGAATGCTTCAAATATACTAATTGAGGGGTTTGAAGTCAAGTTTGCGAAGTCTGGAATGGTATCTTGCTGCACTGCGAGTCAACAACAAGTGTTGCCATGCATATGTGGCGTAGCTTGGAATTTCGTGCGTCGCAACTTAAGCAACCCAGCCATACTTTACAATGCTTCATGTGGACAATATAACCTGGCGGCGTCAGTTCGAATTAGAAGGCCGCTTGCTACACGCAATCCGTCGGCCATCGCAATGGGGGGCATACATTTCTGCAGGATACAGGTGCTTGCGAAATATTCGCCGCCGCCCCATGAAAATACGGTGATCATCAAAACATGAAAGCAGTCAGGTGTTATTATTCGCACTCCTGAGACATCCTGCCGCGCACTTGGCCGGAAAAAGGGGACACCCCGTTGCGCTGTGAGCCCAGATGAAGCCGCCCTGGCAGCGCTAGCATCACTGGTCTTGTTGACAAAATGTTTGGCCAATGTGCAAGAAGATACGCGTGGTTGAACTGGATTAAGCAAAGGTGGCGAACTACACTGTAGGCGTGATCCTAACATATCCGGACAAGGTGCAGCAGCGACGAAGCTGCTGCTCAAGGGACGTTGACCAAATCACTCAGTCGCATCGCCGGTGGACCACACTAGGATGAACTGGTCCCAGGACCCTGTTGCCAGCGCCTGTCCCTTCTTGTTCACGCCCAAACATGACACGCGGGCTGAGTGTCCCAGGCCCTTGGCGTCTGCCCGAGCAGCGCGGTCACGCGACAGGCCCAGTTGGTACCACTTCAGGTTCTGCGAGGTGGTCTCCCATGCCACGGCAGTGTTGTCCTCGTACCCAGCAAACAACAGCGAGCCTGAGGCAGAGTGTGCGATGCTTGTAACGCAGGAGCCCATCTTCATCTGGTCTGAGAACACAGCAATGGTTCCGCGAGAGCGCAGGTCGAACATGCGACAGGTGGAATCATCTGACGCTGAGCTGATGACATTTCCGCTGGGGTAGAAGTCCACAGCGTTCACATCGCTGTCATGCCCGAAGAACGTGTGCGTGCACTTCCCAGTGCGCACATCCCAAACACGCACAGAGCCGTCACAGGAACCGGAACAGAACACGTTCTTGTCGTTGGGGCTGAGGGACAGGCTCATCACGTCTGCAGCGTGGTCTGTGAACTGCATCTTTCGGGTGTTGCTATCGATGTCCCACAGCACGCAAGTGGAATCTCCGGACGAGGTCAAAATCTCATCCGTGGACAAGAATCGACAGCAGGACAGGTAACCTTCATGGCCTGTCAATTCGTGGGTGGTTTCACTCAGGGTGGTGCTTGGCGGTGAGGCAATGTTGAAAAGCGAGCACACGTTGTCAAGACCGCCGCAGGCCACGAACTTTTGTTGGTCTTGCTCAAAGGCGCACGTCATCACCCAAGCAGATTTCAGATTGACAGCCAATTGGCGCGTTTCTGTGTACGCATTCCACACAAGCAGCTTGCCGTCTTGACTGGCGGACACGAGGCGTGTCGAGTCTGTGCATTGTGATGAAGTGAAATCCCGCCGCGTGCATGCGGTGCAGGCATGCACAGGCACCGCACAGAAATGAACAAAGCTCGAGGCAAAAGCAGCGACACAAAATTTCGCATTTGCCCATGTTTCACTGGCCAGATCAAATGGACGCGCAGCGAAGTTTTCAGCGCTCAGCACGCCTTGCAGCTGGACGCACCTCCTCCCCACATGAGTGAGTAGATCTTGCCGAAGTGGCCTTGCAGGCGTCGGACCACACCAAATCCATATTTTGCTCTGCCAGATTGGCCTATTTCGTTCCACACTTCGTCAAGCTCCTTCTCTGTCTCCTCGCGGTTGCGCTCCAACTCCTCCTTGAGATCATCGGCCTCTTGCTGCGAGGAGAAACGACATCAAGAGCCGCACTGTGGCAACAAACGCACGAATACACACCTTTGCAGCATCCAGGCGCTGTGTGAACTCTGATCGTCGGTTGCGGCGGCCGCGAGCTGCCATGTTGATATTGGTCGCTGCGACGAGCTTGCAACGCGATATTGCGTCGCCTCAATTTCAGGTAGACTTCCCTCAAGTTGGTTGTTTGTGCTAAATGTTAACAAAAGGTGTTATTTTGACTTCAAGGATTCTGCCCTGCTCGCTGCAGCTGATCTCTCAGCGAACGGCGTTGCTGCTTGGTTCAGGGGTGTCAAGTAAATAAATAATCCAAGGCCAGCAGGCCAGCTGCTTCTGGCGCTGTGAAGCACACATACGCCGGCATACAAGCCAGCCACCCTGCCTTGTACCACCGCCCTTACGTCTCTCCAGCCTGTGCGCCTTCCCCTCCGGCCGCCGCCTCACCGCTGCTGCTTGTACGCCTGCGCCTGTCGCTGGCTGCCCTGCAACGCAGGCTGCTGCAACACCGCGCCGCCTGCATGGATGAGCCCCTGTCGCCTGGAGGCAATGTGGTCCACAGGCGGCGGGGCGGAGCGCTGCAGGCCCTGAAGGTCTGCACTGTCCACGGATTTCCGCAGCAAGCCGCTGAATGCCCCCGAGATGCCGCCCCCCCGCTGGATGCCGGAGGTGCGCACAGACTTGCGCACCCCCCCTACAGTGAAACGGAGCCCCCCCACTGTGCCCCCCAGCCCAGTCCCTGAGCCGCTTGGACCCGCCGAGTACTGACCCCCCCCTTGCCCCTGCTCATTCGCCAGGTCCCGAATGCTGGGCACTGGAAGCAGGTGTGCCATGCCTGCGGCAGCAGCACGCGCAGTCTGTTCCAGCACTGGGGCTGCAACAACGTGTGTTCGGCCTTGGGTCTGCAGCATGCGCACCGTGTTGCTGGCCCTGGCGGCTGCAGTGCTCGGCAGCGCCTCCACGGCGTGGTCTTCAAACAGCCCCCCCACAGGCGCAGTACTCGACCGCCAGTTGGACTGCGCAACCGCTGTTCCTGTTCTCCGCAGCTTGTGTTCCGTGGTACCGTCCCGTGTTCGGTCCGGGATTGCTGCTGTGCCAGGTGCCTCATACGGGAGCTGGGAGTGAATGGACTTCACATGCCGCACACGAGAGCCCTTGCCGCCAGCAGTGAAGGCTCGGGGGGCGAGGTGTCGCAGCCGAGAGTGGCGTTCCTGTGTTCTGCGTTCCTCCTCCTCGGCGCCGTACGCAGTGCTGCAGCGCACAGACTTCTTGAGCTCTTCTGGGCCAGCAGCAGTAGAGTGCACAGTGCCCACGTATGAGCGCGGTTGCCCCCCTTCACCCTCTTTGAACGCGCTGCCTGTGAGCATGCCTTCCGTGCGCAAAAAGCGTTTCACGCCCCGCCGCAGGTGCGTTTCAAGGGGCACATTGAAGGCAGATGGGATCTGGTCCACCGTCTCTGCATACGCCGGGTTGAACACGCCCCTGATCGTGGCTGTGGACACGAGGTGGTGCAAGTTCTGGGTCGCCCTGTCGAAGTCCTGCTCCGCCTTTTGCTCCTCCGAGGCCAAGTGCTGCGTGATCTGGCCATCCAGGCGCTGCTGCAGTGTCTCCCGCAGTGCCTCGCCCTGCTGGGCCACATCGATGATGTATTTGCGCCGAGCGAAGAAGTCATGTGTGTACCGCCGAGAGTAGCGGCCGCGAAACACACGCTGCACCTGTGTCACGGCATAATTTTGCATGGCTTCTTTGAATCGAGACTGAGCATCCTGCTTCAAAGAATGAATTTGTTTGCGGCCTTTCCATCCGCGGAATGCACGCTGGATCTCAGCTGCAGCGAACCTGCAGAGGAAGCACGTCGAGGCTATTGTAGGGAAACGCGATCTCAGCAATCACGCACAGTTTCAGCACAATTTCCGAGCGCACGCGTGCACCACGGAAGTGGCGTTGTACTGTAATCGCTGCATATTCTTCCATGCCACGAGATGCAGCTGCCTCGCTGCAAAGGACGGAAGGTGCGCCATACATTTTGAAAAATGCGGAATTTGGTAGCATACCTTTGTCGAGCATCGACGGCATCAAGCAAGCTTGCCCGATTGCGCCAAATGGAAACAAATTCAGCCATGTGACGCAACTTTGTTTACAAACACAATGTGCAGCACAATGAGGTGTGGCTATCAGGTGCTGTGGCTGCGCTTGCAGCACCAGACTAAAATACGACGGTTGCTGCTTGAGGGTTTCTACAAGCGAATGAATCCGTGCGCTCATCAGTCAAGCCACAAATCAATTAAAACATGAGAATGTCCAGCACGATTGAAGGGTGCCCTGCAGAGCACCTGCCCAAGCAGTAACGGGAGCCCCCCTGTGAAGCCCGCCGCTTCGAAGTTGCTTCCTGCCGCAGTCCGGCCCTTGACGATGCCAAACACTCTGGGCGGCAATCAATCTCAGAACCAGCTTGCTGCACCGCTCTTCTTTCCAGCGGTGCCAGACATAGGCTGTGTACCAAACATCCCAGCTGAACTCGTACCAAAGCTTGCTGCTTGACTTGGACCCCCCCCAAACACCCCGTCTGCTGCAATGGGCTGATTGTGCTGCCCGCCGAAAAGTCCAGCAGTGCCACCCTGCACATACCCGTCCATAGAGCTACCCGTGCTGGACGCCAAGCTGCCCCCCCCAACAGGCGGCATTGGCTGGGCAGTAGGCAGCTCCGGCTGAGGGGGGGCGGCTGACGCCCCCCCCTGGCGGGAGGTTGCATCCACGGGGGGTAGGAGCATACCAGATACGCTGCTCGTATAAGTTTGGGCCACACCGCCCCAGGAAGATGTCATGGGGGGGGCACTGCTCGATGCAAGGGCGGAGGAGCCCCCCCCTACAGGCGCTTTGGGGGGGGCATCAATTCCGAATGCCCCCCCAATCGACCCCCCCCCTTGGCGAGGAGCCAGCGGCGAGAAGAATGCTGCTGCAGACGATGACACCACTCCAGGGGGCACAGTGCTGGGGGGGGCACCTGCAGCAGGGGAAGGGGGGGCAATTTCCACGCCGTCGGCAGTCACATCCGGCGTGCTGTTTCCATACTCCTGCCCGTACATCTGCCCACTTCCGTCAGTATCTATAGCAGGCCACGGCTTGGGGGCGGTTTCGTTGAAGCCCTGGAACACTTGATCGTGTTCTTGTTGGGGGCTTGCATCCGGGGACTCCCCATCGTCAGATCCAAACAAAGAAATTCCAAACAGGGAGAAGCCTGCACTGCTGCCCTGGGCAGCTGGGCGTGGCACAGGCTTTGGGGCAGCAATCAAACTGCTGGCCAGTCCTGCTGGCTCGCCTGCGGGCATTGGCGCCGCAAAGCCGCCGCCCCCCCCCACCGGTGGCGCTGCGCTGGGGGGGAGGGCTTGTGGAACAAACTGGCCCACGTAGCGGGGCATACGGTTCTTGTTCGACTTTTTGGCACCCGGGCCCAGCATAAAACCAGCGGTTGGAGGTGCCCCTTGGGAGGCACCTTCACTGGCAATGCTGCCCTGGAACATGGCGTCCCCACCCACAGGAGGCTCGCTGCTGCCCTGGAACATGGCGCCCCCACCCACAGGAGGCTCGCTGCTGCCCTGGAACATGGCGTCCCCACCCACAGGCGGCTCGCTGCTGCCCTGGAACATGGCGCCCCCACCCACAGGCGGCTCGCTGCTGCCCTGGAACATGGCGTCCCCACCCACAGGAGGCTCGCTGCTGCCCTGGAACAT
>Ga0307982_1000495_pt1 | contig 31222 bp, 26 predicted proteins | sample OrgLakmetagen989_FD_201847 | JGI IMG/M metagenome (GOLD analysis project Ga0307982, IMG submission 201847) | Saline water microbial communities from Organic Lake, Antarctica - #989 | ecosystem: Environmental > Aquatic > Non-marine Saline and Alkaline > Saline | place: Antarctica: Organic Lake...
CTGCTAGTCGCTGGCAGTGGCGAAGCTCTAGTGTTGGCTGCACAAGCTGGCTTAGTGTCGAGCGGACATCCTAGTGTGGACAGTAGCAGCGGCAGCGGCAGTAGCGGCAGTAACAGTGGTAGCAGCGACAGTAGCAGTGGTAACTTAACAGGGCGAGATGTCCTCGGCCTTGGCCTGCAGCTTGCAAGCTTGCTATTCAGTGGAGTGGCGAGAGTGGTGATGAAAGCATCGGAAAAAGACTTCAGCGCCAGCGAGCTGATGGTGTTCCAGTACACTTGCACCGCGCTGCCTGCGTTAGGATGGTCGTTCCTGGGTGCCACTGCGGCAGGCCCTACAGGGACGAACGTATGGGAAGCTTGGGCCCAACTCACGCTCACAGGATGGAGCTGCTTTGCAACTCTGGTGCTGGGGGTCATGGTGAGTGCCGCTACTTTACAAGTCCGTGCGGTGCGGTTTCTGGGTCCCGCCGGGCACGCGAGCCTCCAGCCCATCCGGCTCTTTGCGACCTTGGCTGCGGCGTATTTCTTACTCAACGAGCGAGTGACTCAGCCAGCGGAGTGGGTTGGCCTGGTGATTGTACTGGCGGCCTTAGGTTGGTATGTGACAGTTGGCCGTGCATTAGGCACCAAGACCTCAAACAAAGCAAGCAGCAACCACGACAGCGGTCACAGCCACAACAAGGGCTCGGAATTAGCAGACGGAAGCCGAGAGGAAGGAGGAAGCAGCAGTGCAGGATTATTTCTTGGAGTTCTCGCGAGCCCTGCCACAAATGGGTTGGCAGGATGGTTGGCACCTCCGCCCAAGCACCGCCGCTCAAGATGGTGGTTCCAGCGTCTCCTCTGGCCTAGGCCTAATTACCGCCCCGGCAAATCCGGAGGACGGTTCGGGGCTATGAGCAGCAACAACAGTAGTAGTAGTCGAAGCAAAAGTAGTAATAGTAGAAGGAGGTCACGAAAAGGCGAAGATGTTGACGACGACGACGGGATTGAACTCTTGATAGACCAGAAAGACAAGAATGCCACTCGTGCGCGGGCAGCTACTCCAGCTTCCGCCACCATGACTGCGCGCCGCGCACAACAGAGGAAGACGCGTGCAGTGGCTAGAGGCCCGCCAGCAGCAGTGCACATGTTGCGAAGCGACGACGACGAGCTCGCTGACGACTCCGAAGAAGACGCGCTTTTGCTGGGGCCAGTAGCGCAACGAGCCACCAAACCAAGCAAGGACGGTGAGCTTCACCACCACCACCACCGCCAAGGAGGAGGAGGAGGAGAAGATCGGTGGAGTAGTAATTTTCCGGTAGCTAACGACCAGCAGGCTGAAGAGCACGACGACGATGACCGGTTTTCCAGTCGGAGCAGCACAAAGCGTAGCAGTAGGAGGAGCAGGCGCAGCAGGCGCAGTCGAAGCAGCAGCAGAAGCCGTAGCGGGTCTGGTAGCGAAAGCAAGGGAAGGAGCAGCAGGCACAAGGGAGCTACAGGCACCAAGAAAGGAAGCAGTAACAAGAGCACAACAAGGCTGAGCGAAGTAAGTAAAAACGAAAGCAGCCGAAGTAGAAGTAGACGGTAGCGATGCTTCTGTCGTTTGTGTTGTGGGTACTGCGAGGCACTTCCATGAATTCAACAGAAAGCTATTTCTTCAGAGCTACTTATCACGAGTGAATTATGCCCGTGCTGTTTCGCCTGCTGAAATGAAGAATTAAGGAATTAAATTCGCCTGTGGCTGAATTGGGAACTCTAGGCCGGCAGTACTAAGTTGGGGATTGGGATTGCTTTATTTGGAGATAAGAGATTTAAAGGCCAAGATCCAAGATAAAAGGCAGGCTTCTGATTTCTGTAGACTTCATATGGTTTAGGCGCTTTGTCTATCGGGCTAGCTAGGGTGAGATCTAAGATCCAAGTAATAAGTAGGGGACTCGAGCCTCTCAATTTTGTAACTATATAGCACTTAGCCGCCTATTCCTACTTCCTTCGCTTGTGTTGAAAGTTGAGGTCAAGCACGAAGTTTTAACTATTCAGCTGTCTATGCCCATTGCCCTTTATAACTACAGGGGCTCTCCGCAAGTACATGTTGTACACAAAGCCGCTTCCTCGTTTTGTCAATCGAACGGCAGGTGACTTTCCACGAAGACTCAAATCGATGCAATGGACGGTGCCCAGGGGTCGTCTAGTGCAAGAGCAGGTTCAGCGCGTCCTCCGCCTGTTGCTTCCTCGGCTGTGGTGACTGCGGCTGGTGCTGCGGCCGCTCCTGCTGGAAACGGTGCTGCTGCTGCTGCTGCAGGGGCTGCTGCTGGCGCCACAGCACTACTGGTAGCCTGAGGCTTCTCGGCGCGCGTCCGCTTGCGAGGTCGCCGCAACGCCGGCGGGTTTCCAGACTCCGACTGAGCTGCTGCTGCCTCCGTTGCCTCCGCCGCCGCTGCTGATTTCTCCTTGGCTGCCGCTTCCTTGCGAGCGTTTCTCGCCAAGCTTTGTGCCGCTAAAAACCCTGCCAGTCTGCCTTCTTCGTGCGCTTTCTTCGCCAAATCGTGGTGCGCTGCGGCGGAGGCTTCGTCGTCGAAATCGCCCAAATGGTACTTCTTGCAGTTTGCCGCTAAGCTGGCTATCCACCTAGGTGACAAGCATTGGCAGAGATCAAGACATTGGAAGTAGCCAAGTCGAGAGAATACTCCAAGGTACAGACAAGTTAGCATCAGCACATCGGTATACGAAATGAAAGGCAAAAGAGCTTGCAACTAATGCATGAACAAAAAAATAGAAGGTTATATGGTAGAACAAATATTCAGTCAAGGAAAAAGCAGGAGTTTCATGATCACGCACTTCTTGTGGTTTTTGCTCCAGGTGACGCCCTTGAACTGTGACGACGACGGCGGCCGTTGCTGAGTCGCGGTGGCCAGCGTAATCGAAGGCTTCCCGAGTGAAGTGTCTGACGGCGGCTTCCCACCCAATTCAGGGAAGTTCAGCGGCCTCCCTAAAGGCGCTGCTGCTTCATCGTACTTGAGCCCAGCCTCTTCTTCGTTGTCGAAAAAACCGAGGGTGGTTTTCACGCCGTTCACTTTGATGCCTGCTTCCCATTTTCCCGAGTTCTTGTACAGGGAAACCCCAGTGTAACGTGAGGTCCCGCCGCGCCCGCCTTTGACAGCAACATAACCTACAGTAGCCGTACTGCTACCATCCTCGCCTTGGTCACCATTTTCAGCGCCGGCAGTTGTCGTGGGTGGAAAATTGAGAGGCCGCCCTAGAGCTGCGGCAGCTATATCGTATCCGCGCGCAGCCTCAGCCTCATCCTTATAGCAGCCCAGGTACCTTTTCTTGCCGCCAGCCTGGATCTGGGCGGTCCAGTCTCCATTTTTTTTTTTGGATCGGCTTACCCCTTTGTATTGAGAGGTGGGCATCGGCAGGAATTCTGCTATAAAAAAATCTGTTATAACGGTGTGGTCGATAAAATCGAGCTATTCGAGCCGTGCTGAAGGTCTATTTGTTAACTTCTATTGAATGGAGCCGTGCTTGGTCTCTAGTACCTATGCATCTTCATTATTATAAGCCATAAGCTGCCGCATTTCAGAAAACTGCTTGACGGTCATCGCCTCCCATCTTCTTGCTTATCCCTTTCTGTTCCCTCGTCCGCTAGCTGTGTCTCCGTGTCTCCTTTCTCCTTCCTTGCGCTCTTGCAAACTTTTTACAGGGAACATCGGGGATTACACAACGAGTTCAAACTTAACACTTTCAAACAATACAGTCAGTCGTTCATCATCAGTTCTGTATAGTGCAGGGCGGGGTAAATAACCCAAATGAAAAGAACCCACTCGGGCATGTGCGCCTGGTTAGCTCTTAGGTTTAGTTTGGCTGCTTTACCTTTCCTCTCTACCAGTTAACCTTCTAATTCCGGTCCTTCGGGGCCTGTCTCAAAAAAACCCAAATAATTGAAATAATTGGGTTATTTACCCCCAAACAAACCCTGCCAATTTGCTCGATTTGAATAAAATTCCTCATTTATCCGTCTTCCTGCGGCTTCTACCATATTTTGGCGCCTGCTGGAGAAAATTTGTTCCTTTGGCTTTTCTGAAAATCGAATTAAACCGAAAATAACCCCAAAGTAATCCAAAATAACCCTTGACCTTACAATTTTTGAGACAGGCCCCGAAGGGCCGGAATTAGAAGACTAACAGGTAGAGAAGAAAAGCAAAGCAGCGCAGACTAGACCTAAGAAGCTTATTTGAGTTAGAGACCATCACTACTTCTGTAGCAGGGGTACCTACTCCCTATCATTCGTAAACCTACGTCTCAAGTTCCTTCAGTTTACCCTTTGTCAGTAGTTTGTCCCCCGTCGTGTCGTCGTGTCCCCTGGTCTGTCTACTGTCTACAGTAGCACCCTTGGTAGCACAGTACACAGTACTGTAGCTAGCTACGTAAGTAGCTACCAGCTAGCTACTTCGCTCATAGGCTCATAGGGTCTGGCTAGCTACTCAGAGCAGCTGAATAGTAGAGGTCGTGCGTTGAGTGGTGCCGGCCACGAAATAATTGAAGGCGAAAGAGGGATCTTAGCTTCCCACATGTGCTAATGTCAAACAACAGTCGCAAAAAAGGCCTTGCCCCAAATGCAAAAGTCTGCAGCAATTGCCTCACCCCGGAAGACAGAGAAAGTGCTCCCAAGCTTTCGGCCTGCGCCCGGTGTGGCCTGGTGCTGTACTGTGGCCGAGAATGCCAACGCGCACATTGGTCAGCTGGTCACAAGCAGCAATGCATCGCCAAAGCTGATCGAGCGCCCCAGCAACAGGATCCTTCTCGCCAGGGTACTGCGACAGCGTCACGTGCGGCTGCCGCAGGAGAGGAGTGCAGCATCTGCCTAGACTCACTCTCCAACGAAGAGACCACCACCTTAGACTGTTCTCACAGGTTTCACTTCGCGTGTGTGGAAGAGTTGCGCAATTTCGGCGTGACACAAACCTGCCCTCTGTGCCGCACTCCGCTGCCGCCAGGCCCGGAAAAAGTTTTCGAAGAAGCTCTTCGGCGCTACCTGGTGATTGATCGGCAGATCGACCGAGGCGAAACGACGTGGCGCACTCTATCGGCCGAAGCGAAGCGTGAATTAGATGCTGTGGTTGTTGGCATGAAGGCAGCGGCGGAAGGAGGCTACGACCAGGCGCAGGTGAACCTGGGAATCCTGTACGAGAACGGCCGCGGTGTTCCGCAGAGCTACAAGGAAACGGCGAAGTGGTTCCGGAAAGCAGCGGACCAAGGCCACGCCAAGGCCATGTACAAAATGGGGCTTTTGTACCAGGATGGCCAAGGTGTTCCACAGGACGACGTCGAAGGAGCACGGTGGTTCGAAAAAGCTGCGTCAGAAGAAGGCCTGATGGAGGCAATTTTCGTCATGGGTTGCTTGTATCGAGACGGCCGCGGGGTTGAACAAAACGACGTGAAAGCAGCACGGTGTACCAAAGTCGCAGCGCAGCAAGGGTATGCACCAGCACAATACAACTTGGGTTCTATGTTCGCGAAAGGTCTCGGCACGGAACAGAGTCATGAGTGGGCCGCTCGATTATTTAAGCTGGCAGCGAAGCAAGGGCATCCAGAGGCACAGTTTGCGCTCGGAATCGCATATGTTGATGGCCGTGGCGTGCCAGAGAGCGATACGAAAGCAGCGAAGTGGTTTCGAAGAGCAGCTGACCAAGGGGTGGAGCAAGCTGTGCATAATCTCAGGGTTCTGGGAAAGAGTGGAGCCAAAAAAGAGCGCCAATGGAAGAATGTGCGAGGGATTCGCGGTGTCAAGCTAAAGAAGCGGTGATAAGTGATATGCGAAGCGAAAGATTCATCCCTAGCTCTCCTATTTGCGTCGGGAAAACCAGGAGCGACTGAGTTCGGGTTCAGATGCATATGTTACGCTCGTTTTGAACTCTGAACTCGCTGGCTGCTGTCATGTCATAGAACACGAGAACACAAAGTCGAGCTAAAATACAAACCCAAACCCAAACGCCAAATGACACAGAAGGCAGTGCTGAATACTGTCGGAAGGGGTGTACGCGCGTGCGTTGAGCGCAAGTAACAAGTAAAAATTGTGGAAATAAAGGAGAAGGAGTGCTGTGGGCTGTGGGTGTAGGATAAGACTATGCACTTCTACTTCTGAATGATTACAACGCCGATTCTTATCTTATAGCTCATAGGATTTTATGAGTCGTTTATGAATTATGATTCATTATTCTTTATTCGAAATGTTGCGTTCCTAGCTAGGTGCGCTCTTGCGTTACCTGGTAGTCAGATAGTCCAAAGTCCATGCGTGCAGCCGATTCACTTCCAACTTTACCAGTTCATCTAGGAGTGTCAGAGTGTTACGCATTGATTTAAATTGATTAGGTGGTTGATTGGATAAGATTCGGATAAAATTCCCCAATTGAGATTGCGGAGATAAGATAGGAAGAAGAAACATCAACAAATAGCAAAAAGCTAAAAAGCTGCGCATTTATTAATGAATTAATGATTAATCCTCCAGACGAAGTCTGACTGGGCTGAGTGTCCCCTTGCGTATTCATTAATCATTTTTACTCCCATCGACCCTGTAGGATGTATTCTCGGGCGAAGCCTGTTAGCTATTAGGTGATTGCTACATGTGAATGGTAGTGGTAGAAATGTTTTCTGGAAAAAACTGCCGCAAAGGCCAGCCCCTGTATAGAAATAGTATCTTAAGCCGGCGACCACGTCAAATTGCCGCCCGGGTTGGGCACATTCTTGCGCTTGTTGGCGTACTCGTGGGTGGGGGCATGCGTGGGCACGCGCGTGGGCGGGATCGTAGGGATGTGGGTAGCCGCTGGACTCGGGGTAGGGGCATGGCTGGGCCGGGTAGACGGTTTGGGGGTGGGCAACGAGGTGGGCGGCTCCGTGGGCAAGCTCGACGGCGGGAGGGTAGGTTTGGCGGTTGGCTTGGTGGTGGGGTCGTGGGTGGGGGAGCGAGAGTGCGTGGCGACCCCCGGCGTCGGCGCAGGCAGGGAGGGGCGGTGGGTAGGGGAGCGAGACGGAATCGAGGTGAGGGAAGGCCGGTGGGTCGGCACCAGCGTAGGAACGTCAGTAGGGTGCCGGGTCCATTCTTGGCCCCGAAGCGTCGCCAGCGCCAACCATTTCTCCGTGAGGGTATTTTGCTCTTGCTCGAGCCGGGCGCACAGGTGGGCGGCTTTTTCGACCACGGTTTCGCTGGGAGTGGGCCGAGCCGTCGGCAGCGGCGACCGGGTGGGAGCCGGCGTGGGGTCCCAGGTCTTCGAGGTCGGCGCGTGGGTTGGGCTTGGCGTGGGCAGCGGCAACGGCACGTGCGTTGGAGGATGAGTGGGATAGGGCGTTGGAAATAATGTCGGCGCGTGCGTAGGCACCGACGTTGGCTGAACAGTTGGTTCTGTTTTGCCCATTTGTTATCAGAGGAGATTGGCAGGAGCAAGGATGGAGAATACAGAAACGAAACGCGATTAGCGAGGAATTTGATTGAAGGATACGAACGTTGTCTGGAAACTGCTAGGAAAACCAAGGTCACTGGTATTCTATAGTAAAGCTCACCACATTAGATGAAAGCCTAGCAGGGATACAACCCTTACCTCCAGTAATCGTTGTTGTTTTAACTGCATTTACGTTGCTAGGAAACTGAAAGAAAAGCAAACAAGAGGAGAAAGAACTGTCAACCGGCGTTCACGTGGGCTCAGCAACTTTTCCATGCTACTAGAAGGAACTCGCCGACGAATATGAAGCATTGGGAACTAGTTTCTCACAACATAGCACGAACCTGACAGAAAGTAACAGAGAGGATCCCGATAGCAACATGTAGAAGCGAGCAAGGCGCACGCCCCATTGCTATTCTGGAGCCACGGGAAAGAAGCGCAGCAAAGCAAGGCAGATTCTTGGATGTGAGGATTGCCGAGAGAATTACCGGTATCGTGCCGGGGCTCGTTAGGAGAATATGTGAAGCAATGAATCTTTAGGCTCGTAGCGTTCAATTGAAAAAAAAAGACTGACCTTAAATGGTCAAGCGCACAGCGAATCTAGTTGCCACACACTGGTATTAGGGGGGGCGCGCTTGCAATGGAGGCTTGCACGAGGCTCAAGGCGCAATGTGCACAGGAACCCGAACCACCAACTCAAGCAAAAGTGGTCTTTCGGCTTTGTCCGAAGCCTTTTCATTGGTCCAAGAATGTTCCAGAATTGTATATGCCGTGTTTACGGTAAAATCACGTTGTTTCAGTACCAGGGAGTAGTTGTAGTTGGAAGTGGCATCGCACGAGATTTGCTAGTTACAGAGTCTCGTATTGCACTTATGGCCATGCCACGTGCATGGAAATCGTGCGCGCAATTGCCACACCGTGCTGAGTGCCTTGAGATAGCAGAGCCTGGTGCAAAACCCCCTTGTGTGTCTACGGAGAGAGAGAGAGTGTGTGTCCGTGTCTGTGAAAATTCAGAAGATAGCTAAGATTTGCATTGCGCTTCGCGGCGCGCAGAAAATGGCATGGCTTCGCCCAAATGCGATTAGACAGGAGGCCTATAGCGCACTTACGGGCTTCCCCAACAAAAGAAAACACCATTAGTCTACAACCTTCGGTGCACGAACACCGCACCCACAATAACGGGGTCGCCTGTTATGATCGTAGATATCCGCAAATCCCCCGCTAAGCCGCTTGTGTCCAGATATATTTGAGCGTAACTAAGGAGAGGTAAAACGAGGCGACGTAACCGGAGGCGCGTGTTCAGCGTCGTAGCACATGTAAGAAACAGGGGCAACGAGACAGAAATGCACAGGTGAGTACACACACACCAAGTACTGGAATGAAAACAACACGAAATGACGTGGCAAGATACCTCACGGTCCACCCAGCCCTAGGGCACTTTACAAGACATCAATTGATAGGCTTATTGCTTTATGGTCAACAGATGACGAAGGAATGTCCATAACTCTGCATCGTGAAAGACAGCGAGCACGCACCAGTTTTTGGGCGCTGCCTGCGCTTCCTCCGATCTGGCGTTTGCCTAGCACGAGAACGAGGGAGAAAGACACAGACAGAGAGACATAAAATGAAGAGATGAATGAAATGGAAGACAAAAAGAGAGAGAAAGAGACATTACACATGGGCGACTGAACGAATTCAAGTATTTGATCGAATGAGACAAGAGAATGTGTTGAACGTAGCACAGGCACAATTGACTTTCACCGTGCAGGGCTCCATGACATTCTCTCTGAACTGTGCACAGGTCTTATTTATTTATTTATTTTTTTTTTTCTCGATATTCCATTTTCTCCTTACCGCTCGAAACTCTGAGTCGGAGTTGGCTTCCACAATCGTTTGCTTCGCTGCACCTTGACCTTTCGCCAATTGAAGGCGAAACGGGGGAAAAATTTCAAGCACACTGCTTGTTGAGTAATTCATACCATCGTCGCCATAAATTTCGCTGCTGCTGAGTTGGCTTCTTTTATCTCCTGTAGTCGTTAATAAGCTTTCACCACCACCGCCAGCAGCAGTCGCTTGCGTCGGATCTTTCGCTGGCTCTACCCCAGAAGAGAGCCACAGTTGGTTGTCACCTAGCACTCCCTTCGTTAGCATTTGGGCCACTCGACCAGCGCCCACCTGACGACAAAAACATGAACAATAACAACACGAAATTTACAGAGTCATGACTGCAATTCATAGTAAATGTGGCGACCAATTTGCATCGTAGTAAATGCCGTCAAGCCCGAAGCCATCACTCTATGTGGGGATAACAATAGCAGCTCAGCAGCTCAGGTCCTGGGTCTTTACTTCAGTAGTCGCATCGGGACCTAGCAACTGATACGAAGCCGGCCGCAGCGGTGGCGGCAAGCGTAGCAGGGGGCTGAACGCTTCTGCTTTCGCACTCCAAACGAGCTCCCAGGTACCCGCCAGCGCAGGTGACGTGGCAGCTTTGCCCTAATGTTTATAGATTTAAGAACGAGAAGAAGGAAAAGTTAATCCTCATCCTACGGAAAAAAGGGCAGAAGAGCTCACTAAAAGTTCTCATCGAACGCTAGATTCTGGTAGAAGGCTTCGGCTTGATACTAGCTAGAATACAAGTGCTAAAGTCGCAGGAAATGCAAGTACCTGAGAAGGGTCGAACGGTTGAAGAGCTTCAATAGCGGCCATTACGCTAGCATCGCTCCCTTTTGAATCTATGGCTTCTAGGAGCGCATTTCTAGCCGCTCCTAAATCGCCGCCGTTGCCATCTGCCTTAGTAGCTGCAAAGGAAGGTGTCGATGCAGCCGCAGTGATCAATGCAGGAGCTGTCAAACTACTGAAGACTAGTTTCCCAAAAGTGCGGCGGCTATTCAGGAAAGTTGAAGGGCATTCTTTGATGGGCAGATGAGTAGTAGCCTCAAGCAGAGACGTCTGAAGAGCATCTCCTGTGAAAGCTAGGCAGAGGACTAGTAAAACGCTACGTGCCATTTTTTGGAAGCTTATCTTCGAATCTTCAGGATTACAGGGACGATTTGAGGCATATTATGGCATGTATCATGAAAAGTGCCGGATTATATCGGATTATTATAATTATCTAGCTTCCTATTAGTTTGAGCTGTGCGCTGCTTTGCTTTTAAAGTCTACCCGTTTGCCATCTAATATCAGCCCCTCGGGGTCTGCGTCAGAAGTGCCTTTTAGGCTTCTTTGTTGGTTTCCTTCTGGTAGGCCTAGCGCTAGCCAGTAGTAAGCTGCATGTAGCTACCGCACTGGCGTACTTCGATCGCAGTTCTGGGGGATCTAACTAGCAAGCCGCTTACCGCAAAGAAGTAGTGAACAGATGAAAGTCATTTGTCATTGACAAAGAGATAGCTACAGAATACGCGAAGTACATTTAACCATTAAGCAATTGGGACTATTTAAACAAGTTTGTCCAGAGTGGCCATATCACTGGCATCGAGCTCAAAGTCAAAAATGTCAATGTTTTCTTTGAAGTGCGCCACGGAGTGGGCGGAGGTCGTGAAGGAAGCGCCCTTCTGCACTAACCACCGCAGCGCGACCTGTTCGGAAAGAGCGAAGTGGAAGCAGAAGAAGTAAGAAAGCACAACTCGGGACTTCACGTACACAATTGTTCGATGCAGCTGCACCTCAGTGAAACCTGGCAAGAAAACCTGAACCCAAAAGTGCTCAACCTTCGAGGTATGCACACACCTTTCATAAGCAAACTCCCACCCCAAAACTACTTCCTCTGCCTTTACAGATCGATTATCTGTGTATTTTCGCCCTCACCTGCGCCCACGATTTCTTGTACTTGGCGCCCACCGCTGCGCCCTTCTGTTGCAGAGCCGGGGAGAACCTTCCACCCAGAGATCCCCCAAGGGGGGCCCACGCTTGCACTAATACGTTGCGCTTGGCATTCTCGGCGAAACTGTCGTCTGCAAGAGGCGGAGGCGTGGAAAAGAACAACAACAACAGCACACAAAGATAAGAAGCAGAAGACATAAACAACAGACGGAAAATAACCGTAAACAAACAACAAGTACCCCTTTTGTGTGTAGAAGTCTTCCTACCAATTGCTTGAGCGCAACCAGGGCGTGATCTTCTTGTCCCATACACCCTTTCCCTCTTTTTTACCTGGGTGGTAAGCGACCGAGATGGGCAGCTGGTTCACTACTGGCTTGGCACGCGCTGCGGGGTCCTGATGGAGCAGCAAGATAAGATGATGTAAGATAAGATAATATGAGAGCAAGGTCAATCCACTGAAAAGCTGAAGAAAGGGAGGGAAACACTATACAAGCCAGATGACCAAGAGCAGCAGAGAGAAAGAGCAGGAACCAGAGCCCTCAAAGTAGGTCAAAGCGAAGATTGACATCGCGGCCAAAAACAAAAGCGCACAATACCACGCTAAGGGCACGCCGAAGAAAGAGAAGAAGAAGAAAAAGAAACACGCCCGTCGTAACCACCAACATCAACCACCAACATCAGCCACCATCACCCACCCATCTACTTGTACCTTGAGAACGACATCGAGTTGTTGCGGTGAGAAGTTGGACACCGACAATGTGCCCACAGTCCCCTCTGCTTGCATCTCTTCGAATGCTCGCCACTGCCCACGCACCTGATAATGATGTGATATGAAGAAGTATAGAAAAGAGAGATGATACACGAGAGGGTGGGAGAGGGTGCATGTTACAATAGATGCAATGTCTAGCTGAAGAGGTGGCTTTTTGGCTTGATGAGCGTGCGGATTGGAGGCGATAAGGGAGACATAAGAGGCAAAAGGCGGCGAACACCCATAGCTAAAGCTGAGACCACAAAGAATTGATTTAACAAGACAAGTCTCCTTTTCTTCTTCCTCATACCGCATCATCGTTTGGGCCCGGGTAGTCGAGCATGATCTGGTCCAGGTACCCAATTTGCCCTGCCGCAAACGCGCCCAAGTTCTGCGCACAGCCCCTCTTGGTTGCCGCATAGGCTGCTTCATAAGAACCTGCGCGGTTGCTCAGGACGCTCCCGCAAATGTACAGCTCGTCCCGTGGAATCCCGGACTCTTGAATTGCCTTGGCAAAGCCCCGCTGGTTCCCGGCCAAGACGGACGCAAAGAAGTTCCGGTAGCCCGCCTTTAGGAGGGACATGCATGAAGTGCAAAAGAAGCCGTCAGGGAGGGTTGAGGTCACAGAGAGCACCAGACACCATTGCGCACTCGTGTGACTATACTGCACAATGCTACCAGAGAGTCTCATACTAGTATGCTTCAATTATCATCGTCATGCTAGCTAGCTTACTGACTTGCACCTCTAAATAACTCAAGCTTCGAGGTGTTACAACATGCATGCATGATATTACCTCGAGCGCCACGAGAGTTAGTTTGCGCGCCGTTTCGTCATCATACACCTGTTTCACACACCAGCGTAAAGCTACAAGGTCATTGGCTCAATCGACCAAAAATTGACGTCGGCATTAACATCTTCCTAAGTCTAACAATTTAAATGAATTATTCCGGAAGCGGACCAGTCCTAAAATGAAGCCCTATGAAAAGAGGATTGAAACTGCAAGTCTTTGTGAGAGGTGAGAGTACTACTTTAGTAGCAGCGGCGGCTGCCTCTAGATGATACCTGCAATCCAAAGCTAGCAAGGGGGAATGCTTGCTCTGCTGACGATTTACCCACAGTCTGCGCTGCTAATAGCACCGTGGCACCGCCGGCTCGCCCGACAGCGGCAGGAGCAGTTGCCGCATTCGCGCGGCTTGGCAGTCCAATACCGAGGGCTGCAGTGCCTGTGCCCGTGGTAAGCGTCTCTAACACAGTGCGCCGTGAGAAGCTAGTGCTTGGCAAAGCTAGCGAAGTCACACTTGGAGCGTTGACGAGCGCAGCGAGAATAAGCAACCACATCTGTGCTCCTTCGCAATTCTTCCTTGAAGTTGTCGTATCTTTGCGCTCTCTCCTTCTTGGGCGTGATGTTATGTGATCTTCTTGATTTGTGTCGTGTACGTTACAGTCGTCAGTACTGAACAGCTCAGCTGCAACCAGCCAATCAGCAAGGAATGCAGCAGCAAATCGGCGAAATTGGATTTACGGTGGATCTACTTGTGGAAGCTTATTGCTTGTCGCTTTTCATCATGCGATAAAAATGACTCGATAGCCCAGCCTAGTTGCGTGTGCATACGGCCTTTCTTTGCCTAGACTCAGGAAGACGCGCCTATTTTCACGCTTAAGTTAACATTCCTCTCAATCGAACACGGCTAGCTCATATTCCTTAGCACGTTAAGGTGTAGTTAAGTACAAGCTAGCTACCAGGCCATCAAGATGAACGGGAACGGCGAGATCTATTTCTGCCTTTTAAACCTTGCGGCATTCGTGTCCATAATTCTCTACGCACAGCACCACATTCATTTCGACCAACAAACGCATCCTCATGCAAAGCACGGTGATTTTCGCATATGAACGGACGGCTTATTATTGCTAGGCTAGCTAGCTTTCAATCACGCCGAGCACACTCACATCCACGTATCTTCTTTCCCTTTATATCATTTCATTGGATTGGGAGCCCTCCTAATCTCCCCCGCTCGTCTCTAAACTGTTGACTTTTATCATTATCTTTTGTCGTTTGTCGTCCCTCTTTACTGTGTAATGTTACCTTACGCTGCACACCGTCCATCTTTCTCTCTCTTCTACCTTGCTAACAACAGCGATGCTTGAGGACTTTTTGGCGGGACCATGGGATTTGCCACCAGCGTCAGCAGCAGGAGGTGGCTTGAAGGTGCACCACGATGACCATGTGAATGCTCTCACTATGGCGCAACATTACGCTCAAGTGCATGGCAGTGGTGATCGTGGCAGTAGCACTGGTAATGGCGGTGGCAGCAATAGTGGCAATAGTGGTGCCTTCGTTGCAGGTACTGGCGGTGGCAGTAGCAGTAGTGGTAGAGGTTCACAAACCCCAACGAAGATATCGACGGCAGCAAGCACCTTCGCGCCCGCCACGAGCGTCAAAAGCGGTGGGAAATTACAGGTTGGAGGGAAGACAACGGCTGGTAGTGGCGAAGGTGGCAACATCAAGAAAGAAGACGACGAGTGCGCCGAGTTTCGGTATTGGGAGCGCACAGCTAGCCAGGTATATGTGTGTGTGTGTCGGGGGATGCCCCAAAAAGAGGGTTGATGTACTAGCGGGCTCGAATATTCGCACGAATCGTGTCAATTTCCTTTTTCCTCCTTTTCACTACCTCCACCACAATTTCCTACATTTCCTCCTATTGTCATTTCTACACTTGTACTCAAAATTCTCATCCTAACGTTTCGTTCCAATGCTCCACCATCTTCCGTCCTCCTCCTCCATTCTCATCCTAAATCACCTCATCAGACCGGCAACCACCCTGGCGCTAGCACTAGCAGCACCAGCAGCACCAGCAGCACCAGCACTAGCAGCACTGGCACTGGCAGCAGTACCAGCAAATCGGTTGACTCGATGTGGCAAAGTCCGTGGGCCCCTACTGAGGGGGAACCCGAGCAGTTTCTGACCTTCGAGCCGGACCACGGCGGGTGGAACAACATCCGCATGGCCATGGAAACGGTAGAATGAGTTCAACCAGCTTTACGAATTTACTATGCACGTACTCTTTCTCTCTCCCTCTCTGACTTCGTATTTTTTTGTGCGAGTGCATTTTTGTTGCCAGCTACACGCAGCCTTTGTTATTCTTTTAGTGTGCTACAGTGTCGCTGTTTCTCTACCATGCATTCATCCGTTTCTTTTGGCCCCTCCTCTACCTCTTTGCTCACTAATGTGATAATAAAAAACAATACACACCTCCTTTTTCGGCACCCCCCCTAGGTGGCGGTTTTGGCGCGGGCCTCGGGCCGAACTCTGGTGCTGCCGCCCCACGAAGCCATGTACCTGATAAGCAAGGGCAACCAGAAGCACGGGTTCGGGGACTTCTTTCCGTTGGAAGAAATTACCGAGCTCAAGGTGAGGAATGAACTGGGAGTTGTGTGCGGGTGAATAGATGGTTGAATGAATGGGTGAGGTGAGAAGGTGAAATAGGGTATAAAAGATCGGCGAAAAAAGGTGAAAAAGATGTGAAAGAAAAGTGGGTAGAAGTAGGTGAATTAGGGTGAATCATTGGCAAAGATGTTTACTTGTTAATAATGCAATGCGCTCTTTATGCACATCCTCCTCATCATGGCAGATCATCGACATGCACACTTTTCTGGTGCAAGAAAAGAAGCGAGGGTCGGTTTTGCCTACGATTTTAACCAAAGGCTTCAAAGCTACCGGTGGCGTGGCGCCTCAGGTACATGTGTAGTATATTTGTGTATATGTGTATCATATTAGGGAATGAGGGATAAGCACGCGACCCTATAGTATCTGTAGTGAAAATGTTGTATTGCATTAAACTAAATGCACCAGCCCGCGCAACAGACAGGAAAAGTTATAGATGAAGAGAGTCTTGAGTGTTGATTGTACTGGATTTCGCATCCTCTCGTCTCGTTTGTCGTGCAATACATTCGCATCCTCTCATCTCTTTTTGTCGTGCAATGTATTCGCAGGACGACCTGAACAAGCGGAACGAGCTTCGGAAAGCCGTGTGGGCGCATTTACGCGATCCTGCGGTAAAAAACATAAAGATAGAACAACACGGACGTTCTAATGTAGTAGCGAATAGAAGAGAAAAGAAGAGGGATCAGAAAAGGAGAGAGAGAGAGAGCTTAGGCTACTCTAATGCTACTGCCCGCTTTTTCTGTACCTTTTAAAAAGAGGCCAACCTGACGCTTTGAGGACTTACAAAAGAAGCCAAAACGGCACATGTATTGTAAATGTTCCAATCTTCCTACATGTAGCGGTGCTAAGCACTGTGCTGCCTTCCCCCTATCCCCCTTTTTCCCCTCACCCCCCTCAAAGGTGGCGCACAGCCCAATTTGGAAGCCAGACGCAGCAGGCCTGGTGTTTCCTTCGTCCAAACACGTGACGATGCAAGAAGAGCGCGCAAAGCATGCAGACGTCGACAAAGCGCTCAAGACGTTTCAGGTGAATGGAAGGAGGGGACGAAGTAGTTTAAACTGAGACAGAATATATATATATATTTTTTCCCCCGTCAATTGAAGTAAGAATTGCGCAATAATTCTTCTTTGCAAGCCATAAGCTTCGAAAGTTGACTTACTTACCTATCCTTGCACCAACGAACATCGACACCCACACACACAGGCGGGGCGCAAGACTCTGTTGGAGTACAATTCCACCCTGGCGTCGCAGCGCTTGCTGCACTTGCCGAGCAACCACGCCACCCACCAGCGGCTCCTGACCCACTCGTACCTGTTTGTGCACATGGTGGATTCACACGCTCAGCGCACGCTCCTGAGGTATTTGACGATGCTCCTGCTCCTGCTGCTGCTGCTGTTGCTACTGTTGCTGCACGCTATTGATATATATGCATGTGGAATGGTGCAAGTGTACTGCCTTTTGAGTGTACATGCAGAGGAATTATACCTCTTTTCTTTCTGTCATGTGCCATTTCAATTTGTAATTTCGATGATGTAAGAATCTTGTTGCGGTCCCCATCCTCAAAAACCACTATCACCAATTGAATAGGTTCGTGCGGGACCATTTCCATTACCGAAGCTTCATTTTCTGCACGGCCGCCGCGGCCCTGCGCTCCTTGGAAGAGAGCTCACATGGAAAAGGGCACGTTGATGGAGGAGGTGGAGGTGACAGGAAAGACAGTGCTGCTGCAGTGTCTGCAGGTGCTGCTGCTACCGCTGCTGCGATGACTAATCGCGCCGGGCAGCGAGGCTTTTCCACCATGCACATTCGCCGCGGGGACTTTCAGTACAAGCAGGTAGTCCTGAAGAGAAAAAATTATGCCACTTGTAAAGCTGTTGTTAGGGAGCTTTTATCAGCGTTGTTGTAGTCTAGGCAGGCCTACTTCTCGTTGCGGCTTAGTATATCACGAATTGCCCAATTATGTGTTTGTGTGCCTGTGCGCAAAAGAAACGGTATAGCTTTGCAAAAAATATACATCATGAATCACACCCACATGTATGTGCGTACGTAAATTTAAGGTGAAAATGAAAGCGGAAGACATTTTGGCCATGACGCAAGAGCTGTTCTTACCCGGCGAGCTCATTTACATCAGCACCGACGAAAGCGACAAGGTGTGTGTATGCGTTTGTGTCTTTGAGTGTTTGCTTTGGCTTCTTCATGTGGGCATTTTTACGAAGCGGCTATTCACAAGAAAATTAATCGTGACCATTCTTTGAATTTTATGATGGAATCGGATTTTGAAGAAAAAATGTTCGAAGTCTTTTAACTTGTGTTATGTTCTTGGGCATCCATAAGAGCACTTTCTTTAACGACCTCTTCTCCTCTTGCTGCTTCCTTCTTGACAAATCTCTTTCTATTTCTCTTTCCTTTTTCTTCTTCTCACCCCTCATACCAGTCCTTCTTCAAGCCGTTCACTGAGGCGGGCTTCACGCTGTTGTTTCTCAACGACGTGGTCCCAGGGGGAGAAGCCGGGCTCGTGGAGGTGTGTGTGCAATTCATTTGAGAATGGTGTTTTGGATAATGGTTGATCGATTGCTTCCTTTTGCGTGCTCCTGTTGCTGTTGTGGATGCTTGCTTGGATGCTTCCTACTTTTGCTGCTTCCTTTCCTTGTAGTAGCACTTCGTAGTACTTGCGCTGATATCTGTCTTATGTTTCCCCAAGACCAATTCACTCGTTGCACTACACTTCCTTCTTTCGTCCTTCCACTCTCACTCTTACCATCATTCATGCACCACGTATTCTGATCATCACCGTGATTCACTCACCATCATGCATCATTATTTTACCACTATCATTCACCGCCATTTTCATTCTTCTTTCCTTGCACACACCTGTTAGCGCCTGGGCGACCCAAATTTCGTGGGAATGGTGGAGCAAGTGATTGCGTCGCAGGGCCGAGTGTTTGTCGGGACCTGGTACTCGACTTTTACGGGTTACATCAACCGGTTGCGAGGCTACTACGGCCTGTTGCCTGGATCATCGTAAGTGATGCACAGTAATTTACTCTCGCCCCGCAGAAAACCCCCATCTGTGGCTTACCGCTGAACACAGTTTTGGGGTTAGATTTTTTTTTCAGCGCGGTATTCTGTAGAATTCTAACCATCTTGGAATCGTCCATGGGTCTTTACTTTGAGATGTCAACCGAATCAACGACGATGTTTGCTTTTTGTGATGTACCGAGGTCCTGAAGTGAATTTAAATTGCCTTGCTTCATTGTTGCCGCGTGTACACACGTGCACATTAATGTTCATTCATCCTTTCCGTGTTTTTTATTGATATGCGTGTGTCCAGTTTCTACTTTTGGGAGCCGAAGAAATACCAAATGCGCGACGGAGGCCTCTTCCCAGCCAAGCTTACGAGTTCTTACGCGCGCGAATGGCCCATTGCTTGGACGAATCTCGATGATTGAACAGAAAAAACAGCGGCTTAGCTACGCGTTTCTACATACTTCTCACTTCCTAATTTTCTAAAAAGCAAAGCAATAGCAATATGAGTGGCTGAGAGCAGCCAAATTATTTCAGAGTAGAAATATTCTAATCCACTCGTAAACCCTTGGCCTTGGTGGAAATGGAAATGGCCACCTCATTTCTCACTCCTTCTGGCTCATTATGTTTCTCAAAGTATCAGTGTTCGGAAGACGGTCCACCAGAGCTTATCTCTGCTTCTTAGTAGTCTCCTTGAAGTTGGAAGGGAGCCCTAGAAATACAAGCCCAATACAAGGCTTTGCCATGGAATTCTATTCCATTTGGCCTTATTAAAAAAAAAAGTATCCTCGACTTGGCATTACCCCTCAGTCCTAAGTTAAGGTCTCCAGTAATATTCGAAGTTTAATTCGTTTAATCGTTTAATCATTAATCCTCTTATTCAACTCCCTGCGGCACATAAAATTTAGCTCTTCCAGAGAGCTCAGTTGTTAATTCAAAATGGTGTCCAGTGACGCCCGTGGAATCCACTTTCATTTCACCGCCGTTTGGTATAGAAAGTAGAAAGTTGGCTTGTTTGTCTGAAGAGATATAGTACAGCGCCTTTTCTACGTGCACATCAACCACTGAGTAATATTTTTTTTGCTTGTTCGTCTGAAGAGCTATAGTACGGCGCCCTTTTTACGCGTGCGTTGACCACTCTGTAATATTTTTAGGGTGCACTAGACGTGAGAACGTCTCGCAGCCCCTTGTGCGTGCTACTTTCCTTCACGTGTTGGAGGTACGACTGCGCCTGAGTATTCCCTTGAGCAGCTGCCTTTAACCACCACCGCGCAGCCTCCACCACGTTGTGTTTCACACCGCAGGCTGTGTAAAACATTAGCCCTAATTTGAACTGTGCCCTGGCGTGTCCTTGCTCAGCTGCCATCTTGAACCAATGTACTGTTTCCGTGTCGCTTCGCACCATACCGCGGCTCTCCTCCATAAACACGCCCACAATGTATTGTGCTTCTGCGTATCCTTGCTCAGCTGCTTTTTTCAACCATTTCGCTGCCTCACCATCACTCTGAGCCACGCCACGACCTCTCGAAAACGAAAGTCCTAGATTAAACTGTGCGTTCATAAGGCCTTGCTCAGCAGCCTTCTTGTACCATTGCGCTGCCTGCACATCGCTCTGTGCCACGCCGCTGCCGTTCGCACACAGAACTCCTAGATTGCACTGTGCTTCCGCGTGTGACTGATTAGCTGCTTTTTCAAACAACTGTGCCGCTCTTTTTACGTCTCGAACTACACCATGTCCGTTCAGAAGTAGAAGCCCCAAGCTGAACTGCGCGTACATGTCCCCTTGGTCCGCCGCCTTTTTGTACCACTCTGCTGCTTTCTTGTCGCTTTGTGCCACTCCGCGACCCTCGTTGAACATGTCGCCCATGTAGTATTGCGCTTCAGCACAACCTTGATCAGCTGCCCTTTTGTACCATCTCACAGCCTCTTGGTCACTCTGGATTGGCCCGCGGCCTTCACCGATTAGCCTACCTAGATAACACTGCGCCATTGCGTGCCCTTGCACAGCCGCCATTTGGAGCCAAAGCCCAGCATCCTCATCGCTCTGCGCCACACCGCGGCCTTCTCGAAAGCAGTTTCCCAGCATAAACTGTGCCGCCGAGTTCATTTGTTCGGCAGCTTTCCTGTACCACCGCACTGCCTCCACGTCGTTCTGTGGAACGCCGCGACCCGTCTCAAAAAGCGACCCTATTTCCAGCTGGGCTAACTCCTCACCTTGCTCAGCTGCCAGTCTATACCACCGCGCCGCTTCTACGTAGTCCTGAGCTACGCCACAGCCTTCCTCGAATGAGCCGCCGAGGTAACATTGCGACGTCGTATTTCCTTGCTCAGCGGCCTTTCTGTGCCATTTCAGAGCCTCCACGTCACTCTGCTTCACACCAAGACCGTGTTCAAAGAGGTACCCGAGCTTCGCCTGCGCCCCCGAATTCCCTTGTCCAGCTGATTTTCTATACCAATGTGCTGCTTTTGCGGCGCTTCGCTCCACACCGCGAGCTTCCTGATAGAAGTAGCCCAGGTTACACTGTGCATTTGCGTGTCCTTGATCAGCAGCCTTCTGTAACCATTTCAGAGCCTCCTCGTCGCTTTGTGCCACGCCATGGCCATTCTTAAAAAATATCCCAAGATCATATTGCGCCTGTGCATGGCCCTGTTCCGCTGCACTTTGCATTCCGATGACAACAGCACCTATCTCCTGTTGCGCCTCAATCGGCAGAGCAGACCAAGACGCTTCACCACGTGCAATCATTCGATCAACTACGAAGTAGCGCCGAAGGGCTTCATCATGAAGTCTTTCAGGCCCCAGCGGAAAGGGAGTGCGGCACAATGGGCAAGTATGTTTCACACCAAACTTTCGCAACTCCGCTACGCACGCGGCATGAAACATGTGAGAGCATTGAAGGGTGCAGGACGATGCTTCAGTCATTGAGTCCAGGCAGATGCTGCACTCCCCAACAGTTGAAGCTGACTTAGAATGAGCAACTTTTGAGTCATAAGAAGTAAACTTTTGCTGCGGAGTCCGATTAGCCTTAGCGACACAGTACTGTTTATGACCAGCCTTCCAGTGCGCTCGCTGGCAGTCCTTACTACAGTATACAACGAGGCCACAACGGGCGCAAGCAGAGAGCTTTAGGGCACCATCACTTTCTTCGGATGATGAGCAGTAGCTGCATATTTTGACATTGGGACTAGAGACTTTCTTTTTTCTCTTTTCGGACATCTCTGGCTCTGAGTGCTCAGATTAGCTTGGTACTAAGTTAGGCGCACGGCCGGCACTGCTCCACTGCCTCGTACTGTACAGAAAGGCAACAACAACACGACAATATTACACAGTAATTCAGTACATAAGCTCTCTATTTCCCCCCCTGTAGCCGCCTACAGGGCTTGGGTTAGCTAAGTTACAGATCTGTAGCTAAGTAAGTAGACAGGACTTCCTCCTTAGTGATCCCGAATTGAAGTCTTCGCTGATTCGCTGTCCTTTTATTTTTGGATTTTGGATTAAAGCCAATTAACCGAGTGGAACTTCCACGTGTTGGGGCGAGGCAATATCCGTGTGGGGTGGCGGTGGTCAAAAACTGAAAAACATAAGCCGCTCAAAAGCGTATGTACGCCTGATTAGCTTCTTAGGTTTAGTTCGCGCTGCTTTGCTTTTCTTCTCTACCTGTTAGCCTTCTACTTCCGGCTCTTCGGGGCCTGTCCCAGAAGCATATTGTCTTGCTCTCATTAACTTTCCAAATATTAGTTAGTTTTAGTTCGTGCTGCGTAGCTGTTTCTCTATACCTGCTGGCCTTTCAATTCCGGCCCCTGGGGGCCTATGTCTCTAACTATTGATGTTTCGCTTTTCTGTCGTGGTCTTGACTAGACTAGGCTAGACTAGACTTTCAGCTCAACTTGCCAGGTGGGCACGGGAGTAAGCGGCGTATGTGGAATGTGGAACAAGATGCATAGTTAGACTTATTTAATAATTATTATATTGCCATTGTTACAACAAGAACGTATACAAAAAGGAATTTCAATCCCGAATCAATTGTGCTAGATCTACAATCATACATTCCACAGCTACCAAAATTAAGACGAATAAAATAATTTCGGCCTTTAGTTTTACAGATAAGGGAATGCAGGACATTTATATATAGCTAGCAAACCGCACATATGCCGCTCCAAAGAGAGAGGAGGGCTAGCCATGATGTCAACAAGAGGTGCATGCCTTCCTACTTCGGAACAACACCTTCATTCTTTACTTGCTTGAGACCAGTTCATAGCGCCCTGGATGCATCAAATGACTGTGTTTGCCCCCAGTTCCCATTAACGTCGTAGCAGCTGCTGCTGCCACTGCAGCTGGAGTACCCGATGCATTAGGAGCATGATTACCATTAATATTGCGCTCTATTTGTACGGCTGCTGCCTGCCACTCTTCGTCATCCAGTGTTTGTAAACGGCTAGCATCAGCACCACCAATGGTACTGCTGATTGGCCCACCAAGAGACTCGACGCGATTCCGATGATGCTTGCATCGATAATGGCAGCGAAAACCACACACCAACGCACCAGCAGCAGCGAGGACAGTCAAAATCGCAAGGATGCCAGCGACTACGGCGAGCTGCGTACAAACAATTCGCCAGAATAGAAACATTATTGAAAGGAAATGCTTGTGCTACACACACAGGTTGCAACAACTTATACTTGGGAAAATACGAAGTATATTTCTTGAAAAAATACAAATTATATTAGTAGTACCTGCAGGCCACTCTGACACGCGTCAGCCACTACTGTGCGGTGCACCCCCACTGAGGAGGAGGACGACGCCGAAGACGACTTGGGTGACGATATCGATATTGGCATCGACAACGCTGCACTCTTGCCGTGCTCGTCGATTGGATGAGAACCAAAAGGAGGTGGAGGTGTACCGGCCTTATCAAATGCTCCTTTCTCGCCGTGTACGCCACTATTCTCCCAGCTGCCACTAGTGCTGCCAGTCGCAAATTCACCTTGTCTTGTCTTGCCATGGTTAGTGCTCATGGATTTGTCGTTGTTACCGCTGCTACTGCTACTGCCACTTGCGCTACCGCCACTGCTATCGCTGCTACTGTCACTTTTACTACCGCGGCTAATGCCGCTGGTGCTACTGCTGATACTGTCGTTACTGCTATCGCTGCTACTGCGATCAGGTCTAATCTCTTTGCTTCCCAAGATACTGCTGGTACTCACACCATCGGTGGTAGTTGGTGGGTGCCACACGCAATGCGGCAATTCTTTGGTCTGGAGCCAGCCAATGGGGCAGCGCCAGTTCTTGCTCCCGTCGGCTTTACGGCACACTCGTCCTGCAAACGCACTCGCTTCCTCGGCATAGCCACTCGCACACACAAAGGGTGGTGCCTGGTCGCCTTGTTGCTGCTTGGTTTTGACTTTGTTCTTGTCCTCACCAGTACCTCCTTTCTTGTTCACAATAGTACTACTGTCCGCGTATTTGTTTTGCTCGTGGTTGAATTTCAATTCGTTAGACGTCGGAATTTCGTTGATCGCACTTGCAGTATCATCAAGTCCATGATAATCAAGATCACTATTGCGGCCGTTTACACCTCTTCCTTCTTCTTCTTTTCCAAGATTTGAAATGTACATTGCGCCATGGTCGTCGTCATCGTCATCCACAGTGTCAACGAACTCATTCGCTAGGGCATCATCTGAGATTGCCCGCCCCTGAGCACGCCGTTGACCATCAAGAGCTCGAGAATGAAGTCCACCATGTACACCAGTAGCTGCAACGGCTAACGCTCTTTCTGTGTGAGCATTGTCGCTCGAATGTGTGCGCGAGGAAGGAGGATGATGCACTGTATTACTTCTGCCGCCCTTGCTTCTACCCCCTTTACTCCCACCGCCGTGGCTCTTGCTAGTGCTAGCTTTGCTGCTACTGCCACTACCACCACCACTAGAGTTTGCAGTCTCGTGGACTTTGTCATCTTGAGTGCTCGCACTCAAGCTGGTTGTCCTGTGAGTACTGCTACCTTTGCTCTTACTTGGCAAGCATCGAGGCGGTTTCTGAATTTGTTCCCAGCCATGAGGACACACCCACCCTCTGCTGCCGTCTGTTCGACGGCACAAATGCACGGACGATGTGTGCTCTTCAACATAATCTTCTAAGCACACGAAGTTGCTTCTCTCGTGGTCACTACTAAGGACATTGCCTGAAAGGATGGAACCAGCCACAGCCGTTGAAGATCGAGGCGGTTCTGAATTAGTGGTTGTTGTTGTTGCGCTGGGTTGGTTGGGAAGGTTGTTACCAAGATGCAACACAACAACATGTGAACCCGCGTGGGACTTGGATTGCTTGTAAGGATGGTCAGCGCTAGCATGACTTCCATGCTTGCTTTCAACGTGCGCTTTTCCTCGTTCGTCAACAACATCCCAGTCATCGTCATCGTCTTTGGTGTTGTGGAAGCCGTCATCGTCCGCAATGTGCCCCTGTGCACGCCGCGCATGAGGTCTACTGTTCGTAGATGACGAAGAGGTTCGAATGTTGATAGAGCTGCGATGGACTCTGTCAACGCTTTCACCACTCGTTGCCTGAGCATCATTACTTGTCCTACTGGGATGACTGGTGGCAGTACTGCTAATGCTACTGCTCGTGCTGTTGACGCTGCCACTACTACTACCACTACTACTCCCTCTCTTCCTGCTTCCATCAATGCCAGCACCACTGATGCCTTTTTGATCATCGCCAGTTGGTGAAGAATTGTGCGTTGCATGTGGAGACGCGGCAGCAGGTGGCCTGAACTCACGGAAGATGCACAAGATGGTGACTGCTACTCCAAAGAAAGCTCCTGCCACCAAAGCCTGATCCCGAAGCACGCACGGTATACACAAGTGAAATGTTAAGCACGCGGCAACGAGGGTTGATATCATTCATACGCAAGCAACATTACTATGCAACATCATATAATTTCACTGTGTGATGGTATACCACTATACAATTTGAGGAAAAGAAAAAATGTGTATCGCACCTGCATTGAGTCTGGCTTCCAGCCTTCACGCCGCTCAATCGCTAAAAAGTGCGCTCCAATGATCAAACTGTTGGACAGTCAAAAACGCTGAGTAAACTGAAAAGAACTCAATTTGCGTGCGCACGCATCGTGGTATTGTCTACGCGATTTGGGTTTGCATTTGGGTAAATGCTTCCTGTACAAGGTTCTTTCAATGTGTTCACGAAAAGCTCTGCTGTTTCAAAATCACCTGAGGCCTAATGCGACGTGCTCGCCATCTTTCTCCAAGCTCATTTGCGGGTGCGTTAAGAACACGAGCCCGGCAAAGGTCAAATTCATGGCCCACACGGTGTGTGCTTCAACCCTCGAAGGCCAAGCGACCCTCGAAGACCCAGCGAAGCGCAATGCATGGCGGACAGCACCCCACGCGCTTTGATATTCGGAGCCTCTACCATTACAGCTGCCGTGTCCGCTGCTCCTATTTCTCCTTAAAAATTGAATGCTCGTCTCTTCGTCACCATCACCAACCTCCTCATCATCAATATCATCGCCACTGTCTACGCTACGAGCTTCTGTATCATCTCTTAAGTCTGCATTCTCGCGGCCTCGTGTGCTGCCCGTTTGTTTCGCCCTGTGGCCTTGAAGGTATACACTGATGGCAACGTCTGTCATGCCGCATGCTAGTAGGCTCAATGAAATAGCTACATGTTGCAACTGCATAAAGTGCACCAAACGTAAGAACAAAAAGAGACAAACAATATCTGTTTATCAAGAAGTTTTACGTTTCAATGGAGGAAGCAAACATTCAGAGAAGATGTTGGACGAAATGAACGAAAAAGAATGACGAGAAAGCATGAAAGTAGCGACATGGCAGATGTACCTGAACAAGTGACTTCATTGCATACTTAGCGAGCGCAACTGGCTGCGAAGGCTGCAGACACATATGCAAGCAAGAAAGAGAAGAAAAATGGTGAATAGATAGTCCAAAGAACAACCATATTATCACGAAAAGTCAATGCACGCGACATATCTTGATTTCGGCGACTGTGATGTAACGAGCATGGCCTCTAGTTTTTGCCTAATTCTGCATAGTATGGGAACTTACTTCCAGCAAGTAGAAGACCCACACTAATAGGAAGCTACCCGACAGTGCTTCCAGGAACCCAGCTAACAAGTATGCTTGTCTTAAGTTGAAGCCCACAGGCACTTCGATAATGAACGCTCCCCAAACGAGCACGATGCAGAGGAGCCCAACACCTTTTTACGAGAAGCAGTAGGGAAGTACGATTACCATTAAGGGCGTACTAACAAAGGTCAATATCTGTAAGCTTTTGAGTCACTACTGATTACATGCTAACCAAAACAGCGAAGTGTGAATTGACAACCTAGAACTTGATGTGCAAGTTCGGAGCGCCGCTCGTAGACACCCGGCAGAAACAAGTCCTCGTTGGTCATGAGTTGTGCAGCACAGTGGGGCACCATTCCGTCTTCAGGTGTGTGTGCCATGCTTCTCTACTGTACAGGTAGTATCGGTACTCGTAAGCACTCGAGGAACCGCCAGGCTGCCCTTGAGTTAGCTAGCTCGATCAAGACTAACACTACCTACGACCCCCGACCTCGACAAACTCCCCGAGAAAGATGGTTCTCCAGAGCGCTACTAGCAATGGTGTAGTCAAGAGCAATCTGTAAAGAAAGTTCTGGGCACTGCCTTTAACGAGATATATTCTCAGGCGTCCAAAAGAGTCTCCGAGTCAGCTTGCAAACAAACTAGATAGTTCGAAAAAGAGCCGCGTAAGTATGGCATACTTGCACCAGCATCTGCCTAAAAGGCTTGTAGTGGTAGCTGCCTTGGCACCTGCAGCAGTAAGTGAATGCAGTAGCTCTGCACCTCTTTCAGCTTTTTCTTCTCTTTTCCCATCATCAATGCCCTCAAAGGAATACAACCCTGTAATTCGAATCGGTGAACTGAACCAAGTGAAACGGTGAAACCAAGGGTGATCAGTGATCAGGTGTTACACCTGATCGCCCTTGGTGAAACAGTAGTGTAGTGAACGCGGCGCGCGAGTGCATGAGCGCATGGCATGAGCGCATCGGCTTCATAAAATAAGCTTCTCTAGTAGCTTCAGAGCACCGCGAGCGAACAATTTAGGCGCTAGTTAATGCAATCTATTTAAAGCTTCTCAATCTAGAGTCAGAGCTAAGTGGGAAGAAATATACTTCTTTGCTCGCTTCTTCCGGTGTAAGTTACCTAGCTAGCTAGCCAGTCTGTCTCGAGGTTACTACAGATAATACTGTAGCTAGAGTTGCTAACGAAGTCTAGCGAGGGTGTAGCTCTTCAGGATACCATATAAGCTATTATTTACATAAAGCCATTGACTTTGCTCCATTAGCAAATCCATGGTCGACTATTCGAAATGGGCCAACCTGGCTGACGACTCAGACGATGAACGCGAGTCAGTCTTAGCTGAGCGAGTTCGCCGTGGGGCTGCACTACCCACTCCACCGAGCGCTACTAGTGGTCCCAGTGGCCAAAAGCTGGAGGTTGATCGGTCACCAGCTGGAGCTGCGCGTCTGAAGGCAGAACTTGAGTCGCAGCTCTCCTCTCTGAGCCTCGAGGAAGCGAATGAAGCACTACGACAGGCAAGTATACCTACACGCCTGAACCATTGTTTTCGAGCAGGACGTCGTATTGAGCCGAAGAAAGAAGTAGGAAGATAGGCATGCAGGAGTTTCAAAGCTCCTTATTTCCCTTTTGCTATCCTTTTGCACGTTTCGCTTGAATTCGTCTGATCATATATGCGAACTTGCTTTTTCTCATCTCAACGCTTGCCATGGCTTCATGCAGGCAGAAGCAACTCTGAGCGCAGCCAAACAGGATGGCAAGCCGCCAATTCCCACCGAGAACAAGCTCCAATCAGCGAGCACGCAGAAAAGTACCGCCCCTGCTGCTGCTGCTGTTCCTGCTACGACGACGAAGCCTGCACGGGCACCGGGCTCTGGAGCAGCAAGCAAAGCAGCGGCTGAGTTGCCAACAACAGCTCCAGCGCCGGTGACAAAATCACGCGGGAAAAAGAAGAGCAACAAGGGAAAGAGCGCTACTGTTGGCGATGGTGGCCCTGTCGGCAAAGCACCGGCAGGAGGGGCAAAATTGGAAGCCATTCAGAAAGAAATGGCGGAGATGATGCAGACGCTGCAGCAGGTGAGACATGAGTTCTTACAGCACAATAGTAGTGTTAGCAACAAAAGTAGGAGTGCCTTTAGTAAAAGAAGCGTGTGTGTGTATTTTCTGCGTTTTTTTTGCGGTAAGCCTTGAACACAATTTACCCTCGAAATTCGGGAAAAAAAAAAACGATACGAAAATTGGGGGATTTGTGAGAGAGACGGTAAACAGCGTTGATTTTAGACGAAGCACGGGCTTTCACTGGGCCTTATCGGAGGATGTTCTCTATCGTATCCAATTAAGTCCCTTTCTTCTAATTTTACACAGGTTGAGAAGGCTGCAGCAGATGCCAAGAATAATGCCAACGAAGTTTCAGCTTTGGTCGAAGCGAGGCGCAAGGAAGTCGCTGCTGCGGAGAGCGAGCAAGAAAGCAGCAAGCAAGAGCTCGATGCGTCGTTTGCCCGCATGAAGAGCGGCCTCCAGGCAGAAGCAGCTGCCGGAGGTATAGACCCTGAATCCGTAGCGTCGCAGTCACCGGAAGAGTTAGAATTGGCTGCGGCGAAAGCGCAGGCGATGGCATCCTCCACAGACGACGGTTCAGGAGCTGCTGGTGTTAGCGCGTTCAGCGACGCTTTGAAGGCCGTTGGCCAAGGTGCAGACCTTGCATCAACTCTGGGCTCAGCCCACCCGCTAAATGGGGGATTGTCTGGGTTCTTTGGGAATGGCATGAATGCGCGACCTGCAACGCAGGTAACAATTCCGCAACGGGAACGAGCAGTCACTTTGCATGCTTCGATGGCAGGAGAAACTTTCATGGAGACCGGTGAAGTGTCCGTGCAATATCAATTTGAGAACAATGCCGGCGATGAGGGTGGAGGTGCTACCTCTTCTCAAGAAAAGATGATGAATTGTGCAAGTGACCGCGACTTTGTGTCTGTGTTTGAGGAGAGCGCAGGGTCGTTCGCTGAAGCTCAAAGCACTGAACAGAAGGTCTGTGCTATTGGATGGGTACCAAAGAATGCCAACGACTATTTGGACTTCAATTACGTTGACGACGCCCAACCGCTCACTCCCTCGAGCAGTGAAAATTCTTGGGTACAAGGTGGCAAAGTAAACCTTACTGTTGGGTCAAGGCACCGTAAAATGTTGCCGTCTCACGGACAAGGCCGCACGTATGTGGCGTGTTACTTTGGCGATGACGGAGACAGCGACGCGCCTCCACTGCTCTTGGCAACTTGCCGTGTTCTTGTTGAGAGCAATGCAAACAACGGCAGCGAGGAAGGAAAAAGGAGTCCAGACACGAACACGAAGACAACGACGAGTGCTGCGTCTTTGCAGGCACCGGCAGTGAATGCTACAGCCCTTCCAGTGCGCGTGGCCATTGAATCTGACGACGAAGACGACGACGAAGACGAGGAGGACATCAATGCTGATAGCAAAGAGGCGTCATCCGCGACGGATGCATCAGAAAGTAAGCAGCAAAGTCAGCTTTCAGGCGACCAGCACGGCATTTTTGAGGATACTGAATGTATTGAAGAATCAAACGACGAGAAGGAAGAGGAAGTTGAGGTGACAGGCACAGAGTACGTGATATTGGAACAGCTTCGAAACATTAAATGCTTTCTGCTCACGCTGCCACTTTCAGTTACCAAGGCCACGCTCGCAGCTCCTGCAATTCTTACAGAATCAACTGCGCCTCGTAAAGATGATGCTGCCGCAGTTGATGGTTCTCAGCCAATGGCAGTAGCCCCTAGCCTCGCTTCAGTGCTCGGGTTTGAATGCACGCCGCGGCATGCATCTTTGCTCTGGCCAGTAGGCATTGCTTCTGCTGATATTGCCGAAGCAGGCAAAGTAGCAGTGTCTCCATCTCAAGGGGCCGTATTGGACAAGAGCGCAGGTGCTCCGCCATTGCAGCCGCTGCCAGCACACCAACTACCACAGCAACGCGTTGTTATCTTGGAAGCTGATGCAGTAGGAGTTGGGGCACTTTTGCCTCAACAAGTGGTGGTGGCGCAGCAGGGCTCTCGGCTGGTGCTACGCTTGCCTTACGCCACTTTAGACCCAGATAGTATTCATGCCTCCTCATCAAATTCCTCCTCCTCACCGAAGGCTTCTGCGGAAGGCGGTAATGAGAAGGATGGCGCGTCGCCTCCACCAACTTCGTTACCCTCATCAACATCAGCGGCCGCCCGCAAGCATGCAGCCCTAGTGGCGAAGCGGCGAGCTGAGAGGGCAAAGCGCAGCCGAGCCGCTCGAGCAGCAGCAGCAGCAGGACTGGGGGCTGGAGAAGAAAGAGAAAAGGCGGTGACGACTGAAGAGGCTGGAGCAGAAGGAGGTGGCGCGGCCAGCAAATCTACCAATGAGGTTCATGACAACAACAACGACAAGAAGGCCAGTAGCAGTAAGAACAACGATGATACTTGGACAGCTGCAGCGCCAGGAGCAGTGCAGTGCGGGTTTTGCGAAGCCGTGTTAGCGTTGGACGGAGCGCTGGAAGCGGCGCGGCCGGGTCCAGTCGGGATGCTCGACGACTTGTGCTGGGACCTCATGTGCGCGGTAAGAAGGTTGCTGGTCGTTGCAAGTCAATAACACTCAAAGCCAAGAGGAAGGTGTAGAAGGGAAGGAACTTATAAATTTGGGGGG
>Ga0307982_1000498_pt1 | contig 31161 bp, 27 predicted proteins | sample OrgLakmetagen989_FD_201847 | JGI IMG/M metagenome (GOLD analysis project Ga0307982, IMG submission 201847) | Saline water microbial communities from Organic Lake, Antarctica - #989 | ecosystem: Environmental > Aquatic > Non-marine Saline and Alkaline > Saline | place: Antarctica: Organic Lake...
GCACCCCCATTCTGGAAAATCTCCTCGTGTGCCCGCCTAAAGCTATGACGGTCTCGCTAAAACCGACCCCTGTAACCTGAACGGTATCGGTGTCGCTTCGCGACACCGAATAAGCCATTCTTGGATTGTTGGCGTCTTCACAACGACATCCAGAACGAACTGATCTGCGATCCGTTGATTGTTGTGTTTGCTCTCGGCCCTTGCTTGGAGCTCAAAAACTCAACGAGATCGACGACCCAAACCCAAACACTCAACACTCAACACAACAGGAACACAAAGCACAAAGCCGTTTCGTGTTCCGCCTAGCTAGCTGGTCTATTATCTAAGTCATAGAGCTTTCAAACTACTCCGCGCTCAGTAGGTCAATCAGTAGTCAGCGACGAGTGGAGCTAGAGACATTGAAAGCGAATTTGTTGGGCAAAGCATTTCAACTGGTCCATCTTCTCTGGAGGAAACTGGAAGCCATTACATAGTCCAGTGAATCCAGCTCATCGAGTTGGTCATAAATGGCCGAACTGCTTTGTGGAGTATTGCTGCTCCAACATTGAATGCACACATAACCCTGCTCTTGAAATCTAGCGCACTACTACTGATCTGGTCGACAACAGCGGTATTTAATCCGAACAAATTTAGCTGAAGTCCACGTGCATACCTCGTCGCAACCTCACCATGTCCGCTGATGACGAAGAAACTCCCATGATGTTTCCTGCGATGATTCGCCACACGGATGATGAACCAGCCTACCGCATGCTCACACCAAGCAAGCCTCTGCTAGAAAAGCCTCCTCGTGAAGAGCGGGGAGGTATACTGGTGGATGAGCGTGATGGCGAAGCAGACGTTCGTGCTGCTAATTTGGCCCGTAAAAATGGCGGCCCAGGTATAGTTCCTGGTGGCGTGCACAAAAACCGTGCCAAAATTATCGAGGTTCGACGCGAGCTCGCGTTGGAAAGCGAGTGTCTGCGTCACTTCTATGAAGCTACACATGGCGACGACTGGACCGAGCACAACAGCTGGCAAAAGTTATTGGTGCAACTTCGTCAACCCGATGGGAAACCTCGAGATATCGACATGTTGGCAAACGCCAGTGCAGCTGAGCTTGAGCACTTTCGGGACGAGCTGTATGGCCTGAGAGCGAAGTGGGTAGATAAGAAGACGCTGCCACCGACACTAACCCGCGTCATCGAAATCAAAATGCCATCGAATAACTTGGTCGGGGTTCTACCAGACTGCCTCTCAGAACTCGTGTACCTTCGAACACTGCAGTTTCCTGAAAACAAACTACAAGGACCAATTCCTGCATATTTGGGAAATCATTTACTCGAGCTACGGCACATTGATCTCAGTTATAATATGCTGACCGGAGATCTTCCAACTTTCGGTGTGCGCTTTATTAGTTCCCTGAAAACAATTCGGTTGCATGACAACTCCATTGGAGGACGACTGTCCGTGCTGAGTGGCAATTTGACTGAGCTCACAGCGCTGACCGTACACAACAACAAGATTGGAGGTGTCCTCCCCGAAAGTGTGACGAATATGAAGAAACTGGAAGAATTTACCTTCCACAACAACAAGCTGCGAGGACCTATTCCGGAGGTAACTTTTGTATCATCGTTCACCTCATTTCTCCTATGCCTTAATGCTCATTTGTCGCCATCTTGTTTGACGATACAGGCCTTCGGAAGGATTATGCCAAAGTTACGAGTTATTTCCTTAAGCAGAAATCGATTAACCGGATCAATTCCCGTGGATTCTCTGGCCTGCTGCGCCTACCTAAGAATGTTATGCTTGGATGGAAATCGATTCGACTTCTCCGTTGATTCGCTCGATCAAGTCCTTGATTACCTCAAAGGGCGCTTGGGCAAGACGGCAATGATAAGCCTTTAAGTTTGCGTAGTCGGATGAGATGAGATGAACATGACGCACACAAACTTACACGTCACACAAACATGACGCATACACGAATGGGCTGAATGGGATGAGATGAGATGCACTGATTTGGGTTGTTAGGTTCTGTCTGTGCTGTCGCAATTTTATTTCACTTCGAATAAGGGAATCACAATAAGGAATACTAGAAGAAAGTTATCCATAGGGGAGTGTAATCCATACGAATCCATACACCGCTGAGCCCGCAGCATCTTGTAATTCCTCACAGTAAAAGCAAGCCAAAATCGCATGTGTGGCATATAAATAAGCGGTATGATTCCGGTATAATTAGCCAATTAACTCTTCAACTTTGGATCATATGCACAAAAGCTCATGAAGAATAAAGGGTTGTGAGCTCATGAAGAATGAAGGGGTGGGGGAACTCACAATCGAACTAATACAAACCCAAATGGCAAAGGCAAAGAAGCCAATGCTGCAGGAAGAAGTGGGAATGCGCGTGCGTTGCGCAAATAACAAATAAAGTAAGTGCAGAATGATTCAGAAGAGAGAGGGGGTGGGGGGAATTTTGAGTCCTTACTATAATCTATAAACATAATTGTTGTGTTCATTGCACTTATTGAGTCGATTGTAAGTAGCCAAATCGGTGCTGTGTTTACCAACCGAGATCTATGGAAGCACCTGCAGTATCACAATCGGATTCAACTGCCTGTACAAGGCGCCACAGTAATTCTTTACATACTTACTACTGGACGATAGCGCGAGCATCAATGCAATTGCCCTTTAGAAGTTTGTGAAGAACAATACTGTAGAATATCAGTAAGTAACAAAATGATTGTAATATGGTTTTACAAGCTTTAAGCTCCTCATGGCGAGTCTGCAGCACAGTCTTTCTCTAATCTCTGTCTTTGAATAATCGTATACACCAAGAAGTACTCAAGATAATTGATTGAAGTCGTGAAGTCGTTTTGCCGCGTAAGTTCGTGCGATTTTTCTTTTCACTACTAAACCAACCTCCACCGCTACTAATAAATCATTAAAAAAAAACAGAAGCTTACTTCAAAGATTCTGCCATCCAGCTACGTACTACAGTAGGTTTCTGTATCCAGTAATTATTGGATATGCAGCTATACAGCACATGTAACCACTAAGCTTTGTAAGAGTCAGTCAGTCAACAAAAGAGCATTTCATCATAAAATGAGATGATCGCCCGACAAGGCTTACATTCAAAGAATGTACCTATGCGGATAACGTGCTATCATGCGTCGAATTTTATCCATTTTTTTCTGCTTTAGTTTGGGTGTCATTGGTGTGTTTGCAGGATTGACCCGGGTCCGAATTTCAAAATGCCATCATCCTCGAATGTAGAGTCCGACTGACATCTGACAAGTAAGAACAGCGGACACGATGGGCAAAGACTCTATTCCAGACTCAGATAGCGTTGAACAGGGCGCTAAAGAGAGTGATATTTGCACAAAAGAGCATGTGGAAGGTCAGAGATCTGGAGTATCCCAGGAAGAAGCAAATGGAAATGACGACAACACCAATGCTCTCGATAAAAAGGAAAGATTGGTTCGCAAGGCAGAACTAGACTCGAAAGGAACTTATGCAAACGACATATTTTACTCATTTGACCCGAAGAAGGTTCATGCTTCAGCTCCACATTACTTCCTAGCAGTACCCCCACCTCCTCAGTACGGAGGATTCAATCAATTGACTTATTTTCGCGAAGGCCGCACCGTACCTGCACCTCTTGTTTGCTTCCCAAGTGGGCCTCCATACGGACCACCCGTCTTGGTTGGAAATCCACCGGTGTGGACCATCCCACGAGTTCTCCAACCTTCTTCCAAACCACGTCTCCTGGTTCCTTCTCCTCCACCGCAGGCAATTGCCGAAAAGAAAAACGCAATTGAGCTGGACAAAGATGGTGGTGGTAGCGTAGGATCTCACAAAACAGATAGGCATGGCAACGTCTTTTTCGATCCTGGTCCTCCAATACAGACTTCACCCGATGGTCATGGGCCTGACGATAGCAACCTTTTTGTTTTCCATATTCCAAACGGAATTTCGAACCTTGACCTCTTCAATCGATTCAGCTCGTTTGGAACAGTAATTTCAGCTCGTATAATGGTTGATACGAGCACCGGACGTTCTCGCGGCTTTGGATTTGTTAGTTTTGATAACTCTGCAAGCGCTGCTCTTGCCATCGAAAAGATGAACGGATTTGAGATTGGGGACAAAAGACTAAAAGTTCAGCTTAAAAAAGATAAAGCTCCGGGCCCTTATCTACCTGCTGGATACGGCCCCGACAACAATTTCAAAAGTAATAATGGCAGGGGACGGCGTAAGCGGGTTGAGTCTATGAGCAGTGAGTCCACTGGGTACAAGTCGGAAAATGATGAAAAGTCGGATGTGCCAGTAGAGCAGTCTAGAGGAGATATCGATATAGATCGTTGAATTCCTCGCGTAAGTCTAGCAATTTTGATTACCTAATTACCACAATGATTACGACTTTAAAATCAATCATACTTGAATAAAAAGAAAGAACTAGTTTAAATTTTCCTGAAACAAAGTCTATCTACTGCTCAGTCTTAGCCCACTAGCATTGGGAATGGCTTGATGTTAACCATCGTACTGTGCTCTTTATGACAACAACGGCGGGTGATTGCCGAGCATGATCAAATCAAATTAAATATCTCTGCCGCTCAATGTAGCCAAGTGGCTAAACGAGTATATAATGCTTCTACTAATAAAATAAATGTATAATAATCGAGAAATCAAGTGTATTGATATTATAGTATATTGCAAAAAGAGAAGGCTTTGGTTTTGCCTTAACGAGATGGCAAATAAATGATCATATTGCAATAATTAGACCAGTGTCCGTCATCGCTCCCGCAAAAAAATGGATAAGGTAAATGGAATACCTATGTATAGAACGAACAATGATCAACAGATTCACGCCCTTCACGACTTATATTAATTAGAAATTAATCATAATGTAAGAGTGACAGGACAAAAGTAATCATAATGTAAGAGTGACAGGTTTTAAAACTGATGAGTAGGAATCTTCGAAGTTGATGGCTTGGGACAGCGAATCCAGCGACTCGCAGATATTTGACATGCCCACTAGTTTATAAATATGGCAAGTCCTCAACATGATGCTGTAGTTGATAAATTTGGAACTGCAGAAAAATCTAAAGGTAGCGGGCATGCATTGTGTCAAGCTTTGCAGGCCACGTTACCAGTGGAGCAGTCAGTGGAGACGCCGCCTACATCGCTTGCTTCAAATCTTGATGACACCCCAGCAAGCAGTAAAGAAAAAGAAGATGATACTGATCTTGAGAAAAGGTCCGCTGATGATGAATTAGAAGGTTTTGTGAATGATTCCACTAATTTTGAAATCGAAAGGTGGCAAGAAGGAGACGAGAGGACCAAGAGAGACCAGTCGTCAGTTGATCGAGAAGTCGAGCAAGATATCTTTTTCAGTGACGAATGCAGGGAAAATCGAACTTCCACGGAGGTTTATCAATCATATCCTCAAGAAGCTAGTTTCGTTTACCCATACACTTTTCCGGTTATTCCTCCCCGGCCTGAAAGTGCATTTCAGCAGCAAGATTATGGTTTCGGTGTGCCTTCCGGCATGTATTCTCCGCAAGTTCCAACTATTTCCCCTGTTCTGGTGGGAAGTCCGCCGGTATGGATGATCCCGCAACCACAACAATGGGTCGAACCGACGATAGACCCAATAGGAGCTGTAAGGATGGGTGCAGCCGTCGAAGAATTCGAAGATGACGCTATCGTTTTCAATTATGCGAATCCAGGCCCACCAATTCAGGTTTAAATTTAGCCCAGAGTCATATAAAAATCAATCCTAATGTGCATGTGCCTAATCTCTCAGCAGTTGGCTGGCGAAAATCATGGCCCCGATGGATGCAATCTTTTCGTCTTCCATATTCCCAACGAGATGACTAATTTGGACCTATTTAATTACTTTTCCCCTTTTGGAAACGTGATTTCCGCGCGCATCATGGTTGACACGGGCACAGGGCGCTCTCGGGGCTTTGGGTTTGTCAGTTATGACGACTCATCTAGTGCAAATCAGGCCATAGGACAGATGAATGGACTTCAACTGGGAAAAAAACGTCTCAAAGTCCAGCTCAAGAAAGACAAAGTTAGTGGTCCTCACGTTCCACCAGGTTACGGACCAGAACATTTTGGTGGAAAAGGCAAAGGTAAAGGCAAAGCTTCAAGAGGTGCTCGAAAACATCGGGTTACGATGAGGAAGACACCTACGCAGGAGGAGTTTCAGCACAACACCCCTGTTGAGAGCGCCATGGCTGATCTTTCACTAGACAGCCATACTTCTTCTACTCGAAGGCCTGATTTAGCCGGCATTAAGGCCAGTGAAATGCCTGGCGACTGATCAATTCATGGTGAAGTCGTCTATTCATCATAGCCATTGGAGTTTTAGACTTGGTAAAAGCCAACGGAGTTAATAAATCGGGTAAGGTCCTACTATTAGCACTTCGTAGCTTCGTACTTGAGAGGAGATAAGTCTTTCCTGTAGATGTTAATTAAAAAGGCTGCTGCATGTACAAATCGCAAGAATTCTGAGAAATGCGAATGCATTTCTAAAAGTATGCACTGTTTTTCTTACTGTCTTCAGATTTAGTGGAGTTATTTACGCGAAGAGACACAGGAACCCGAAAGTTTCTCATGTCTCCATCTATCGACACGGCTAATATAAGGCAAGTACTGACATAATTCCCTGGTGCAGGTGCATGCCTATGTGTATTTACTGTATCATTGATAAACATTGTGTAAATATATGCTGTCTTCGACTTTTTACCCGATTGCAATTGCACTTGGCACTTGGCCGAAACTCGTTTGCATCCCCAGTGCTCAGTGGCTACAATTTTACTGACTTGAATAGTGAATAGTACTATGAACGGTAAGTCAAAGCGATTCTCGTAAAGGTTTTATTTAAAGGCGGCTTATATAAAATTCAATTGGGTTAGACAAAAAGATTATACCTTCGTTTTCATGTTTGATGCCTTCATTGTTCATATTGCGATACTTTCCTTTTGTTTACTCCAGTAGGGCAGCACCTCTCATATATTTCACGTAAATTATGAACAAGGCCGTTGATACATATTTCAGGTGAAGTATATAGGAAATATTTTCGCAAATCAACAATCAGCAGCAATGCGCACAACGTATCACGCACCATTTGGCTCCCTACAACGCCAGCTGTCCTCATGTTTCTCTGAGGTTTCTCTGTGAGAAGATCTTCAGTGTGATGCACAGCAAACACTACATCTCTTGATTAAAAGCCTGTACTTCTCCACCAGTCCTTGTCGGGAGTTTCAATCCAGTCGTCCATGGGGTCTCCGAGGGCTTTCTGTTGCGTGGAGCCTACTTGTCGCCCGTGAGGAGTGGCGCCAAAGGAGTCGCAGCGGTCTGCGCTGACGTCGTTACCTTCAAGTTCGTTGTGGGAACCTCCTCCCACCTGGTCCCTTGTTGCCTCGGTGGTCGGCGCCGACACCGCTCCTGATCCCGAGGTCGCGGCTGCAGTTTCTTGGTCTGCTGCAGAATTGAAGCCGGCTTCAAGCACACCAGTTTGCTGCCACTGGCGGCGCGCGCGGGACGCTTCGTCGTGGGCCACTTGAGCGGAGCAAAACGACGGCGACCGCAGGAGCCCGCGCGATTGCAGCAGCGGCGGCGTTGACTGTGCCTGAGAAAACGGCGACTTGGACGGCGGCGGCGGCGACGAAGGGTGGTTTGGGTCATCTAAAGCAGCAGCAGCGGCAGCGGTTGCTTTCACAACGTTCATGCTTGAGAGGTCCAGGTTAAGCCTTCGTGCTTCGCGCTGCAGCGACCCCAGCGTCATGACTTGATCCACTTCTACAGGCCGGCGGCGCGTCGTCGGCATCTCCAGCTTTCCTTCCGGATCCGTTAAGAAATGGCCCCGAAAACCGTTTTCGTCCGGCTCGCCTGCAAACGTGCACGCACGAATTCAAGAGAAAAGTCAAAGAATGATCAAATTTGCTGCCCTTTTTTTCTTCTTTAAATTCTTTGATCGGGTGTAGAAACGACGTGAGCATGAAGATAATGGCATGAGTGCTTCCGGAGTGCTTCAATTATCAAGAGCATTGAGGAAGTCAACTCAGTTTCAGGCTCAGCACACACCCATATATGTGTACGCGTCCGTACGTACCGATGGGCTGTAAAGTTTTGCGGTCTAAGACATACACCAAGGGCGCGCCTGTAGGGATCTCAAGGTCGCGAAGCTTTTCGGCAGGAATTTGGTCGACGTGCTTGGCGATGCACCGAATCACGTTGTTGTGCGCAGCTACCAAGACCCGGCGACCCGCTTGCACTGACGGTACCACGGATTCATACCTATAAAAGTAATATTCAAAAGGATTAAAAGGTGCCGTGTTTGCTGAGAACTAAGACTATCAAACTGTTTACGAGTCAAGTGTGCACAATAAGTCAGTAAAGTTGCCCTGAGCGGCGACAGCTCACAGTGGGGTAATATTTCTTACGAAGTACTCATTCGGATGAGATGCAGCGTTCTCAAAAGAAAAGAAAGCCTTTACCAGAAGGGAAGGATGCGCGCTTTGCACTGCTTAAGACTTTCGCCGCGCGGCACTTGCGCTCCCAAGCCTTGGTACCGCCGGTCCCCACCCACCCAGCACGGGTGGTCTTCTGTCATGGGGAGCGGCTCCACGTCATACCTACTCAACACAAGGCTGTGAACACAAGCACAGTGCTCAAGAAAAGACAAGAAGACGTTGCTTTCAGTAAAAAAAAACTTAGTTTTGTTTTCATTCATGAGGCGCAGTGTACTGCTCTCGCGTCTGAGCTTACCCGCGCCGGTACTGTAGCAGCATCTCTTCTCCAAGCTGTTCACCGGCGTCCTTCTTGGACAAACCCGTCAGCGCGCCGTAGTGCCTCTCGTTGAGCCGCCACGTGAGTTGCACGGGAATCCAGTGCTGGTTGCTGGAGTGCAGCGCCGTCCAGAGCGTGCGCACGGCGCGCTTCAGCACCGACGCGTGCGCTTCGTCGAATTGGTAACCGTGCAACTGTATCAACTTGCCAGCAGTGGACGCCTAGTCCACCAAAAAACGCAATGGTCCGCACCAAAATAGCATAGATTAAAAACTGGTTCAAAACGAGGAAATGTAACAATACCGGAGTGCGAGGACCTAATTGTCCCTACAAGATCTACTGTAGCTTTTAGTGCGAGTGAAACAAAGCTACTTCGACCTCAATTACGAAATCTTTGTACATGACTGAAATAGTTTCACGAGCTCTCGTACCTGTATGCGTCCTTTTTCAGTCAAATCAATATCCATCCAGCCGCTGAAGCGCTTAGACGCGTTCCATTCGCTCTCACCATGCCTCAGCAGCACCTGAAACAGTCAAAACAAATCAGTGTGGCTAATCAATGGAAAGTACGAAAGAACATTGAGCCGTACGAGGCCAGCTCGTCTTCGCCATCCCTAGCTATTTCAAAGACGTACAAGTTTGACTGTGTCTTTATTGCATAGCTTGCGAGTAGCCCTCATCTCTAGCTTTAGCTTCGTTTCGCGGGTATAGCCTGATTATCAAGAGACCGGAATACGAGGAGTACATTACAGTAGAGTTATTGACAATGGTCGATAGATATATGCCGATCGCATAAAATTAGGTGTTAAGTCTCAGCACGAATGTTTAGTATCAACCCAGCACTAGCACACCTCTCACAAGGCTATGTTGAGCTTCGAGCTTAGCAGTCGGTCGTCTGCCTGCTCACTGCTCACGTTGCTTTCCAGGCGTAATGGTGTCAAGTCGTCGTACGTAAGTGAAATATAAGTCCGTGCAGAAAGTACCCTGTAAGCCTGGAAGTACGTACACCAACACTGGAGCTTTCCTCTTTCCCTGCTGGTTCAGCGAGCACGGAGTTTTTCACAGATATCGATCGCGAAGAAAGTTGCTCAGTAGTCAGTAGCTCTCCGTGCTCAAATACTCGGAGCTCTTAGCTCTTTGTGCAATAAACACACATCATAATTCATTGTTCATAGGTCAAAAACTTCAAAGTACACTTGAAGACTGATTTTATCATGCCTAAACTCGTGAAGGATGGGCTCACAAGTGCTGAATACCTTCAGGAGCTTGAGCGGGGCTGCAGCGGGAGCAGCGGGAAGCAAAATGTTAAGCTTTCCTTCTCGAACGTGTCTGCGCATGTGAAACTCCCTGATGGAAAGAAGAAGAGTATCTTAGATGGAATCTCAGGCAGCGCCCACGCTGGGCAGGTGATGGCTGTCATGGGACCGACCGGCTGCGGCAAAACCACTTTCCTCAGCGCCTTGGGCCACAGACTAGATTCATCAGTTGTGTTGGGCGATGAAAGCAAGATCTCATGGGGAGGACAATCGTGGTCCCCTTCTCTTAAGCGGCGCATCGGATTCATTGAGCAAGACGATATTACATTTCCACATTTGACTGTGCGCGAGGCGCTCACCTTTGCGGCGCGACTTCGAATTTCTGGTTCTGACGGGTACCGTGCTCAACGTGTTGACCAGCTCCTCAGGGAGATGCACCTCGAAGGATGCAGCGATGTTTTGATCGGAGGTGGGCTAGTGCGTGGGATCTCAGGCGGTCAACGAAAGCGTGTTTGCATTGCGACTGAGCTGATCTCGAAACCGAAGTTTTTGTTTTGCGACGAGCCAACTTCGGGATTGGTACGTTGATTGCTCTACTTGAGTCACCCAACAATTTTCTAAAAATGAACTTGGTACATGTTAAAGAATAAAACGATCGTACATGCTCTCGAACTTTTGTTTTTTTGGTAGGACTCTGAAACAGCTTTGGTGATTATCGGGGTTTTGCAAGAGCTGACCGTTGAAGTAGGAATGTGCATCATCTGCAGCATTCACCAACCGAGCTCTCAGGTGTACAGTCAATTTGATGACCTGTGTTTTCTTGATGCAGGCCGCTGTGTGTATTTTGGAAAGGCTGGGAACTCTGCCATCGATTACTTTCAAGGCATCACAAAGATGACGTGTCCTAGCCAATACAACCCACCTGACTGGTTCATGGAGCAAGCCGTCAAAGGAAAGCTTGGTGGTGTCAAAATGGAAGTCGCGGTCGTCAGTGATTTTCACTGTGGTAATCTCGTTATGCAGGATCCGGAATTCGCAGTATCCTTCAACGAGCAAGTCTTAGTCATATTCCAGCGGTCATGGATGAAGACTAAAGTCGCTAAGCTGAACACGCCATTTTACTTGCAGCAAATTGCGATTGGGGCCATAATGGGAATTCTTTTTGCTGGACTTGGCAATGACGAAGCAGATATTTTTTCTCGTGTCTCCTTCGCATTCAACTTTCTAATGGGTTCAATATACCTCCCCGTGATGGAGGTACCTATAAATTGCCTCCCAATCTATCCATAATTACTTACTTGCGAAGCCGCCAATTAGATATCGATCAATTTTACCTTTTTAGTGAGAATAATTCATCGATCTTTCTTCGTCGACTTCGAAGTTTTGCTTGTCACTCACTTTGCGCTGCTCTTATCTCGTAGGTGTTATTTGTTTTCCTCGAAGATTCTCTCACGCTTCGGAAGGACCTTCTGGCGAAGGCTCACCATCCTCTAGCATTCTACATTGCAAAAATATTTTCGGTTACTCCAGTGTTGATAATACTCCTACTTTTGCTGACTGTCACGTCTTACATTCTTGGACTGTACAAATGGGGAAGCGTAGTGCAATTTTTTGCACTCTTAGCAGCTGAATTTGTAGTCGGCAATGTTTTTGCATCACTTGGGCTGTGTATCGGCGCTTTTGTTCGCAACCCTAGCTACCTCATGACTGTCACGATGATTTGCCTGGTTTGGGTGTTCGCTTTCTCGGGGTTCTTCGTCCCAGTTGATCAAATGGACCCTGGGTTGAGTTGGATGGTTTATATCAATCCAGCAACCTACTCTTTCGCTTTGTACTTCCAAATCATTCTCAAAGTTGGCCGAGCACCCAGCTTTTTCTGCGCGGAATTATCTCAATATGCATCGTGTGACGAACCTGGCAGCAACGGAATGATATCTCCAGATGAAGTCGTTGCTGAATACGATCTAGACAGGTATGAAAATCCTCTTTGTCATAAGTACATTCTCTGCTTCAATCCTAATTTCTTTCGAATTTCATTGCTACTCTCTTTCCCCAACCTCGTAGCCCAATCGGAGTTTGCTTCGCAGTCCTCGTTGGCATGTATGTGGGCTGCTTCTGCATCGGCTACGTCTGTTTTCTGGACAAGATCAAAGCTTGGTTGAAGTGAATACATTCGGCCTTTGATCTCCGAGCGCAGCCTTCAATCCAATGCACACGAAATGGCGATTCGAACATGGAACATGTGTGGACTACTTCTAAGCTTCTGAGTAATTCATAGCGCACTACTTACAAAGATTTGATCGCTTTGCGTTTAGGAAAAGTTCAAGTTGCCGTTTGACTTTTACTCCTTACGCGAGAGCTTGGCTGGGTATTACGATAAATAGTATCGTCAAAATTTACCGTAGTTTTCGTTGCTAAATAACGCACGATTTCGCGTTATTTCGGCGTAATTACGTGTCGTTCTCTCCTTTGACGAAATCGAAACAAGATCTTGTATCGTTTACGAAAAACGGGCGCAATCTTCAGCCAAGCGCGAGAGTTGGGATGTTTCCTGGGTTTGGATTTTCCTCGCTGTATATGGGTTAGTAGGCCATTTGCGGATATTGAAATGGGGGTAGTATTCAGATTCAGGTATGAGTATGAGGCATGATACTTATTGGATTTGGTAAACAGTTACAATGGAGCAGAGCATGGGATTAGACCCGAGCGAGGCCGAGGCCTTTGTGCACCCTGCACTCAATTGGCGTGTGACGTGCGATGCTTCGAGTAAGAAAACGCGGCTGAATACCTCGTTCTCGTTCTTTCGGAATGCGTGCACTATATTGTGGTGTGTGAGGTGGCACTGGCATATAAATAAATGCGTGCGATACTAGTTGTACGAAGTGCATGCTTTGATGGTTTGTAAAGCCCCTTTGCGTCCATGTCTTAGTTGGGGCTGGCGCTGGAGAAGTCGCAGCTGGAAACGGTGTCCAAGCACGCCACCAACACGAATTCCGACGAAGTCATGCCGTCGTCAAAAGTGCCCACCGTGTTGGCTGCGTCCGTGGGGAGAGCGAGGTACAGGAACTTGGTCACGGGGCCTTGCGAGCTTTGGTCGTTGCGGTCGTTGTTGATTACCCCCGTGAGCACCGTGCCGTCGTCCATGGTCACCGTGATGGCAGCTGCCACGTAGCCGACGGTGGGGGTGATGGCGCTCCCCACCGCATAAGTGGCCGTGCCAACGCTGCCCGAAGGAGTCGTGTACGTGCCCGAGGTGGAGGTGAACTCGAAGTCCCATTCGCCCGCTTCGAACTTGTCGCTGATTTGAATGCCCCGCCAAGTGCCGGACAAGTCTACCGACACGCAGGCGTCTTCGCACGCGTCCGTCGTGTTGTAGTAGACGCCGTCGTCGGGGTACGGGCCGGTGTGCGAACTGCAGGTCAAGCTCGACAAGTCGCAAGTGTAGTAAGTTTGTGCGGCGCACTCGTTGGGGTTGCAAGTTTGGTCGTCGGAGCTCGAGTCGCAGTCGGGGTTCGCGTCGCACTCGTCCTTGGAGGTGGTGGACTGGCAGCCCAGCACCGAGTCGCAGTACACGTAGCTGAGGGTCTTGCACACGCTGGAGTCGCACCCGTTGGGGTTGGACGTGTCGCAATCGGGGTCCGCGTCGCAGTCCGCTTCCGAGTGCAACTATGACAGGTGTATGAGAAGGGAATGAAAAGATCAAAAGAATAAGTGAAAAAAAAAGACAAAAGTCAAAGAGAAGTTACAGTGAAACATTTTAAAAAACACAGCACAAAAAAGAGGAATATAATAAGCAGGAGTTCCTACCTGGGCGCAAGTTTCGGCGGTGGTGTTGCAGAAGTTGTACGTGGTTTGGCACCACGGCATGTCGGCGCAGGTGGCGTAGGTTTGGTCGTTGAGGTACTCGGGAGTGGTGGCGGCGCGGCAAGTGGGGTTGGTAGAGTCCACGCTGTAGTCGCAAACCACGGGGCACACTTTCCGGAAACCCGGGTCGCACACGCTGAACTCGTCGTTGCCCCCGCAGCAGCCTTGCCCGTCCGAGCCGCACATCACGTTGCCTGGCGAACGAGGCGTGGAAGGCAACAAAAGAGGCAGCGAGGAAGGAAGACGAGAAAGAAATGGAGAGAAAGAGAAAAAAGGTAAGTAGACGGATGTACAGCAAAGAAATGTATTTCAAAGAGTAAATTAGCGCAAGGTGATAATCTTCACTTCTCGTGGCGTGTTCTTGTGTTCTTTGTCTATCTCACCGTCAACGTCGTAGACGATGCCGTCGCACCACCCGCACACGTCGTTGCCGGCCGTGCAGCTCACGCAGTCCGTGAACCCCGAGCATGCTGCACCGTCATCGCTCGAGCCAACCATGCCCTTCTTGGCCGCCACAGCAGCAGCCGCCGCAGCGCCCTTCTTCTCTTGGGGAGCGGCTGCTTTCTTGGCGAGGAGTTTGGCCGACTCCACGAAGGCAGACGCGAAGTTGCACGGAGCTTGGTCGTACGAGTTGCAGGCGGACATCACGTACACGTCGAAGTTGGTGTCGCCCATGGCCTCGACCACGTTGCTCGGGGGTGCTTGCTTGCCGTCGTCGCTTTGGAGGGCGATGGTGACGGAGTAGGTCTCAGGGCCGGTGGGGTAGCCCGGCGAAGCGTAGGAAGCGTACTTCACGTTGCCAGCCTGTATAAGAATCGAAAACAAAAGAAACCAAGAAAGAGCTACATCAGAATAAGGCCTAGTTGGAAATGAATTAATCAGGAGCCCCCAAAAAAGAGCTCGAAGCAGAAGACGCGATCTTTTATCCATCCCCCCCAAAAATGTTAAGCAAAAATTTGCCTGGTCAGCGGGCGCAGTAACGGTGATGCGGAGCATGTTGGGCCCCACGGTCGCCACTTTGCCGGAAACCGAGGCCGGGTCGCCAGAAGGGCCGTACGACACCGAGGACGTGGTGAAGTTAATCACGAACTCGCCTTGGGTGAAGCCCTGGTTCACCGAGAGGCCGCGCCACAGGCCGATGAGATCCGAAGGGGTTTGGTCCGCGCAGTTGTCGTTGCACGTGGTCTCCGACGAGGTCGAGGTCGAGTTGCTTTCTTCGCAGGTGAAGGTGGCGACATTGCAGGCGTACTGGGGCGTGGGCGAGGGCGGCACGTTGCAGCTCGCTTCGCAGTTTTCTTGGGTGTCCCCTTCGCCGGGCTGCCCCAAGGCGCATTGGCCCGAAGCTTGGTCGCACACGTAACCAGGCACGCAACCGTCGTACTCGTACTTGCCTTGGCAAATGAAGTCCTGTACACATATTTTTTTTCGATTGAGCATCGTTGTTAACAATCGTACCATAAGGATCGCATGAGGGAGAGAGCTGACGGTGAGTCACACAACAGTCCCAAACACGCAAGACCCTTCAGTAATATCCAACACGCTCCCCTGCCCCCAAATATTATCATTCGTAGCCCCGGATTACTCACAGCTTCGGTGCGCTCCACGCATTGGTAGCCGGTCGAGCCGTTGGCAAAGACCACCGGGTCTGGAGTGCACCTGCAATAATAAAATCCACACGAGAGAAATCTTTGACCAAGGAGAACAATAATCTGATGATTGCTTTAGAGGCGCAGAAGTAGCACCCACGCACCAGCCACACTCTACAGCTGAGTCAGGATTGAGGCAGGTTGTGCAGTCCGTGAAGGTGTTGCACTCTGTCATTCCCGACACGGCGCCCGCGCAAAGGGCAAGGATCACGCCACGCATCATAATGACTTCAAGGAGATTCCTAAGATCCAAAAACGAAGATAGACATGCAAATTAAGTGGGACGGGGGTATGAAGTCGAACGCCTAAAGAAACTTTACTATACTCCGGAATCATACAACGATGCCGGCTATCGCATGAACGCACACCTCGAACGCGGATACCGTGCGAGAGAGGGGCAGTGTACTCGGAAATGAATACAGGCAAGAGGCTACATGAAGTGGATCTGAAGCCCGCTGATTGGTGCATAGTAGTTCCTCACGGTAAAGTGAATTATACAGAAATTGAATTTACCGATCACTGGGACCAAACGCAAGCAGACAATCTCCACCTTTGGGGGTGGATGAAAGTTGCGTTTTGGTTTTGGTCCGGTTGATTGTTTTTCTTTTCGGCTTACTTTTGGGTGAAAATTATTAGGAGCAGCAGGCTATCCGCTGAGACGCCGGCGCGGTGTATTGCTACAGTCGCCAGCTTCGGCGAGCAGAGGTGCTTCGGTATGCTTGCTTCAAAAATAAATGCTTCCACCGCTTCCGGGACACGTGATGGCAAGACCCCGGATGTGCTGAAGAGCTCGAGTGGAGAAGACCAAAAATGGGACGACGATTTATCAGATGGAACACCCAACGGCGTTGACGGGGTGTATCAGGTGGAACATGCAAGCGAGCCATTGATCCAGGAGACGTCATCTATCAAAATAGGCAGCTCGAATGCTGCACCGGTTGCACCTTCATTAAAAGCGCCGACTATGGTGCTCCCTCCAGTTTTGACTGCGCAAGACTTCGACCTGGAAACAAATGCCGTCGCTAGCCCTGCCGAGAGTGTCAGCCGGGATAGCTTAGATAATTCACCTTCTAACAAGTCCGTATCAGAATCCAGAGGAGATTGTGGCAGTCGCATTAGCGGGGGCAGCCCATCTATTCCTTCTCAGTCCAACGCTGCGCCAGAACCTGCCGTGCACTCATCGTCAGCTTCACCAGTGCAGCTGCGCACCAGTGTTCCCAAACTCACGAAAGGTGTTAGCTTTGCGCCGGATGAGAGGTTCGCTCCGGCACTGCCGCCCGATTCAACGCTGCTCTCTAGCGTAGCCGCAATTCTTGACACAGGTAGCAATGCGAAGGTAGTGAAATCGACGGAGTCGCCTCAGTTTTCACCGGGACCGGGGACACCGGGCTCCTTGAGCCGCAGCAACTCCATGAATGATGCTCCTTCCAAGGTCCAGCAAAGGCCGCGCACGCGCCCGAAATTGAATGCCCAATTAGACTTGCTGAGGAACAGTGCTGTAGTGGAGCGCATATCACCGGCCCAGCCCCCCAGCTACCCGAGTGCCGATGACTGCGTCGCCGTGCGCGAGGCGTCCCGGCGCGCAGCGTTGGAGGAACTGGACGCGACGCAGGGCCTGGCCGTAGACGGCTTACCATGGGACCGCTCCAAAGCGCGGCGGCGCGACACGGAAGTGCTGCGTGCTGCTGCACTGGCGCACCGCAGCCACCCGGCCGTGGACGCCTTCGCCGCAATTCCGAAACAAGCCGACGAAGCTCGGCGCAAGGCTTTGGCAGCGCTTCAGCCGAGCAACAACAACAGCCGCTCGTCTTACAGGGACGACGTCGCCACACTCGCTGCTGCAGCGCGCGGCTACCAGGAGCGGCGCCGAGCCCTGAAGAAAGGCCAACAAGTGCTCCTGTTGACCAGGTACCGCGGGCCGCTCCCTACGCTGCCCCCGTGTGGTTATTCTAGAGCCGCGCGAGCAGCCGAAGTGAACCGGCTCGTGCAATTGGCGAAACTGCCGCGCCGCAAACGCAAACGCTTGCTGCCAGAGGAACGGGTCGCTCTCATGGTGCGCAAGGACAAGAAGCGCAACTTGGTGCGTTGCGCGGTGCCCACTCCGCGGTGGAAAGTGGTGCAACGTGTCACGGAGGACGGCCTCTGCGACGCCGAGTATTTTGGTGGAATGCAGGAAGCGGCAGAAGCCAATGACTTACCACTGGCCGCCATGGAAGAGCTCTTGGCCTCGGGCGACTTGCACGAGTCCGACTACAAGTACCGCTTCTGGCGGCCGCTGGGCCTGATTTGGGACGAGCTCGAACGGGAAGTCGAGGCTGACCGCCGCCAACAGAACGAATTGATGGCCAAAGCTCGCAAGAGCACTTTCTCCGTGGACCGCGCTCGCGCAGCCTTGGTCAGTCTCAAAATTCATTTGCGGGTGGGCGCTTCTGCGACGGTGCGAATTGCGCGAGAAGTCACCAGCGGCGAAGGCTCATCCTCGGCGAGCAGCGTGTCGTCGAGTGATGAAGCAGAACCCGCTCCACCTCGTATCACTAGTACTCATGAAGAGGAGGAGGCTCTCTCTGTCTCGCCTGCAGCTGCACCCGACGAAGACGCTGAAGCAGCGGCGCTGTCGCTCGAAGATGCTCTTTACGCGGCCGGGTCAGCTGCAGCTTCAACAACGGGCGGAAGCGCAAAAGAAGCTCTGGTAGCGGCACTAGCGGCTGCGGTGGCAGCAGACTCCAGCGGCCTGAACGGAAGCTCGTCTGCTTCCGCTGCTGCAGCGCTGGCAGCCGCATTGAGTGGAGACGACCGCCGCTCTAGCACCGCCCGCTCTTCGGCCGTGTCCGACCTCACCGACGCCTCGTCAGTTGGCGGCACCGCCCGATCTTCCGTGGCCTCGGACATTTCCGACGTGTCGTCGTTAGGCGGCGGCGCTTATGCTCGGCTGTCCTCAGGGCCTGATGCAGCACCGCTGCAAGATAGCGAGCTCCGGCCCAGCGACGACCTGCCCCCCTCGCTGCGCCACCGCGGTGCTGCGCACGACCATCGCCTCGTCGTGGACCGGGCCCTGTTTGGCGACCTGTTGCACCCCGAGGCGTGCGCGGACGTCACGGCCCAAGTGAACGCATACCTTTGCGCCGTGGGAAACGCAAGCAACGTGCGGCTGCGCCTCAACGTGGGCGGCGACTCCACCGTGAAGTCCTTGGCAGCAGCCGCAGCCGCAGCCGCCGCAGATGCTGAATTGGAAAGGGAACATCGAGCCGCTCGTCTCTCAGCGGACGCGCCGCCGCCACGTCTGCTGGCGGACGCGCTGGGCTTAAGGCCAGGGGCAGGGCAACGATTGCAGCCCCCCACGGGGGGCTCCGCAGGCTACACCCAAGAAGCAGGCTTGTGCTTGCACCTCCGTGTGGTGAGTGCGAACGAGGCTCATCAGAGCAGCAGCAGTAGCAGCAACAGCAGTGCTGAGAGCAGCCCGCTCTTCGAATTGCGCACGCCGCGCGCGCCTGGCGGTGGTGCCGCCGCAGTGGTGGCCGAAGTGAGCGCAGACGGGCACTTGCGCGCGAACTGGCCGTTGCGCGCGATTCAAACGTCGAACCCTGCCAGGAGCCAGAGCCCTCCTCGCCACCAGTCCGGGATCTTGAGTGGGAAGGCGCCACCGGTGGCCACCGCGACGCCGCCGCGTTCCGTGGTAGCATCTCCGTCGGGTTCGAAAGCAGTTTCACCGGCGTCATCGAAAGCAACGTCACCGTCGCGCCGACGCGGCCGGCCTACTCCACCTCCCAAGCGCAGCGCCGCGCCGAGGCGCAGTGCGGGCCGCTTCGAAGACACTCCGACGACGAGCGCGCAGCAGACGCCTGGACGCTCGGACAACGAGGAAGAAGCAGAAGAAGGAGGAAGGAGAGCGCGCAAGACCGGGAGCAGAGAGAAGGGAGGCGATGACGACGACGAAGAAAAGCACATGCGCATGCTCCTGTCGATGCGCCAGCAATCAGAAAGCCACTTGCTAAGTAGTGGCGGCGGCGGCAACGGTGGTAACACCAGCACAGTGAGTGTGGTTGGCGTGATGGATGTTGGCGGTGGTGGCGCAGAAGAGCAAAAGTTCGACCACCACCATCACGACGGGGCTTCTGTAGCAGCGGACAGCGCTGGTGGCTGGGAATCTGGAAAGTCATGGGCGAGCACCGAAGCCGTTGGCGCTGAAGAAGAGGACTTAGGCTTGTCCGAGCTGGACGAGCTGCGTGCTCGCATGGCCCTTCGGCGCAACTCGAGACGGGACGCTGACCTCTTGGAGACGCTTGCCCGCGCGACGGCGACGGCGTTGGAGTGGGAGCAAGCGGAGTCGAATGCAGTGGAAGTGGAGGTAGAGGTGGAGGAAGTGACAGAAGAAGACGAAGCCCAAGGAAAGCAGGTGGATCATTCATTGGTCGTGGTCGAAAATGACGAAGCAGGCGCAAGGAGTCTCCCTAAACCGAATACAGCTGAAGTCCCTGGAGCTACTTTGCCTTCGCCCACGCCAGCCCCAGCCCGCAGAAGCATGTTTGGCCGTCGGAAGAAGCAAAGCAATTGAGTTCACCTGCATGTAAACGCATATGTATAACCGATTGTAAATTGAATTGCCTTTAGAAGGCGATCCCCGTGACATAAATACTCATACTTATGCAAATTATATTCCAAATACATATGTATAGTAGGCAGAAGAAGAAGAAGGAGACGAATATAATGACAAGTGACAAGCAACAAGACAAAGACAAGGCCCATGGACCATGGACATTAATTTATATGTTTGCATCAAGCAGGTTGAGGTTAATTGGGTAAGGGGTGGCTTCTGGTGCTGGCTTGGTCCTGGAATTAATTTGTATCATAAGGCACTGGTATTGGTTTTTCCATTTCGATTCTCGATTCCTGTGTTCTTGTGCACGGATTTTTTTATTTTGAAATCCCGATCTCCAGCTGCATTTCCCATATCCAAATGGAAATTCATTATTGATATCTATCGTAAATTCGGAAGTAGGCATAACGCACTCAAGTGCTTAAACGGGTTTGTGCACTTGCTTGGATTTCATGCTTTACACAAAGCAGAATTCGGGCTCCTCCTTGTTGTGCTCCGAGCAGAAAGCGCCCTTGGCGGTGTCCACAGCGGCAGAGGCTTTGGCTTTGAAGGTTGTGACGCGGCCGTTGTCTGCTACGCCCTTGAAAAAGACTTGGCCCATGCCCAAGTTCAAGAAGCGCCACATGCGGTAACTCTCCGCAGGGTCATTGGCGGGGCGAGAATGAATCAAATCGATGAACTCGTCTGGGGTCCACGCAACGTGCTCTTCCGCATTCGCTTCTTCCCACGTCAGCTCCACAGTGTCTGGGTCAATGCTCAGCGCTTTGCGGAGCTCAACTGAAGTGGACCTGCGTAGAAGGATAACGTCGTGAATGCTTAAGGGGGGGAGTGAGCTATCTAAGTATTACGATCGATCGAAATTGAAGGAGAAAGAAGCGTACTCGAAAGCTTTCTGGAGGTCATTCAAAATGGCCGTTGCCTTCTTGGGGCTGGCGGGAGCATTTGCCACAAAATGAATCTGCTTCGCACCCACGTTGATCTTTTGGCCATCAACAGTTTCAATGTCTTAACGAGTTTGCTTCACACCGCGGTCTGAATCCGTCACCTGGCAATATTGGATGAAAAGCAAATGCCAGCTCAAGCATGATAAACGTTAGATACATGATAATTAGAGGTTTATTATTGCATAGAAGAACCTTGCCAACGAAGACGTGGCCCTTGCCGTCGTCGAACTCGCACAAAGAACCGACTGCAAAGTCGAGTCGATCTTCTTCAGAAGAGGCTTTTGATGCCTTGCCAGCAGTTCGAGTCATGAGACTGTTCCGGGGAAGGACTGAAGCGGGGCCAAAGAAGGCATCGCACGTGTAGAGGTTGAGCAAAATGAGAAAGTGAACAGAGCGCATTCTTGTCGACTGCTGTAGACTTATCGGGCGCTTCGGCAATAGTTTGTTTTAGGAGCAATCAGAGCTTTGAAGTTTAGTTTTGACACCACTTCGTTTTTTTTTTGAACTTTTGTTCCAGGTCAATCAAGAACTCAATCTGTTCACACAAGCTTGAAGCGCTGCACAACAAGCTGTTCTTGCGCATTCTACCGACCGGGAGACTTCTGTCAAGCCTGTCAAGCTTGTACAGGTAGTGCCATACACACTTACACGACATACATACATGTAGTTAGTCATGTAGTTGTAAACAACTGGGAAATTAGGAATGAGCGATACCACGGTACCGCAGTGCTTTAGAGGGCATTAGACCGTGATTTACTACGGCCCTACTCGTATATTAAAGCTTCCTTCATACTAAAATCCTAGCTTTAAAACGGTGAAAGTACAAGGCGATCTAAGCGGCAAGCAAGTTGTTATAACGAGGCCGACGTAGACTGAGCGCTAAGGGACGGTCTCGAGGAGAATGGGCTTACTGGCTAAACGTTAAATTTTGGAATCTGGAGCAATGTTGCAGCTAAGAAGTTATTGGATAGTAGTTAAACTACTAGTAGGATAACTAAGAACTTCAAATTGAGGAATACAGTATCATCATCAACTTTTCACCATGCCTAAACTCGTGAAAGATGGACCAACGAGTGCGGAATATCTACGGGACCTGGAGCAAGGCGGCAATAGAAAGCAAAATGTAAAGGTTGCCTTCTCAAATTTGTCTGCGCATGTGCGTCTCCCTGATGGAAAGAAGAAGAGTATCTTAGACGGGATCTCTGGCAGCGCTCACATGGGGCAGGTGATGGCTGTCATGGGCCCTACTGGCTGCGGCAAAACCACTTTCCTTAGCGCCCTAAGCCACAGATTGGATTCATCTGTCGCTCTGAGTGATGAAAGCAAAATCACGTGGGGAGGACAATCGTGGTCGCCTGCTCTAAAGCGGCGCATCGGATTCATTGAGCAAGACGATGTCACGTTCCCACATTTGACTGTGCGCGAGGCGCTCACGTTTGCGGCGCGACTTCGAATTTCTGGTTCTGACGGGTACCGTGCTCAACGAGTCGACCAACTCCTCGGGGAGATGCACCTCGAAGGATGCAGCGATGTATTGATCGGAGGTGGGCTAGTGCGTGGGATCTCAGGCGGTCAACGAAAGCGTGTATGCATTGCGACTGAGCTGATCTCGAAACCGAAGTTTTTGTTTTGCGACGAACCAACTTCGGGATTGGTATGCTTTTTGTTCGAGTTCGTGATTTGCATGACCCTGGTTTACCTTTATAAATCATTCCATATGTTCACTCATTATTGCGTTTGATAGGATTCCGAGACTGCTTTGGTGATTATTGGAGTTTTGCAAGAGCTGACCGTTGAAGTAGGAATGTGCATCATCTGCAGCATTCATCAACCGAGCTCTCAGGTGTACAGTCAATTTGACGACCTGTGTTTTCTTGACGCAGGCCGCTGTGTGTACTTCGGGAAGGCTGGAAGCTCTGCTATCGATTACTTTCAAAGCATCACAAAGATGACGTGCCCTAGCCAGTACAACCCACCTGACTGGTTCATGGAGCAAGCCGTCAAAGGAAAGCTAGGTGGTGTCAAAATGGAAGTCTCAGTCGTTAGTGATTTTCACTGTGGTAATCTCGATTTGCCAGAAACCGGATTTGCAGTATCTTTCAATGAGCAAGTCTCATCTCAGTCATATTCCAGCGGTCATGGATTAAGACCAGAGTCGCTAAATTAAACATTCCATTTTACATGCAGCAAATTGCGATTGGAATCATAGTGGGAATTCTTTTCGTTGGACTTGGCAATGACGAAGCTGACATCTTTTCACGTGTCTCCCTGGCGTACAATTATCTAATGGGATCGTTGTATCTCCCCGTCTTCGAGGTATCCACTCATGTGCTCGACTCGTTGCCAAACTTTATATTGTACATAAACCAATTTACTACATCAAATTCAGGTCCTGTTTGTGTTTCTCGAAGACTCCCTCACGCTACGGAAAGATTTACTTGCAAGAGCTCATCACCCTCTCGCATACTACGTCGCAAAAATACTTTCAGTTACGCCGGTGCTGGTTATCCTTCTTTTTTTGTTGACTTTCTCTTCTTACATTCTTGGATTCTACATATGGGGAAGTGTTGAGCAATATTTTGCGCTGTTAGCCGCTCAATTCTTCGTTGGCAATGTTTTCGCTTCACTTGGACTTTGCATTGGCGCTTTAGTTCGCAACCCCAGCTACCTTATGAGTGTTACGATGATCTGCGTTGTCTGGCTTTTTGTCTTCTCGGAGTTCTTTGTTCCGGTCGACCAAATGATCCCCGAATTGAGTTCGATGGTTCATATCAATCCAACAAGCTACTCTTTCGCTCTATACTTTCAAATTATCCTCAAAGTTGGCCGAGCACCGAGCTTTATTTGCGCGGAACTTTCTCAATACGCATCTTGTGATGATCCTAACAGCGACGGCATGATAACCCCGGATGAAATTGTTGCCGAATATGATTTGAATAGGTACATCCACCCCTAGTCTCCTTCTTGCACTTCTTCATCATTGACGAAGTCTTCTAATCTCTTTCTCAAATTTTGCCTGCTTTCTTCTCCCACCTTTATAGTCCAATTAGTGCCTGCTTCGCAGTCCTCGTCGGTATGTATCTTGTTTGCTTCTGCATCGGCTATATCTGCTTCTTGGACAAAGTCAGAGCTTGGTTAAATTAAGTTTCGTTTGTCAAACAATTGATTATAAAGGGCCTACACCTCCAGTTGAAGTGCTTTTAATTGTCAAAAGTATCTAAAAAGCGACCCACTGGTTTGGCTTGAGTCGTAGGCCAGAGAAAATCTATATCCTTAATTAGCACTTCGAGTTCTTCTAGACCTTATAGTTATAATTATAATCATACTTTTTTGGTTATGAGAAGCAGTAGTACCATCTCGCCTCTTGGTGGGGAGATCATACTTATGATGAAGCGATTGCCCTCGTCAGATATAATAGGTAACAGCTGGATTTGTATGAGGCTCTAGCTTACAAATAGTGCTCTGTGCTCAATGAACAATCGAAATTACAGGAACGCAAGAGACAAGAGAGCAAGAGAGGCGCGTATTGCTGGATACTAGTCCATATCTGGCTTGAAACCCATTATGAAATGGTACTAAGGGAATTAAGATGGACATGGCGACTACCGCCATGTGCACACGTTTTACCTCTTCTTCTTCTTACCGCAGCCTTTTCGCTTTCCGGTTGTCCCTGAGCCTTTCCGTTGAGACTCCACATTATTGGCTACCAATGGCGTGTCAGCTCCGGGCAGTGGTGTAATACCAGCTTCTGTCGAAGGTCGGGCGTAGGAATCTTCAGCGCTCTTCGCACTCACACTATTTTCCAGTTCACCGACTCGATTCTGTTTTGTCTCTTGAGGCATTGCGGGAGCAATGACAAGTGCTGCATCTGACTCTGCAGCTGCTGTTGCAGACAACATTTCTTCAGTAGCGGACTGGCGCCGATCTCTAGCCTGCGCCTGGGCACGAATCTGGGCCATAAGACCACCTGCAGGTGAAGCATCATCGTTTCTAACGGAAGAAGAAGTGGGCACTACCTCTTTGACAGTCCAGGTGGGATCACTGCTGACGCTCAGCTCCTTCTTAGGTTCTGATTCGCCTTCCCTTACAGCTGTATTAACATTGCTGGTGTTATTGTACATCATTGAATCAGCTGTTGATACAGCAGACTCCGCTAATAAATGTGTTTGTTCTACTAAATGGCCGTCTTGGCATATCGCAGTACTATTGCTGTTCGGCTCAGCACCAATGCTCACTCCCAACTTGACCGTTGCTTCCTCATAAATCGTCGCAGAAAGTCGACGGGAAGAAAGCACCTTCGAAAGCTCTGACATGAGGGGGTTCTCAGATCGTGCCGATGATTTCATAGACGCTGGTACCGCAACTGTTGAATTATTACTCTCATCTACCTTGAAGTTATTGCCTTTCACTGCGCTGTTGGCTAAGGGCACAGTGCCTTCATTGAAGTCGTTTCCAGCCTCATCCTTGGTTCCGGAAGCCAACGGCTCTAGTTCGGGAGTTAACCGCGAAAGATTCGATACGGTATCAATGTGTACTGATGCCTGCAGTGGCACCGTTTCGATTAAGTCGGCAGTCTTTGTAAGCTCTACTTGAGCGGAAGATTCAGCCTGGGGTAGCTGCTCTTCTTCCTGGATTTGCAAGTCAGCAAGATGTTGTGCGCGAGTCTCAGCCAGTGCCTGCAGTTCATGGGCTGTAGACGAGGCGCCAGTAGCTCCATGCATGCTTGCGCCTACTGATTCGAGAGGTTCGAACGGCGCATATGGATCAAAAGGCCCCAAAGGCTCCATAGAATAGACCTCGTCATAATTTTCGTTTTCATCGCCATCTTCACCGTTGTCCTGAGTTTCGTCGACGCAATCTGCACAAGCTTCTTGGTCTTCTCTTTCGCCCTGCTGACTTTTCTCCAGGCGGGCAGTAGCGATTGCAGCAGCGCGAGCTTCTCGCTGTAATTTGAAATATTCGGCGTAGGGACCAGCACGCTTTTGATTAGCAGGAAGTGTGCCAGCGTGTTCCTGGCGGACAAGATCTTTGAGTCGCGCAAGGACCTAGTTCAAATCACAGCGCACACGTAAAGATAGGTAAACGAGTATTAGACAGAAAGAAAAAGAGCTTGTTAAGCTTGCCTTGCATCACAAACACATATATACAAATAAATCAATGCAGACTGTTGTCACGCAGATTCAGAAAAGCAGTGTGCATATACCTTGAGGCGCCATTCTGACTTGCGCTCGTCCATGTCGTTCTCGAACTTCAGTGGTAACGCTGCCCACACGGCTCTCAACTCCACCAGATCCAACCCCTGGCAATTGAATTTGTTGTGCAAGTCCACCGCGTGCAGTCGAGCGATGAAGGCGGAATCGCAGCGCACCTAAAGGGAAAGGAAGTCATATAAAGAAATAATTACTTAGGAGAGTGTCGGGTCACTTCAAAAAAAAAATCATGCTCCCTCTCAAGTGCATATACAGTATATACCAGCCAAAGCGCTTTCTTGGCCCAAATTCGTCGCGCAAGGGCTTCCGGCAGCAACCCGCCTTCTTTGCTGCCACCATCACTGCCATCGTTGGCATCTCCACCGCCACGAAAAAGGGCCTTGAGGTTGGAGTGCCAAATGCCGGGCGGCACGAATCGCCGCATGGTCTCCAGTGCTTGAGCGTTTGGGCCTGCTTCGTGAAGCTCCCAGCGCTGTGCTTCCGCGGCCAGAGCGGCTATGTGGTCGGGGTGGTTCCTGTGGAGAGTGCACAAACAACACATTATTATCATGCTATGAAGCGCCCAAAACCGGGAAAATGTGAGAAAAAAAACGAAATTTACAAAAAAACAGAAGACAGCTATAAGGTAATGCAAAGTACCGAATGAACGTGTCCCATTTGTCAAATTCTGCCTGGGCACTGGCTTCTGATTCGCCCCGCATTAGCTTCTCGCAAGCCCCCTTGAGGGCCGCTTCAGCCGCTGCTAGGGACACCACTTCGGTGATTGGGGTTAAGCCTGCTTCAGCGATTTGCCTGAGATAAAGGGAGAAGGACAAAGACAATATGTAAGCCCACGTATGAATATGAAAGCAGCTTTATGTGCACGCTAAGGAGTGGATGTTTTGACACATACGCGTGTTTAATTTTCGTTTCTTTCTTCAAGCATTTTCATGAACAGTGTACGGTTATACGTACGATAAAGACCTTCACACGAGATTTACCTGGTAAGCATGGCGATGTGAACTTCTCGGTCCTTCAAGGTGCCTTCGAGCGTGACTGCCCTTGCTTCTGGGGACATCGGCGCTTGAGAAGACCGCGCCGAAGCACTCCCACTCGCAGACGCACCGCTCCTCCTTCTCGGAGTGCCACCACTTCCTTCACTGCTGCTAGTGCTGTTCACGCTAATTCCACTGCCACCGCTGCCAGCTGAATGACTCGGCGAATGGCCGTCCGACTGGCTGTTCTCATTGACACCGTTGCTGCCACCTTCTGCACTCCGGTTGCCGCTACTACTTGCATTACGCGGACGGTGGGCCTCACTTCGTCTGTCGTCGTCCTCGCCACTGCCCACGCTACTGCTCCTGTCGTCTTCTCTAGACACGTCTTCTGCAAAACTGTTGTCCCGTGAAAACGCGTGCTCGGCCCCGGTAGGACTACTCAAACCACCGCTATCGTTGTTGAAATTGGTGTTTCTGTTTCTGCTCCCGCTTTTGGTTGGGCTTCGCCGCTTCGACCCACTTGAACGTGGAGGCGTGATTGTCAATGAAGAGTCTTCTCGCCGGTGCAGAGCAGCGTAAAGTGTGCTAGGGCCACCGGCTGACCGCCGCAGGGCCGCTGCATTGGAACGCCGTTGCGCATACGCGTGGGCCCGCAAAGACTGAAGCAGTTTCACCCACCGCTGAGCTAAACGAGCGCCGGCCGTGCCGACTCCTTGGGCGCTGAAGGCAATGGCGCGCTCGGTCTTGGCCACAGCAAGGAAACGACGAGCTGCAGCCTGTTTGGGCAAATTCCGATAGGAGCCGCACGGGAGACAAGAGAAATACACACAAAATCATATGTAAGATATTTATACACCTCCTTAGTACATACATCTAAAATAACCTAAAGAAGGAGAGAAAATACAACGACAGGCATCGATAATGCCCTGCAACCAAGGGGTGTGCGCATACCTGCAGCACAACGGCGGCCACTACTTCTTGCAGGCGCGCTCGCAAGACGTCGTGCAGTTGCATGGAAGGTTGGCGGCTCATGGAACTCATCGCAGACACCGTGGAGGGCGCCCCACTGCGAGCTGTAGATGACGTCAGCAGAGCTTTCCCGGGGAAACGGCTGAAATTGCCACCACCACCACCACCTCGTTGGAACCCGTAAGGGGGTGAAGCAAAGTACGCGTGGCCGCTCGGGTGGTGGTGGTGTTTGTCCAAACCGCCAAACGCACCCGCTGCAGCGGTTGGCGAAGGGTGGTGAAGGTTAGCGCGCTGAAGGCTCAGCGTCGTTTGCCGAGGCATGGACAGAGACAGAGGCGCCGGGGGGCTCACTAGACCAGAAGCAGTTGTGATACCAGTAGCTGCAGCAGCAGTGGAGGAAGATCGATGGGTGGCGAGACCTTGTGGGCGCCGAGGGCTCGGGGTTCGATCCAAGCGAGGGCTCGGGCGACGGGGGCTTGGGGTGCGGTCTAAGCGAGGGCTAGGAGGGCGTGGGCTGGAATGCCGGGAAGTTGAGGTCAAAAAGCGAGGACTGACTGGCCGCTGCGGTTGTTGCTGCTGGGTGCTGCTGTCGGGATCACCATGCGTAGATGCGAAATGCAGGCGTTTCGCGGCTTCAATTTTGGGGCTTCTGCGACTCCGGCCACCGCTGCCATTGTTCCCGCTCCCACCGTCTGCACCATTGCCAGGGCCAGAGCTCGCTGGCGGCGAGGTTCGAGCATGAGGTGGTGCTATTCCAATAGAATCATTGGCAGCGGCTGAAGGCAGCGATTCTCGAGTCTCAAGCTGCCCGCCAGTGGCTGTTGCTGTCCTTGCCTCAACGGCTGTACTCGTAGCTGCGCTCGAGGCCTCTTCACTTGTCGCAGGCCCAGCTAAGGCTGTCGCTTGCGCAACGGAATTGCAACATGCATCATCAGAAGTAGTAGTTGCGGCCACGCTAACTGATGATGGCGACGAGGATGATGGCTTGGATTCAGAAAGGTTTACTTCCATGGTTTCAGCAGCAGCTTCAACGGGGACTGGAACGCTTAACATCTTTTCAGCGATAGGAAAAGCGGGAGGAGATCGGCTCGTAGTCTGACTAAGAGGGGGTGACTGTGGTCTAGCGCCGTGCTGCGCAAAGACAGATAAATCGGCCAAGCGCACGGAGCCTGCGTTGTTACTCAGTGCTGTGGCACATGTGTGTGTACACAACAAAGATAAGAGATTTAGAGGTCTACGAAAGATTTCGAATGAAAAAAACGAATGCGAGAAGTTTTGAAGACTGCCTGACATATTGACGCTGTAGAGCGAACATGCATTCGCACACTAAAAAAGTGCGCCTAAACCCACGCACCATTGTATATGGTTGAGATGTCGTCATCAGAAGCTTTCCGGCCACCGAAGCGCGTGACTCGTCGCAGGAGCGCCTGAAAGGCCGTGGGTTCGAGCGTGACTGACGACGGCGACGCTGGCGGCGACCCTGGCTCGACGACACCAGGTCTAGCGGCCGCAGCGACAGCCCAGCGCTTGAAGAAAGTCGCCCAATCGCGACCTCCGTGCGCGTAGCTTGCAGCGCCAAACACGGCGCTGCGGCAGCGCTCGAGTTTCGCATGCGACACGCTTCTTTGATGTGACGACGATCGACTCCTGCAACAATCGTGATAATAAATGAGAAAATAGGTCTAAGGTGAATTGAGACGAACTCTCACGGAAAGGTAGCGCGCGTTTGTTCAAGGAAAAGAAGGTACCACCTGTCCTTCTCCCCGTGGCGTGGTGTTGAACCTTTGGGAGTGCGTGATTTCCGCGGCGATTGAAGTGCCAACGATGACGGCGATGGCGGCGGCGGCAATGGTAGAGTTAAGTGCCTTTGTGCAGCTACTGGCGTATCTAGGATAGACAACCCCTGCAGCGGTGAGGCTGGCGGTTGAGCAGGTGACGAATACCGACGAGTGTGCGAAGTCGATGCTTTGGGAGAGCGTGGAGACCATGAAACAATCGAACGTGAGCGTTGAGCTAGTGCTCGCGGTGACTGCGTACCCAATTCCTGTGCAGAGCTATTCCTGGTCGTAGGCTGTGAGCCGCCGCCGCGCCACGGGTGTTGTTGTTGTTGTGCGATTGCGGACTCCTCAGGCGCACGTCGCGGAGCTCTCTGCTGCAAGGAGGCCTTGGTTGGACGGGCCACAACATTACTGGTGCTTTGAGTGTCATCATTTCTGCTGCCGCTGTTGCGTAATGATTGGCTAACATTGCCGCGTGGGGATTCTCCAACGCCATTCTTTTGGCTGTCACCGCTGCCCCTGTCATTACTACGACCACTGCTCACAAGCTCACTCGACCCCGCGGCTTGACGACCTGCCTTAGCGGCTTCAAGAAGCGCAGACCATGACTCTTGGAGCCTCTTTGCTTGAGCAAAATACTCAACTGCTGCAGCCTTGTTGCCATTTCTCCTTTCTGCTTCACCGGCTTTTAAGAGACTGTCGACTTCCTTTAAATAGGCCTCGAATTTCTCTTTGCTAAAATCCATGACGACAACTATTCAGATAGCTTCACTGGCATCGAATGATGATCCTTATATCAATGTAAAAGACTGGATAAGCAAAGGCATTATGTTGTTCGTTACTGTAGCTGAAGGCGGAGCTGGCGGCCGGTGGACCGGCGGAGCTGACAAAATATAATCGAAGGATACACTTGAGGCATTTTTTGCACAATATCTGAAATCTGATGACGACGGGCGACGGGGGACCGGGGGGAACCGGAAGGGGGGAAGATTCTCTGCCAGATGCCAGATGCCGAGTGCCAAGCAAGGCCAGCAGGCGCTAAATTACTCCCAGTACACTATACATAGTGTAGTGATAATAACCCCATGATAGCATAACCCCCCCCCCCGGGGGGGGGGGGGGGGGGGGGGGGGGGGTGGGGGGGGGCG
>Ga0307982_1000499_pt1 | contig 31132 bp, 14 predicted proteins | sample OrgLakmetagen989_FD_201847 | JGI IMG/M metagenome (GOLD analysis project Ga0307982, IMG submission 201847) | Saline water microbial communities from Organic Lake, Antarctica - #989 | ecosystem: Environmental > Aquatic > Non-marine Saline and Alkaline > Saline | place: Antarctica: Organic Lake...
TGCGCAGCAGTGCCCCCGGTGCTGGTGCATATTTACCGCCCTCCTCTGGCCGCTCCACGTCACACGCGGCCCACATAGCGAAGCACGAGAACGCCCTGCGGGACACCGTGGCAGGCATTCGGCGGTCGCAGGCAGATGCCAGCGCTGCTGCTCTGCGGGTCGAGCAAGACCGCACCTCTGCCATGCTGGATTCAGGCACGGAGCAGGACACCTTGCACGCAAGTAGGACTCGCGAGAGCGGCCCAGTGGCTATGCAGGGCCACGCAACAGCGCTGCGAGGAGTGCACAATGAGCTCAAGGGTGCGCTATTCGACCTCAGGCGCGAGTCTAGACACGCAGACATCCCTGCAGCTGCACCCCAGCGTTCGGGTGTCCAAGCATACGACGCAGGCGAGATCACCTGGGGGGATGCAGGGGGCTCTTGGACACGCGGAGGCAGCCCAAGCAGTAAAACTCCGTCAAGTCTGCCCCGAGGAGGCTTGTACAGAACGCAGGATTCAACTCGCATCGCTGGCGGCCCCGCTTCCCTGACAGGCCAGCAGACACCCCCCCCTGCACCCACTGGACATGCCCCAGCTCAGCAGGCATCGAATGGAGTTGAGGATTTGTCTGACAGCGTTCGTGGTTTGAGCCTGGAGCAGCGGCGCGCCCGCCTGCTTGCACAGTCCGACCGAGACGAGGAGGAGGAGCGCTGGCACGCACACGGCGGCCGGACAGGCGCATTTGATGCTTCTCTACACTCAGCCGCCTCGCGCACAACGTATCCATCCTCTGGGCATAGAAGCCCTGGGCAAGGGAGCCCTGGGCGTGCCTTCGCCAGCAGCGGAGGGGACTGGGACCGTCATGAGTACGGCCTGATGCAGGCTGGCGGCCGTGGGGGCGGCACTGGAGCTATTGTTTCCTCCACTGGTACATTGGGAGCGTCAGCGACACATATTTTTGCTGGGGACCGCTCTTACCGCAGTGTTGTTGACGGGGAGGAGGGAAAAGTGGGTTCAGGGGGGCTAGCCCGCAGCCGAATTCTCGGACCCGATTATGAGCCGACGGCACTTCACCCCCTGGTCGCTCACGACGGGATCCTGGTGCACGCCATTGACGAGTTGCACCCCGAGCGAGTTGCTGCCACCGACGCGGCCATCGTCGCACACGCTGAGGCGGAAGGCTCAAAGACAGGCCACCGAGTCGCAGCCAGCGTCAAGGGTGTGTGGGGACACCTGCAGAATCTAGACGCATACTTGATTGCCAAGCGGGCGGAACAAGATGAGCGCTACGGCACCGATGACTCCCGCCCAGGCATGGAGCTGCCCCCCCCCACGGTGTACGAGCCGGAGTACAGCCCGGTGCCCGCTCACGGCTCGCTTAGGTGGGCACAACAACGACCCGCCTCCCCTGATAGGCCAACCAGTATTGCAACCTCGCATCAACAACCCCCAGCGATGCAGTTCCGGCAGCATCGTCCGCTGCCTGCTGCTGGAGTGACCGCCAGCCCCAGCAGCACAACGAGCAACTCACCCCCACCGCTGCCACCCAAGCCCAAGTCTTTACGTCAAAGCTTGATGCCAGTGCCGGGCGGGTTTGGCATTGTTCGCTCGAATAGCACATCTGGCGGGGCCAATGCGCAGGCAACGTACACCCGTGGGGTGAAGCAGGTCAGCCCAATCACAACAACTGCAGCGCAACCGCATGTGACGGTTGGGATTAAAAACCGAGTATCCGACATGCTCGCGTCGCCAGAATCCGGACCATGGCCTGTGCCGCGCCGCGCCTTCTCAGGGGGCATGAAGGGGGTGGCACTCACGCTGCCCGAGGACATGGGGGGCCACGTGGGCCCCTTCGTGCAAACTGCAGGCTTAGGACACGACCTCAGCGAGCTTATCGTGCCCCACCTGGAGCTGAACACGATTCTTCCCCAAAGCACTGCCAGCAGTGTGCTCCGTGGGCTGGCCACTCGTGCGAAGGAGGAGGGCAGCTTTGTGAGCAGCAGTGGTCTGAGCACCTGTGTGATTGCTTTGCAGCCCCCTCCCGGCAGCATAGGCGATACACAGCGTGCAGGCAGCGCCCGCGCATGCAGTGCAATGGAGCAGCAGAAGACTGTGCTGTACAGCAGCAGCCAAGACGGTCAGAAGGTCTTCCTTTTGCCGCGCGGAGGAGACTTGGGCTGGGCTGCGCGCCTAGCCCCCCTGCGTGACACAATGGCTTCAACTGCCTCCTTACCCAGGGATGCACCCTTTTTGCTGCTGATTGTATGCATCACCAGTGCTGCTGATGCCGCTTTGCAGCATTGCTTAGCCCAGCAAGAGGCAGACGCAAAGAACGGAGTGCAGCAAGCCACATACACCCCCCCGGCTGAGAGCACGCCTGGCCACAACCTCAGTGCCCTAACGCCAAGCCGAACCCCCGACAAACCAGCTTACGCCATGGGTGTCACAAACAGCTCCACCTTAGGTGCAGCTTCGAAAATGAAGCCGCTCTCGTCACAGCGCGAAGATAGCAGCAGCAGCAGTAGCAGTGACAGCAGCAATGATGAGCCTACAGGTGGTGAGCCTGCTCTGTCTGCCAAGCCTGCTCTGTCTGCCAAGCCTGCTCTGTCTGCCAAGCCTGCAATCAGCGGCAGCAGTACAACAGCACCACGGCCAGCGGGGACCAAGACAGCACCGCGGCCAGCGGGGGCCAAGACAGCGCCACGGCCAGCGGGGACCAAGACAGCACCGCGGCCAGCGGGGGCCAAGACAGCACCACGGCCAGCGGGGGCGAAGACAGCGCCACGGCCAGCGGGGGCGAAGACAGCGCCACGGCCAGCGGGGGCGAAGACAGCGCCACGGCCAGCTGGGGCGAAGACAGCGCCACGGCCAGCTGGGGCGAAGACAGCGCCACGGCCAGCGGGGACGAAGACAGCGCCACGGCCAGCGGGGGCGAAGACAGCGCCACGGCCAGCTGGGCCAAACGCAGCAGCTAGCCCGGGGCCTCCTCGACCCAGCTTGAGGCCTCCACCAGCCCCGCGTCCACGACCCCACTCATAGCGAGGTCATGGTTGAGGACTGGAAAGAATGAATGCATAGCTTCCGAACAGATGTGGCCCGCTAAGTGCACACACGATGATCGCTTAGTAGTGCTGGCCGTGCACGGTGCGCTAGTAGTGGGGGGACTGCCTTGGCTGCACGGGTATATGGCTCAGAGTTTGTTTCGTTGCAGTAAAATTTCATTGCCGATCCTTCTCAAGTTGAGCTTGTGCAGTGCGTAGCGTTGCGTGCATTTGCCAGCTGTCACTTTGATTTGGTTTGGCTGTGAGGATTGCGTCAAACCACCCTGCAGACATGCAAGCCACACACGCTGTTGGGCTCCGCCTGGCAGGTGTGTCTGACCAGATGACTGTGAAGTTTGCCATTTCTTCTGATTGGGGCCCTGGCAATCTTCTCATGGCGGCAGCAGAGCGAGTGGGCCTCATGTCAATTGACAGTGTACGTTGGCGTGGTCCAGTTTGCAAAAGCATGCTTCAGTGCTTCATTGTGCAGTTGGAGGACGACCATGGCAACCAAATCAAAACAGTTGAGGATGCATTGCAGTGCGAAACCATCCTCGTTCACGCGAGCCAGTCTGAAACTTTCTTGGTATCTGAAGAGAGCTTAGCCATTGCCGGCCAGGTGAGTGAAGTGTATCCACCGTGCATCTTTCAAGGCTGATTGTACCTCTGGCAACAAGTGACAAAAATCGCAATTTGCCAATGTGTCATTTTTGTCGGCATGGAGCGCGGCGTGATTGATTTTACTGAACATTTCGTGTGGCACAGATCCTACAAACTGCTGACCTGGACGACTTCCATACGCTGGAGGTTCACAACCACAAGGTGGATTCCAAACTTGGTGCCAGTGCTTTGCTGTCTGGTGTTTGCACTTTGGACGGGCTTCCGTGCGCGTCTTCCCGCTTTCTTGTTCGCATTGCTTGCGGCCAAGCGGCAACGGCCATGCGAAGCGAAACGCGAGCTCTGGCACGCACTCCCCCACATGCCTTCATTGCTCGTCGCATGGCAGCTCACGCAACCATCATACCTAGTGTTGTTTCTGAGGCAATCATCGCAGCTCTTGGCCAGGAGGCTCATGGATCCCCTCTGGCTTCCCCTGGGACTCCAGTATTTATGTGCGTCTCACCACAGCTGCCAAACACCTTGGAAACCCACGGCGAGATAATGCCAAAGCCGCTTCCGTTTCCCACATGGATGCAACTTGCTGTCGATTTGGGCAGTGCGCTGTACCACTTGCACAGCAACGGCATCGCGCATTGCGCACTGCACCCTCAGTGCGTGGGCCTCACCCCTGCAGCAGCCCCGGTCTTGGGCGACTTCCAGTGTGCTCTAGCCACGAAGGACAGCGCTGGAGGCAGCAGCCACTGGCAATTGATATCACCAGATATTGCACGGCTGCCGGCAGAAGCCAGCGGCTTCGCAGCCCCTGAGGTGCGGCACCTGTTCAAGGCAGGAGCGACAGACATGTCTGCTGCGCCAGCTGCCGACATGTGGTCCATGGGAGCGTTGCTGTTGTTTGCAGCCACAGGAGATGAGCCCATGCGTGGGTATAGCGCATCACAGTCATTTGAAATGGACGAGGCAGCCATCAGCCCGCTGCCCAGTACGTACCCTGCTGGTGCCCGGAGCATGATCAAGTGGCTCATGAACAAGGACCCAACTCAGCGAATCAGCGCTGGCAGTGCACTCAAGCGCTTTGCAAAGCTTTCAAACGGCATGGTTCCCACGGGGCAGCCCCCCATCCCTGGTGTCGCACCGCCACTGCACTCCCTTGCACCCTCCCGAGCGCTGACTGCGCTGGTAAGGGGCCTGCCTGCGGGGGGGTCGGCATATGCTCCTGTTCCTGCCGGCATGGACGCCAGCACTCGCGGTGCATCCGGAGGCACCCTCACGGGCATGATCGCTGTGCGCACATTGGCTGGCGGCTCCACCATCGTGCGCTTTGCACCCGGCGCCAAAGTGAAGGATGTGCTGGTCACAGCTGCTGACACCCTGCGCGTGGCCAGCAGCCTCGCCTCTTGTGGGTTGGTTGTGGATGGTCGTGTGCTGGACTTGAACGAAGATATCGTCTGTGCTGTGCCATCGGCAGAGCAAACCATGCACACGGGTGCAGCTCTGATTGATGCGTCTGCTTTGCCCTGTGTATTTATGATGACGCACATGCCCAGTGATGCACTACGGGCTATGGGAGCTGCCGAGGTGGCTGATGGAGCCAGCATTAGCATGGCTGCTGTGACTGTGCACCAGCCCAGCGTGCTGTCTCTGGCTGCCCTAGGCGGCGTCGCCTCCGCGCCCCTCGGGCTGCAGCTGGGCTTGGCGGCAGGGGCGCTGCCAAATGCCGCAGCACTGGCACGTGCAGTGAGCTCTGGAGCTGCAGCCAACCCCCCTGGACTGCCTGCGATGGAGGATGAGCGTGCAGGTGACGAGGGCATGCCTGGGATGCAGGACGCAGGGGGCGCCGCCGGGCGCTTCGCTTCGGGGTCGGGGGTCACAGGGGCAGCTGCTGGCGGTGCCCAGGGCGGTAACTCTTTAGACGACGAGGAGTTCAAGTACGGTGTCTTGACCTCTGCTGGATACGTGTTTGACCCGCGGGACAAGAACCGGCATGTTGACCTGAGCGGCAACAACACCGTGGCGGAGTGTACCGGCAAGTGGGCCTCTGTAGCCCTACGCATGAAGTCGGTTGATGCAGGGCGCCTCGTCTTCACAGTGCGCTTGTTGTCAGCTGAGTCAGGCTGTGGCTTTGCAATTGGCGTGGCGTGTGTGGACGGGCCCAACCCATTTGACCCCAAGTCCCACTCGCTGGGAGCACATGTGTCCTCCTACGCATACAGCAAGACGGGCAAGAAGGGTGGCGGCCCCAGGGAAGGGTTCACGTCGTATGGCTCCCCCATGGTCACCGGCGACGTCATCACGTGCGACGCTGACCTCTCCCGCGGCGTGGTGCGCTTCTACCGCAACGGCATGGACCAAGGGGTCGCATTTGACGCCGGCATCATGGGGCGACGCATGCTACCCGTGGTGTGCCTGGGGTCCAACAACGGCGGCAAGCTCACACGCGTTGAGTTGTTGAATCCCACCCCTATGGCGTTTGACTCTGGTCGCTCCCACCAGCGCATGACGGTGGCGTCTAACACAAATGGCCTGCGAAACCTGAGCAACAAGCGCAAGTGGGCCACCGCGCTGTGCGCACACAATGGGCTCGTGCGAGGCAAGGTGGAATGGAGTGTGCGCTTGACCGATGTGCAGTCGGGTGGAGGAGTCGCCTTGGGCGTGGTGGACGCCAGCAGCTTTGACTGGAAAACGTCCAACCTGGGTGCATCAGAGCAAAGCTGGGGATACAGCAAAACGGGCAAGAAGGGAGACGGCAAGGGTTTTCAGGACTTCGGCATGCCATTCACCAATGGTGATGTGGTGACCACTATCGTGGACATGGACCTTGGCACACTGGCGTTCAGGGTGAATGGCATTGACCAGGGCATCGCGTACGGACCCGGTGCAGAGGACTACGGCCCCGACAACCCTGGGCTCAAGGGCCGCTGTGTCGTCCCCGCTGTGTGTCTGGGCAGCTCTGAGGGTGATAAGGACTGCAAGGTGAGCTTGTGTGACTGGCAGAGGCACTTTGAGGTGCCCACGTTTGACGCCCTGCGTTGCAAGCCAACCACCAACATCTCTGAGCGCGGGCGCATGGCAGACACGACCGGCAAGTGGGGCACAGTGTTTGTGGCGGGCAATCCCATCCAATCAGGCACCTACACTGTGGGTGTGCAGATTGTGTCGGCCGAGCAAGGCTGCGGTGCCGCGGTGGGGGTGGCTGACGTGCTGGGCTTCAAGCCCACCACGGCCAACCTGGGCGCCAGCGAGAACTCATGGGCCTACAGCAAGACGGGCAAGGCGTCGTGCGGACGGCGCTTTGTGACGTACGGCACACCTTTCGCCAACGATGACATCGTCACTGTGGACATCGATATGGATGAGCAGACCATTGAGTTCTACTTGAACGGCGCTTCTCAGGGTGTGCTGCAGAAGAATGGCCTCGAGCGCCGTGCACTGGTCCCTGCCGTGTGTATCGGCAACACCGAGGGCGGCCTGTACACTGCTGTGCGCGCAGTCCCCCCGGCTGTGATCCGCTTTGACCCTGGACGTCGCAGCAACTCCATCAGCCTCAAGTATAACAATCGCGAAGCTGAGACGCTCAGCAAGTGGTCTTCAGTGTTTGCACTGCACCCCGGGCAAATGTCTGGCGTGCTGCGCTTCGCTGTGGAGGTGAAGGGCTCGGGAGGCGCAGCTGTCGGCGTGGCGGACGCCAACCACTTCAAGCCGCAGTACCAGAACGTGGGCGCCGCAGACCACTCCTGGGCCCTTTCAAAAAGTGGCAAGGTGTCGTGTGGTGAGGGCTGGCAGACATATGCTGGAAAGCTTGAGTCTGGCGATGTAGTAGGCGTGGAGCTGGACTTCAATGCTGGCACTCTAACCTTCTACAAAAACGGCGAGAACCTGGGAGTGGCATTCTCCAATCTGGATGGCCGTGGATACCTGATGCTGCCCGCAATTTGCCTGGGTTCTAACTATGGCGAGCGCGAAAGCAGTGCAACGCTTCTCCCTTTGCTGTGGGACGAGAGCACTCGCGAAGTAAAATTCCCCCCCAGGCGGGCTGCCGCTCAGCGAGGGGGCGCTGGCGCTTGGCAATAAGGCCGCACCTGCAACTGGGGCTGCAAGCAGTAACTTGGATTAATTATGTTTGTAGCACAACGAATTGAAGCTGGCGATTTCCTCGGCTGCGTTGCCCTTGCGCCGTGAGCCTTGTCTAAAGAATCCTCTGCTGTTGCTGCATGCTCCGTGTTGCCGGCATCCGTCCGCCAACATTTGCAACACCTTTCTTGAGATTTTCAACAGCATTAATGGCCGCTGTTTCCACGGGCCCAGTGCTACCTGATGGCATGTGCATGTATTTTGGTGCTCCAAAGGAATCTTCTGCGAGCTTCAGCGAGTTTCCTGACCACAGCAACCAAGGTGAGTTGGCCGTCTTGATTGATGGCTACTTGAACTGTACAAATCCTTCCTCGTGGGCAGATTTCAAGGCAGCGGAGCAGCTGGCACCGGTGCTGGCTCGCTTATCCAAATCTGCTCCGCAAAGCAATGTGTTTCACCCCGGTGCCTTCATCGGCAACACCGTGCTTTGGGCTGACGAGGTGGACTCCACGCAACTGATCCCGCGTCGCATTTGGGGCGCAGCTCCTCCTCACGGCACGGTAGTTGCTGCTCGTCGCCAGGTGCATGGCCGTGGTCGCAGCAGCAACACGTGGGAGTCCCCAGAAGGCTGCCTCATGTTCACAACTGTGCTGCGTGCACCGCTGCAGTGGGGGCAGCACATGCCGCTGTTGCAGCATGCCATGGCTGTGGCAGCAGCTGAAGGCGTGAACTCGGCTCTTACTGCCGCAGGGGCGGCTTCCAGCACGCAGACCCACATCAAGTGGCCCAACGACTTGTACCTGTCAAGGGGCGGGGCAGGGCTCTCCACTGCCATCGACGATGATGCACCCTCCAAAATCGGCGGCATTCTCTGCCAGTCAGAGTTCGATTCCGCCTCTTCTGCGTTTGTGCTGTGTGTGGGTATTGGCATAAACGTGTTCGGCACGGAGCCGTACCGGAGCATGCAGGGGTATCTTGCCTCCAGCCCAAGTGCCCAGGAGCAAGAGGCAGCACAGCACGTCGCCAAGGCGTCTTTGCTTGGACACATCCTGCAAAGCATGCAAGGTGTGTGGGAGGACTTCGAGTGCGGCTCCCCAGGCAGGGGAGGCGCCCCCTTCGGCAAGCTACTAGCCAGGTACACCAAGCTGTGGCTGCATGCCGACCAGATCGTCACAGCCCACGATCCTGTGGCTGCGACGAGCAGTGCAGAAGCCACAGCTACCAGCATGCAGGAGGGCAGTCAGGTGCGCATTTTTGCACTGTGCTGCGAAACGGGCGCCTTGCTTGCAACGGAAGACGTGCAGGGGGGGGCAGGAAGCGGGGCGGGTCTTGGGCCGGTGTGGGCGCTGCACCCCGATGGAAACAGCTTGGATATGATGCAGGGCTTGCTGAAGCACAAGACACAAGCTTGATGCCCGCCCCTGAGAGGGCACAAGCCGGTGGTAGGGAACCCAGTGTGTGAATTTAAGCGTCTTCCTTTGCCTTCTGCTCCTTTGCTTGCGCAATGAGGGCCTCGATTTCATCACCACCCAGGATTTGGAAGCCCCCCTCTGGTGTAATGGTGACCACTTCGCAGTTGTCTTTGCTGACTTTGTCCTCCATGCCTTCAACGAGAACACGCACGGTGGAGACCTTGGCGTCTTCCAGGCCCATGGTAACATCATATCGCTCCTGGAGCATGCTACGGGCAGCTTCGCCACCATTGCCGATGGCGTGTGCCTTGTATTTGACGTATGTGCCACTGGGGTCAATGCAGTACAGCACGGGCTTGCCTGACTCGACTCCGCCTGTGAGGAGCGACACACCAAATGGACGCCCCATCTTGACCTTGCGGTCGTCGTCCTTGCCCTCTCCGAATGAAATCATGATGTCGCTCAGGCTCTGCATGAGGCTCTCAGGCTTCATGGGCTCGGCATACACGAAGGTGTGGTTCTGTGCCTCAATGCGCAAGCGGTCCACAAGGGTGCGCGCATCGGCTGTCAAACCAGAAATTGCGGCTCCAACATGCGAGTCAATCTCGTAGACTTTCTCGATGCTGCGCAAAGCCGAGCCTTGAGTGAGCAAAAGGTATACAGCCAGCTGACAAGCAACTAACCTGCTCTGCTCCAGAAGTGAGCTGGTCAAACGTTTTTCTGCTGCAAGGATAACTCCAGCTGACGTTTGAATACCCACTGCCAGTGAACCGAGCTGCAAGCGGGGCGGAAGCGGTGCAGGACGGTGGAGACATTTGGCGTGGTAGCAGATTGGCGTTTCGAGGCGAAACTCGGGACATATCCACTTACCTCAATCGCCTTGATGGCATATTCAACCTGAAAGAGTCGGCCCTCCGGGTTGAACGTGTTAACACCTCGATCATAGCCAGACCTGTTTTCGTACATGGCGAAAAGTTTGTGAATGGCTTAGCAAAAGCTGCTGGTGGGCTGTGAGGTTTGGCTCAAACCTTGCTCTGACAAAGAGCTTGGGCAGCTGCAGAGCTGATAGATTTGTTTCTGGACAAGTTACTTGAAAAACGACCTGGTTTATCATTGCCGATTCATTTCGCTGATACTAATCGAGTTGGGCTTGAAGAGCTGATTTATCGCCAGCAAGGGGGTTGCCACAACAAGCATTGCCGAGCATGGCAGCTCACAACCGGGTTCAAATCGAAGGCCCCGAGTTTCGAACGCTTGGGAAGGCACAAACAGCAGAAAAATCGCCACAACAAGCGTTTGGATTCGTTATGTCAGCTGCAGCGCGCCTGCAGCGCGAGCTGAAGGGCGTGAACGATGACACTACCTCAGGAGTTCAGGCACATCCTGTAGATGGCTTCAAGAAGATCCTTGGTGTCCTACAGGGCCCAAGTGATACACCATATTCAGGTAAGAACTTCTTTCATTTTGCGAATGTGTATGAGGCCAAGCATGCAACTTGATGCAGGAGGCACTTTCGAGGTAATATACCTGAGCGTGTGCATGTGCACAGCCAAGCAGCTTACACCATTGTGCAGGTTGATATTGAAATTCCAGACGAGTATCCCTTTGATCCTCCTAAGTGCCGCTTCATCACTCCAGTGTGGCACCCAAACGTGTCCAGTCAGGTAAAATGCGTGAAACGACCACGCCACGAAATGTCGCCTGCAGCTTGAATCATTTTTCAGACCGGAGCTATCTGCTTGGATATCTTGAAAGACCAGTGGAGTCCTGCATTGAGTATCAAGACTGTTTTGCAGTCGCTACAAGCCCTTATGTGCGCACCGGAGCCAGATGACCCTCAGGATGCAGTCGTCGCTGGCCAGTACAAGTCCCAGCGCTCTGACTTCGACGCAAAGGCTGCTCAGTGGACCAAGCAGTACGCGGTCAAAGCTTCTTTTCCTTCTGATGATGTTGCTGCTGCATCGTCATCTCAGGCAACAAGCACCTCAGCGATGGCTGTGGGCCCCCCCGCAAGCCCCCCCGCTCCCTCAGACCCCGCTCTTGCCCAGCTCACGGGCATGGGCTTCCCCGAGGCCTCTGCACGCCAAGCACTAAATGCTGCTGATGGCAACGTTGAAATTGCAGTCATGGCACTTCTAAGTGGGTAGTCAGCCTGTGCTTGTGCACAGGCTGGAATACAAAGCAGCGGTCAGCACAAGCAGCAGCTTGAAAGCAAGGAAGTCACACCACAGCAACTGAATACACAATCTTACACACCGACTCCAGTATGCCATGCATTTACGCGGCGCCGCGGCACGCTTTCCCAGCACGGGGGGCGCGTGCGTGCAGCTGGAACACTGCTGCGTGGACAGCGAGTCAAACCAACACAAGCACAGCAATGCAGCTTGCTGCATTCCACCCACCCACTGGCAGCACCAACTTAAGCATGTCTGGGCACCTCAGTTTGAAGTTGGCAAAGGCCCCCATGCCGCTGCTGGGCCGCTTGGGGCATCTAAGCACCGGGCGCACTGCGCCAAAAAGCGACAAGGAAGGTCTATCTACGACGCTTTGTCGTCGTTTGTGCTGGACAACCCCAGCAGCAGGCCAGGCTGCACATGCTTCCAGGGCAAGCCCCCAAACCCCTCAGCATACAGCCTCATTCTGCGCTTGTCGAACTTGCTGTTGCTCTTGATGGCGAAGAAAATGAACACCGCACTGAACACGTGCCAAAAGCCATGCCACAGCCGCAAGTAGTCATTGGCGTCATCCAGGCCCTTCACGAAGCACACCACAGCGCAGCCGAGTGAGATGAATGCAGTGCCCAGCTGCACCTTGTGCATTTCGGGGAGCTGCCGGGTGTACAGCACTTTGCCTGCAAGCGTTATCATGGGAACTGCCAGGGGAATTAATGTGCAAATGGGGTTCCATGGCCCGATTTTCATGCAGAAGATTGTGACCATCGCAAATGCCCACGAAAGTGCTTCATCCTGCAACGGGGGAGGGAGTGATAGGACACCGAGGCAGAGCAGCCAAGGAAGGTACGGACCACTTTTGGATGGTGATTGTGCATGAACATGACCATAACTTGGCAGAGGTTGACGAGTGCGCAGACGTTGTCAAGCACATGCCACTGCAATGGGGAACTTGCGGGATAAACCATGTCGCATCCGTTGTACGCAGCACGTACATCTGTTGCCCCCATACCAAACAGAGTTCCCCCTAAAGTATCGAGCGTATGATAAATAGTCGATGAAGACATTGTCAAGAATCCCACCACAGCTGCATCGTACCGCTGCCGCTTGATGACCATGTACAAGCCAGGCAGCATTGCGGAATTTGTCAGGACACATGTCAAGACCTGAAGGAATTGCTCGAAGGCACTTTGAGGAGGCCCCATACTATCAGACCGAAGTATGCGAAAAATGGGCACTAGTTTTAGTATATTGTTAGCCCCTTTCCTCAGGCTCAATGCATGTGGAGATGTGTGAGTCTCATGAAGAGATGCTCTTGCCCTGTCGATGGCTGGCAGCCATGACCCCCCGACACCACAAATGGCCTATGCTACCTTTGTGACCCCAGCAGGAATCGGACACCATTCAAAAGCAACCACGGTTCCCCCACGAGTTCCAGCCACGAGGAGTTGACCGTCACAATCTAGCCGCGTGACAGCAGCAGCTGGCAGCGATGCCCGCTCAAGGGCAGCTGCCTCCTCACCCTGCAAGCCATCGCCGCCTTGACTGCCAGCTGCCTGCACGGAACTCATGTGCCCCGTGTGCGGCACCAGCACTTGCACACACTGGCCGCTTTGCACGTCCCACACCCGCACTGTGCCGTCCAAACTGGCAGACACTGCAGCTGCAGGAGTGACCCACCGCACAGCAGTCACAGCCGCACGGTGGCCACTGAGTACGCGAGTGACCCGCCCCGCATCCAAATCCCACATGCGCACAGTCCCATCCGACCCTCCTGACAGCACACATGTGCCTAGGGACTGCATCTCCTGCAGTGTGGCAGCTACAGCCTCCAGCCTGGCCCGCAGCGCCCGCCCATGACTCCCTTCCGTGGCAACACCTGCAGCGTCTGTGTGTACACCAATGCCCACTGCTTCCAACGCCCGGCCCAGTGAACGCAGCATCAAATGCAGAGGGGGGGTAGCAAGGACCCCCACAGCCCCCTTGTGACCCTTGAGCGACCTCAAGACATCTCCCTTGCGATTCCAGCATTTCACGGCGCCATCCCGAGCACCGCTCACCAAGAACACGCGCCGAAGAATAGTCTCAGCATCTCGCAGTGCAGCTTGCACGGGATTCAATGGGCCGGGTGTGGGCCGTAGTGCCCCCGTGGGGGAAGCAAATCCCCCTGCACCTGCTTCAAGGTGCGGTGTGACGGCGCCCAGCACCCCCACAGGGGGCTCGCTGCTGCCATGACCGACACCCGCAGCCGTATGCGCCGAGAGCTTACTCCCCACCACATCCAGGGCTCCCGGGGCAAACGGCGCCAGCAGACTGCTGCCTGGCACCGATAGCGGCGAGTGGGACCGCAACAGGCCCACTTTGCCTGCAGAGGAATTGAACCCCCGTTGCACCCCTTGTGCATCTGGCCGTCGGAGAGGTGACACAGACCGCAAGCTGCTGAAGCTCTTGCTAGGTGATGACCTCGGACTCGTGGCCCTGTCAGTGCCTGCTTCAGCCCCTGGGTGGGCCGCAGCCACAAACGAGCTTGCTTTGCGCAGCGCTGCATGCGTGGTGCTGCCTGACCATGCAGTGTCCAGGCTGGCACCTTCGCCCAGCAACAGCTGAGATAGTACTGATGCGGATACAGCGGGCTGAGCAGAATCTCCACTGCCTGCTGCAGAGCGAGCCGAAAGCCCCCCCGCAACCCCCCTGGATGAGCTGCTAGAGTATGCACCTGCCAGCATGAAGTGAGTCAGCAAGTGCAGCCCGGTGCGCATGTACTGTTCAAATGGCAATGGACGCATGCCCCCTGCCTGGGCCCCTCCAGCGGAAGCTATGGCACCGTCGCCTGGGGTATCGGCCGCGGCACCCTGGGATGGGTCGCTGCTCGCTGCCATCGCAGCCCGCCCCACCCCGAGACAAGCTGACAGCCACAGTGGCAAAGGCAGGTCCAGGCCAGGCACAGGCAGGGGAAGCAGCGCTGCCACCGACCCGAAGTGGTCCTTCAGCACGCCCCGGCTGCGGCCTGAGCGCATGTGCCACAGGCGCACGGTCTGGTCTGCGCCAGCGGAAACCAGCAAGTTCTCACTGGGCAGCAGTGCCAGGGCATTCACGGCACCCGAGTGGCCTTTTAGCGTATGTAGCAGTGCCTTGGAGCGAGAAAGGGCGCCCAAATCGCCCCCCCCCGCTTGACTGGCCTGCGCCCCAGCACGGTGCGAGGAGGACCGGGCGCTGGCGTCGCGCCCACCTGGAGCCCACATGCGGATGCTGTGGTCTGCAGAGCCAGTCACAAGCACCACTGAGCGCAGGGCAGCACCCAGGGACAACACACTGGGATTGCTGGCTGGAGTGGGATCTGAGTCCTGTCCGCTACGAGCACCACTTGTCCGCGTGCCCTTAATTTCCAAGGAAAGTGCAGTTTCATCCGAACCCCCCCTGCTTGTGCCTGGGAGGGGGGCATCTGCGTATGCTACCATGCAGCGAACACTGGAGGAGTGGCCCTTCAGTTGCCGCAGGATGGCGCCCCTCACACCCAACCCCCCGTCCCCTGAACGCACAGCAGACACGTGCCAGACCACAATGGCGCCGTTGTCTGCACCGGAGAACAACAAGCACGCGGATACAGACGCTGCTGCAGCAGCTCCAGTGCCACCATCGGTGCTGTTGCCAGCATCCACTGAAGAGTGAACCCCCCCAGCCCCCCCTGCCACTGGCGCTAGAAGCAGGCGCCCCTCTGGTCCATGTGTGGCGCTTGACACAGCTGACACTGAGCTAGCCGTGCTTTGGGGCACAGGCAGAGAAGCGAGGGAGGTGATGCCGGGGTTGAAAGCCGAGCCCCGTGAGCGCTGCTCGCCATCGCTGACTTGGAGTCTACACAAGACATCTCCAGTCAGCGGAGACCATAGAGCGACCACACCGTCAGCGCCACCTGTTGCAACCACGCGCACTGTCCCCCCGGCACCGCGATCCACAGGCACTGACAAAAACACTGAACAAGTAACGGAGCCTGCATGCACTTCAGGGATGTGTGCAGATCTGTGCACGCCGTGTCCCCATGAGCTGGTCATGATGTCACGGTAGGGCAGCGCACGCAAATCACTCAGCGATAGTCCCTGCAACGCATGGGGCTTAGCTGTGGGCAGGTCATCAAGCAATTGTAGCTTTTGTGGCCTGGATCGAGGCGACAGCTTCCTAGCGCGCTGCCTACGGGCTGACCCACCACTTTTGCGAGTCCTTCGGTGCTTGCCAGACTGAGTGGATGGAGAACCCTGCACGTGCTTGCTTTGCGCAGATAGCGATGGACTGCCGCTGGGCGACAGATCATTCCCTTCAGATCCAGACTCGAACTCGTCTCCATATCCATCAGATTCACCGCCTGACATGTGTTCGTCCGACAGTACCAGCACGGTGTGTACCCGGGCTGCTGTTTCCGAGCCCATGGCCCGACTGCCGCCCAGCTCTGAGTGTACAGGGGAGGGCACTGCAGTGTCCACAGTGCGATCCAATCCTGACGCCTCCGTGATGTGACTCATGTTCAGGGGGCCCAGGGACAGGCCTGGGCCCCGCTTACCAGTTGGCCCAGGCGGTGCGCTGGATTGCAGCGCCGACAGCGGGGCGTAGCTGCGCAAGGTAGGAGAGGCGGCAGCACCACTTGTGCAATGCGTATCCACCATGGGAGACATGATATTTCGCAGGACAGATGATGGGAACGCATTGGACCCCCTGCGGGAGCCCCGAGGGGGGGTGGTCGGCTCAGGGCTGCCGCTGTCTGCAGCCAGCAGCAGATGCGCATACATGTCCCCGGCGCTTGGAGACGGCAGTGGGCTGTGCACAACCCCACGCATGAAACCTGCCACAGTGAACTCTGGGGAGGGGGGCGCGTCGTCCTGCAACGCAGCAGCAGCAGGCCGTGAGTGCTGCTTTGAGTGCGCCCGGGAAAGCGGCAAGGGGAGACGTGACGGTGGCACCAAGAACAACCCCTCCATATCCTGCGAACCTGCCTGTGTCTGCTGAGATCTGAACTCGATGCCAGCAGTGAGCGCTCGGGGCCGCCGTTGAAAAGCATCAGCCGAGTGTAAGGGGGCTCCCGATAGCGGGGACAGTGAATCCGTGCGGCGTACATGCAGTGCCCCACCCCCACCTGTGTCGCTGTCACCATCAGCAAGCATTATTCCGCCTCTGATTGGGGGTCGGGGGGACGTGGACCGTCGACCAGTGACGCGAGGTCGAGCGGACCGTGTGCGGGGCTTGGCCACCCGTGAATCCCCATCGTCCCCAGAAGTACGCTTGCTGCCTTGTCTGTTTGAGTTCCCGCCGGGAATTGCAGATGCCTGCCCGTCTGCTTCGGAGGCCTTGTTTGGACCCACCTCAGACGCAGATTGCACTGCCCGCCGACCGGCCACTGGCCGCTTGGGAGGCATGCCATGCTGCGCATCACTGGTGCCATCTACATCCCTACCAGCCCCTACATTCAAGCTGTGCACTGGAGTGGCAACCACACCCGAGGGCTGCTGCGAGCTGGCGTTGCCAATGCTCAGAGGCTGTGGAGCAGAGCCCCCATCCGCTGCGCTGATGGAAGAGTCGCTGCGAGCTCGAGGGGTGGCCCTCCGTCCATGAGTGATGGGCACTGCACCATTTCCGCTAGAGCCTATTTGTAAAGCAGGCATATCGGCTGGTAACGCAAGCTCAGCACACGGAGGGCTCTGCCGCTCCCCAGGTAGCTTGGCTGGTTTGAGCCCCCCTGCCCCCTCTTCGCCATCCGACACGTCTGACCGAGGCGATAGCATGCCACCAAAGGAGTGAATCACTTCAGAAGCCACAGCTGGAGCCTGAGAACTCCGAATGACCTCGCCTGTTCCAGACGGCGGTGTGGGCTCGCGGTTTAGCCCCCCTTCACCCTCCCCCCGCAGGTCGCGGGGGGTGGGCACAGGATCGGCATCGCCCTCCATGGAGCTTCCCAAGAGGCCCCCTTCACCCCCTGGAGAATGCAGGCGAGGGCGTACAGATGCCCGCGTCCCTTGTCTGGTGCGCCGCGAGTCCCAACGACTGCCCAGTCGCATGCGACCGGAATCCATATTTGTGTCAGCAGTGCTTGGTCGAAGCGGGAGTCCCGTGCCATCGGCCACACGGCCAGCGGGCATCATATGTTGCATGTGGCTGATCCATGGGTGTAATAGCAGCAGCGTCACGTCTGGGCGCCGAGTGGGGTCCCGCTTGAAGCACAGGCCGAGGAAGTCCCGTCCCTGCTCTGTCAACGTCGGCGGCAGCTGTGGCGTGTCCTCGCTGCACGCAATGTGGTACATGGCAGTGACGTGGTTCGTGAACTCGCTCCACGGCGGCTGTCCAGTAAGCATTTCAATCACGGTGCACCCCACACTCCACACGTCTGCTTTTTTCCAGCCCCGGGCAGATTGCGTCGCTTTGATGACCTCGGGTGCCATCCATAATGGGGTGCCTTTGGGGTTCCCACCAGTACCCGTGCCTGTACCGCTCATCACTGTACTATTTGCGCCCAGTCGCTTGCTTGCACCGAAGTCTGCCAGCTTAATGGTGCCGTCGTTGCCCACCAGGACATTCGCCCCCTTGATGTCCCGGTGTGCGATGCCGTTGCGGTGCAAGTACTCAAGCCCAAGCAGCAGCTGTCGGGTGTACGTACGCACGACGGTTTCATCCAGCTGCCCAAAGCGCTCCAGCATCTGCCGGATGCTGCCCCCAGTGACGTACTCCAGGAAGATACACAGCGCCTCCCTGTCCCGCGTTGTGCCCAGGTACTGCACGATGTTCGGGTGGTGCATCACCTTCATGAGGGTGATTTCGTGCTCCAGGGAGGCCAGCTCCCGGGCAGACACCTCTGCAGTGTCCAGGTGCTTCACCGCCATCAGCTCGCCCGTGACCAGGTTCAGCCCCACGTACACTGTGCCGAAGGCGCCGCGCCCAATCTTCTCCCCACGCTGCCACCTGAAGTCACGCCCGCCGGGCTGGAAGGGTAGAGCAGCAGGTGAGTCCCCCACAAATGTAGAGCTGTGTGAAGTGCGTGGGGGGGGGGTGCGCACACGGTCGCTGCCGCCGCCGTTGCTGGCAGCAGCTGCGTCTGCTGGGCCGCTCGAGGCAGCTGTGGCGCTGGTGGGGAAGCCCACTGGCCCACTACGGTGGCTGCCCAACGAAACAGGCCCATTGCTGGGTGTGTGTATGTCCCTGGTGCGTCCACCTGCCAGAAACGCCGCAGCAGCTGAGGAGAGGGAGGGTGCCCCCTCGGCTGCCGCAGCGGCAGACACGTGTGCGAGGGGGTGCAGCTGGCCACGACGCGAAGACGCATCTGTAAACGGTGCCGTCAGGGACATGTGGACACTGCCGGGGCGTGGAGCCGAGAAGGCCCCGCTGCTGTGTCCTGCCGGCATCGCCAAAGGGTTCAACAGTACAGTGCTTTGGGACGGAGTGGGGGCTTGAAGCACCGAGGTGTAGCCGCGATTAGGGTTTGCCTCTCCTACTCGCACAGTGACTGTGGACCTCTTGCTGCTGAACAGCTCTTTGAGGTCATTTTGGCATGCCAAGGTGATGAGTTCTCCGTCCTCATCCTCGTACCGCAAAGCCACTTCAAACCCGTAATCCTCAGTCAACCGACCAATCAATGCATGGAAAGACATATCCGCAGTGAGATGAACAACTCTAATCTCGCCATTGTAGTGGAACTTCACTCGCAGACGGCTGTGTGGTGTGTGGGGCGCAGTGCTGCGGTTATTGCCCCGTCGAGAGCCGCTGTCGCTATCATCAGTATCTGTAATGCCAGGTGCCCGGGTTGATGACCTGCGGCCAGACTGTTTCACCCTACGCTTGCCAGCTCGAGTCAAGACCCGTGACTGTCTTTTAGTGTCCATTGCAGTCGAAGGGCTTTGGCTTCAGGGCGCAACTTCTTGTGGTCTCACAGTTGCTTGCGTTGCTCGTCTGGTAAAAGCAAACCAGGCAGAGGGCTGCAGCAAGCAATGATATTTTTGCAGACGCAGGTTGCAGGATGAATTGTAAACTACTCTGCAGTTCAGCGAACAATAATCCTGTGACACGGTTGCCGTCTCAAGCTTGGCCCGCGTCCGTTGGCGTCTGCGAAGTTTCGCAGCGACTGACTTGGCCTGGCGCCCAACTCGTAAACCAATGGTGAGAGCGAGAAATGTAGGCTGGAATCCACCCAAAGAAGATTATGAATGCCAACCCGCTGGCTGCAAGTTTGTCTGTCAGAGTTGTCGTACCAGACCCCCTCAAAACCCAATTTCACTCTCAATTGGCTAAGCAGGCTAACACGCCGTGCCAGCCAGGCAGGCCAACTTTTAACTCCAAAACTAGCACGAGATGCTGAGGGGAGAATGACAACGAGACAATTGCTCCATCCAGAAGCTATATCACAGTTGAGGAAACTTCACTTTGCGGTTGCGCCTAGTTACTAGTTCTGCGGAAATTGTTTCACTATGGTACGCTGCATGTACCGCTTGCACTGTTGTGATACAAGGAGGCCAACTTGCAGAAGTACGCATTTATGGGCAACCGAGATGTGCCCGAGTGGCTGCTAGCTGAAGTGGCGACTTTGTCAAGAATTGTACGATCGCACTGGTGCTCATTGTTGCTTGACGGCACTTTTCAACTTCATCGTGGAGTGCAGACTTGCGTGCGATTGAAGCTCATTTGCAAACAAGTGCTCAATGAGTTGCTTGGCGGAAAGGTTGATTTTGCAAAGGTGTGGCTTGGTGCTGCTGGCCGCGTCATGAAGTGTGCCACCGACAAGCTTCGCAGGTTCAAAAGCTCATTCCTAAGGAGAAAGGCTTCTTATTAGGAGACGTGAAAGCTGCTGTTGGCAGCGTGAACTACATCCTCAGCAATGCTGCTCGTCACATGGTCGACCACAAAGCGGTGAGTCCTGTGCCCGCTTGGAGCAACTTCTGTGCACCTTGCCAGCTCTGGGTACCTCATCACGCAATATCCTCGTGCAGCTGAACGACGAGCTGCAGCAGCTTGGTTTGCCTCGGGAAAATGCCGACGGCATTTCAAGACCCTACCGCTCCAACGCTGACGCCCTGCACACTGCTGCTTCCAAGCGCAGCCTTGCCCTGCCCCGCCTCACCTCCCTGCAGTGGCGTGTGGATTACATCATCGCGGCATCCGCCGTGCAGCCAGCAGGCGCACCGGTGGCCCACCTGCAGCTGCGCACCAGCCATGGCAGCGACGAGATACAACTGAAGCCCAGTGCTGCAGAAATGGGGGTGCAGGTGTCCCTCACCGCAAATCGCGCTGGCACCGCCTCAGGCACTGGGCCCGCTGACGGACAAAGCAAGCAACAGAGCGAACTGGATGCACGCATGGCAGCAGCGTGCCGGGCCCTGGGCTTGTCAGCAGAGCCTGGGCACGGTAGCACCCTGCAGCTGTCCATGGGACGCGACAAGTTGCTGGCTCTACTGGCTGAGTTGCGCACAGCCAAAGAGCTGATGGATCAGACGCGCACTACACTGTCAGGACAGTAGGTGGTAGAGCTCAATCTGCTGCTTGGGGGCACTGCGCTTCCAAACCTGCACCGGGAAGGAAGTGCACTTCCCAGCACTGCAGCGCTGCTTCCACCAACACTCTGCGGCTTGGTTGATCCAAAATCGAAGCAAGACTTTCAGGCGGTTGGGGGTGCTCGCGGAAATTGCGGCGCCGCTTGAGTGCGCTAGCCTGCGCAGCAAAGCCAACAAAATACCACCACAGCTTTGGAAAGAAACTGCAAGGCGGGACGAATTTCATCCCAAATTAATTTTCAAGTATGTTGCAAGCTCTGAGATCTTCTCAGGTGTATGCTGCTGCGGCTGCCGCAACTAGGCGGCAGCCAGCAAGACAGTTCGGGCTGGCTCGGAATCTCAAGCTAAAAACCGGTGTAGCATCCCAACGCGACCGCAAAACCAAGATTGTGGCTACAATCGGCCCAGCTTCTGTTGGAATTGTCCCTCAGCTGGTGAGTCTTTGACCACGGTTCTCTATTTTCCTGTCTGCACCCAAAAGCAGCTCACGCCCTTCACTTGCTACCACGCCAATGCAGATTGCTGCCGGTGTGAACGTTGCTCGCATCAACTGCAGCCATGGCAGCCCCGAATATTATCAGAGTGCAGTCACTGCTGTGCGTGATGCTGTTGCCGATTTCCGATCGTAAGTGCATGGCCGCCGCTGCTTTGCACTGGACCAGCAGCACTCGCCACCACTGCAGTCAAGGCGACATCAACTTCGCCGATGGCTCTCGAGAGGATACATGCGCCATCGCCTTTGATACAAAGGGTCCAGAGATCCGCACCGGTGCGTTTGACGAGGGCTTCTTGAAGCAGCTGGCCGAGGGCGAGGGCGCCACAGCTGCAGCCGCCAAGGGACGGGAGGTGACTTACGCAGCGGGGGACTATGTCACCCTGTGCACAAAGGCGTCTCTGGAACACAGCGGCTCCAAAGACCGCTTGTATGTGGACTACCCCCCCCTTGCCTCGGCTGTGCACCCAGGCAGCCCCATCCTGCTGGACGACGGCCTCCTGCAGCTCACCGTGCAGCGACGCGACCTGAGCTCAGGAGAGGTGTACTGCACCGTGGACAACCACGCACAGCTGGGCGAACGCAAGGGTCTTGCTTTGCCCGGTGTGGCAGTCGCGCTCCCCAGCATCTCAGACAAGGACCGTGCTGACCTGCAGCTGGCGGTGGAGCTGGGCGCAGACTTCGTCTTCGCCTCGTTCGTGCGCGAAGCCGCCCACGTGCACGAAATCAAGGGCATTGTCGGCCACGGCGTGAAAGTCATCAGCAAGATCGAGAACCAGCAGGGCCTGGACAACATCGATGAGATCCTGGCAGCCAGCGATGGGCTCATGGTGGCGCGGGGCGACCTGGGCATCCAGATCCCATCCGAGCAGGTGTTCCTCGCGCAGCGCCTCCTGACCGCCAAGGGAAACCTCGCTGGGAAGCCCGTCATCTGCGCCACCCAGATGCTGGACAGCATGATCCGCAACCCCCGTCCCACCCGTGCCGAGACGGTGGATGTCGCCTCCGCGGTGCTGGATGGGGCAGACGCCGTCATGTTGAGCGGGGAGACTGCCAGGGGCGCCTTCCCCATTCAAGCCGTGGAGGCAATGTCCCGCATTTGCTTGACGGCAGAGGCTGCGTATGACTACCGCTCCGCCTTTGCCGCCCTGCAGGAAGTCATTGCGGCGCAGCCAGGGAAGGAGGCCTACAGGCCCTCCCAAGAAAGCCTGGCGTCTGCTGCCGTACATGCGGCATTTGCAGAGCGGGCAAAGGTGATCATCGCCATCACCGCCAGCGGCAGCATGCCCAAGCTACTCAGCAAATACCGCCCCAAGTGCCCGGTGCTGGCTGTGACCAACTGCGACGCCACTGCCCGACAGCTGATGTTGTACAAGAATGTGCACGCCATCATTGGGCAGCCTGGGGAGGACGTGGACAGCCTCACGCAGCGCGCCATCACCGCGGCCAAGGCAATGGGCGTCGCTGCAGCAGGTGACCGCGCTGTGCTCATCACTGGCAGCGCAAAAGTGCCAGTGGCTGGCGACACTAGCGGCCTGCGCTTCGAGACCGTGTGGTGAGCTCCCCACTGGTGTGTCGCTCTCGATGAATTTCTTGCCTGCGGCGGAGACACGTTGCACGGCAGCCTACAACGAAATACAAATACTGCCAGTACTCAGCCACACTATAGGGGGTCAACATTGCACTGCAGCAGCTTCAACAGGCGCCCCTGCTGCCGCCGCCGGCTGGGGGGCTTGCGCGACGCTGCTGGGTGCAGCCCACTCCGGGAGCTCAGGGCGCTGCCACCCCGTGACGGGCGAGCCGGAAGCTGCGTCTATAACCTTTTCAAAGAAGGCTGGGTGGAGGTTGCTGTTGGGGTTTGCGGAGTCCCCAGGGCTCAGGATCACACCGTTTGAGGATCTGAAGAACTCAATGCCGTGCTGCAACGCAAGGGGGACATCCACGTACACATGCACCTGCGCATTGCTACGAAGTCCACTGATGGCACCACTGCCTGAATCCGAGTCGAATGATTGTACAAAGTGGATGTGGTTTCGAGTCATGCGTGACAGGCCAGTCTCTCTGTGAACAGGCAGTAGCTTGCGGCCGGGTTTTCGGATCGCAATATTGGACTTCATATACCTGATAAAATCCCAGCCCTTGTAATATGTTCCGTGGCAGCATATTGGCAGCTCGCTGGCATCGGAAATCTTTGTCATTAGCAGTTCAGAGTCGATTGTCTGCGAGGTGTCTGCCACGGTGAAATGTCTCGGTCAAGCCCAGACAGCTGCAGACTAACTTCAATGCTGTGTCCTTGGGCAGCACGAATAAACTCCACACCATCTTCAATTGTTATGTGGAAACGCCTTTTGTCGTTGTCTCGAACTACTTCATAGATTTCGTCCTTCGTGGCCTTGAGCTTAGAGATGCGCTTCCATGCAAGCAAATCCGACATGTGGACGTAGCCGTCAGGACGTATCTCAATGCCAGCATCCACTGCATGGTGACGCAACAAGTATGACATGGCCTTACTGACTGCCTTGATACGCTTTGCAGCTCCGGGCTGCGACAGCACTGAGCCTGTGGAAGCCTGCGCCATTTGAACGCCTTCAGCCAAAAAGACTGCACTAGAGCCTGATTAAATTGGCAACAGCTATGCGCGACAATGCATCCAACAAACGCGCTTCGTTTTTCAGTGCTTTGATTTTGCTAGCTGCAGTTGGTGGAAGTCTTAGGTGAACCCCTTGCCCCCATGTCTTTGCCTAGCACGCCCCCTCATGGAGCATGACTTGCTGCTGCTGCGATGATGAACAGCAAACGCATGCATCTCTGAAATGGCATGAGTATGTTTGCTTATTCCGGGGACTAGGGCTGCTCACCCAGACGCAATCTCAAGCACCAGCAGCGCGCAGTTCACTGACCAATCGACCTGGGTCGGACTTGTTTTGCAAGTGCAACGAACTGGCAAAAGCAGCTGCTTGGAAAATTAGTGATTGATAGCCGAGTAGCAATGGACCCTGTCATGTGGCAAGACTTGCTCAGTTGGGGGCAGCGAGCAGCGGCACTTCGTAAGCAAAATCACCTTCTCACTGGCTTGACTCGCATTTGTCTACCCCTATCCTCCTTGCAGGCGACGACCAGTCTCTCCAAGCCTTGTACAATCCACAAATGCTTGCTCAACTGTTACTTTGTGCCCTCCCACTTCCTACAGACCTCACTTCGCTTTTGGCTGGCTTGCTTCGCAGCGGCTGCAATATTTCTTACGAAGCGTATGCAGCAGAATGTGCAAGAAACGGAATTATCGAGCTACCAACTGCAGATGATCTGAAATCTGGTCACCAACGGGCGCTTTTGCATCTTGTTGCCCTGCACCGCATAGCGCTCTGGGCACATTCTTCGTCTCAGAGTAGCGACAAGCAAACCGAGCGACTATTGCAGCCTGCGGCAAATCACACTGTGGCGCTACCAGCATCTGCTGCTGCATACAGTGCAGCCCAACAACAGTGGTTGAATGCTAGCGGCAGCCAGGTGTGGCCATTCCAGGTTCGCCTCGGGGCCCGGGGAGTGGCTTCCCGACACGGCGCCGGCAGTGGCATGGCGGCACAGGTAGCTGCCTCTGCTCGCTATTACGCGCTCCCAGTAGCAAAGCTGACACACATCCCAGAAGAAGACAGCGACACTTCACCGCGCGTTGCTGTGCCCTCCAGCACCCCTGCAGCCGTGGCAGCTTTCTTGAATCTTGGCGACTGGAGGCCCCGCAGCTATGCAGAGCATGCTGCGCTGAATAGTGGGGTGATTGGGCCCCTGCAGCCCCCAGCCAGACGCCGTTTGTGGCGTTACTTGCTGCGCCTCGAGCCTGAGGCGTTTGGCCCGGTGGTGGCCCCGCTGCTGGGAGGGGGGGGTCTCTTCAAGGGAGGCGCCCTGCCGTCAGCCGTGCCCCCCGAGCGCAGGGCCCTCGTGTGGAACCTCATTCGAGCAGGGGTTCCACCTGAGTTGCGCGGATGGTGGTGGTGTGCCAACTCCTCCTGCTTCTCGCCACCCCAGCCCCTGGGTGGCTTCTCGGCGCCCTTGGGCGAGACCGGGGCAGGGAGCAGTGGCAGCCTGCGGGAGCAATATACGCTACAGCTACGCACTGTCAATGGCTGGCTCCATACCAAGGGAGAGGTTGATGGCATGGACGCTGTGCCTGTCCCCAGCACCTTCCCCAAGTCGGTGTCGCAGCTGGCAAACGACATCCGCCGGACCATGCAGCACTTGCCTGAGGTGGCCCTGTACTCTGTACACCTGCGCTGGGAGACACCAGCAGTCACCAACAATGAGGATGCCTGTGCTCCTTGTGCACAATTGGTATCAGATGTGCGTCGCGTGTCCGGCAGGGCAGACATTGACGCAAGCACGCAGCAGAGCCGGCCGGGGGGATCAACCCCCGACAGCTTTGACAGCGCCTTGCCGGGGGCCAGTCTCACACAAGACTTGACTGGAAGGGGTCTCTCGCCAAGCAGCACGGAAGCGCCCGGTGATGTCCCCACGTTGGCGTGGACAACAAAGGATTTTGCTCAACGGTGCCAGCTTACAGCACAGGGGGTCGCCGCACTTGGGCTGCCCACCCTTCCTCCTTCGGGGGGGCTGGGTTACTTCATACCCCCCTTATCTCAAGCCGCTGTTGGGGCAACAGAGTCTTCCACCGCTTTGGCTGGAAACGCTCTGGGGGAAGAAGGCCGTGGGCAGCCGGTGCCATCCCCGGCTGTCGTTTACATACATGTCGCGGTGACCTGCGCCTCACTATGGCGGGTGTGTCTATCTGCTGCACTGGCAGCACCTGTGGCTGGTTACTGCCAGGGGTTGAATTTCATCGCCGCCCATGCTCTTCGGTGGATGGATGAGGCACATGCGGCAGCGCTGCTGGGTGCAGTGACATCACGGCTGCGGCTTGGCGGCCAGCAGTACTATGGAAACATGGGCCCACCTGCTGCAGACCTGGGTGTGCTGCAGGGCTACGTGCAGTACGGTTGCCCAGACCTGTTGAACTGTGCAATGGGCATGCATGGCGCGCCCCCCTCCACAGACATGCTCCTGCACACCCTCACCGGTGGCGGTTTGAAGTGGCTGCTGTGTCTGTTTGCGACGCCATTTCCGCCAGCGCTGACCAGCCGTGTGTGGGACGCGTACTTCGCTGGGGGTGCCACAGTGTTGTTCTCCACCACTGTGGCGCTGCTGCGACTGTGCACCCCCTGGGTACGGGCGTTCGCACGAAGCTTTCCAGACATTGTGGCAGCTGTGGAGGGTATTGGAGGTGCTGCTGCTGCCGCCCTTCGAGCGGTCGGTGAGGCAGTTGGGGAGGGGGTGCATGACCCCCTGCTGCCAGTCGACACCCCCCCTCAGGATGGCGCAGAGGGCACCAGCGACCTGGCAGATTCAGTGCTTGGGGGCGACTCTAATCGTGTGCATTTATGGGCACATGGCATTCTGTCCGGGCGCTGCGCAGAGGTCGTGGATTGGCCTGTGGTTGTGGCGCGCACATCGGCCAGTCAGCGCTCAATTCGCGGCGGTGGCTCCCTGGAAGAAGTCGCTCCTATTTACAAGCTGAACATGCGCCCCATCGCAGGCGCTGCCCCCGTGAGCTTGCTCACGCTGCTGTTTGAGGGGTTTTGGAACTCTGGTGCTGCCTGTGCGCCCACATCTCGCCTAGTGCCGCCGCTTGTGGACGCCTCTGCCCAATCAGTGCTGTCTGAGCTGCAAAGCCGCATGGCCGACGCTGCAGACGATTCAAGCTCCAAGCTGGCCCTTGCTCAAGCTGCTGGCGATGCAGCTGCGGTGGCTGCAGCCCTCCTGCCTTCTCGGCCAGACTCCCACACAGCATCCCACGCAGAGCAGGCTCTGACTGCCAGCATCCTCGCGTGGACACAAGCACAGGGGTGGGGGTGTGCTTTTCACACCTCCAGTGATCCACAAGAGCCACCTGCCTGGGGAGAGGCAGGGGTGCGCAGTGGCTGCCCGTTATGGGCCAGCCTGGACACCGCTCTCCTGCTCCGTGCCCCGGGACACTCGTGGATCACAGCAGGGGCATCAGTTCCACACCACGATCTGCGCATGCAGCTGCCTGCAGTCCCGGGCTCAGCACCTGCCCGCCTTTGGCAGCCACATGTGCTGGTCACCGCGCCAACGGCTGCACACGTGCTCAGGTTTGTGCTGCCGCCGCTATTCAGAGGTGGCCTCACCGACAATGTGCTGGACAGCGCGCTCTTAAGCCAAGTGGCGGACTCAGCGCCCGCCATGGTGCCAGGCACTGCCTGGTGGATTGGCCACCATGGGGCAGTGACCCCCAAGGGCCAAGAAGGGGGTGCATCGGGGGCCGCCTCCTCTGAAACAAACAGGGCAGAAGAAGCAGGTGCACTTGCCGCACAGGCTGCCCTTTCGTCCTCCCTGGAACGGGACAAGCGTGAGCTGGGCCCAGGCACCCCCACTGGCAGTGCGTCGGAGCTGACCCGCTCCCAGCGAGGGAGGGGCGTCACGGCAAGCACCCTGCTAGCTGGGGCGGAAGCAGGTTCTCCGCGACTCACTGCTTGGTTCATGCTGCAGGCCATGCTGCGGCATGCCAGTGGGCCCACATGCGGACCGCTTGCTCACAAGGAGCTGCACCCTGCCCTGCAGCGAGCCACAGCCGTACGTCAGCTGCTGTGCGCCTTGGGGCAGTGGATGTCATACAAGCCGCTGAATCTCGACCAGCACGATGCGACCTCTGAGCTGCCAACTCTTAATTCCTTACCCCCCCTTGACTTGGGCAGTTCGGCTGGCCAAGTGGACCACGCGGGGCTGATTGACGCTTGGCAGGGCGTAGGGCCACTGCCGTCAGCCCCTGCAGGCACACAGGCGCCTCTGGGGTGGCCCAGCGCCCTGATATTGGCTGTGTCCAGCCCATTCAACGGTGACATCTTACATAATTCCCAGCGTGTCGCAGGGCACGTGGGATCAGCACACCCCGCCCTGCTACTCGCCATGGGGGTCCCGGTGGCAGCGCCCGCGCAAGGCGAATCTCCACAAGGCGCTTCCGCACTGAAGCAAGCAGCACCGCTCTCCCCCCCCCTGGGCGCTCCACGCTTGCTGGGGGCCCTGCCGGAGCCGGCACTGCCCCAAACTGACGCCTCATATGACGCGGGCGAGGGCGAGGGCGAGGGGGCAGGGTGCACACAGTATTTGGGAGGAGACAGCCACACATTTCACCTCCCAGCCCTAACTGTGCTGCCTCTGCACGCCGTATCCCACGCGTTCACCCCTGCCGCCTGGGGCTCTGCCCACCCATTTGCATTCCAGATGGCCGCTAAGCTCAGCTGTTGGTGGCCAATGCACGGTGCACCTGAGGGTCCTCAGGTCCGCAAACGCAGTCAAGATGCGGGGAAATCCACCGAATACAGGGCAACCGGCACGCATGTTGGAGCTTCCCGCAGTATCGCCGCCAGCTCCCCGGGGCTGGTGCTGTCGTCGGGGGCAGGCACTGATGAAGGTTTCTTGCACAGCCAGCCACTGCCCCCACAGAGCCCAGTGACACCACTGCTACGTGCAGTAGGTGCATCGCATGAGGGCGATGCAGCTGCGCAGGTGCGCATATACTCTGAAACGGTGGAGGGCACGTGCGAGCATGCGCTGGCAGCCAGCCCGCTGTTGTGGCATGTGCTGGCTGGGGCCCTTGGCACCATGCATGCACCATACACAGCTGTCAGCTTGCTGCCTCCATTCAGTAGCACAGCGGTACGTATGCGGCAAGATGCGGGCACGGTCCAGTTGGTCAGCGTGGGCGAGGAGCAGCTGTTCCAGTTGTCTCGGCCCAGGCGGCTTTCGGCTGCGACAGCTGTTGATGGCAGATCCGTTGCAGATGCAGGAGTAGACCTGAGCAAGGCGAGACAAGACAAGGGATTTTTGTCTCGAGTCTTTCGCTGGGGAAATAAGACCAAGCCTGCAGCTCAGGCTTCCAAACAAGCGGGCGCCTCACGCCCAAAGCAGACCCCATTAAGCCCATCGGGCACAATGGGCGCTTCTAGCATCCAACTTGTGGTGTGGGGCGACAAGGCGCGTTTGTTGCACAGCAGTGTGCTTCATGTGGGCTCGGTTGCGTTCGAGGTGCCAATGCACGCCGCCAGGCCGGGCGTGCACTGGCCTGCTTCAACGCATGCACTGGGCGCGATACAGCATGCCACCTCCTTAGTATGCAGTCACCCCTGTCGTGTACTTGCATCGCTTCCCGTTCCGTTCAGCACCTGTTCTTGGAGCGACGCCCCTGCCCCCTCTGGTCGCAGGGCGACCCGCAAGTCCCTCACGGTGCCCCCGCGTCCCCCCTCCAAGGACCTGAAAGAGTACTCTGCAGGTGGATCTTGGGGTGTGTGGGCGCTGTTTCCATCCATGCAATGGTTGGAGGGCGCTTTCGGTGTCCTGTGCACCCCTCCCTCCCCGCAGCCGGAGACTCCGGCACCGCGGCGCATCATGGCAAGCAGTTCCAAAGACAGCACGCCTGTGGCCCACCCCCATGGACACAGCCTGGCTGCAGCTCGACGTGGGGGCATGTCCAGCCTCTCTTCCCCTATTACCGCTGAGGACCGGGGCCTGGGGGATTCCCGCACCCCCCCCTCCAGCCAGCGCTCAGCCCGTCGCTCGCTGGCTGTGCTGGTGGACAGCTCTGCAGACAAGAAGCAGTCTGGCCCAGACATCGGCGACAGCGATCTGTTGCAGCTTGCAGCCACTGTAGCTTTGAGCAGTGCACTATGGGCAGGTGCTGATGGCAGCGGTTTGGAGGGTCTGGCAAGGGTCGAAGTGGGTCTAGGGGGGCTACAGGCACAGCGCCGTATTCGCTGGGCCGCAGAAGCTGCATCGCAGTGGAACAGCGGAAAGAACACAGGTGGCATGAACTACCCAGAGTTTTGCAACGAGTTCGGTGTGACCCCCCTTGCCTCCCTTAGTGGAGAGGAGCGCTTGCTGCTGCTTCCGCCAGATGCGCCAGATGCCGACTTATTGTGGCATCAATCGCAAGAGGACATAATTGCTGGTCCATCAGTTGCGAGTGTGCCTATGGAAGGGGCCACTTTTCCAGCTGACACAGAAGTGGAGGGGGGCGACTTGGGGGGGGCTGAGAGTCCAGCAGGTCCAGGTACCCGCAAGGGGCCGTCCATGCGCCGCTCGGCTGAGGTTCGCCCCCTCAATGCCCTGCAGCGCATCATGCCTGGGAGGGGTGACTCTATTCGCCGTTTTGCATTGGTGTCCAGGCGAGCCGGCTGCAGTGGAGCGCCCCCCCCCCTGCAGCCGTGCCAGCGGATATATGCAGTGTGGTTCAACAGCGAAGACTTGGCGCCGCCACTAGGTGCAGTTCCACACCCTGACGATGGGCGTGTCGCGTTGAACATGCACATTCAAGAGGAAGGTGCTCTCATGCTGCACTTGGCAGATGGGGCCCCGTCCCTCCTGATTGAGGGGTACTTCAGACCCCAAGCCTCACAGCGTCAACAGACCCACAAGGCAACTTCACCGACATACTTGAGCGCATCGGTCATCAGCCCGGGCTCTGGTAGCCGTTTGGTGCGCGGCAGCCGAGCTGCCTCTGACGCACACAGCTACACCCCGCATGCCCACCTCATGGTGCACAAGCGGCGCGCAGCCCGCACATCCCCGAGGAGCAGTGCCATCGATGAAAGCAAGGTGGATGATTCAAGCAGTGTCGCGACGGCGCCTTCAGATAGCAGTGCCCGTGACTCGCCCCGCCGGGCTGCACCCGACTCGCCCTGGTCAAGTGCCCAGGGCAGGGCACCGATGCTGCATTCGCGACGAGGTGCACCCGGGAGTATTCGTGGAGGACTAGCTCCAGC
>Ga0307982_1000502_pt1 | contig 31039 bp, 17 predicted proteins | sample OrgLakmetagen989_FD_201847 | JGI IMG/M metagenome (GOLD analysis project Ga0307982, IMG submission 201847) | Saline water microbial communities from Organic Lake, Antarctica - #989 | ecosystem: Environmental > Aquatic > Non-marine Saline and Alkaline > Saline | place: Antarctica: Organic Lake...
CGGCGGCGTGCCCCTTGCTGCTGCTGCTGTCGCTGCAGCTGGTGTTGGTGCTGGCGGGGGCTTGCTGGGCTTGACGCTGGCGCCTGATGCCGGCGGCGTGCCCCTTGCTGCTGCTGCTGCTGTCGCTGCTGTCGCTGCTGTCGCTGCTGCTGTCGCTGCTGCAGCTGGTACTGCGCCTGGCGGGGGCTTGCTGGGCTTTGAATCTGAAGCCTTGTCGGTATTGTAGCTTCTTGCTTTAGCTGTTCCAGTTTGATTTACAGGTGTTGACAACCTATTTGGTACAGCTTCTTGTGTATGTGCTGAATTTAGGTCTGCACCTGCAGACCCGGCATGCATTGATGAAGCAGCCCCAACTGGTTTCACACGATCAGCAGTTGGATGTGGCCCAGGTGGCAACGGCGGTGAATCGGGAATTCGCTTTTCGCTTGATTGTCGCTTTATGTCTGCATTGCTCGCATTGTTGATGTGTACCGTTGAATTGACTCGACGCTGGCCTCTCACCCTTCATTGCGATCGCTGTTGACAACGACGCAAGAGCCTTTATTTGAGAGCTTGATACGGGCGTTATCGGAGCATTTAGTCGATTATCTGAACCATTTTCTGCGTGTTTGGACACGTGAAATATAGTGCGTATGCAGCGGCGAGCCTGTGCCGCTCATAAAGCATTGGTGGCAACTTTGCAAGCTGCCTTACCTTCAAACGAAACAATGCTCGAATGTACAGACCGCGAATTTTTTCTCGGCATAGCAAGAAGTCAATCAATGTAGGCCTCTCAGACTGTACGCTTCCTTGTTGAGAACCAAGCTAGGAGTTGTGCGTTTTACTTGATAATCAAATAAAAATGTAAGGGATTTGATTTGCACCACTTTCGTTCCGCGTCGGGACAGCCATTCATCACGTATGTGGGCGGGTTATTGAAAAAAAGTCTGCTTTGGACAAAAGTATAACACACTCTAGGGGTGCGGGTTTGAGGCCAGCTGGCTTTTGGCTGATTTCCGTGCGGACCCCACGATAGCCCTCTCGACTCGACAGCCGTCGGATCGGACTGTGCCTACAGAATTTGAGCACGCTTTGAATTACAGACTGACCGCCAAAATAGAGCTGACCCATGGGAAGTCTGTCTCGAAGTCAGCTGAAAGTTCAGAAGCATCCCTGCGCATCAGCAGCTGCTTCAAGGTAAACCGATGGGTTTAGAGAATGCGGCCGGAGGGCCCCTCCTCACCTCGTGTGACGCTCTGCAGCATCTACACCGTCACACCCGCCTGCACAACTGTGCATCCTGACTGAATGCTTCTAGCAGTATTTGAACACGGACCTCTCTGCAACTTTGTGCTCAAGGGCTCTGGCCTTCTGGCACCGGCACGCGAGGATCATAATTTGAATTGTCGACCAAAGTGACTGCTTTGCATAGATGCCCTGGCGAACCAAAAATATCCAACCTTGGGAACAATTAATGTACATCTATCTTCATGATGCTACAATCACTTCGCCAAGCACTGGATGCTGGTAAATCTGGGGTACACTTCAAATCGAAGTCAGAATCTTCTTCTTCTTCACTCATGGTGGCCGATTTCGAGGGAGAGCAGCCCCCATCCCTCTGGGGTCATACCGCTTTTCACCAAGAAGATGGCAAGGTGATTATACACGGAGGGCAGGGCTCTGCGGGGGGGCCTGTGGGCAGTGTTTGGTGTTTGGATGCTGCCGGCAAGTGTGAAGAAATGGTTGGCAGTAGCACGGAGCCACTGCAGTTTCACGGCTGCGTCAGCATTCCGGATATGTCCCTTACGCTGGCTTTTGGTGGTGAGGGCCTCGTGGATGGGACGCTGCAGGAGCTGGACAGCACTCAGTGCTTTGACACGAGCCTGGATTTGTGGTACCCTGCAGCCACGACCGGCACAGCTCCTACTGCACGAAGTGGTCACGCGATGGCATGTATCAAGCAAGACGGCGATGTGGATTTAAATCAATCAGGCGAAAGCACAGGGACCCAATCCATGCTGCGTCGCGTGATGCAGGCCAGCGGGCTGTCTGCCTCGGCAAGCTCATCCCTAGGCGCCACACCAAGCTCACAGCCCAGCACTACACCGGCCTCAATGGGCTCTGCGGCCAGTGCATGTGGAGAGATAGTGCTCACTACCCCCACAGTGCATGATGCCGCTGCTGTGCAGCCATCAGCCGATGCTACAGGCGGCGCTGCGGTGCTTGTGCACGGGGGGGTGCGACAAGGGCGCTTTGTAAACGACGTGCATGTCATGGATATGAACACATACCGGTGGTCTAAAAGCCGCCCAACAGGGAGTCCGCCGGGCCCACGGGCATATCACACTCTGACACCCATTGGTGGTGGGCGCGTTGTGCTGGTGGGTGGCAGCGACGACCGGCAAGCCTTTGGGGATGTGCACGTACTTGACACGGCTTGCCATCCGTGGGCCTGGTCTGAGCCGTGCACAAGTGGGCTGCACCCAACACCACGCAGTGGCCACATTGCTCTTCGAGTCAGCCCACGGCACATCCTTGTTGCCGGTGGCTGGAACCCCCATGGCTCCGCCCCATGCCCCTTGGGCGATGCGTATCTCCTGGACGTAGAGACCTGGCAGTGGAACCCAGTCACGCCAGCTCTCATGCCGACTACAGTGCTTGCCATTCCCAGCACTGCCGCTGTATCTCCTGCTGGCGGATCAAAGCGAGCAGCTGACGGCCCGTTGCCTGCCGTCGCCTCAGCCAGCAAGCGGCGGGGCACACGCGCAGTAACCGGGACAGTTGAACAAGTTGTCACTGATGTCGACTTTGGCGTGTGGCAGCATGTTGCACGGGTTGGAGCAAGTGCTGTATTGCTGGGTGCCGAGACATCGTGCCAGCCAGCTGCTTGTGGCATCCTCTTGCATGGCGGACGAGATGTCGATGGAGTGGCCATGGCTGATATATTCCTGATTCCTTTGCCGATTTCCGCGTTACAGAGTCGTGCAAGATCAGACAAATGAGCACCTCTAAGGGGTGCGTATACCGTCAGCAAGATCTAGGACGTGGCAGGTACTATGCATGAATTGCAATTTACAACTTGCCCCTGCACAGTACCATGGCTGTATCCTGTGCTTAGGCATCGTTGATGATGAACACCTCGATCTCGACACCGGGCTCGATGGTGACGTTGGTGATCTGAGCCACCATGTTGGAGGGGCAGTTCACGTCCAGAATGCGCTTGTGGATGCGCATCTCATAGCGGTCCCATGTGTTGGTACCCTCACCGCAAGGGGACTTGCGGGTGGTGATGCGCAGGGTCTTGGTGGGCAAGCGCACGGGGCCCTTGGCGGTCAAACCCTTGTCCAAAGCAGAGTTCTTCAAGGTGGAGCACACCTTCTCCAAAGGCTTGACGAAGCGGCTCGTCAAGGAGATGCGAATGCGCAGCTCAGACTCCACACCTTCGGTGGGCATGGTCTTAGCCTTAGCGATATCAGCCATAGTGAATGAGTCCTGAGGGCTGCAAGTGACAAAAAGTGTGCATAGGTGCACAGGGGTAGTGTAGCAAAGTCGAGGCAATTTCCGCAATACGTACCCTACGGTGGCGGGGCACACAACGCAAGCAGAGCGAATTGGCTCAGTAACCTGGGGACGTTTAAAAAATAGAAATAACTTCAAAGTATCCTTGCTTGTCCATGAATGCCTTGGCCGGAAAGCTTTCCTCTTCTTACTAAAGCGTACGTGAATGAACGTAATATAGCCAACCTCTCGAAGAAATGTTTTTGCTTGCTTGTGACTTTGCTTGAAGTTTCAACACGTGCGAATCTGCAAACCCGGTTTTACCACATGTGGAACGCTGTTAGTTTGCACGCTTTTTGTTTACACATTGTTATTTTGCAAGTCGAAGTCTTTGCAACTTGGCTGACTTCACAGAGCCAGCCTGCAGTTTGCTGCACGAGGGAATCGAATACGTTTAGCACTCTGTGGTGCTCGAGATTCTCATGGCGAATTCGGATGACAGTGATCACCGCCAACGGCATCGATCACGTGTACTGAACACTATTTCAGACGTCTTTGGTCGCTATGCTGGCGAATCCAAAACTGCAGGTCGCCGCGGCGAATCACCCCTTGCCGCTCGCTCCAAAGCTGCAACTTCAGCCCTCCAAGCTACAGAGCTGTCGAGGTTGGGTGAGCTTTGGAAACAAGCTAAGCATGATGCCAAAGAAAAAGAGCGCGAGCTTGCCCGCACCCGTGCGCGCCTGCTGCGTGAAGAGCGTAAATCAGCCTCTCGCGCCTCAACTTCCGCAAGCCAGGCAGCCCATTCTCAGGCGGCGGTCGAAGATGCAGTTGCCACACGGCAGCATGTGCGCGAACTTGAAGCGCAACTTCACGCATTGAGAGGCGAGAATGCAGAGCTGCGCACGAACTATAATGAAGCCCTCACAAAGCTAGGAGAGAGCTTGCGAGTGCTCGAGGAGCGAGCGGAGCAGCAAGCAACTGTCACTGACAGTGCCAGGGACCTCGCTGACAAAGTAGACGCACTGGAATCCGAGAAAAAAGCAATCTTAGACACAAGCATGGCCAACCTGCGGGCGTACGAGGAGGATGCAGTGACCAAGGATCGGGAGGTCGCTGAGGCTCGGGCAGCCCAGACTGCTGCTGAGGATGCGGTGCGCTCTTTGCGCCAGCAGCTCGACACAGCCAATGAGCAGGTGCAGCGAACCCAAGAGGCAGCTGTCCGCCAAGAAGCGGCGGCAGAGGCTGCACGGCGCGCTGCTGTGGATGCCAAGGAGCGCATGACCGACATGGGGCGCAGCATGATGGACAGCAAGGGCTTGCGCACACAGGTGCGACACCTGCTGGCAGACAACAGGCGCCTGGTGCGCTTGCTGGCCACAAGCAAGGAGTACCGCGCCTTTGCGGCGTACACCTTTGCTGAGGACGACACTGTGGAGGGCGGGCGGGCAGCCGGTACATACCTGGGGCTGGTGCCGCGCCATGGCGGCACAGAGGAAGCAGACTTCCTGGGCGGCCCCCCTGACAGTACAAAGCCACCAGGGCACAATGCACACGCAGGGGACCGGGCGGCGTGGCGCGAGATTGAGGCATACGAGCGGCACTACGGCGTGGATGATTCCCAGCCAGTGGAGCCCAGCAGGGAGCACGACATGTGGGTGCCCTCGGACGCCCTACGCCTCACCATTCAGTTCCGCCGCAAACACCTGTCCCACCTGCCCACCAGTGTCATTAGGAGCTTCCTGCAGACCCTGAATGCTGTGTGGCGACAGCGGTACGCAAAGCAGACAGCCAACTTGAAGAGCAAGTACCATGCTGTAATCGGTTCCTTGAAGCGGCAGATCAAGCAGCGGACACCCTACAGGGAAGTCTTGCAAGCCTCCACGATTCAGCGCTTGCACCACCAGCTGGATGCTGTGCGTGTGGCAGCCGGGGGTCACGTGGTTGTGGCAGACCACATCTCAGGGCTGACAGCCCCCAGCAGCCACGCCCCCCATGGCGACCAAGAGTTGAGCTTCACGCGCACTCAGAAGAGCACAAGAAGTGGCTCCGCGCGGCGCTCTCGCAGCAACAAACGTACATCTGCGGGTACAGTCTCACGCGAAGTGGCCACTGCACCGTGGTCTGATGAGCTCACCTTCGACTTCCCCGGCAGCGCGGACGGAGGGGGAGGGCACGGGCAGGGCTGGTCTCGACGGCAAGAGGCCAGGGCAGTCATGCAGCACGCCCTGGAGACAGTGGAAGCCCTTGCATCGCAGGTGTCAGCCCTCAAGGCGGAGCGCGACGAGCTGAAGCAGGTGTTGAAGCAGCAGGAGGCCCACGCCAGTGAGCAATCGTCTGGGCCAGCACATGAGGCCCAGCGGCAGCAGGACATCCTGCACGGGTACAACCAAGGTGTGGCCTGGTATGGCCAGCAGATGCAGCAGATTCTTGAGGCGTGTGTTGATGCAGTGCAGGAACACTCTTCGTGCATTCGCCGGCAGCTGGTGCAAGGCAAGCTGTCTGAGGCCTACGGGGCACAGCGGCAGCCGTTGTCCCCGGGCGCAGACATGCAGCCTCAGGCATACAAAGATGTTGTGGAGCGCATCAGTGCCATTGAACAGGAGCTTGCTGCCGTGCGTGGCACCTCGCGCCAGCTGCTGGACGTGGCGGCAGACGCAGGGGGCAGCTTTCGCAAGTACTCCGGTACAGTGGACCCAAGCGGCCCCCCAGCACGCCAGCCGGCCTCGAAGGCTACATATCAGCCATCCACGCCAGTACAGTCGCCAGCAGAGCGGCTGGCACGCTCTCGCATGCCAGTGGTTGGGGGGCACAGCACCTTGGGGGCTTCGGCTGCCGAGCGCACGCCAGCCCGATGGGCGGTGGCCAGCCAGCAGCTACGGTCGTCTGGAGCAGCTCATGGCGCAGCCAGCCGCGAAGATGGTTGGTAGGTGTTGGCTGGCAGTAAATTTGATGTGTGATACCATCTGCCAAACTATTTGGCAGTTTCTGAATGAACCCATGCTGCAAGTAGTACAACAGAGTCCTCGGCGAGCCTTTCGGCTGTCCAGACTTGCACTCTCTCGGTGCAATTTATGTTATGAGTGTCGTCTTGGTACCCTGCAGGTGCGAAAATTGCCCTCAAGAAGACAAATGTGTGAGCCCCTCAAACTGTACGGGCAAGCTCGCTGCTGGCAGCATTGACAAGGCCGGTCTAGCCTCAGGGGAAATCACATGACACTTTGACGCAGATTCTGCTTGGTCTTGTCACCCATACTACTCGCCGTATATTCATCGGCCCCGCACAGAGAGCGATTGTCCTGTAGAGAAGAAATCCGCAAAACTATTCTTGCCATGTCTTCGAAAAATTCACCATCTGCGTTGTTGAAAGATAACCTGCCTGTTCTTGCAGCCACTCTCCTTGGTGGTGCTCTCATTGGAGCTGCTGCCACTTTTGCGTTCAGTCGGCGAGCACCAAGGTCCATCTCGGCTGCAGTTGCTTCTGGGTCAAGCACCGCGAAATGGGCAGCCAAGTCTGCTGCTGTGCCATCTCGTGCTGCAGCCGTGGCCCGCGGCGCCGAAAGCATCGAATTAAAACGTGAGCAATTATCTCGCAACGAGCAATTTTTTGGTGTCGAGGGACAGGCTGCCATTGAGGGCGCCTTCGTGGTTGTCGTGGGGCTTGGTGGAGTGGGTTCCCATGCGGCGCACATGCTGGCACGCTCCGGCGTGAAGCACATGCGGCTGGTGGACTTCGACAATGTGACGCAGTCTTCATTGAATCGGCACGCTGTGGCCACCCGGGGGGACGTGGGCGCACCCAAAGTTGCCGCCATGTCTCGCTTCTTGGCACAGGTGGTCCCCTGGTGCACCGTGGACGCCGTCGCAGAGAAGTTTGACGCCCAGTCAGCGGAGAGCCACCTGGACGGGCAGCCCGACTTTGTATTAGACTGCATTGACGACATGAGCACCAAGGCAGCACTGCTGCTGGCCTGCCAGGAGCGTGGCCTGCGTGTGCTGTCCTCCATGGGGGCTGGGGGACGAGCCGACCCCACCACCATGCGTGTGACCACACTGAGCCGCGTGATGCATGATCCTCTGGCAAACAAGCTGCGTGCCGCCCTGCGCCGCAGCACGGGCATGCGAGACTCGGAGGCTACCTCTGCAGCGGACCCAGCTGAGCACATCCCTGTGGTGTGCTGTGTGGGCCCACCGCGCACTGGGCTGCTGCCGCTGTCAGACGAGCAGCGAGCTGCCCCCCAGGAATTCGGCACCATGGAGGGCATGCGTCTGCGCATCATGCCGGTGCTGGGCACCCTGCCGGCCATCTTCGGGCAGACCATGGCCAGCGTGTCGCTGTGTGAGCTGGCAGGACAGCCACTGGAGGCAGCAGAGTTCCCTGCGCTCACCCACAAGATCCTGCGGGGGCAGAAGTCCAAGCTGTTGTCCCACGACAAGGACACATATGGCAGTGTGAACAGCACGTGGACACTGAGCCTGGACGACATCGACTTCATCATGCACACGGTATGGCGGCAACGGTCAGCACTGTCAGGTGCCATCATGTATGACTTTGGGGCGCGCCTGCAGTTGACCAGGTGGCATGCTGACCGCGCCCCAGCAGTGGACAACCTGGTACTTGTCACGGCCGAGGAGGCAAAGCAGCTGGCCACTGAGGGACACCAGTGGCTAGATGAAGCCACAGTGCATCGTGTCGAAAAGAGGCTTGCATTTGCCAAGAGCGCTCTTTTGGGCTAATATGTGAAGTTTATTTGTCATTGGAATAAAATTCTGTCAAACCGTGGACACGGGGGCCACTCCTCAAGAATGGCAGTTGACACTTTGCAGAACGCAAGCACATGACACGCCTCAATCGAAAACTACTTCAACATTATTGGTACTATTCACATTATATCGCAACTTCAAAGGTAGGTGATGTCATGCGTAAACGTGTGCAAGCCTTCAGACGCTCAAATTTTCGACTACGTCACTTGCCTCTGTTGCGCAGATCATGGCTGCTGTCACAGAGAACAAGGCTTCGGCCCATCCCCAGGATGAGAAACTGGCTGCTCGTGAAATGCGAGGCGAGGGCGATTACACTGCCAGCACGAAGGGCTGCTTTGACGTGATCAACAGCGCAGCTGTAAGCGCTCCAATCGTGACACCCTGGCTTTCCCAAACATTGCGCTGTGCAGGACCGTGTGGTCGAGCAAATCAACACGATGACCATTGATGAGTCAAAGCCATTCACTATTGTGGATTATGGCACCGCTGATGGTAAGAGCAGGGATCAGGCTGTTGCCACATTTTTTTCTGCTGGTTCACCACGCCACTGCCTATTCTGGCGCCACTATGCTTTGCGCCATGTGCCCCAATTACCTAAATGGTTTTGGCCCTTCCACAAGAAGCACTTAAATATCAGGGGTTTTGACGGACAGTGTTTCATCGGGTATTTGCTATGTGCTGGAAGGCTGTTTGTCTACACGTCTGGTGAAGTGCACCTACTCTTACTGAGCACGCACCACTCATCGATTTGCAGGCGGAACCAGCCTACCAATGATGCACAAAGCCATTGCAGCTGTCCGAGCAAAATCAGCCACCGTGCCTATCGTCGTGATCTATGAAGACCAGCCAACCAATGACTTCAAGCCCCTCTTTATGATGACGCAAGGACTCATGCCTGGCCCCAAGTCATACCTGCAAGACTTTGATGGTGTCTTCGTGATGGCATCCGGAACATCATTCTATGCCCCCTGCTCTCCACCAGGCACAGTGGACCTTGGCTTCAGTGCCACCGCCATGCATTGGCTGCGCCGCACCCCTTGCCCAATCAAGGCCGCCCTGCACTCTGCAATGGCCACACCCGAGGAGAACGCGCAGTACGCAGCACAAGCAGACAAGGACTGGCGCCGCATTTTGATGCAGCGAGCGTCAGAGATGAAGTCCGGCGCCAAGGCGGTGTTTGTGAACTTCAGCACAGACGAGGAGGGGCGCTACCTGGGCAGCACCGCGTCTGCGCCAGGCGGACCGTCTGTCAGCATGCACGCCAAGTTTAGCGAGATCTGGGCGTCCTTTGTGGGCAAGGGCACCATCACACAGGAGGAGTATGAGGCAACGAACTTCCCCCAGCACTACCGCAGTGAAGCCCAGTACACCGCTGCGCTCACTGAGCAGGACTCAAATGTCGCAAAAGCAGGCTTGAAGCTGTTGGGTGTACACAACATCATCACCCCCTGCCCCTACCGGGCCGGCTGGTTGGCTGGCAAGTACGAGTCCCCAGAGGCATTTGCGGCTGACTACATCGGCACCCTGCGCTCTTGGTCCAGCGGCGTTTTCCTGACTGGGCTCAGCGACAGCCGCTCTGCAGAGGAGAAGCAAAGTATTGTGGATGCATTCTACGGTGCATACCAGGCAGATGTCGCTGGAAACCCTGACGGGCACGGCATGGACTATGTGCACGCTGTCCTGACGGTTGCAAAGGAGTAGAGAGCTTCTTATTTTAGCTACATAGCTGGCGAAGAGTGGTAACAGATTGTTGGCTTCTCACTTTGCTTACATAAACACCCCACTTTGCCTTGCCGCCAACACTCCTCCGCTTGCATTTTTATGAGGCAGCTGTGGGGGGCTTATTGATGGATTTGTCCCATTAGTTCTGCTTTTCGGGTCCGTTTTGCAGACAAACTAGATTGCCAGTATGATGGTGCCGATCTTCAATTTTTAGCACTTACGCAGCGAGTCTCAACTTCTATCAGTTAATAAAGGTGACACGGTCAAACGCGCGCGGAATTTGAATTTTGGTCAAATGGCTGCTTCAGTCGATGCAACTGCACAGCTTGGTGCGTCGGGTGCAGGAGCCGCAGCTGTTGCATCTGGTGGTTCAACACGACCATGGGTTGAGAAATAGTGCGTGTACTATCTGCAAGTGTGCACTTCAGTGCCTCACTGTTGCTGCAAACATTTCACAGCCGGCCCAAGACAGTAGACGAGGTCGCATACCAAGATGAGGTCATTAGTACTCTTAAAAATTCTATCAGAACAGGCAATGTAAGCACCCAACGTATTTGCATGTCTGCTAATGTAATCACAAGCTTACTTTGCAGCTTCCACACCTTCTGTTTTATGGTCCACCAGGCACTGGCAAGACTTCTACCATTCTTGCCGCTGCAAGAGAGTTGTTTGGGTAAGCCCGGTCTTTGAATACGCTGGAATAGTGGCATATATTTGCCTTGGTGCAGACCCGAGAAATGGCGAGAGCGTACGCGTGAGCTCAATGCATCGGATGAGCGCGGCATTTCTGTAAGTCCCGCTCTTGACTGCTCACCTTGCCAGCATGCCCCACCCGCACTGCCCTGTAGGTTGTCCGCGATTCGGTCAAGCACTTCGCAAGCACCACTGTCTCCACTGCGTACGTCACTGCCTTGCCTGCTGCGATGCTTCCCGGCGTGGCACAACCCGGCCTTGCAGGAACGGCATGCCCAGCTTCAAGTTGATCATTCTGGATGAAGCTGACTCCCTCACAGCTGATGCACAAGCAGCACTGCGCCGCACTATGGAAACGCATGCAAAGGTTACACGCTTCTGTATTATTTGCAACTACGTCAGTCGCATCATCGACCCGTTGGCGTCTCGCTGTGCCAAGTTCCGCTTTAAACCACTCTCCAGGGAATCCATGAAGTGCGTAGCATGCCAAGTATGCCACTCTGTGTGCACAAATTGTCACTTTTGCGTGTGTAGGGCGCGTTTGTCCAGTGTGGCAGAGGCTGAGAGTGTGCCAGTGGACGAGAGCACACTGGATGCGCTGCTGGACACATCTGGGGGCGACCTGCGCAAAGCCATTATGTACCTGCAGTCGGCACACCAGCTGTATGGAGACGATATGAATGCCGAGAGCGTTGTGGAGATCAGCGGTGAGTGTATTGTGGTGGACACTGGTGCATGAACAATTTGCACCTTTCCATCTCGCAGGAGCGTTTCCGGACAAGGCGGCTGCATCTTTGTGGGCATCCATCAAAGGCCGAGGAGGTCACAAAGCTGTCTCTAGCAGTGTGCGTCGCGTGCTGCAGGAGGGCTACCCCATCTCCAGTGTGCTGCTGAAGCTGCTGGACCTGCTGACCGCAGACGACGCCCTGGCAGACCTGCAGAAGGCCCGCATGGCAGAGGCGCTGGCCATCATGGAGAAGAATCTGGCGGACCGCAGCGACGAGGAGCTGCAGCTGCTGCACCTCTGTGCCAAGCTGCAGCGCATTGCAGCAGGCACCCAAGTGCAGGCAGACGAGGCATGGGGGTACTGAGACCAGTTGCGGCTTCAAATGTCTTTAGCATACACAATGAACTTGACTGGCTTCGTGATGGTGGCCATTGATTTCTCGTACTGCGGCAGGGAGCGGTCCACCTCCTCCTCCCCAGCGACGGAGAAGCCCAAGCGCTCGTAGAATGGCGGCAAGTCCGTACGCGCATCCACAATGACCAATCGCATCGTGTTGCATCCTACGCTGCGCATTCGGCTTTCTGCCTCGTTGATCAAAGATCTTGCTATTCCGCGTTTGGCGCACTCGGGCCTGCACACGCTCTGAGGAGACCGGACAACACGCGGAATTGCCATGGTCACTTACCGGACTGCCAAGGGACCAAACTCACCCTGTGATGTGTCACCATGATAATCTAGGTCAAAGCATATGGTGCCAAGGACCTTACCGTCGTGATCACAGGCGACAATGCATTGCTCGTTATCTACGAATACTGCAGGCTCTTCAGATGTTGGAAAGCGAGCGCCTGTCTTGAAGGCAACCCCACTATCTGAATCACTTTCTATCGAGTAAGCTTCATTCACAATCTGCATCACAACCGACACGTCGCCGCTTGTTGCTATTCGCAAGCTGAAATCTGCATCAGAAGTTGAAGCCATTCTGCAGCAGCTTTCTCAAGAAACACTGAAAACAAGGGAAGAAAAAGCAGTAAAATAGGTTTTGACTTGGATTGAATCATTTAGTCAACTTACACCGCAGCTATACAGCTATACATGAGCGGGAACAGAGTTTGGTGCAGCCCCAAGCCCTCAAGATTTCTCTTCGCATGGTGGGGGGTGAGCCACGATATTATTCAGGCAATCCAGAAGTCAGTTGCACGAACCCAGAAAGCAAAAAACTCAAGGCAAACGCGGTGAAATTGAGCATCCAATTCAATTTGGGCTTGCTTGCACTGGTGCGAGATTTAAGTTTCAGCCTCTGAGCACTGCATTGCAACATGGCGAGCTCATACGCAAGCAGGACAGTGATCCCGGAGGGATACCCGCAAGTATTGAAGGACTTCACTCGTGAAGTCCTAAGGAACTTTCCGGCAGACGAACCCTCCGACCCTCAAGCATGGATTTACGAGTTTGGAAGCCGATACTTCGCGGATGCAGCTGGCAGCAACGGGCAATCTAATGAAGCTGACTTCATGTCCCCAGCTGAGATGGAAGCCCAGATTCGTGAAATCTTCTTGGATGCCGACAAAGACCAGAACGGTTTTCTGGATAGACAGGAATTCAAGTCTGTGCGTTTTCACCGCTGAGCGCTGTGGTGCAGAGATGCACTCTGCAACCGCACTCATTTTCCGCACCCATCTGCAGGTTGTGAACGCTTTCTGCGACAAGCTAGACATCAGCGCCATGGACACAAGGCTGCTAATGACAGAAGCAGATGCAGATGGAGATGGCCGAATCGCTTATCACGAGTTTGTTCCTTTGGCAGTGGACCTTCTGGAAACGCTCATGGCTGCTCGCAAACACGACGCAGCGCAACAGGAGCGCAAGGAGGAGGCTGCGAAGAAGGCAGAAGCATTCCTGTTCCACGGCTTGAGTAAAGAGCAGCTGCAAGCTACTCTGCGGGACATGTTTGAGCAGGCAGATATTGATAAGAGTGGGCAGCTGTCCCGAGATGAGTTTGAGAGCAGCTTGAGAAATTCCTCCCTGGGCCTCACTCGGCGGGAAATCAACGCGCTGCTCATGGAAGCAGATGAAAATCAAGACGGCCAGATCAGCTACGAGGAATTTGAGCCTATTTGCGTTGAGGTGCTGCTTGAAATGGTGGCGTCGCAGTTTGAGCACGCCCGCCTGCCCCAGGAGGAGACGGAGCTGCGGGAGCTCCTGCTGCAGCTGGCACAGAAAGCAGACCCGGAGGAGTCAGGGCGCCTGCACTTAGCACATGTGCAGGACATGCTGGTGGAGGCAGACCTTGGGCTGACCACCGTGCAGATGCATGCCTTACTGGCAGAGGCCAGTGTGGATGATGACTCCACAGTGGAGTACGGGCCCTTCGTGGACCGCGCGGCCAGCATTCTGGCTGCAATCTTGCAGGTGCAGACTTCAGCAGAGCGGGCGGCCGAGCTGGAGCAGTACCGTGGCAGCCAGCAGAACACCCACATCGACGGCTTGACTGTGGATGAGTGGGCGCAGGGCCTGGCAGACAGGCTGGTGCAGCTGGACACAGAGGGCAACGGGTCTGCATACACAGGCGATGTGGCAGGACTTCTCAGCCAAGAAATGGGCTTCGACGACGGCTCTGTACGGGCTGTGCTGTCGTACGCCTCCAGCATGTCGGACTCCCCCGAGGGCATGGTGGCGCTGCAGGCAGTGCTGGACGGCGCGGCAGACATTGTCCTGCAGCGCCAGGAGCAGAACCACCTCACTGCGATGCATTAATTATGTGTAAATTGGTTATTGGTGCGGTGGTCACAGTTTGGTGCGATGCCACAGCGTGCAATCCCAAGTGAGTCCAGGGGGCCGAAAGCATGTGTAGTCTGCTTCACAAACATCCCGTGGTCTTGTTGAAGTTGTACAAAATCACACTTTCACAGTGACATCCTGCTTTGTGCCACTACTGCGCAACTTGCTGCGTAGTTGCTAGACCACGTGGTCGCAAGACACTTACTCTTACCGCGCTCCAGGATGTTGCGCCGGGGCAACGGCCCCATGGCTGCTGATGTAGAAGGCGGCTTATTTGGCGGAAACCAAAATGGTTCGCTTCCTTCTGTAAGTTGTTGGGCTTGTTGCATAGCCTGGAACTGCACTGGTGCACTTTGGCACACTCGCAGCTGAGCAATCCAGGCAGCCGCCCTTCTGCACGACACAGCACCAAGCGCCTAGCCCAGACGATGGGTTTAGTACTGCTTGGTGGGGTCTTGCTTAGTTTTTTCATGGGGGAGTACAGCTATATGTTTATTGTGTTAAGCATCTGTGCCTGTGGTCTTGCCTTTGCCAAGTACCTGTACGAGTGAGTGAGCAGACATTGCTGCTCATTGTGCTGTTGTGCATTTTGCGTTGTTCAGATGGGTACTCGCCAAGGATGACGGCACAGCTGAGATGCGTGCGATTTCAGAACCAATTCGTGAGGGAAGTGAAGGTAAGCTCTTGCCTTTCCATGCTTGGCTGCTCGCCACCCACATGCTTGTGCATTACGCAGGCTACTTGCAAGTTCAATACAAGAGCATTGCACGCCTATCGGTGGTAGTGGGGCTCCTGATTTTCTTCTCGTACAAGCTGCGGCCTGACCATATGGGCGCTGGTGGTGGGGGCGTGGACAGCCTGGGCAGCAACACGCTGGGCATGATCGGCACGCTGTCGTTCTTCCTGGGCGCGGCCTGCTCAGCCATGGCAGGCTACGTCTCCATGTGGGTGGCAGTGCGAGCCAACATCAGAGTAGCTTCAGCCGCTCGCCGCAGTTACACGGAGGCTTTAGTCCTGTGCTTCCGGGGGGGCGCCTTCTCAGCTGTGCTCGTGATTGCCATGTGTGTGCTCGGCGTGACGCTGCTGCACGCACTGGTGCACCTCCTGTTTGTGCCTGCTACTGTGGCTGGGCAAGCACACCCCATGAGCGGCAGCATCTCGGCAACAGATGTGCCGCTGCTCATCGTGGGGTACGGCTTCGGGGCCTCGTTTGTGGCACTGTTCATGCAGCTGGGCGGCGGCATTTACACCAAGGCAGCCGATGTGGGCGCTGACATGGTGGGAAAGATTGAGGCTGGTATCCCTGAGGATGACCCGCGCAACCCTGCAGTCATCGCAGATCTTGTGGGCGATAACGTGGGCGACTGCGCCGGGTCCAGTGCCGACATCTTCGAGTCCGTTGCTGCAGAAATCATCGGAGCCATGATTCTGGGTGGTACACTCGCCAAGGAGGGCGGTATCGAGTCGCCTGCTGCTTTCATATTCTTCCCTGTGGTTGTGCACGCTTTTGACATCATCGTGTCGTCTGCGGGCATTTTGGCTGTGGGCGACGGCAGCACGCCCAATGCCAGTGCCGACCCCATGGCCATTTTGCAGCGGGGTTACCGTGTCGCCCTTGGCTTGGCGCTAGTTGGGTTTGCCTTCACCACTCGCTGGCTGCTGTATACAGATGCAGCGCCCACAGCATGGCTGCATTACTTCGGCTGCGGCCTCATTGGCATGGCCTGCAGTTTCGTGTTCGTGAACTCAACACAGTACTACACTGACTACAAATACAGCCCCGTGCAAGAAATTGCCCGGGCAAGCACAACAGGCCACGGCACCAACATCATCGCGGGTGTTGCAGTGGGCATGCAGAGCACCGTCATTCCGGTGCTGGCCGTCTCAGTCTCTGTCATTGCTGCGTACTGGCTGGGACACAGCAGTGGACTCGGCGCTGGACACTCTGCTGGGTTGTTTGGCACAGCTGTGAGCACCATGGGTATGCTTTCATCTGCAGGCTATGTGCTGGCGATGAATAACTTTGGGCCCATCGCTGACAACGCGGGCGGCATCGTTGAGATGAGCCAGCAACCTGAGGCAGTGCGCGACGCCACGGACCGCCTTGACGCTGCAGGGAATGTGACCAAGGCTATCACCAAAGGCTACTCCATCGGCAGTGCTGCCATGGCTTGCTTTTTGTTGTTTGGAGCCTTACTTGACGAGTTCAGCGCATTTGCCGGGCGGCCGTTCGATAAGGTGGACATCAGCACCCCAGAGGTGCTCATTGGGGGGCTGCTCGGCGTTATGATGGTATTTGCATTTGTGGGGTTGAGCGTGGCTGCTGTGGGGCGCAGCGCCATGGATGTGGTGCACGAGGTGCGGCGCCAGCTGCGTGAGTTCCCAGGCATCTTGGAGGGGAAAGTGCGCCCCAAGTACAAGGCGTGCGTGGCCATTGTCACGGAGTCTGCCTTGCGAGAGATGAGGCTACCGGGGCTGCTCACCGTCGCCATGCCTGTCGCGGTGGGGCTGACCTTTCGTTGGATCGGCCATCTGACCGACCGGCCCATGCTGGGTGCTGAAGTGCTGTGCTCTTTCGTGATGTTTGCCACTGTGGCTGGCATCCTCATGGCTTTGTTCCTCGACACAGCAGGCGGCGCTTGGGACAACGCCAAGAAGTACGTTGAGATGGGCAACTTCGGCGGCAAGGGCAGCGAAGCCCACAAAGCAGCTGTCACAGGTGACACCGTCGGCGACCCATTCAAGGACACCGCTGGCCCCAGTTTGCATGTGGTCATCAAGCTGCTCTCAACAACAATTTTGGTTCTAGGACCACTTTTTGTGCCGTCTGGACAGTAATGAATGACCATCTTTCTGCGATACTTCATGTCGCGGCTCTTGTCACTGAAGGGGTCCTTGTGTCGGCTAGAGAGAGGGTCGTGTACAGGAGGCGCACGTTTCCCTAGCATCAAGCTTTTGCAGCTGAACAGCCGGACACATTTACGTGGATGCACCTTGACGGCGCTCTTGGTGGGAAGGTTCGTGATATGTGCAGTATTTCTATGAGTGGAGTTTCATTCCCGCAGCTCACTTCCACACCAACCTGGCCTGCAAAGTACATACTGCGCTTGTTGCCCCACACCTACCACGCAATTTGATCAACAAAATTGCGGTTAGCGGGCTCAACTTGCAGGTGAATTCGCTGTAACATTCCACCAGGGTGATTGACACGTGGTTTGCGAAACGCGCAAATCCCGCAGGCAAGCTCCTGTCGTTATCTCCTCAACAATGGCATACAATGGCATGGCACACGCCAAAGCATTTGCGCCTCCTCCTTCTTTTAACCCGCAACCTGCTCCCCAGCATACCCAGCCCGCAGCCTCCGGGGGTATGCACGCGGCTCCACCAAGCTCTCAACAGGGAGCACCTCCGCCATTCAGCAGCGCAGGTCAGCAAATGAACCAGCAGGTGGGGCTTCCTTTTAGCCCAGTTGTGCCTGCTGGTGCCCCGGGCCCTCCACTTTTGCAGTCGTCGGGGCAGCCAGCAGGAACTCAAGCAGGCCAAGGGGGTCAATTCGGGGGGCCACCCAATGCTGGGCCACCAACTGGGGCTGGAGGTCAATTCGGGGGGCCACCCAATGCTGGGCCACCAACTGGGGCTGGAGGTCAATTCGGGGGGCCACCCAATGCTGGGCCACCAACTGGGGCTGGAGGTCAATTCGGGGGGCCACCCAATGCTGGGCCACCAACTGGTCAGTTTGGGCGTCAAGGCCCCCCGCAGGTTAATCCTGGAAGCCCCCCGCAACATCTTCAGCAGCCCACAGCTGCTTCTGGCATGTATCCGCCCAATGTGCAACCAGGTCTGCCTCCGACCTCGTTTGGGCCGGGGGGCGAGCCTGGCCGCCCCCTCACCCCCCAGTTGGCAAGGGGTGCAAGCGAGACGCCCCGCATCGACCCTGAGGTAGTGCCACGTCCCGGTTGGAACGCCCCAGAGGAAGCCGAGGAGTGGCCAACCCAGGGTGACAGCATTACAGCCCCTCCGTCCGGCCAGAACTTCTTCGTGGCAGTGGACACGGGCAACGCCACCCCCCGTTTCATGCGGGCGACTACATGCAGGGTGCCTTTTGACAAGGAGCTGGCCGCAGAGGCGTGTGTGCCCCTGAGTCTGCATGTTGCGCCCCTGGCCAAGGCCCGCGTAGATGCTGGCGAGCGCCGTCTGGCTTGCGTGGATTTCGGCGAGGAAGGCCCGCTGCGCTGCAAGCGCTGCGCTGCCTATCTCAACGTGTACGTCGGGTGGGCAGAGAATGGACAGCAGTGGGAGTGCAATCTATGTGGCCATGCTAACGAGACCCCATCGTGGTACTCGTGTTCCTTGGACCAGTACGGCAACCGGCGCGACCGGGAGCAACGCGCCGAGCTGAACATGGGCTCCGTGGAGTTCACAGCGCCGCAGACGTACTGGACCGGACCAAGCATTCCAGACCCTGTGTTTGTGTTTGTAGTGGAGACCACAGCCCAGGCAGTACACAGTGGCGCCACACGAGCTGCCCTGACTGCTGTGAAGGAGAGCCTGCCGTTCCTTCCTGGGGGCGACTTGACGCGTGTGGGCATCGTGGGCTTCGACACCTCGCTACACCTTTTCAACATGTGCCCCAAGCGCAGCAGCGGCATATCATGGGTGCGAATGACAGACCAAGACACCCCCAGCATTCCGCTGCCCCCCGACGCCTGGATGCCGCGGCGCAACGACGCCCGCGAGCAAATCCTCGCAGCGTGCGACATGCTTGCTCAAGTCGCCACACGAGATCAAAGTGTACAGGCAGCTACAGGTGTGGCACTGTCAGCTGTGGTGGGTGCGCTGGCCGAGTGGGGAGGGGGGCGCATGATGCTCTTCGCATCATCCTTGCCCACTTTTGGCTGCGGCAAGCTCACACTGCGGGAAACTGCCCGCGTGTATGGATCCGACAAAGAAATCGGACTGATCCAGCCACCAGCCGGAGAGGAATCGGACTTCTATCTGGCTCTGGCAGACCGGGCTGTGGCCGGCTCAGTGGGTGTTGACATTTCGGTGTTGGCCAGCAGCTCTGTGGACCTACCTGTGCTGTCTGCGGTGGCGGCCAAAACTGGGGGTCGCTGCTCAGTGTACAATGATTTCCAAACAACAGCAGTTGCTGCAAGTATGCTGTCACCCCGGGGTCGGACTTCCTCCACTGCTTCAAGGGGGGCAGGGGGGCCTCCAACGGGCGGCCCCCCCACTGCCCCCCCCCCCACTGGAGGACCCCCCGGTGGGCCACCTGGATCAGGGAGCATTAAAAATGGAGGCCCCCCAGCCCCCATCAGTGCGACTGGTGGCACTGGTGCCGCTGCTCGCCCAAGATCCGGCACCCAAGGCACGACTGACGAAACTGACTACCAGACCTGCGACGACCTGCCCAGCTGCCCTGATAACGAAGCAGTCCGACAGATTGTCAATGAAGTGCAGGCAGTGTTTGGGCAAGAAACTGGCTTCAATGCTGTCTTCAAGCTACGCCTGTCCCGTGGGCTACGTGCGGTAGGCTACGCAGGCAACTTCACCAAGCGCACGCCAGCCGAGATCGACTTGGCAGTTGTGGACGCCAGCACCAGCATTGAAGTCATGATGCAACATGACGGCAGCAACTTGAACGAAGGCGACGTTGTCTTCGCGCAGGCGGCTCTGTTGTACAACACCGCATACGGCACGCGGCGGGTGCGGGTGCACAACTACGCCCTGCACGTCACTGAAGACATGTCTGACATCTACAAAGGCACAGATATGGACGCAGTGCTCAGCTCGCTAGCCAAGCTGGGAGTGCGAAATGTGCTGTCCGGCAAGTGCACCCCAGCCGAGGCGCGTGCCGACATCGTGAACCGCACCACCACTGCACTGCTGGCGTACAGACGGCACTGTGCCCAATACTCAGCGCCAGGGCAGCTGATCCTCCCAGAAGCTTTGAAAACGTTGCCGATGTATGTTTCAGCTTTGTTTAAGACGCCAGCCTTCCTTGACAACGACAAGCAGCGCGTGCTGCAGGGCATGTCCTCCTCCGGGGGGTGGGGCGCCTCCACTGCCCCCACCACCCCCGGCAGCCAAACAGTTGCGCGTTCCGCTGCGGGAACAGGACCTTTTTCTGGCGTCACTGCCCGCGCAGATGCCCGCATTGCCAGCTGCTTGGCCCTGCAGAGCCGTAGCTCCGACGGAATGGCCTTGTCGCTGTACGGCCGCCTCTTCCCCCTGCACCAGCTGGAGGAAGACGACGGGGTGGTGCTAGATGAGCTCAGCCCGCGCATGGCAGCAGCAGTGGCGGACGGCACCTTCACCGTGGGCGGTGGGGTGCACGAGGCGGGGTTGCCGGGGAAGCCCACCATTGTGCCCCTCCCACGGGCGACGTACCCCTCTGCTGCGAAAATAGAGATAGACGGCGTGTACTTGCTGGATAGTGGCGGGGCCCTCTGGGTGTATGTGGGCGAGCACGCCCCTCGTGGATTGTGTGTAGACCTGCTGGGCGACGCGGCGGCCCAGGGCGCCGCCACCCTTCCGATGGGCACGAACCTGCCGCACTTGGACTCAGAGCTGAACCAGCGTGTCTGGGCCATCATTGGTGAATGTCGCAAGTGGAGGCTGCCCTTCTTGCCTGTGCGCGTGGTGGCCCCCCAAGATAGGTATGCCCGCGGCCAGGCCGCCCTAGCGTTTGTTGAGGACCAGGCCTTCGGTGCGGCCTCGTACGTGGATCTGCTGTGCGACATGCACAATGACATTCAGACCCGGCTACGTGAAGGGACTTAGTGTTTATCAAACGGTTCCAAACAATGCATTTCTCTTGCCGTCCATGGCTTTAGAAGCTTGCGGCACTGCCACCTTGGCCGTACTGCAGCAGGCTGGGTCGCTTGGTGCGTGGACTAGGAGTGGACGTCCCGATTCCACCTGTGCGCCCAGGACTTGGCACACTCGATGAAGAAGCAGGTGATACTGCATTGGCACTATCCACATCCAGGGGGGCTTGGGGGGGCCTTTTGCGCTGAGTAGCCCGACCAGGGGGCGCTGATGGCGCCCGCTTCAAGGGCCCATCGCTCACAGTGCCTTTGCGACTATTTGGACGAGGAGGGGGGGGTGGTGGTGTGCGTATCTGACAACCAGATTGCGCTTCATCGGCTGCTGCTGAGTTGGTGGGCCGCGGGAGGGGGCGGGGGGTCTTACCCACACCCTCCCGCACTGCCAGCCGCATGGAGTCTGCCACTTGCCCAGCCCACGCCCCCAGGCGCCGAGTACCGCTGGGCAACACCTTGGTGAAATTTTCAATCACATCCTTGTGCAGCACCAGCACCGATGTGTACAGGGACACGCTGGCGTTGGCGGTGAGCGTCAGGCCCTGCTCCCACCGGCCGGTGACGGACTCCGGGGAAAATAAGGTACCTCCCCCTAGCCACTCACTACTGGCTGCTGTGTTCTGTGTGCAGAACAGATCTGCAGCTTCCCCCGCGATGTCCACTGCACCTGCCGTGACCACCATGAGGGACTGCACGTCCCGCCCCCTCAGCTGCTGCAGGGGCATACGCATGGGCACCACGGAGGGAAGCGACAGCTCCGCAGCCTCACGCATATGCTCCAGGGGGTCGATGCCCGCGCCTTGATCCTCTGTCATGGCTTGCTCCGCCCTGTCCTGGTACTGTACGCACCATTGGTCCAGCTTGTGCCGCAGGGCGCTGAAGGGCTGTTTCTCCTCAGTGTACAACCGGGCGCCGTGGGTGCTGGTGGCGTCCAGCACCACCAGCTGGAACATGTCACTCAGGGGCGCTAGTCGCTCGGCGTCACTTTCGCCACCAGTCAGTGCTGCCAGTGCAGGCAGGCGCACCAGCGTGCTCGCCTCCCGCCAGCGCACACAGTCGCGCACCATGCCCCAAGCACGGGGGTACCGTGTGAGCACCTGCTTCAAACTGCAGTGCGATAGCCGCAGTAGAAATGTGTCGGACAGCGCCACCGCTTTGCTGACTCGAGGCCCTGGCAGCACCAGCGCCTCCTCGCCCAGACACATGCCCCGTGTCTTCACCCCCAGCAGGACCCCCATCCCCGTGCTGCTGGCCTTCGCACTGATGGACACCTCGCCACGCATGACCACATAGGCGCAGTCTCCTTCGTCCATTGGGCTGTACAGTGTTCCGCCTTGAGGCACGAACACCGGCTTGACAAGCGCAGCAATGCTGCTGAGCAGGGCAGCACCCGCAGTGCCCACAAACGCAAAGCCATCAGGCGTACACGCTGTAAAGGTTGAAGCCAGACATGGGATACTGCCCACAATAGCCCGTGGGCGTGCTGCCCACCAGGCCATTTCTTGCAGCGCCTTGCCCGCGTGTGGGTACCAGGAGCGCAAAGCGGGGAAGCGTGCTGCCGGCAACTCAAGCAAGAAGCAAGAAGAAGCAGCGATGACTTCTGAGCCAAGATTGCTCTGGGCGGCAGTGCTGTTGCCCTGAGCGAGGCCTGCAGGGATGTTGACCTGGCTGTGGTGATCCGCCACGTCACTAAACAATCCTACCCCCCCCTCAATCCCCTCAGTGTCGCTGTCGTCCGAGCTCCCCTGCCCACCACCCTTGCGCTGGGCAGCTGCTAGACGCCGCGACTTGGCGCTGCCGTTGCTTTGGGCCAGCCCTTGTGTAACTGCACTGCTGCGTCTGTAGGGTGTGCTTGTGGTGTCGCCGGCCTCCCGCAGGCCCAGTGCCTGCAGGGCTGTCAGGGGGTGCCCGGCCGGCAGCAGCTTACCTGGGATGCCGCCCCCACCCAGCACTGCGGGACCTGCGTCAGCCGATATCTCCACCCACTGCATAGCATTGTGCCCCCACGTCCCAGCGGTGGTGCCTGCATCAGCAGGAGGAGTGTATGTGCTCTGCACGTCCCCACCAGGAGCCCCCGCCTGCACCGGGAGCATGCCTGGCTGCAGCCGGTAGGTAGTGCGCCATGTGCTCAGGGGGGGTACATCGTACAGCGACGCCCCCTTGCTGCCATCCTCGGCTGCTTGCATCTGATCGTGCCCCAGCCACCACGGCACCACGGGCCACAGGGTGTGCCCATTGCGCAGCACAGCGGAACCCAGCAACACCGACACCCGTCGGATGAGATCAGCTTTCGACCCCGTGGAGGCCACAAAGGACGCGTGTCGGCCCATGACACGCTTGGCGCCTGTGAAGGCCACTCCACTGCGCCGCCTGCCGCTGCTGTCTGCAGCAGTCAATGCCACAACGGAGCCACGCACATTGGCCGAAGGGCGAAGGGAGCCACGCTTGGATCTGGGAGCCATCAGCGTGTGTGCACTGGCCATGCTGCTGGCATCCCGCTTGATGGGCGCCTGGGTGCTGTGCAGAGTGATGCGGCTGCCGCTGCGCAGGCGACTGCTGCCCACGGTGCTGTGCCCCACGGGGCCAGAGCTGTCGCCAAGCGGGCTGGCGATGTTGCCATACTGTGTGTCACCAAACTTCACCACGCTGGGCTGTCGCTGCATGGTGCCTTGGCGCCCCCGCATGTGGGGACTGCTGCCCCCCGTGCTGGCGGTGCGGGAACCATCCCGTATGGGCTGCCCCGGCACGTGGAAGACGTTGTGGGTGGTGTCCACGATGGTGCTGGTGGTGCGCACACGGCCCTGCAGCAGGATGAAGAATGAATCTCCGCTCATGACCAGGGCTGGTGCCAAGGAGCTGCCGCCCAAGGGCACGGCGGGGCTCACAGCGTTATGCGCAGACAGCCCTGCAGCGGCAGAGAGGCAGGGCAGGGACTCAGCTGCCACAGTGCGCGCAGCTAGCTGCCGCTGAAAGGCTGATATCTTCGCCTGCTCCGTAAAGGGTGTGCCGGAGTTGCCCCCCTGCTGTCCCTCCGCCAGGGAGCGTCCGAACACGTGCTCGCCCCCAGCCCTGGAGTCCATGCCGATGCCCACCCGAGGGGTGCCAAGACCCCCTTTGGGCTCCAGTATAGGCGAAAGGCCCACTGCTTCTGCAGCAGCAAAGGCATGAGGCGACAGCAGTGCCATGGGGAACTGCCCTCCCTCCTGTGAGGCTGGCACGGGGAAGGTGCCACGGGCTGCAGCTGGGGGGCGCTTGGAGCTGCCGGAGCGGTCGTGCATGCCCCACACATCCCGCACCCCCACACGAATAACGGTGCCCGCCGGCACGTTGTGCACTTTGAACATGCTTATGAGTCGCTCCAGCACATCCACTGTGCCGCCGTGATCGCGCCGCGCTAAGTCGGCGGCAGCAGCGGCATCGTCAGGAAACAGTCGGGCACTGCGGATAGCACGCGTCATGTAGTTCAAGTGCTGCAGTGCAGGCACACTGAAAGCTTGGTCTGTGACAGATGGAGAAAGGGGGGTTGAGAAAGACGCAAGCCCCCCCCTAGAATCCCCCGCGGCAGCCAGACCCGCCACAAGCATGGCACTGTGCCGACTGCCGCGAGACGTGCGCTTGGCGTCACCCATCCCAGCAGCACCAGAGGCGCTGCGGCGCAAACTGTTGCGCAGTGACGCCATGGCTTGCTTGGTGGCACCTGGTACATGCACCCGCCCACCCCCCTGCAGTGCTGGGAATGACAGGTCTGACGGCGCCAAGGGGTCTGCGTGCAGATGTGGCATAGACGCCAATGAGTGGGGCACGGTGGCTGCGCTGGCGTCACGGTTTGCGTGGGCAGACGTGCCTGGTGTGGGCACGAGTGCTTGTGCGGTGCTGGGTCTTCCTTTCGGCAGCGCTGGCACCAGCGGCACCATCGCCCCCTGGGCAATCAGGCGGCGAGTGGCTCGTGAGGATGACGCCCCGCCCACGTCGAAGCCTATTTGCTTCGGTAGTGGTGTCATCAGGGACCCCAGTGACTGCGTCAGCCCTCTATTTCGCGCCAGCCATGCCGCAGTGGAGACCCCCCCTGCAGCCTCGCTCTCCTTACTTGAGCTGGATGGCGCCCTGCTACCCAGCGACGCCGATGGGATGGCCTCGGCTAGGTGTGGCATGGCCTTGAGTGCCGCGTCCTCTTGGTGCAGAATGTTGGCAGGAGAGCCTGAAAGGCGCTCCCAGATCCCAGGCAGAGAGAAGTCCATGAGGCGGGGCGGGGGCACGATGAAGGCGCCAGCGGGAGTGAGGTCCACATGTTCGGATACACCTGCACTGCTGCCACTTGTAAAAGCAGTGGGGCTCTTGGGGCTGCTCACTGAGCTGCCCCGTCGTCTCGCCAGCTGCACCCCACTGCCCCTGTGGTACATTTGTCGCCACTGCATCATCATGCTCAACCAGTGGGTGCGCTCGTCGCTGGACATGGACACTAGGCGGTCCAGCTCGCTGGCAGCACCACGCAGGACACCAGTGTCGTCATATGCGTGGCTGGTGCCTGCATGTCTGGCCACTTGCTCCAGTGTGTGCTGTGCCACATACAGCAAAGGCAGCTGCCGAGCCAGCTCGCTCAAGTCCGATTCCTCCTCAACCTCACCCTTGCCACTGGTGTTGCCCAAAGATCGAGAGCTGGAACCCACTTCATCGCCTTCTGTTGCCAGCCCAGCTCTCCCCGTGGTGCTGCCCTCGCCTGGTGTCCCCCCTGCTGCGCCGCCAGCATGGGGCACGGGGCTGCCGTCGTCCAGTGCACCCACGCCTCCTCGCTCCACTGATGCCCGCAGCGCAGCGAGGTCGCCCACACCTCCCAGTCCAGACTTTGGTCGGGGGCCACTACCCACTGCCGGTCCCCCGGGCAGCACCACGGCGCGCCGGCGCGATGCCACAGGGGCGCGAGCAGGTCGCTCGTCCTCCTCATCCCCGCCATCGTCATCGTCATCGTCATCATCGTCGTCATCGGCCACCAAAGCTGACGCCTGAAAGCCATCGGTGCTGCCCTTCTCGGCGAGGCCCACCCCCTTGTACACCCCTGCCGCCAGCAGCATGCTTTCCACCCAATCGTCACCCCCGTACCCGCCATCAGTGCCGTCCATAGGGCGCACGGAATGCCTGGCGCCAGTGTGTCCTGGCGTGTATTCCCCCCCCATTTGCTCCCCCATGGGCCCATGCTGCGCAGTTTGTCTGATGGACAGGTAAGGCGCAAAGGCAGGGATGTGCCGCAGCGCGACATCGTTCAGCATGCTCAGCTCCCAGCGTGGCACGTTGCCTGACACATGCTCCCACCGAGTGACATGCCGTCGCTTGCGTATGCTGTGCTGCAGCTGTGCTGCATGTTTCAAGCTGCGTCGTTTCTGCTGCCGGGCTATGGCGGCGGCGGGCGCAGCAGCAGCCGCGGCATCGCCCCCCGCCGCTGCTGCTGCCTTCATGCGTGCCCTGTCGATGCGCTGCTGCCGCTTCTCGGCTTTACTGTTGGGGGCTGGCATGCCCTCTGCCGGTAAGTGGGCCGTTGTGCTGGCTGCCACAGAGTCACCGCCAAGGGGCGACAGCTGGTACGGCAGGGCGGCACTGGGGGGCATCACCAAGTTATCACCCCGCCGAGACTGCTCTGTAGTGATATGTAATAGCTCCTGCAGCGCCGACAGCGCCCCTGGTGTGCCCCTGTCCCCCTGGTGCGTAGCCTCGGATAGCATAGCCCGGCGCATGCGGGACTCGGCGCGCTGCTCCTCGTCAAGCAGCCCCTCCGCGCCGAAGCTCTGCTGCTTGCCAAGCACCAGCTTGCGCTGCGAGGCTGACGCCTGTCGCCGCAGCGCGTCGCCCCTGAGGGACTTGGCCAACATACCGCGTCGCGCATTGGTGAGGATGACGCTCTGCAGTCGGTCTAACCACTCCTGGCACTGGGGCTCGTCGGCAGCGGCCAGGTAAAACACGCGTGCGTCAGTCACCAGAGAAATGCTGAATGCAGGCATGTTTGTGTGTACACTTCCCTCGTTGTCACCCTTTTCCACATCTTGAACTGTGAGATTCAGTGGCAGCGACAGTGTGTGATATGCTACGGTACAAGGCGCTTGCTGCACATACCTGTGTTCAGGTCAATTCGCCCGGACTGGTGTTTGAGCGACTCATCACGAAAGTATGATAGTACAGGCCCATTCAGTACAAAGAAACGACGCTTGAATCCTCCAGCGACGGAGAACTTCTGTTTCACGGCATTGGCTGCCTTCGCTAACCGTCGGTACAGAGTGTCTTGTTTGTCAGCATCCGAGTCCTGCGAAGCAATCGTGCATATTGCACAAATTCAAATATTGAAGTTATTGCACGATGCGGCCAACGTTGATGTAGGTGCTGCAATATCAGCAGTGGCGCTGGACATGGCCAGCTGCCCCTCGTCGCACAGCGACGTTCACACTCTTTCAGCTTTGTTCAATTTCCTTACCTGGGGCGCAGACTTGAGCAACCAACCACGGTAATCCCCAATCAGCTTTGTCTCGGTATGAAGGCTTGTCATGCTTCCCTGCTCCAACTGGATGATGTAACTCAGTCAAAGCACATAGAACTACACAGAAAGCAGGGTGCCGTAAGATTCACCTAGCTCTCGGAACGCTCGCAGTATTATGATTATCACAGGGACCCATATGCTATTGCTGCCTCAACGTGAACAAGCCCAGCCCTGTTTGAAAAGTCAAGGGGGGGCAAAGTGTGGCAGTAGTACCCATGGATTTGAGATACGCTAGCACAGCTATACGGCTGTGCAGCAGCAACCCTATCGTTCTTTACTTGCTGGCACAGTAGTCAAAGGACCAGGTGCTGCTGTCTGTGGGGTCCCCGAAGGGACACAGGCTGCCTCCCGCGAAGGTGCGCAGCACATACAGCGCTCCCGACAGCGTGCCCAGCAGCAGCATCCAGTTGTAGTTCTTGAAGCGGGTGTCCCACCCCCTCAGAAACATGAGAGCCACCCGCTCCATGCGCATGGTGAAGAGCACCACCAGGGCCCGCCCCGCCAAGCCCCCCGCATCAGTCCCCAGGCCGGTCCCCCCCTGGGCCCTCGCTTGCCGGGCACTTTCTGCGTGCACCAACCGAATCGGCACAGGCTCCCATATGACCTCTTGTTCCCACATGAGTTCCTGTTGCAGTTCCGTCTCCAGCTCCCTGTGTGCCGACAGCGCCAGGGGGTGCATACGCCCCAAGCAGCAGGGGCGGCAGGAGCAGTAACTGGGCAGGGGTGCCTGCAGCAGCGCCTCTGCTTCGATGCGCTCTATGTCACTGGCCCATGTATCAGCACGCATTGCGGCTTTGCTGGTTGTGCTCCCCGCTGTGGTGTGCTGTGCCAAAGTGTGCTGTGATTGAGCCACCGACCATTCACTGTCGTCAATGGCGGCTCCTACAGCTGATGCATTCTGCACCCGCCCAGCCAGTGCTGCTCGCACAGGAGTGCGTGCTGACGCTTTGCTGTCTGCCTGAGACAGCTCTGTCTGTGTCTCTGGCAAATCGTCGGCGCCAAACCCAGTCGAGTCATCCACAGCCGCCAGCCCGCCCGTGCTGCTGCGCTGCCGAGAAATGGCGGACACAGGAGCTGCGTGCTGCGGAGAATCCAGCAGTCGAATGGGCACGCCACCAGGTGTGGCTGCACTGGATGAGGAGGCTTGCCGGCGCACATCCACTGACAAGGGGGCTGGGGAGGGGCTGCGCGGTGGGGCATGCTTGCCCCTAGGGGGAGTCTGGAAATGCAGTTGCCCTTCATCTGCAACTTTGAAGGGCGCGGAAGTTTGCACTTCCGATGCTGCCCCATGAGCAAAAGCCACGCCCCCCGCGGACTCCGTAGTGTTACTGGGTGAGGCCGAGAAGTGCTGCAGGACCAGAGAAGAGCCGGGTGCCTTGTCTTGCATGGGTGCACTGCTGGCGCGCTGTGCAGGCAGCCTGGCTGGGGTAGGGTTGGAGGAGCCTGTGGACAGATCTGATCGGAGGCGTGCAGGGCTGGACACGCCGCTGCGCACCCCGCCGTCCGAGTCGAAGCTGGACATACGACTGGCAGATGGGGAGGGCAGTGAGCGCCGCGAATTGAATCGTGGTCGTTCAGTTTGGCCGTGTTCCTTCTCGGCTTGCTGTTCCAGCTCCTCCAGGTGTTCCTCCATGCGGCCGTGGGTGACTGGGGCATAGCGCACACCCACACACGATACCATGAAGGCAAACACCAGCACGAAGCCCACGTCTGTGAGTGCCTCAACAACGTACTGAAACAGCACCCGCGACACGACATCTCCAGCAGACAGAGGGGCCCCCCCAGGAATTGGGGGGATACGCAGCAATAAGGTCACCGGCAGCGACAGCAGGATAGCAATGTCCTCCGTGACTGTCTCAAACAGCATGAACATCACCCACACATGCATCTCTGCTCGGGCGTGCTTCTTCTTGCCATCCAGGCCCCCGCATGAGCGCCCGCAGCACCGCGCGTACAGGTTGTCGCGCCACAGCATGGTGGAGCGCAGAAACACCTCCATGACCGACAGCAGCACGGCCACGGCGGCGGTCTCGCCCAGCGTTTCCATGTTTGTGGCCAGGAAGCGTCCCACCATGCTGGATAGCACCACGGGGCTCAACAGAAACAGCAGCATGCGCGCCAACGGGAAATTGGGGCCCAACCAGTAACGGGAGGCCACGCGAATGGCACCTGCTGGGAGTTCAATCAGAATGGGAAACACGAACACTCTAATGAGAACACGGTTGAAGGCGGTGGCTTGGGCGAAGGCTGGCGTGAGCACCTGCAGCACCACAAAGGCCACAAGGAGGGTCAGCACCATGGCCAGAAGAGCCAGCTTATAAGGCGACAGGATGAATCGGCCCAGGATGGGCTTATACACCCCTGCTGAGACGCAAGCAGGGATCAATTGGATGATGAAGGCTGCGACGACGGTGACGGGCAGGATCTGGGCCCGCTGTTCCTCGTCAGCTGGCGCATACGCAAGCAAGGCAGCGAAAAAGACAACTAGCGGCAGCAATACTGCAGAGCAGCAAATAGCTGCGGGGCGGTCCCACCGTGCAGTTTTGCAGTTGGCAGACCACATGAGCAGTGCACTGGTGAGCACGATGCCGCTGAGCACGGCCCCGACTCCCTGGTGCGCCACCGTCCACCACCAGATTCCAGTCTGCACAAAATGAATTTTGATGGTCACCCTACATGTGCACCGTTACAAGCGTTTTCGCAGCAGCGCTCGCAGTGTGCGCATGGTCGCATGCAAAGTCCTGTACAGACCAGGCCGCCCAAGGCAGAGTCCAGCATGAACAAAGAGGTCCGCAGAGAAGCCGAAAGCAATGTGTTGACTTACTGCCGTGGGGTCGCTGGGGGCAAGCACTGTGTTTGTAAAGCCTGCGGCAAGAGTTCCGTTCCTGGACACCAAGGCTCCGTGCTGGACTGCGAAGAGGATGACATCAAGTGCATTCCGGTGAGGTACAAAATGAAGGAGGTAGCGACCAGGAAAATAAAAGCAACTCAGGGCATGCACAGTCGATGAAACAATGCGCAGTATGAAACAATCAGAAACTGCCATTCTCCAAGAAGAAATATCACACAGCAGCAGCAGGCTACGCTCGACACTCATACTTACCAGCGTATTCCCACGTTAAGATGTTGTACTCAAACTGATAGAAAGCACAAAGTGAAGCAACAATACCAAGACTAAATGTAAGCAGCTTGATGTGCATCAGGTGTGTGCTGCAACAGAAATACACGGACATGAGAGTGTACAGCTGGATTTTGTCGCACAAGCCGACGCAGAGAAGCTTACCATGTTTTACGCAACAACATCGATGGGGTGTGGCCCACAAAAAGTTCATCGCGAGTGTTTGGCTGAGCCATAGAGTTGCAGTTGCTAGAGTCTAAACGCGAGTAAAGCTGAATGTGAAAATCTGCTTCTCACACCACACGCTGCACGCGCACGCCTGCCAGCTTGGGACGCACGACAACGATGAGAATCGCTCACAGATCGTGGGAATAAGTCGTACACATGAATCATGCAACCTCACTGTTTTGGATCACTTG
>Ga0307982_1000503_pt1 | contig 31004 bp, 16 predicted proteins | sample OrgLakmetagen989_FD_201847 | JGI IMG/M metagenome (GOLD analysis project Ga0307982, IMG submission 201847) | Saline water microbial communities from Organic Lake, Antarctica - #989 | ecosystem: Environmental > Aquatic > Non-marine Saline and Alkaline > Saline | place: Antarctica: Organic Lake...
CATCGCCGCCTTGACCACCTTGCACACCTGCAGTGATTTGCACAGAGCCTGATCGGCCCAGGGCTGAGGCGCCGGATGCTAGCTTCAGGGTCCCACTTTCCATGACTGCATCCCCCGACTGCATGCCGATGAGTCCTGGCTTTGAGCTTCCAATTGTAATGTTTCCTGATGACGAGCGTCCGGACCCTGTCTGCAGCTTGATGTACGATGACTGGTCTGAACCTTGATGTTCTTGCACTGTGGAGATGATGATGTGACCCGGATTTATCGCAGAACCCGAGACAATTGACACTTCCCCGGCAGTTTCATGCGCATTTCCGGAATCGATCTCAATTCCGGAGTCACTGGAACCAGGCGATACTTGCAAACGAACCCCGCTCGGAACACTACCAGCATAAGTGGGGTCGATCTGTCCACCCTTCAATACAATTTTCTGTGCTGCAAGGGAGAATGTTTTTGCCTCAGTGTTCAATTCCCCATTTCCGCCATCGCCTGAAGCTTTCAGTTTCAATTGGCTTTCGCCGACCGAACTTCTTGCAGCTAGCAGAACTGAGGAGTTTTGGGCGCCCATCGCCACCAGAGATACTTGACTGCGCTCAGACACGGATCGAGCGACCAACTCAATAACAGAATGTTCCGTTCCAGATGACACCAAACTGATTTTGCTTGTTTCACCGCCAGCTCGGATTCCAACAGAACCCCGTGTGGATGGCTGCCCTGCACGCCCACCATGTCCATGAAGTAACAGCTCAGATTCTACTTCACCCCGGGCGACCATACTTAGCGTTGACCGCCCGGAGCGGCTCGAAAGAGAGATGTTACCGTGCTTAGGACCGGCCACTTCAACGTAAACAGCGGCCTTGTCGGATTCTTCCGCCCCGGCTGTGGAGGAGATGCGAACCTGCGAATTCATCCCCTTACTGCCAATCGAGATGTTCGATTGACCGTGCTCTGATTGTCCTTGCAGCGATATGAGAGACGATCCAATGCCTGAACTGCGGGTGAGAAACGTTGAGTTGGCTTTATCAGCGTTAGCTGACAGAAGCAGCTTGCCAAACGAAGAGATTTGCAGTGCTTCTGCAGGGCGTTCTCTGCTTTCACTGCTGCTTTGTTCGATACGCACTTGACCCTCTGATGACAGCTCCATGCTTTGTGTGGTCTGGAGCTGGACTCGACCTGATCCTTGACCAACGGTTTTCATAGCGATATACGAATCTGCATTGAACTCTATGACGCCGCCATCATTCGAGTTTGTTAAAGATGACAAGTGCACACTTCCAGCCCGAGAACCACGACCGCCGAGAATGTCGATTCTGCCATGATTGTCTGAGCGCCCAGCTGCGATGAGCACACTACCGGGTTGCTCTGTAGCTGCTCCTGCGACTAAGCTAATGGAGCCTGAATCTTGCGCGGAACCAGTTCTAATTAAAATTTTCCCCCGAGATAAACTATTGCCATTGGACTGAATAGTTGTCTGGGCCGAAGATTGACCATGTGCAGCAGATTGAATTGAAACGCCCCCAGATCCTGCATGGCTTCCAGCCCTCAAAGTGATGTTTCCGTGCACAGAAGAAGCAGTTTCCATACTAATAGAAGCATCCTTCTGTGCAGTTGCTGTCATCTGAATAGAAGACTGCGAAGTGTGCGGTCCCCCAGCAAGCAGTTTGACGGAGGACGAGCCTTCATCAATTTCAGTGCCAGTCTGTAGAATGATGTCGCCTGACATGTCTGCAGCCGATCCTGTCGACAGGTGTGCAGTCCCGCTGAAGCTTAATGATCGGTGAGCTGAAAATTCGATTGATCCACTTCGCTCCGCTGCTCCTGAAGCAATATTAAGTGCGTCTGACTTGACGTCCACAGAGCCACTTGCAGACAGCTTGGTCTTGCCACTTTCCAGCCCACTGCCAGATCTCAACGAAAGATCACCCCCTTTGTGCTTGCTGTATGATTCACCTGCCGAAATACTTATACTCGCAGCTCTGTGAACACCAGCGTGGGAACTGCTACCCCTCGCAAGTAACTGCATCGAGCCTGGGACGGATGAGCTTCCAGTAGTCAGTACGGTAGAGCCTGAACGTTCCAAACCGCTACCAGAGCCTATCTGCACGGAGCCTGCTGTTCCCAGAGCAGAACCTGAAGACAAAAGCACGTCTCCAGACATCAGATTCCCGCTGCCAGTCTCTAGCGCGATACCACCAGAATGCAGCCCGGTTCCAGTTGCCACATTGATCGCTCCAGAAGACTCGTCACTTTTTCCAGTGAGGACCTCAATCTTGCCACTATTCTTAGCCCCTCCCGAGACAATGGACACCCCTACGTTTTCTTTCGATCCAGAACCAGAAGCACTAATTTGTAGCATTCCATGAGCGAAGGTCTTGCCGCTTGAAAGGAACATTTTTGCGGCGCCCCGCCCCCCTTGTGAAGCGACAATCTGAGTGTTTGAGTCCCCTACCTGACTCTTGGAGGTGATTTCCGTCGTGGCTGGCCCCTTTGAAGTGGAAGATAAAGTGAAGAGACTTGTTCCATCAACTGAACCCCCAGCACTTTTCAATGAGACTTTGCCATTGTTGCCTGAGGCAATCGCCTCGATGCTAGCATTCGCTCCAGCTGAAATCGAGGAAATCCGGGTCAATGAGTCTGCGCCTGCATTTGAACCAATTACAAATTGGGCTTCTTCACCGCGAGAAGCAAGAGTAAACTGGCTGTGGCCAATAGTATTTCTCGATTCCAGAAGTAAATCTTCGGAAACAAGTTCAACCTGCTTGGTAGTATCCCCACCGACAGTGACAAGTGATTGCTGCCCCAGTGGCGCACCCGAGCTGGATGCAGAAATTGAAACAAGCCCCCCTTGGAGCTCGTTGGACTCAGCTGAGATCCTCACTCTCGCTTGATCGGTTTGTGACTTCGAGAGTAGGCTGATACTTGCATCCGCCTGTTCCATGTCGGTTTCACTTTGAAGCACTATTCGTGCATCAGCTGATTGAGCGGCCGCAGATATCGAAACGGAGGCAGAATCATACGTATTTTGTGCCCCTAGGCGCAGAGCTGCACCATTGCGCCCTTCACTCTTAAGATTCATTCGATTTTCAGCCTGGAGCAGCATATTAGCATCACGAGTGGCTGCTGAGCCAGCACTGAGCTGAAGCTGACTTGAGACACCAAGTGCTGAGATCTGGATAGACCCACCCTGGATGCTGCGTCCTGTACCAATCAACAGATCACCAGAGTTACTGGTTGCCTCGCCAGTCAACACCTCTGATCTGGCTGAAGCCTGTCCGCGTGACGCGAGATGAACACTATTCGCTTGTATTGCAATTTTACTTCCTTCACCTGCTGCGTTGTAGGCCTTGATTGAAATTGAGGAATTTTTATCAGTGGGACTGGAAGCTTTGATGGAGACGTTTGCGCCTTGTGCGCCAAGAGCTTCCAAGCCAAGGCTGCCCAGTGCTGCCTTGAGCTCGATCGCAGCTGTTGATCCCTTTGCGGAGAGTTGAAGAGCAGATGCGGCTTGCTTTGAGTGTGCAAAGAGTGCAAGGGTGCTTGAATTCGTGCCTTGGGAGCCAATGTTCACACTGGAATGGGCTGACACACCTCCACCAATAATTGAAATGGAGCCCCCACTGCCACGAGTCGTAGAGCCAGTGCGAATTGACACCGAACCAGTCCGATCAAGAGCATTTCCTGTGACTACATCAATCTTGCCTGACTGCCTAAGCTGGCTGTTGCCAGACATGAACGAGATGTCTCCAGACGATAAAGGACCTCCTCCTGTTGAAATTTCCACACCGCCACTTGAGAGCTGTGCACTTTTTGAACCGATGAAGATTCCTCCACTGCTTCTCTTAGTTGAGACTCCCGTTTCAATCGAAATTGTGCCCGATGAGCCCTCCCTGGAGCTGCCCGTCTTAATATCGAGTCTGCCACTTGAGCCTCCATCAGATAGTCCGGTTGCAACAAGAATATCTCCACCAGGCGTATGTGTGCTTGCAGAGACACCTGACACTAAGCTGAGCCGACCAGGAGCTCCTTCAAGACTACGTCCAGATTTGAGTTGCACTGAGCCACTTGAAACCTTCCCTGCCCCAGAAACCAAAGAAAGAGAACCGCCATGCACCTGATCGGATGCACCCGGTGCGAAACGAATGGACCCACTTGTTCCAGCAGCCCCACTTCGGATAAATATGCTGCCAGAGTGATTAGTGCTGCTTCCGGACAACAAGTGAACCGAGCCAGAGGCTTGAGACTCTGAAGCGCCGCTGTATACTTTGACATCCCCACCAAGCCCTGAGCCGAAGCTGCTTCCAGCCTGTACCAGTACAGAGCCTCCATCCAACAATGCGTCTCCGGCGACTAGGTTCACGGACGAGCCTTCAGCTTGGGATGCTCTCCCAGCGATTATTTGAATTGCACCAGATGGGCCAATGGCACTGTTTCCGGTAGAAATACTGACCTTGCCAGACAATCCGGAGCTGGCAGACCCTGAACGCACGTTTATGTCACCAGATGATAGAGCACTTTTCCCAGTTGACATACGGATGGCTCCAGACATGGCCCCTCGTCCAGATTGCAGTACAAGGCTTCCAGATGCGTTCTTTGAACTTCCAGATATCATTGAGATGTTTGCACCAGATAATGATGATGCCGATTTTCCAGCTGCCATTAAAACACTGCCACCAGATCCGGCAAGAGCATCACCACCATGGAAGCTCACATCGCCGGCAGGGCCATGCTGAGAAGCGCCGGAGCGCAGCTCGATGCCTCCTGATGTTTCAGCATTCCCCGTCAATACCGCGAGTTTTCCACTACTGGAACCACCTTGACCAGTCTTCATACTCAAATGACCAGAAATATGAGATGCATCTGTTTTGATGGTAATATTTCCGCTGCGTGCTGTCTGGGAGCGGCCACTGAGCAAGCTAATTGAGCCACCTGCCCCACCTTGGACATGAGAGTGCCCGGCTTGGACTGAAACATTCCCAGCTGCCCGTGCAGAGCGAGAGTTACCGGCCGCAATGTGAATGCCACCAGTCAAATCCTGTGCAGACCCAGAAGTGACGTAGACGTTGCTTGGGTTACCAAGCGAGGCGCCTGCGCTCAGCCTGATGTCACCAGATGCTTCAAAAGCATCTCCAGTATCAAGGGCAATGTCCCCCGACTTAAAACTAGAGCGAGTGTGCAGCTGAATGTGCCCAGATCTACCCTGTGAAGCGCCTGATGATAGGTCAACATCACCACTTGACAGGCGTCCGTGTGCACTTCCCATGCTCATACCCCCAGATATTGCTCCCTTACCAGTTTCAATTGTTATGTTACCACTTGTAGATTGCAGGCTTCCATCACCACTGCTTATCTGCACTTTCCCTCCATGCGCGTTTTTGCTGGTGGTAGACCCTGCAATCATACGAATGGCTCCAGCAGCATGCTTTGAAGCTCCTGTGGCCAAATGCAAGGAGCCAGCGCGCTCAGCCGCCAGGCCAGTCTGGATGACAAGCTCGCCGCTTACCCTTTCACTGTCTCCTGACTTAATGACAGCGTCCCCAGATTGCCCTGAGGCTGTCCCTGATGCAAGACGAAGGTTCCCAGACTCAAGAAGGCCATGTGCCGTAGTGAGCCTTGCAGCACCAGACACTCCACCTAGTCCACTGGAGAAACTGACGTTACCACCAAACTGCACACCAGCTCCAGCTGCAAGATTGACACTCGCACCATTTCCAGACGCTGACCTTCCCGCTGCTGCAGAAATACTCCCAGCAACGCCGTAAGACGAGTCTCCGGTGGACAGATGAATTGAGCCAGACTGAGCGTTTGAGTCCCCAGTAGCTACAAGTACAGCTCCAGTGTCCGAGACACCAGAGCCAGTTTTAACTGCAATACCCCCACTGGAGCCAGCTGCAGTTGCTGCAGAGCCCATGCTAAGCTGACCAGATTGACCACCGACTGAACTTCCACTGGTCATGGACAAGTTGCCGCCTGGGTTCTGACCGATACCTGAACCCGAAACAATTTCTATTCGCCCACCGCTATTGTCATTAGCAAAAAGTGTACTTTTGGCGTCACCTGCTTTGAGGCGAAGGTTTCCTCCAGAAAGCCCTGCAGCAGATGAGTCACCAGCAGCAAGTAATACATCACCACCAGCACCTGCTGCGGACGAGCCAGAGCCGAGAACAAGCGCACCAGCTTGATCTTGGCTGGATGAACCTGTTTTGACACTGATGTGGCCTGATTGTCCAATTGAATCTCCAGTGCTCATGTCAACGTGGCCTGATGAGCTGTTCGCAGCCAGTGTAGCAGCAGAAGTTCGAATGTAGACTCCCCCGCTTCCCTGTGGGCCACTTCCAGATATCATGTGAACAGAACCTCCCAAGCCTGTGGAATGTCCTGCCCTGATGAGAACAGGGCCTGCACTGTTCCCAGAATGGCCAGTAGCAATCAACACTTTTCCGGATGAATGGTCGCGAGAGCGTCCTGTTTGCAAAGATAGCGAACCAGAAGCGAGAGACATCGAATCTCCAGTTGCCAACCCAAGCGAGCCAGATTGTGTTTGTGATGCCGCTGTGCCAACAGCAACATCACCAGAACGCCCGAGTTGGCTTGAGCCGCTGCCTATCATGACACGGCCGCCCTGAGCTGATACAGCGTTTCCACCAAGAAGTGCTATTGTGCCGCCACCCCTTGTGCTAGATGATGATGATAAAGAATTTCCCCCTGTCACTGTTATTGCCCCGCCCTGGCCTGCGCCGAGAGCACCTGTGCTGGAGCCAGCTGCAATGTCAACAGAACCACCTGTACCTCCAATCCCAGCAGCATCTCCACCGAACACCAGCACACCGCCCGATCCCAGGCCTGTGCTGTCACCTGATGCCATTTGAAGCATACCACTTGAATGTTGGCTGATTCCCGTTTGTACCCGTAACTCACCCGAGGTGCCTGCTGTTGCATCACCGGTTGAAAGCGTGGCGGCACCCGACGATAACAAGCCCTGGCCGCTTGCAAGCCGCACTGTACCGGAAGCTCCTCCCAAGCTTGAGCCACTTGCCAGAAGCACCTGTCCACCCGGAACCCGTTGACTTGAGCCCGATTTCAAGATGAGTTGGCCACCTGTAGCTCGCGCACCACCGTGAGCGGAACCGGCTTCAAGTGCAACGCCACCACCTTCTGCCAGACTGGCTGGATGATCTGACAGCGCATTTCCTGCACGAATGGAAATTTTGCCGCCCCGTCCCAAAATAGACGATGTGGAACCAGCCAGTACATCAACAGATCCTGCTGTCCCGGTTAAAGAATCGCCAGATACCACTGCAGCAGACCCAGACGTGCCCTGTGAAGCCCCGGTCAAGGCTCTGATGCTTCCACTCTCTACTCCGGATTCACCTGTACTGACGAGCAGTGCTCCTGACGTCAGAGCTGCGCGTCCTGTGTTGATGTGAATGCCTCCAGAGTCAGAACTTGTTGACGCGCCTGACTGCAAGAACACTTGGCCTCCACGTCCATGCTCTGAGGCACCAGCTTCGAGAACCAAGCTGCCACCAGCAGCCATGCCCGTGCCACTACCCGCGACAAAGTCTACTTTGCCTGCTGGTGCTTGACCAGAGCTGCTTCCAGCCATCACCTCGATGCTTCCTGCTTGGGCCCAAGGGCCATTTCCTGAGTCGCCGCCAGCCAATCGTACGGACCCAGCCACTGACTGTGCTGAGAGGCCATTCCCAGCCATGAAGGTTGCATCACCGACAGAGTCAACAGCATCTCCCGTGAAGAACAATATGTCGCCCGATTTACCTCGTGAGGAATCCCCAGAGCCAAACTCAACGGCCCCAGATAGAACTCGCCCCGTCCCTGTCGAAAGAGACAACTTGCCGGACTCTTGGTTGCCAGCACTGCTCGCAATTGAGACAAGACCAGATGTCTCAGTGTTAAACGACACTCCAGTCTGAAAATCAAGTTGCCCTCCCGGGGATGCTCCACTCGAACTTCCGGCAAAAATGCGCACGGAGCCTGCAGAGGTTGCACCATCGCCTGATTTCAACTGAAGATCGCCACCCACGCCTGCGGAACTTGTCCCAGCTTGTAGTAAAATATCACCTGCTTTGCTTGCTGCATTGCCGGTTGTGACAATCACGGAGCCAGATGAGGATTGCCCCGAAACACCAGAGGAAACGCCCACCTGTCCAGACTCCATATCACTTTCTCCCGAAACGAAGAGCAGGCTTCCACTATCAGAGCCCCCCTGGCCTGATGCTATAGTGACAATGCCGCTAGCGCTGCTATTAAGCGAACCTGCTCGCCCGCTCGTAAACTGTATGCCTCCACCAGCTGCTTGCTCGCTTGAACCGGCACTCACCACAACTGAGCCGCCTTGCACAGCATCGGAAGAGCCAGCTGCGAATAGAATGTCCCCAGCAACACCAAACGATGACCCTGTTGCCAATGAAATTGAACCTGGGCTGTTGCCACCAGACTCCCCTGTTCTGATCTTTATTTCTCCAGTTGCAGTTTGGGCTTGGCCGCTTTCAAGCAGAATTGGTCCAGATTGCTCTGCCCCACCAGTCGAAACTTTGAACGATCCACTGCGAAATACCGAAGAAGAAGACAGCAAGGTGACATTTCCGCCTGCTTTGCTTCCTTTTCCAGTCTGGAGGAGCAAGTTTCCGCTGCTCTCGGCTGCACCGGTTTCAAAAGTGAGGGCACCCGAAGCATAGCCTGCCTTGCCAGACACAATGGATACACGTCCACTCAGTTTGGATGCTTTACCAGAAGTCAAATTCACTGGCCCAGATGCTCCTTGTGATGGTGCACTGGAAATGGACAGCTCTCCTGAGCTATCTCCACCTGCGCCGGATTTGATTTCAACGGAACCTCCACTTCCAGCTCCGCTGCCAGCAGTAATACCGACTTGCCCTCCATCTTGAAATTCGCTATGCCCAGCAATGAGTTGAACATTGCCGCCAGAGCCAGCAATTGATGAGCCAGCACGAATCGAAATGTTTCCAGCCGATTCTTGAGCGTTTCCGGATTGCAACGAGAGCGTGCCAGCTCGCTCAGCACCAGGTGTGTTGTCACCGGCCATTAATGAGATGTCTTGTGAGTGGATCGAGACTGACTCACTGGAAACTGACAGAGAAGAGCTGCCGTCTGAGTTCAGGACTGTCAATCGCCCGCCTCCAAAATCCGGATCTGGTTGGACGAGCAAATCTCCTGCCACCTCTGTGACAGGCACAAGGGACGAAGGGCACGGAAGCTCGTATACAATGCCTCTGCAGTCCCGTGAAAAGGTTTCAGCAACCGGAAGGCAAGCTGATTCGCTTGTGCACCATGCACAGTGATCTGAGCTCGCACAGTTCGAACAGCTATCAGCACTGGCACACGAAAAAGATCCTGCACGAAAAAGTACTCATAACGTATGCCTTCCATATCAATGTTTTTGAGACATACCAGGACATGAGTCAGCATTGCTGAAAGCAGCGTCACACTGGGAAGCTTTTGCGACGCTGATGCAGCTTTGCGTGCTTTCGCAGTAGTTACAGCTTTCATGCTGCACGCAGCTCGAGCAAGCCAAGGAAATACTCCTGTGACGACAATTGTTTAATCGCTTTTTCTCATCAGGGGCTCAGAGACTTACCAGTCGTCAACATGAGAGGCCTCGCTGATGGTGAACGCATCGCAGTCGACACCAGCTCCTGCAGCTCGCCCAATCAAGCAAATCCAGCAGTAGAACAACAGTACAGCAATGGCCGATGTCATGTTTGTCATTTTTGCGACTGGCTGTGTGCCGCACGCAGAGCTGCGCATCGAACAACAGCTTTCGGATAAGCACTCGTTTCAAAAAGCGAAACTCTCGCTCTCAAACTGTCGCGATTTTCCACAAGAAGTTAGCGCCAAAGGCTTCCAGGGACCAACTTGCGTTGGAGAGAAACAATTGGAGTTTAAAATTGAGTTCGGCCCGGGGAGCATGAAGAGGGATTGCTGCCAGTTGCTTTACAACCCCTGCTGGAGGCGAAGGCAGGGCCAGCTATTTGGTACGTCATCTTATCTTGCAGGGCCAGATCCATGGCACTATCTGCCATGCTGGAATTGTCCTCCTATTCATGAGTGGAAAGTATGGAATTGTGTGGTTTTTGATATGCTGCTCCTGCTGGATAGCTATTTGCTCAAAAGGCAGCACACACGCTGCGAGATGATTCTTCAGCTCAGTTTCACGGTGGATGAGACAGTTGCACAAATTCATTCGATAAGCCTCACACGGCTGCAGTTCAAGTAACTCTAATAGAAGAAACCCAAGATCTTTCCACCAGTGTGCTTGCTGCGTGCCTCCTCCAGGTCCATGATACCCTGAGAGGTGGTGATCACAACATGTCCGAACTGGCGAGAAGGCAGAAGGTTGGCGATGATCTTCTCGGTGTCAGCGACCTTGACATCGAATCGAGGAGAAATAACACCACACTTGTTCAGGCGGCCGATCAAGTTCACGACAATCTTGCCACTGCGGTGGTCATCGACCAGGGTGACATCTCCAATGTACCCAAACTTCTGCATCACACGCAGAAACTTGATGATCACCTTTGAGGAAGGCCTGACAAGCACCTGACGCTTTCCGCGCTTCTCGGCGTTGTACAAGGACTTCAAGGCATCAGCCAGGACGTTCATGCGCACCTGCGAATGGAGAAGGTGCGGAATTTGCAACAAGCAAAAGGTTGGTAAAAGACAAGTCTAGGCCAAGGTGCAGCGAAAATGGAGGAATTCAGTGATGCCGTCAAGGCATCGAAATAATAGCATGTACTCATGGCCTCTAGTCAGTTGACAAACAGGAGCGCCAGTGGCAGCGGTGACATGAGCCAGCTTGAAAATCACCCTCACACTCACCATATTGAATTGGTTGAAGGCTCCTCAATTACAACAGAAAGCCGCTTCAAGTGTATTTTGTGCCGTGCAAAAGTGCGTTGCCGATCTAATTGGATTAGATGTGAAAATCGTCGTGTTTTACCATACGTGAATGAATGTACATTCATTTCAAGGGTTTCTGTGAGCCAGCACTTGGCAGAAGGTATCGCAAACTGGTGTGAATTATGCAAACGCTATACTAGTCAAGTTGAGACGAATGTTTTCTTCTATCAGCTGTGTTTGAGCAGAATCTAAACTGCTTGGATGCAGCACTGCTCCAAGGTCCGGCAAGCAACTTGAGGACATCCGTTGAACCAGATGCAAAGATTCGCAGCAATTATCATGAGCATCGGGGTCATATGTAGAAGATTGGTCCTAAGTGGGGCAAATTTGTTCCTGAGCGGCGTAAAAAAGGGCCCCGCGGCAGGGAACCCTGGTCTTAGCCGAGGGCGCTCCACAACAGCAGTAGTGCAACTGCAAGCGTGGCGCGCCTCATGGGCTCAGCAACCTTGCTGGAGAACACAGCACGGAGCAGCACATCTCGGGCAATGAAGACAGTGAGAGCTGCAGCCAGGCACAGAACCTCATACGTGCCCCCAAGGTTGCTGAACCCGCTGCCGACGCTGGCAGCAAGCAGCGCGATGGCCGCAACCTGGATGGGTTTGCCGTGTGCCTCTTCTTTAGTGAAGAAACAAACCAGGGCAGCAGCAACTGTGCCAAGCATGATGTCGCCTTGGAAGTCCAGGATGGAGCTCACTGCGAGATGGGAGCCCAACAGCCGCAGTGAGCTCAAGGCAGTAACAACCACAGGAAGAAGGTTCGCCAGCTGCCGAAAGAAAAAGTGTATTGAGACAAACGTTGGCTGGTTGCTGTAACGCGCAGTGCCGAGCACTGCAGCCGCAGTGATGATGAGTCGGCACAACACAACCAAGCTGGTGCCAGGCGAGGTTCGAGCTTCTTCTGATGCGCTGAAAGCCAAAAATGCTGCAACTAAAGCGACAACGCCTTCACCAAGTGAAGTCAGATTCACCATCCTTAGTTTTCACCCGATTTTCGAGCGCACTACGGGGTGGCCTTGACAACCCAACGGCGCAGAGATATTTCCTGCAAGCAGCAACTGGTGCACGACATGCACTGCAATTCGATGCATCAGCTGGGAACAAAGTTTACAGCTACCCCACAGCATTCGGACTAGACACCTCGTGTGGGCCACCATGTGCAGCAACCTGCAAGGGGGTTGCTTGCCTTGGGTCTCCAGACACCCACCATGCGACCCCGTGTGTGTCGTATTCTCATTGCCTGCGTGAAAATTGTGAGGCCAAGCCAGATTTTTTTTCGGCCTGCCGGCCGGCCAAAAACTGGAGAGGCAACTTTTCACATGGTCCTGAAAGCGGCTGACATTTCAGCTGAAATGTTTTTTTGTCACATACAGAGAGGCCCCCCTGTATCGCAGGGGCCCGTAGGGGGCCAGCGACGAGAGGCCCAGCCAGCAGGAGAGGCTGAGAAGCAGCGGAGCGTGCCATTCTCGGCTCATTGTGAAATAGTAAAGACGAAATGTTTGTCTTTTGAGTGGCAATTGAAAATTGATTTGTTCGCAACTTCAATCAAGCATGCCACGCAATGGAGGCGCTGCGGCGCAGCCCACTCTTTCAACGGAGCAGCTCGAGCAGCTCGAAGCATTCGTGCAAGGAGCACTCGAAGCTGTAGACGAGGAGAATCCTTTGGCTGTGTTGGGCCAGTTCAGACCATACTTTCTTATGCTGAGCGGTGAGTCGCCGGAGGGCGGCCAGCTGCGTGGTGCACTGAAAGTGATGGCCTACAACATGGAGGCCATGCAATTGGCAGACACCACTCTGGCAAAGTCCAAGCGCCTATTCGTAGGAAATGCTGATTTGCTGCCAGACTGTGTGCTGGCATGGCAACGCGTCAGAGATGCGCCGGAAGCTGTTGCACCGCAGCCAGCAGCCGCAGCAGCTACCACGCCAAAGTTGACGAAAGTTGAACTTGAGCTGGCGGCTGCAATCTCGTCTGGTCTGTTGGCGGAGGGTTTCACTGGAGGTTAGTTGAAGGAGACCGCCAAGCAGCTGGAGTCCACGGGGGCCCCGAGCCTCTCGCTCCGCGCAGTTATTCGTTACGCGGGCGGAAATTGGGTGTTTGAGCCTCAGACACCCGGCCTTGCTGGCGCGAAGGAACATGGGTTCCTTCGTGCTGCCTGGCGCGATGCCAGGCAGGATTTTCCCAGCTTGGAGCCCACCCAGGTGAATTCACCAGGTGCTCCTGATCGTCTGGGCTGCTGGAAGACACTTCATGGTGGAAGTTTGTCGAGCAGACCTGGCTGACGACCTAAGCCACTTGTTGTGGCTTACGGGGGTTTGGGGTGGCAAGATTGACCCCAAATTTGATTGCCATTACTTCGACCCCACCTGTGCAGCAGGGGGCTCTGCAGGAATGCCTGACTTGATCTTCACATTCTCAAGTCGATGTTGGCTAGGCCTGATTTTGAGCCAGCAGAACAATGAAAATGATGACTGGACAGTCCGTGCAACTAGTTTTGGTGTTCGAAGCAGGTTACGTTTCAACGTGTATGCACAGCACAACAACTGCTTTTTTTGCACCGCGAAGTAACGGCAGCTGATCACCAAATACTCACACTGCTGTCAGCCCTTGCAGAAGCAGTCGCCGTCTGTCCATATGACCTCACCACAACTTCAGCGCCATGGCAGACAGTGCAGCCTGCAGCTTAGAGCAGCCTCTAGAGGCAGCCGGGCTTCAGTCCCAGACGAGCTCAAAAGATTACCTTGACCTTCCCGTCGTGCTTCTCTCGAGCATGTTTGCACACCGACCACCGACAATTTTCTTTGATTATCCAGATTACTGTGGGGTTTCAAGAAGCAAGTCAGGTGCGTACCATGCATTCAAGAGTACAAGCCCCGTGAGGCAGACACTTCTGCAGGCATCGTTGGGACGTTGAGAACAGCATCGAAGAAAGTTCCAACATTTCACATCTCTGTGGTGCACGAATACAATTCAGTACGCAACTCTCTGCTTCAAGCTGGCTTCCGTCGCTCAAAAACTGGATCTTGCAACTTGCTCTGGAGCAGGCACCAGAGCGAGAGAGAGATCCAAGAGCAGCACACACAGTACCGTAAAGTGAACCATTGGCCGGGCAGCTGGGCAATCGGGCGCAAAGATAGACTTGCACGTAATGTCGCAAGATCACAGCGCAATCACGGTGATTCCATGAGGATTTGCCCCCCCACAATGCTGCTACCAGGTGACAAGAAGAAGTTGAAACTTGCTCTGGCCGAAGACCCCAAGGCCATGTGGATCATCAAGCCAGTGAATGCATCATGCGGCCGAGGCATCCGCCTGGTCAGTGGTGCATCTGTTGCTGCAGCTGGCGGCTCTGCTGCTGCCAGCTCCATGTCCACTGCCCTGCCAGGGGGCAGTAAGCGCTACGTGGCACAGCGCTACGTACAGCACCCATACTTGATCAACAACACGAAATTTGACCTGCGTGTGTACTGCTGTGTGACTTCTCTGGACCCCCTGCGTATCTATGTGTACAATGAGGGCCTGGTGCGTTTTGCCACGCAGCAATACAGCACCAGCAACTCTGAGCAGGGGAACCGATTTGCGCACCTCACAAACTACTCTGTGAACAAGAAAGCCGACGGATTCAACAAGAACACAAGCGCCGACCAAGATGCGAGCGGGAGCAAGTGGTCCTTGTCTGCGTTGCTTCGGCACCTGGCCAGCACTGGGGAGGATGCCGCTGGTTTGATGCGCGGCATTCAAGCGCTGTGCGTGAAGACCATTCTGTGCTGCGAGCCCGAGGTCACCACGCTGGCTCATTCTGCTTTCAGGGGCGGGAACTCAATGGCAGGAACTGGTACGCCGTGCTTTGAGGTGTACGGTGTCGACGTCATCCTGGACAAGCAGTTGCACCCCTGGCTGCTGGAGGTGAACGTATCGCCCTCCCTCTCCTCGTCCTCGCCTATGGACAAACGCATCAAAACCATGCTCATGACGGACACGTTCCACATGGCCGGCTTTGTGCCCTTTGACCCAGCCAAGGCTGCAAAGCTGGAGGAGTCCCAGCGACGGGAGCGGCTGCTGGGCCAAGGCACGGCGCCCAGCAGTGGCTGGGGCAACCTCGCCACACGAGCGCAAGCAGCAGACTTGGCAAGCATGCAAGTGCAGCATCTCAGCGCACAAGACATTTCTGTCATTTGCGAAACGGAGGATGAATTTGCACGGCGGGGCAACTTTGTGAGAGTCTTCCCCACCCAAAGCAGCGCAGCGAAGTTTGGGCATCTGTTCGAAACGCCACGATATAACAACCTGCTGTTGGACATGTGGCTAGGCAAGTGGAAGGCACAGCTGGGGGAGTCATCTGCTGGGCCTCGGGAACTGCAGCCAGTCGGTGCGCGACCCGTGAGTGGTGAGACCTGCAGCCCGTCGCCGTCGCCGTCGCCGTCGGCGGCGTCATCTTCAGCCGACGGGCCTCCGAAGATCCCTGTCACAGTGGCAGCAGCGGTGCATGCCCGCGCCGAGAAGCGGGCCAGCTCTCGGCGCAGGCCGCCGTCTGCTGCTTCCACTGCCAGCCGGGCCAGTACCCAGCGGGGCAGTCCCTCACAGCGCAGCCGCCCAAGCTCAGTGCAGTCGTCTGCAGCATCACAGCGACTTGCAGATGCTGCACGGGCGCGCAAGGTGTCCACTGCATCGCGTATTGAGCAGCGTTTTGCGATGTACCGCAGCGCGGTGCCGTCGGTGGGTGGCAACCGTGACAGACCAAGCAGTGCAGTGCCCACGCTCAAGATAGGCGTCAAGCAGCACCATAAACGAGAGCATGGCTCAAAGTCTGCTCCCACGTCTGCGAGGGGGCCAAGCAAAGAGTCTGGGCACGTGACTTCAAGGGCCGCCGGGGGTGCCGCGGCAGCTATTCGCAGCCAGCGGGCGCTGCACCAGGGCCACGACCAGTCGCACCGCGCACGGCAGCGAGCTGCCCCCCCTCTGTACAGGTACCAATCGCAGCTGCAGCGTGCTGCCAATGTCACGCCTGCTGCAGCCCCCGTCACCGCTGCTATGCTGGCTGGGACGAGCTCAATGTACACCTCCCGGGCAGCAGCAGCGTCGCAGCTGGGCGCCAACCCCACACACACTTCGGGGGGCGGCGTCAGTGTCAGCTTGCCGTCTGCGTTCAGGGCCGGCCTTGCTCCGCACGAGGCGCCCGTGAAGCCCATGGGAGTTGCAGCAGCACAAGCTGCTCCACGCAGAGGGAGATTCACAGCGCCACCTGCATCTCCTATTGCTGCTAATTGGAGCTCAGATGAAGAAGCGCCTGCGAGACCAGCCCAGGCCAGCACAAGCTGGTATCGTGGGCATCTTGTGCGTGCCAAGAGTGGTGGCGTTGCTTTCCGCTGACGCAGAATCACCCAAGGCCGCTAAGGCCTCGTCATTCAATGCACGAGCTTAAGAACCACTAAGTGCTGCCTACTGCAAGGCGTCGCCCCCTTCGCCTGCATACTTGCGGGCAATACCCACTTGGCCTTGAATGATGGTGCGAGGTGCGTCGTCTGGCACTTCTGCTGACATGCCACCCCACTCCCGCGAGCCGAACTTGCCTGCTGCGGTGCTGGGGTCATACTTGGACAGGGCACCCCCGGGCTGGAAGCCGACCACAGCTGTGCTGTCTGCTTGCAGGCCTGCCGCTGCCAGTGCTGCAGCTCGCTTCTGCCCGGCACTTTGCTCGTACTGCCCCGTCACAGGGGACCAGAATGGTTCGTCGCTGTCGCCATCACTGCCGTCAGCGGCGGCAGCCGCTGAATGTCCCTGTTGGCTGGCGACAGCGCCCGCCTCAGCGCCCCCTACCGCAGCAGCGGGGGGGGGAAACACACCAAGCAGGAGCTGGCTGAAGTCCAACACCAGGTTGCCTGTCCACTGCAGCTCCGGGCGCAGGGCCAGGGCGAGCTCGTAAGGGGTGAGGATGGGCGCGTGGAACTCCCGGGCGACGTCTGCTGGCAAGACAGCGCCCTGCGGGTGGTCCACCAATACATATGCGTCTATTTCCGAGAAATTTCCCAGCTTCGGCACGTTCAATTTGCCCACCACGAAAGTGTACACAGTGGCGCCGGCTGCCCGAATCAGGGCCTCTGCCGCGTTGACAAGCTTGGCGTAGTGCGCAACGCCCAGCGTCCCCACCACCACGCCGAAAGTAGATGCAAGTTTCCCCCGCTGAATCAAGGCAAAGCGCTGCATGATTTCCCGAGTGCGCCCCCCTGTGACGTCCTGGGCGGCGGCGACGTCGCTGGCGGGCTGAACCAGCAGCATGCTCAGGGTGCTGTGCGTTAGCTGCAGCACACGCAGAGATGTGCTGTCAGCACAGCCAATGTACAAAAGGAGGCAGTCAGCTAGGGCGGTGCCGGGAGGCAGCGCAACCTCGGCCCCTCCAAGGGCAACAAGTGACTCATGGCCTGAGGAGGGCTGTGGCTCCAACGCAGCGGTTGACGAAGGGCGAGGCCAGCGAACGTGGGACGCCACAGTGTGTACCACCTGTATTGCATGGCCTTCGCCCAGAGATTGTCCAATACTGTGAGCCACTTCTGCAACAGAGTGCTGCCACGCACTGTCAGCCAACACAATCGCACACTTGGCTGTAATGCTCTTGAGACTGCTCAAAAATGCATCTGCCACAGCCTGTACACAGATGGGCGCACGGCAAAGATCATAGTAAACGGGCATATGGGAAGGCTCAGCGATTGTAGCTGGACCATAGTGGATCACGCATTCAGCGTCGATATGCTGTGCAAAATGTCCTTGAGAATTGATAATGGCCAAGCATATCAACAGCTCTTACTTGAGCCGCCACCTCGTCGACACAGTCTTCACGGTAGCTTGTATCTGCCAAAATAACGAAGGTGGATTGTGACTCTGTCATGTCCTGTGCAGAATGATATATGGTCAGCCACGCGAAACCAGCAACCAATCAAGTTCCGCACATCTAGGGCCTCCAAAACGTCTAGGGCATCGCACAGCATCCAATCTGGAAATTGTAAAGCAACCTGTACATTTGTGGGTATTCGAATATAAACGGCTGTTGAAGCAAACTGCAGGCTTTGATTGGCAGCTTGTTTCACTCACCGTGCGGAAGTTGTGAGCTTTGACGAACGAAGCTGCTCCCGCTACATCATAGAACTCTAGCAGCGGAACATCTCCACGAGCTGCATGCGAAGGAGCATCTGCTTGAGTTGATCTTTCCAGAGCTGTTGATGGTGCTTGTGTCAAACTCTCAGACATGGTTGCAAATCGTGCGACAACTAAACTCAGAGAAATATCTTCAATTCCTTTGCGGGATTTAGCCAAGCAGCTGGAGAAAGAGGGGTGGAAACCAGGAACGCAAAGAGCTGAGCAAGTCGTTCTAAAATGGAGATAAACGGCATGGCACCACTTACAGACAGTCTCTATGCCAACCACATTGTTTCGTAGGCCCCTGCCTGACCCAGCCAACTGCTTGCCACTGACTGAATGGTGCTTCGAAGAACTGCATTATACGCAGGGGACAGAATCCTCGCGACTATCTCGCCACCATACAATCACACTCCTTTTGCTGCAACATCCTTCTGCACGGCAGTGCATTTGTGCAGTATCGACAGTGACGACATGATTCGCAGCAGAGGAGGCAGTCAGCTGGTCAAAGTTTTCCAAAATGCCAACCTGACAGAACTTCGCGCACAGAATGACAGATTGTTCTCAAGTCTCATTGAGGGCATATTGCCCACGAGCTCGCTTCCGGTTGCTCGTGCGCTGGTGAGTAGACTGTGCCACCTGTGATCAGCACATTTCTTTGGACGTGGACAGACAATTATCACATGCAGCAAACCGCTTTGGAGGACACCCGTGATTTAACGAGGGAAGAAATTGTTTCACTGTTGACTGCCAAAAGTGCTGTGGATCTGGGTGCAATCACTGCTGCAGCTGATTTGGTTCGACAGCGTGTTGTTGGAGACCACGTCACCTACGTGGTCAATCGAAACATCAACTTCACCAATGTCTGCGTGAAGAAATGCAAATTCTGCGCATTCTCTCGAACTGGTGCAAACTCAGAGGGCTACTACCTTCCAGCCGAGGAGGTGCTGCGGCGAGCAGCCGAAGCTGTTGAGTACGGCGCCTCGGAAGTGTGCGTGCAGGCGGGGCTGCCTCCATCCATGCCACACGACTTGTACGAGAACCTTGCCAGGTCCATCAAACAACAGCACCCACAGCTCAACTTGCACGCATTTTCCCCGGAGGAGATTCTGTACGCCAGTTCCCGGGGTGGCGGTGCAATCAGGGATGTGCTCCTGCGCCTGAAGGAGGCGGGCGTCACCTCCCTGCCCGGAACCAGCGCGGAGATCCTTGTGGACTCCCTTCGGACCAAGCTAGCACCAGGGCGCTTGACATCGCAGCAGTGGGCTGAAGTCATCTCCACAGCACACTCAGTGGGCCTGCCGACAACCAGCACAATCATGTACGGACACATGGAGTCCCCAGCCCACATTGCGGCCCACTTGCAGGCCATTATTCAGATCCAAAGGAGCAGTACAGGGTGCCCTCAAGGGGCCTTTGCAGCTGTGGGCAATGTGGCTTCGTCTGATGCAGTGGGCATCACCGAGTTTGTCCCGCTGTCCTTCGTGGCCGCCGACTCGCCCATGTTTGCCAAGCAGTCACGGGCTATTCAACACGCCCTGGTGCACATCCAAAACGAACCTGAGCATGCAGTAGCACAGGCGGAAGCGGAAGCAGCTGTGCAGTTCCCACTGATCCGTGGCGGGCCCTCGGGACGGGATGTGTTGCTGATGCATGCAGTGGGGCGGCTGGCCCTCCGCCGAGATGTGCCCAATATCCAGGGCAGCTGGGTGAAGGAGGGCTTGCGCATGTCACAGCTTCTGCTTGCAGCAGGGGCCAATGACTTGGGTGGCACGCTGATGAATGAGAGCATCAGCACTGCAGCTGGCGCGCAGCATGGGCAGCTGATGCGACCGAGCACTCTGCGCGAGACGGCCAGGGCCACCCCCGGACGCATTCCTGTGGAGCGAGACACGCAATACAACACCCTTCGCAGTTTTCCTGCGCAGCGTCCAGAGGGCGCTGCGTATTTGAGGGAGGTGGCAGGGGACCCCCTGGAGGGGGTGCCGGAGGGCCTGGCCGCTGGCACTTTTGGCTCCTTCTCACAGCTCACCTCGGCAAGCACAGACCGCTTCAAGGACTTGTTTAAGCGAGACAAAGCCGCTATACACAGGATACGGTCTCAGCGAGGCAGAGCAACACCTGGCACGGCAGCGGGAGCAGCGGCGGCGGGGACCGGCACCACAGCGGGAAGCCCCAGAAGCTTTGGGACTCTATGCACACAGGGAAGTGCAGCGCCCATAGCAGCAGCACCCACAGCTACAGCTGTGGAAAACACAACAGTGACTTTCTCTCCTGCGTGCACGCTTGTGCCGACGTATGAGTGCTTCAACAGCTGCACGTACTGCAACTTCAAGACGAACCTGCCCAGTGATGGCAACACCCGCGCATGGCTGTCTCGAGCCACAGCCTTGCAGCAACTGGAGGAATTCGAGCGATTGTACACTGCTGTGCAGGAGGGCCCTGAGGGGGGCTGCGGCGCTGGCGGCAGCTCGATGCTGTGTGAGGTGCTGGTCATGTCTGGGGAGGTGGCCCCTCGCAGCGCCCGCCGGGACAAGTGGCTGCAGAACGCCATTGCGACATGCCATGCAGCTCTTGATCGAGGCCTGCTCCCACACACCAACATCGGCCCCCTCAGTCGGGAGGAGATGCTGCGTCTGCGCGGCGTGAATGCCTCCATGGGGCTCATGCTCGAGCAGGTGACGCCAAGCCTCATGCAGGGGCCGCACGGAGTGCACAGATTCGCCCTCAGTAAAGAGCCCACTGCACGACTGCAGCAGCTGCGGCAAGCAGGCGAGCTGCGCATACCGTTCACCACAGGCGTCCTGCTGGGAATTGGCGAAAGCGCCGAGGATTCACGCGACAGCATTCGCGCCATTGCCGAGATCGCAGAGGAATTCGGTCACATCCAAGAGGTCATTTTGCAGCCACATTCACAGGGTGCCTCGCAGCAGAACCAGAACATGCCACACTATGATGTGACGAAGCTGCCCCATCTTGTGGACTTTGCCCGGGGCGCACTGCCCAGCGATGTGGTGGTGCAGGTGCCCCCGAACCTGGTGTCGAAATCAAGCGACGGAGCGCTCCCTTCCAATCGCTGCATGCTGAGTGCTGCAGCCTCGGCGGCCCCCAGTGACAGCATTGCTGTGCTTGTTGACTGCCTGCATGCGGGCGCCCGGGACATCGGCGGCCTCGGCCCCAAAGATGAAGTGAACCCTGAATGGTCATTCCCTGGCCCAGTGGCACTGCATCATGTACTGGCTGGCTGTGGCTTCAACTTGAAGGCTCGCACCCCGGTGCATGATCGATTTGTGTCCGCGGAGTGGCTTGCAGGTGGGATGCTGCCCATGGTGCAGGCCTGGCAGCGAAAGCTTCCAGGCCTCTGGAAGGCAGCTACTGCTTGAATGTACTCGTAGCTGAGCGTGAAAATGCGCTTTGCTGAGAAGGTCCTAGGGCAGCCGGGTGCGAGTTGCTGGTGCCTGGACACACCCCCTGGCTCGCCCCCCTCACGCTGCAGGCCTGCTTCGATGAGGTTTTGTAACTTTTAAACTGCATGCTCAGCAAAGAACAGGTCGGAAATTTCAGCCTAGCTGGTTTGTGTTTGTCGGGGCGCTTTGCAGCTTGTAGCAAACTCGATTCAGTGAGGCTGTCACAGCTGAGACATCTCGCCCGCACCCCGAGGGAGCGCACGGAGCAAGGTCGACTTACAACGCCGGTCCACTATGAAGACACATCCAGTATGGAATGAGTCTGTTGTTGCACGTGACATGCAGCCTGTCACAATTTGGGACTTGGCGTGGAAGCCGGGTAAGCCTGCATGGTACTAACGGCGTTTCTCGTTTGCCTGCACGTTGCCGGTTTACCCCGTTTGCAGATGGCTCTGAAGTAGTTGTAGCCGCTGGCACCCATGTTCTGGTGTACGATGCCGTGGATGGGTCTGTCAAGTCTACTCTGACCAGTAAGCTATGCTCCACTCAGTGGCTTGCTGAAAGCTGCAGTTACCAACGGGCGGAGGCTGGCTGCCTGCAGCGCAATCCACAGTTGCCACACCAAAATTTTGCGTACAGGCCACACAAAGAATGTTTACTGTGTGGAGTATGCCAAAGATGGGCACCGCTTTGCTTCAGCTGGCGCAGATGGTGCCGTGATGATTTGGAATGCTCAGTACAATAGCATCCTGAAGTACTCTCACAAAAATGCCAGCATCCAGGCCCTTGCCTACAATCCAGTCACGCATCAGCTTGTATCATGTACGGAACGCGACTTTGGCATGTGGGCCCCAGAAAACCGCACGGTGCGCAAGAAGCCGGTGCCTTCCAAGATCCTATGCGCGGCGTGGTCGAGAGACGGCCAGGCACTGGCTCTGGGCATGCTGTCGGGAGCCGTGTCTGTGCGCGACGCCGAGGGCGTTGAGCAGTACATCATCACACGTGGTGGGCCCGTGTGGTCCCTGGACTTCTCCACCGCTTGGTCTGCCGCCGCCAAGCAGGAGGAGGACGTGCTGGCCATCGGCAGCTGGGACCAGACACTGTCCTTTTACACAGGGGCGGAGCAGCGTGGCAAGGACGTGCAGCTGGGGTATGACCCCACCACTGTGTCGTGGTTCTCCAACGGCACGTACCTGCTAGTGGGCGGCAGCAACAAGAAGGCTGTGCTGTACAAGCGGGATGGAGTGGAGCTGTGTGATGCAGCGCCCGCTGACGACTGGATCTGGGCGGCCAAACAGCGCCCGGGGCAGAACTTCTTTGCCATGGCGCACAATGATGGGCGCATCTCGGTGCATGCCATGACATTTGCCACTGTGCACGGCTTGTACAAAGACCGCTATGCGTACCGTGACGAGATGACTGACGTCATCGTGCAGCACTTGCTCACGGAGCAAAAAGTCCGCATCAAGTGCAAGGACTATGTGCAGAAGATCGCGGTGTACAAGAACCGCCTGGCAGTGCAGCTGAAGAAGCGCGTGCTGGTGTATGAGCTGGGGGAGGGAGATGACGGCTACGACATGCAGTACCGCATCAAGAAACGCATCAACAACGCCCTGGAGTGCAACATGCTGGTGGTAACCTCCGAGCACGTGATTCTGTGCCAGGAGACGCGCCTGCAGCTGTACTCCCTGGACGGGACAAAGGAGCGGGAGTGGGTGCTGGAGAGCGTCATCCGGTACATCAAGCTTGTGGGTGGGCCAGACGGAGGGGAGGGCCTGCTGGTCGCCCTGAAGAACGGCTCCGTGTACAAAATCTACGTGGACAACCCATTCCCTGGCTTGGTGCTGCGCCACACCAGTGCTGTTCGCTCTGTGGACCTTTCGTTGAATCGGCAGCGCCTGGCCATGGTCGACGAGCACTATGGCCTGCACGTGGTGGATTTGGACACAAAGGACACAGTGTACCAAGCAGACAATGTCGTCACGGTGGCATGGAACTCCCAGGCTGAAGACGTGCTGGCGTACAGTGGCACAAACGAGCTGCACATCAAGACCGGCTCCTTCCCTGTGGCCAGCCAGCGCCTGCAGGGGGTCGTTGTGGGCTTCCACGGCAGCAAGGTGTTCTCCCTGCAGCGCACAGTGATCCAAACAGTGGACATCCCACAGTCTGCATCCATGCACCGCTTCATCGACACCCGCAAGCTGCAGGCGGCGTACGAGGTGGCTTGTCTGGGCGTCACAGACGGTGACTGGCGCTTCTTCGGGGTGGCGTGTCTGCGCGCAGAGAAGTTCGACCTGGCACGAAAAGCATTCGCCCGCATCAAGGACATGCGGTACATGGAGCTACTCACACAGCTGGAGGCTGTCAAGGGTTCTCGTGGCGGGCGTGACGAGGAGGGCATGTTGTTGGCAGACATCTCTGCTTTCCAGGGGCGCTTCGAGGAAGCCGCCCAGCTGTACAAAAAGGCAGGCGCCTTTGATGCTGCCATTGACATGTTCACCGACCTGCGCAGGTGGGAGGCTGCCAAGAGCTTGGCTGAGAGCTCTGGCGGTGCAGTGGATGTGCAGCAGTTGATGGCACGGCAGGCACAGGTGGCGGAGGACATGGGGGACTACCAAGCAGCAGCCACTCTCCACGCATCCCTCGGCAACCATGAACGAGCAATCAACCTGCTGGGAGAGAACGCGGACTTGCAGGCCCTCGCTGCTGTTGTGAACACTCTGGATGCCTCAAAGCGTTCCGCCTTGGAGGCAGCCGCAAAACATTTCCGGGCAGCTGGCCGGGAGGGTGCACGGTATGCCAAGGACACATACATCAAAATGGACGACATTGCGTCTTTGCTGGGGGTGCACATCGAATGCGAGGAGTGGCAGGAGGCCATCTCTCTGGCTGCAGCCACTGATGCAAAGGCTGCCAAGGCTGCAGCCGCTGCGGGCCTGCCTGTCCCCGAGGCCGAACACACCGTCAAGGTGTTCTTGCCATACGCTGAGTGGCTTGTAAACCGGGGGGAGTATGTGCAGGCCCGAGAGGCGCTCTCCAAGGCGGCCCGCCCAGACCTGGCCGCCACCATCCTCGTGGCCCTGTCCTTAAATGCCGCGGAGGAATCTCGCCACAAGGACGCAGCAGTGCTGTACCTGCAGCTGGCCAAGGAGGAACTGCATGTTGCAGCAATGCCCTCAGCTGCAGAAGCTGTGCCTTTGGACTGCAAACGATCATTGGCGCTGGCACACCTGTCGCGGGTGCACTATGCATACGACTTCGTTCTGCAGTTTGTGGACGCCCCCTTCACACCCCTCATTGCCGACACAATTTTCCAGGCGTCAGCATATGTGCTGAATGGTCTCACCGCTGCATCTTCGCCCTCCATTGCCCACAACAAGCTGGAATACCTCGACGGCACTGTATTTTTTCCCAGCACCTTGCCTGCACCGGCGGACGGCGGGGGCAGCGCCCTGGATGTGCCCCAGTCTCGAGCCGGAGCAGCATGGCGCAGCCGCTCTCCGCTCATTCGGGGTGATGGCGTGCCCATGGGGCTGTCTGTGGCCAAAGTGCTGTACGCGCTTGCACAGCAGGCCTCCCAGCTGGGCGCCTTTCGCCTGGCAAAGAGCTCATATGAGCGGCTGGCAGCGCTGCACTACCCCAGGCAGTGGCGTGACCCCATTGAAGTGGCGCGCATGGCCCTGCAAGCCAAGCCATACAGCGACAGGGACGAGGTTTTGCCTGTGTGCTACCGCTGCAGCAGCGTAAACCCTGTCCTGCGGGTGGGCGGCAGCGGGGACGTGTGCACCAACTGTGGACACCCATTTGCGCGATGCTTTCTCACTTTTGATGTGCTGCCTCTGGTGCAGTTTGCGCCCAACTATGACAGCGGCGTCACAGACGAGCAAGCACTGTCCTGGCTGCGGTCAGATTCTGCCAAGAGCAGCTCCGGGGGCAGCACCGCAGCCCAAGGAGGCGTGGAGTCGCTGTCCTTCGGTGCGCCGGAACGATTAGCTGGAGCAGGGGGCGAGACTTTGGCCGAGGCCCTTGCCAGCTCAGATGTCATGGACTATGGCCGCATCTTGGAGGCCACTCCAGCCATGATGAAGGGGGTGAAGCGCTCACGGGTGATTTCTGCTCCTTGGCACGAACTTCACCCCGACTTGCACCCACGGTACTACTTCAATGCCATGCCTGACGTGCATGTCGCTGTGTGCAAGTCTTGTTGCAGTATGTTCAATGCCCAGGAGCTGGAGCAATCCCTCATCAACACAAAGGACAAATGCCCCGTGTGCAATGAGCCGGCCGAGTGCATTGCGTGGGGAAATGTGTAACGCCCTGAAGTAAATGAATTTGTGTTGCAGCGCATGCGTCTATTTGCTTGCTCTTGTTTCAGCCAGAGCCAGGGTTCTGTACCGTGCTGCAATGGGTACATGAGCTGCTTGAGTCTGTACCCGGCGTTGTACTGGGGGGGGCAATGGCAGCGTTGGAACTGCCGCAGAAGGGGCACGCCGGGAAAACTTTGCACGAGAATTCTCGATGGTGCGACCCCGTTTTTGGCCAAGTGTGGCTGCTGGCATGGAAGGAAGCGTTTGGTTTGTTTGAGCACTTTCATGCAGCTCGACTGTGCGGATTGTTTCTTCACACGATGCATGCAGCTTCGCAAGCGCGCTTTGCAAAATGCTGCAATTTGCTTGCGACTGGCTTATCTTCTCTCGTTCGGAGAGCACTGCCAGCCTGGCCTGGGTGAGGTGCTCCTCTTGTTCTTGGACTTGACTTGCAGCACCCGGCAACTTGGCAGCAAGCGATTGAAGTCGGCTGTTCAAGTCCAGCAGGTCCCGCTGCAAGGTATTCTTCCTGTTGTTGAGAGCTACAGTCTTTTTCTCGCGAAGACTCATATTACTTTCTTGTACTTGCAGCTGCACTTTGTACTGCTTTACGCTTCCGGTGAGCTTGAACAAAGCCTTGAGGACTGGGCTGGAGGTCCAAAGGCGCAACAAGCACATCTCAAAAAATAACTGCTGCTGCACGTGAACCTGTTGGATATGTTTTCTGTATACGCGTACGGGAATGGACTGCCATGAACGCCGCACCTGCGAGTTGGAGTGCCTTACGTGATTGTTGCTGGACTAAGCAGTATTCTACGGTACGTGCTGCTGTTCAATTGCCTCAATACTGTGAGCAAGCGGGCCGAAAGAAGTTGCCGGCGGTGTCGGCTTTCAAAGGAGGCTTCAGCAAGCAACGCTGCACCAACTAGAATATTCTGTTTCCGAGAGACTTTCTGGTACAAGTCTTTGGCTGCAGCGGAAACGGTAGAGATTTGCGTTTCAATCTGTGCTGGCCAAAAACACTTACCCTCACTCAGCAAAATCGCTGCTTTTCTTGCATTTTCTTTTTCAAGTTTCAATTTTTGTTCTCTATCCTTCAATTCTTGCATCATAGTTTGCACGCTTGCTTGTTCAGTTGTTTTTTCAGCTGCTACTGCTGATTTTGAAATCGCTTCAACGACTGATTTTCCCAAACCGCTCACTGCCCCAGCGGCAGACTTTGAACTTGAAAGTGATGATGCAGCAAGCCAGTTACCAGTGGAACTGTTCTCCTCATTTGCAGACATGATACTTTGTAGTGCGCCTTGCTGCGGATCTTGACGATGGTTAAACTGTCAAAAGCTGTTTCTATCCCACCAGGTGGAAGAAGAAAGAGATCTCCAGGCCAGGGCATGCAGCACTTGAATGTAGGCTCAAAAGGACGCTCCTCAGTGGATGCAGGGTGAAGTTTTTTGCAATTGTTCCTGATCAAGATCGGCCTCTGCCTTCCGCGCTTTCTCTGGTTGATTGATGTTGGCCCAGTCTACGCTCCCCCCCTGTCAGAGAAGGAAGGGGCTCCCCCGTCGCGAGAAGAGTCCAAATTCGGGGCCTGCAGACGGGGCGAGCTTGCATCTTCTGCAGCGTCTAGCAGGCCCAATGGCGACATCTTATTGAGCCCAGACTGTGAAAGACTTTGGGGCTTTGAACTTACCAGCTGGTGTGCTGTAGACGCAGAGCGCTTGATGATGGAGCTTCCCTCACGACAAGACAAGAATCGAAGCCAGGCCAGCCCCTTGACACCAAGCTGACAGGCAAGCCCCCAACTGTATAAGGGCTTGCTAAATATATATTTAAACCACTTCTGCGGACAAACTAAGCTTCTTACGGACCAACTTCATCTAGACTTCGGTCTCTTTATTTGCCTGGAAGCCGGCGGATTTTGAAATGGAGGCGGAGGAGCCTATCACATGGCACGAGCAGGCACAAAGTGCTGTAGAGCCGAACTATGTGTCCAAATCAGATGCCCCGCAACACTTGATAGATCCCGAGACAAGTGATGCTCGCATGGTTTACATCAGCAGGTACGGGGCTCGTTTGAGGGTTGTCTTGCATCGCTTTTGTTAACGATGTCTCTGTTTCAGAAAGCGAGCTCGAATGTTTTGCACTAAGCTTACGGATTTCGTCATGAAGTGTCATCCTTACTCTCATTGGTTTGATGCTCCTGTTGATGTGAGCCAGGTATGTTTCATTCTCCATTGAGCTGGCTATCGCCTATCACTCATCTTGAGCCGCATGAGCGCAGTTTCCAACTTATCTTGATTTTGTGAAACGACCAATGTGCCTGGATAATCTCCACACAGCCCTTCGGGCTATTGATGACAACGGACGAGTTGGATGGGGGTCCGAAACCGGCATGCGAACGGTGCGCGATTTCCTGCACAGCTTGAATCAAGTGTGGATGAACGCCCACGCATTCAACCCAGCCGACAGCGACGTGCGCAAAGTGGCTGACATGATTGCAAAGAAGGTCAAAGCTCACTACGAGAAGGAGTTTTCACGGCTTGCCAAGTTACGTTGTGACTTTGTGGACACTTCGCCGCCTGGCGCCGCTTCGGCGGAAGTGGTCGAGCACATCTACTGCGTTGTGTGTGGCAGTGGAGAGGACAGAGAAACCAATGCAGTGGTACTGTGTGGATCTGAACAGTTCCACACAGGTTGCGGCCGCGCATTTCACCAGCACTGCCCGGGGGGCGCTGGCAGCAGCGTGCCTGCTGGAGACTGGTTTTGTGACGAGTGCGTTGCTGTCGGCGTACCCTCTGTGGCTCGCTCAAGCGTTCCATTGCTGCAGACAGAGCCCCCGATGGTGCCCTTGTGTAACATCCTGTATCCAATCAAGGGCGCATTCCACGCGCAGTGTGCAGAGGAGCAGGCAGCACTTGCGGCTCAGTCCTCTCTGAACAGGGGGTACCACGGGGGCGAGCTCAGCTCTGAAATCGGCTGGATTGGCACCCAGTCCCAATTCTCACGTATTGTTCGCAGTGGGCTCCCTGGTATCAAAGCGGAGAGCAAGGATGAGCGAGTGCATGACATTTTCGGGTCACGAGCCGGCTTGGCCTTCTCGCTCCCCCCTGGCACATCAAGTGCTGCCGCTGTGGCTGCCACTGCACGCGAGCAACAGTGCGGCCAAGAAGAGCAAGCAGTGCTTCTTGCAAGCACATTGGCCATTCAGCAGCCAGCGTTTACGTCCGTGATTGCCAAAATTGCCGCTGACTCACAATCGGCTGCCGACGATGGAGGGTTGTCTCGCAATGCGGTGCAAGTTGCAATCAAGCGCATGCCTGTGGCCAAGGAAGAAGATGTCCAGCAAGCTCTGCTGTGGTGTGCTTACATAGCCACACGGGCAAACCGACAGCTGTGGGCACGTGCGTCATCCAACCCGTATCGGCTTGTGGGCGTGCTTCGTAGCACCTTGCATGCAGCTCTCACACAAGCCCTGCAGTCACGCGACTCGTCACATGCGGTACTCACTTCGCTGGAAAGCTGCACGACTGAGGCGCTGTTACTGGCTCATGAGCTGGCTGCCAAGGGCAGTCTGGACAGGAGCGTGTGCAAGGAGGCAGCATCTGCCGTGCACCACGCGCTGTGCAGCCACACAAACGACGCACACCAAGGCTTCATTGACACTGAAGAGCTACTTGAAGGCATTCACCACAGCGGTAACACTGTGAACATTGGGGGCGCTTCTTTGTCCCTGCGCCCGCCGGCTGCCAAGCGAGCCCGGCGTGTAGACAGCCCTGTTGTCCTGACGCCGGCGAGCTCAGGGTCTCCCTTGGCCATCAATGCCATGAACACGGGAATGGATACTGCAGCGGCTGCACTGAGTGCCAACGATGCTTTGGCGGGGTTCCCTCTGGCTGGGCAGGGCATGCTAGGCAACATAGCCCTGTCCAGCTACCCCGGCCTGCCAGCCAGCTACCGTGGCCCAGCTTTGCAGGGGTGGCTGCGTGCATACGGTGTGCACATTAATTCCCCCCAGCAACACCTATGGGATGCTGCTGGTGCATTTACTGGCATGCGCGTACAGCCAGCGGTATTCAGCAACGGGCAGCCCCCAGCCCTGTCATGGGCCACGCCTGCTCCCCAAGACACAACGCAGCGCCAGAAACACACCGTGGAAATCTTGCGGGCTACGTGCAAAGAGACACTGTCTTCAGGGCAGACACTGCACGATTTCGCGTTAGGCCTTGGGCTGGATCTGTTGAAGAGAAACACTGCGACTCCCCAGCACTCATGAGTGCCCTGTTCAGACAAATGTAGCAGTTGTACTGCATTTGCAACTGCCCCTGCCCACCCCCTGCCTGTCCCTCACAATCTGAAGCACTTGGGGGAGCACCAGTCTGGCCTGCCGTGGCCGCTGCAAGTTGCTTGCTGCAGCAGCTGATTTACTGCCTCTCAGATGTTACCAGTGCAGTGTAGCACGTTTGCGGGTTTTCTAGCCAGCTCATCAAGTGTAGACTGTGGCACCTGGGCAGGTCTCCATCTGGCAGTGTGCCCCTTTGAGTCTAGTCCGCTGGCTGCGTGCAGCTGTGGACCAGTGTAAGCTAGTACTAGGTGCAGTGTCACAGCGTGTAGCAAAAGCTAAATTTGTAATGCAAGAGTGGTACACTAAACCGCCGCGCTCTACTTCCTCTCTGCTTCCAGCAGGGACTGCAGCAGGGCCGTTGGCTGCTCCATGCAGCTCAACACGGCTTTGTAGCCAGCCCCGGGTGCAGAGTGCTTGAAGGGCTCCTGGCCCACATTGAAGGACATTTCAGTGGAGGAGTACACCATGGCGGTCATGAGCACACCGGATAGCGCGTTCTTGGCCATGTGCTTGTAGGCGGCGCCGTTGGGCGCGCTGTAGTTCCCATTCACCCCGTACCACACCGTGCCCTCATCCATGTCCAAACCCATGCAGTACACACTGTCCACATTAAAGCGCCGCCCAGAGCCGGACAGGCCCGAGCCCCTGAACAGGGAGCCCATCAGCACGTTACTGCAGCTGGGCTCAAAGCCGTCCACACCGAAGCCGCGCTGGTCATGCAGCAGCTCCTGGCTGCGGGAATCGTACTCCCATGGGGCAGCTGTGAAGCCCATGGCACCCTGCGCCCCCGACTTGAAGTTGAACTCGAAGTAGTACTTGCCTCGCAGCATTTGTGCCCCCTTGAGCACCACGAAGGACTGGTACTCGATGGCTGACGTGGTGATG
>Ga0307982_1000504_pt1 | contig 30987 bp, 20 predicted proteins | sample OrgLakmetagen989_FD_201847 | JGI IMG/M metagenome (GOLD analysis project Ga0307982, IMG submission 201847) | Saline water microbial communities from Organic Lake, Antarctica - #989 | ecosystem: Environmental > Aquatic > Non-marine Saline and Alkaline > Saline | place: Antarctica: Organic Lake...
GTGCGCAAAACAGTGAAGGCTGGGACATATGCAGGGCCTTCCGCGCTCATCTTGCATTTACTCAGCGCACAGGGCCGACTCGGGCAGTCTGCATGTGACGGCTGTGCAAGGGGGTGCGCTTGAGAGTGCTCCATTGCAACTCAATGGTGGTGGAGCATTGACATTTTGATTGAGCATGTTCGAATGCAATAAAGACCAAAGTTCCAGAAGCGCCTGTTCGTACCTGTTTAGCTTGTGGTGCAAATTTGCCTCCACGCTCACAGACGAATTGCGGAATTAGCTGTCATGGCTGACAATGTGTCTCTCAAAACCAAGCTGGGTGCAACTCAGAAGGTTCGACTGCACAAGGCCCTTTCATTCGCCATGATTAAAGCTGGAGAGGAGTCTGATGACGTGCTAGTGGAGTACATTGCCGAGATGATTGGGAATCATCGCAGCGTCGCCGGCATGGTGGCAGATCTGGAGGATTTCATAGAGTCGCCCCAGGCCCGCCAATACTTGAAGCTCTGGCTAGTACCGGCCTTAGAATACATGAATGTAGAGGGTCGTGCCCCACCAGATGATTTTGAGCCGCCAACTGTGGACAATGCAGCAGCTGGTTCTGCCTTTGTTGAGCCTGCAGCAGTTGCTCCGCTGCATGAACCAGCGCAGGTGCAATCGAAGCCAGCCTCACCTGCAACAGAAGCTAATACAGAACCACCCCAGCATGCAGCTCCACAGGTGCAGCGTGCCGAGCGGGTGCAGCAGCAGTCTCACAACTCTGCAGCAGGCACAAACATGCTGAAAATGGCGCTGGACGCTGTGCCTCGGGGCAAGCGCTCCCGCGCCGAGGATGCCGCCAACGGCGGCTACAGCGGCCCCCCTGCAGTAAACAAGGCTGTTCGAGGGGCAGAGGGTGGCCTCTCTGTGCAGCGCGCCGGTGGGGCTCAGCCAGACTCCACTGTGCAGCATGGCCGCACTGCCGACGGCAAGCGGAAGATCACACTGCGCAAGAAGGGGACAGGCGCCACGGCCACCCCAGCAGCAGCCCCTGCCCCAGCTGCGCCCATGTTCCCCGGGCTGCAGGTGCCCTCAGACCCCGCCATCGTGAATGCCTTCTTCGCGGCAGCAGTGGCCGCTGGCGCCATCCCAGCCCCAGGCACCGCAGGACAGGATGCCGTGGGGGCACTGGCAGCCAGCGCAGTGCACCATGGTGAAAGCGGGGTTGAATGGGCCCCCCACGCTGGGGGTGCATACCGGGGCAGGGGGGGGTACCGTGGGCGGGGCCGGGGGGCTTTTGTGCCCCGAGGCAGAGGAAGGGGACGGGGCCGGGGTCGGGGCGGCTTTGCAGCTGCCCCGTCCATGGATGCACGCCCCCTGGACGCCCGCATGAGCAGTGCACTGCTGCCACCTGAGGAGGCCGCTTCCTACTTGAAGGACTCAAGCTGGCACCACGCCGGCGGGGTGACGGCTGAGGACGTGGCGGCAGCCCGCGGATACAGTAGCACGTATGTCCCTCGGGGCCGCGGCCGAGGCCGGGGGCGCGGTGCATATATCCCTCGGGGCCGGGGGCGGGGCCGTGGCCGAGGCCGTGGCGGGGCGGGCGTCCAGTGGCGCAGCGACCCCAGTGACAGCGGAGACCTGGTACTGGGACGGGACGGATACGCCGCCCTGCAGAGCAAGGCTGACACAACAGCCATCTCCTCCACCCTTCCCAGCACGCCGTAGGGGGCGAAAGACCGCCACAAGGCACTTCAACAATCCCGGAGGGGCAAATTGTTCATTCAGCATACCCTGCCACAGAAGGCAACACCACACACCACATTCATAATATTGACCTTACAAGTACGCGGGGAGGGTGATCTGAAGCCAGTCGTCACCGAAGTACCCTGTCTTGGTGCGAATGACCTTGGCTTGGCAGTCCATTGCCGAGATGGCTCCCTCAATCACAGTGCTGTTCAAATCTCCGGGCACTGCTTGCACTTTCCAGTAGCCGGGACTCTGCCACGGGTCCAGGAACAAAATGGTGTTCTGTGCTGCCTCCAGGTCGAAGCCCACTGTGTCAGCAACAGTGACTACCCGGCGGGCCAGGGTGTCATACCGCCACTGCATTGCCTCGCCAGGCACCACTGACGCCCATCCAGTCATTTCGGCCACCCGCAGCTGCGGCACCAGCGCCACGTTGGACACAAGCACGACATCTGTGCGCTGCAATGGCACTCTAGCAGGGGAAAAGTAGCGGCTGAATGAGTTGTACCAATGCTCATTTTCCGCTTTGAAGGATGGCCAAAGGGCACCTTGCACACCCCACTGCCCAGCGCTTGTGTTGTACGGCAGGCCGGACAGCGCCCATAGCTTCGGGTTGTAAGTGTCCAGCAGAGCCTGGGGCGGCCGGTAGCTTCCGTTGCGTACAAACACGCCGTTTCCGTAATCCACTGGCGACAGCTGCTGCAACTCCTCCCAGCTTGGCAGCGCAGCCAACAGCGCCGTGTCATTTAGCAATCGGCTCAAATCGGGCAAGCTGCCGTCATCATACATGCCTGTTTCGAGCACTCTGCCGTCGCCACTCGCATCTTGCATTGGGTAGAAGTATGGCACGCCACGCACTGTGTCCCGCACCACTTGTGTAGCCTCTGCCGTGCTGTCAGCAGTTTGTGTGGCCAGGCGCACCATGAGAATGGAGTTCAGTCCAGGGCGAGTGATGTTGATGAAGCCAGCCCTCAGCGTGTCCACGCCCATGGACAGGCCTTGGCTGTTCAGTGCGGAAATTGAACCGACGAAGCCCGGGGCTGCAACGGACACCAACGGGTGCATGCCTGCCTCTGTGGGTGCATAGATCACCATCGTCGCGTGGTCTTGAAGCACATCACCGCTTGCAAGCTGCAAATCGCGGCCCATGAATGCCCCTGAGCCACTGCGCGTAGCGTTGCCAGACACCATGAACGCATCACAGTACGTGGGTACGTGAATGGAGCCGGGCAGCATCACGCGTGCAAGGGCCTGCACTGCGTCGGTGTCCAGTTCATTATCAGCGGCCAGTAGCAGCTTCTTGAAAATGGCCCCTGAAAAGGCTTCGGCTGAAATCCAATCGAATCCGTAGTTCAAAGTGACCAGGCGGTCAGGGTTGACCTGTGTCTCCGCAGGCAGCACGGAGTTTGCCCCTGCTGCAATGCCAGCCATTTCGTCAAGGATCCACTGTGGAAATACCCCCTGCTCAGAGTGCTCTTGAAAGCTCTTTACAGCTCCCTTTGTGATGGAGGTGCCCACCCAATTCAACAGCCACTGCGCTAGAGTGGAATTGCCCAGTTTCTGAATAATTCCAGGAGAAATTAGGCTTGGAACGACATTGTTGACATAATGTTCAGACATAATGTATGTTTCCTTCGCACTCAATTGTCCAAATACATTCCTGTGAAGAAATAAATGGTTTGCGAGCTGCTGCCTCAAGTGCAGTGCACCAAGCTGCACGCACCCGCGATCGGCTGCTCCACCTGCAACGTAGTATACACGCTTGGGAGCCTTGGTTGTGTAAAGTGTTACATTGATGCTTTCAGCTGTCAGTCCCCAGCCAGAGTTGTGCTCAGCCTTATCAACGATTTTGTAACCATCTGCTTCGAAGGCTGCCTGCACGCTCGCTGGCGAAGCCCCGGACGGGAACGCAGCAGCTGCAGCTGCCGCTGCCGCTGCAAGTATTGCCACAAATAGACGCATTCTGAAATACTTAGGAAGTGATTCAGGTTGCTTCAGTTGATCTAGTTCTGACACAAGTAAGAGCAAGGCTTGCTTCGCACACTACAGGCACACAACGATGGCAGAATGTTGTGGGCCCCTGTCACCCCACAGCAGCACCGAATCTTGCATTTGAATTCAAAACACACCAACATGCCGCTTTACACCTACCTGGCAGCAGTGCGTCCCTTTAGTTGGGGGATGGCAAATCCCCCCGAGCGCCCAAAGGCCCCCATGCCCATTTTGAAGCCTGAGGCGGCAGCTCGCACCGGCTCCTTGGTCAGGGCTGCCCCCTGCCCCTTGCCAAGCAGACGCCGCTTCTTGCTGCCGCCTGCTGCACCCGCGCCGCTTAATGCGTTCAGCTCTTCCGCTGAGAACAGGGCACCGCTCTCGGTGGATGGCACGTCAAACTCATCCCGTGCTGTGGTCGCTACGGGGGCCTGTGTCGCTGCCCCCTTGTGTCCAGGCGAGGGATACCTGGCGTTCTCATCAGCTGCAGCCAGGGCACGGGGGCGCTTGCCTGCTTTGCGGGAGGCCTTGGCGCTGGCAGGGGCCTGGTCTGCCTCTTGGCTTATGGGAGTTTTGCCCCCCTTGCCCCTCTTCGGGGCACTGCTCGACCGTGCCGGCTTTGACTTGCTGGCTGCCCGAGGCTTCGTAGCAGCTGCACTCTTTGTGACAGGAGAGTCCTGGGCGGGGTGGTATACGCTCTCCTCAACAGTCTGCAGCGGTTCGGCTTCAGCCGTTGGTGCAGCTTTGGTTGACGCCTTGGGCTTGGCTGCCTTGGGCTTGGGCTTCTTGGCGGCTGTGCTGCGCTTGGCATGTGGTTTCGCCACAGGGCTGGCAGTGGATGCAGCACTGGTGCTTGGGCTTGCTTTGGTCTCGCTGCTGTCGCTGCTGGCGCATGGGTGCTCTGCCACTGCAACAGGCAGGGAGGCGCCCCCGTCCAGGGAGCGTCGGCCCTCTGCTGCCCACGCCAAGGAGCGCCGAGCGATGCGGCTCATGACAGCCAGCGCCTCAGGGGACTCCCCCGAGAAGGCGTTGATGTCTGACATGGGAGAGGCAGCGCCCTCGGAGGCAGCTCCAGGCTGGAAGCTGGAGTCAGAGGTGGCGCCGCCTGAGGCGCGGCGGCGGCCCTTGGCTGCAGCGGCAGCTTTTTGCTCCCGCGACACAGCACGCGGCTTGCCCTGCTTCTTGCTGCGTTCCCTGCGGTCCTGGGCGCGGCGGCGCTGGGTGGCGGGGGGGGCAGCCTCCTCGTCGCTGCTCTCATGGGTGTACGCAAACCCAATGCCGTCGGAATCAGACATGGGTGGCAGCGACGAGAAGTGGCTGCCGCGGGAGTGAGCACTGACTCGGCCAGCGGTGGCGCCCACCGCCATGCCTGCCCCCTGCATGGCCTTGAGGGTCTCTGACACGCCCTTCCACTGGGCATCCCGCTCCGCTGCTGCCACTGCTGCAGCCGTGTGGCGGGCAGCAGCAGAGTCCGCTGCAGTGCGCTCTGCAGCCAAACGCTTAGACTCTGCTTGAGCTGCAGCTGACTGCGCTGCTGCTGCGGTGGCCTTACTGTCCTCCAGCTCATGCAGGGCGTCTTGCAGGTCCCGCACCAAAGCCACAGCGAAGTTGGCCAGGGCATCCTTGGAGGCGTGTGCTTCCTGCAGCTGGGCCTGCAGCTGCTCAATAGCATCGGCTTGCACGAAGCTCTGCCCCACGGCGCCAATGGCTTGGGTGTGCATGCGGTGCGCCTTGAGGCGCCATTGTGTGACTTCGCAACGAGCCACAGCAGCGTCGTGCTGCGCCAGCACCACGGCGCGGTCCCGCTCATCTATGGCTGCCGCCATTTGGGCGGTGACCTCTCCCGTGATGGCAGCCACCTCCTCCTCCCGGGCGGCGACAGCAGAGGCGTGGCTGGCGGCCAAGGCCTCCGCCTCCGCCAAGGCACACTCCAGCTCCTTGCGGCGGGCCCGCTCGGCGCGCAGGCGTGTGACTGCGGCACGCAGCTGCATAGCCTCCTTGCCCTTGGCGGCAGTCACCTTCTTGGAGGGGGTTGGGGCGGCCAGCGGGTCTGTGGCCTTCGCCAGCTCCTGCTGCAGGCGCTGCACCTCCGCGGCTGCAGCCTCTGCTGCCCCCTGTCCAGCCTTGGCCTGCGCTCGTGCAGCTGCAATCTTGGACTTGGCGGCTGCCACAGCCTCCTTTGCCTTGCTCTTCCACAGGCCCAGCTTGGCTTTGTACTCCTGCATAACCTCTGAGTCGGCAGCGGCAGCAGCGGCATCTGCAGCAGCGGTCACGGCAGCGGGCAGTTCCACATCCTCCCACTGGCTCCTGGCGGCAGCCACGCCCTCGTCCACAGCCTCAGCGGTGGCACCCTCTGCTTCTGTGAGCTGCTGGCGCAGATCCTTGGCGTACTCAGCCCAGTGAGCCTGCTCTGTGTTGCGGGCTGCGGCTTCTGCTGCCTGCACACGGACAGCAGTCACCTCGTCGTACTTGTCTGCCAGCTGCGCCTCCAGTGTAGATTTCTCCGCCAGGAGGGCAGCGGCGACACGAGGGTGCACCTGCGTGGCCACCAGGCTCTCAAGCAAACTGGGGGAGGTTTGAAGGGATGCAGTGGCAAGTTGGGGCGTACTGGGGTGTGAAGTCAGCTGTAGATCGCCTTCGTCATCCACAGGGCCCGTCACCACCACTGGGCTGTGGGGGGTGGCAATGGGGGAAGTCATCACCCCAGCCTCCATCACAAGGGGGGGTGAGGGGGGCAGCGCGGACAGAGGCACCATGAGTGACTCGTCCATGCCGCGTGCAGCTGCGGCTGCAGCTGTGGCCTCTTGCATCTGTGTCTGCAGCTGCGCCTCTCGTGCGCTGGCTGCTTCCCGGGCGGCTGCCAGCTCAGCCCGCAGTGTGCTCACCTGCTGCTGGGAGGAGGCATGCAGCTCCCGGGCGCTGCTCAGCTCCATGTTTGTTGCGTCCAGCTGACAGCGTGCCTCTTCCAGCTTGCGAGCCGGAACAGCCCCCCCGTTCTCCCCAAACGCCAGCTGTGCCACAGGCATGCCATCCATCTGCTTCGCGCGACAGGCGTACTGCAAGGAAAGCAGTGTAGACCGGAACTGGGTGGGCTCAGAGTGAACATGGGCCAGCAGCACAGTCCTGGATCCTCCCCCGAGTGCATCGCGCAGAATGTGCGTCAACTTGGAGTTTCTGTAAGGCACAAGCCAGCCGTCTTGGGACTTGCTGGACAATGCAGACAGCACATCAGTCAGCGCCGTCAGGCTCAAGTTGATGGACTGGGTCTCTGCTAGCAGCTTCGGGTCATGCCCCCCCCCACTGGCCAGGCGCTCACTACCAGCCAGGTCCCCAATGAACAGCTTGGCCTTGCGGGTGACAGTGCCCTCGCCATCCACGGCGGCACGCGTGCCCACCACATCCACGATCATGATCGCATGTGAGCGAGAGGAGTGCTCGTTCAGATCTGTGATACCCACCTTGCGGTGTGCCAGGCCGGTCTGCACAGCGGCCAGCGCCTCAGATAGGGAGTGCACCTGCAGCCCAAGAGTCTCTGACCCCGTCAGGAACACGCCACGGGAGGGGGCGTCGCGCAGGTTGACTGCAGGGAGAGATCCCGAAGCATCTGGCTGTGCCAGCAAGTCTCTGAACTTGCTGCAGTGCAGCTCCACAAAGGTCAGCTTCAGGATGGTGCTCCAGCCTGCCCGGGCCTCGGCGGCGGCGAACAATGCAGCCAGGGAGCGCTGCAGGATGCCCCATGCACTGGGGTCATTCAGTGACGACTCTTCCATGTAGTTACCCATGATGCTGTGTGTCTTGCCTGCCCCAGATGGGCCATATGCGAGAATGCTGGCGTTGTAGCCAGCCAGGGTGCCCTCAACCATGCCCCTGAGTGGCGCAAACACGTCTGTCTGCGTGGCCTCTGCACCGAACACTGAATCAAAAGAGAAATCCCGGGGTTTCATTTGTCGCTGTAAAAGGTGTCACACCGTGAACAATCGCAAGGCATTGACAATCCAGAGAGGCTTACAGGAGTGCGAAATGGCGATGCGCCAGTTCGAGACTTGACACTGGCTCTACTGTGAGGTGTGCGCCTGAAAAGAAACAAGAAATTCAAATGAAACCATTAAGGGCTCAGTGTTTTGAACGCACACTTTCTTGGCACTGCGAGTGGGTGTAGCCATTGATTGACGCCTGCGTGGCGTTTCAACGGCAGCGCCCATGCTCTCCTCGCTACCGGCAAGTGGGGGGTTCAGTGTTGCAGTGTTTCCTTTGACATAGATCATAGGTTCATCACCTTCCCTTTCTGGGCGAACACGTAGCATGACCCGAACTGGCGGCCCGCTGGAAGCCATTTTGACTGGAGCAGCTGGCGTTAGCACTTGACACACGCTGCGTGACAGCGTCAAAAAGTGCACAACTCAGCCAGGCAATGAAAGCTCAAGCAGGTAATTCGTGAATGTTCAATCAAATTTATCACGAGTAAAAATAATCTGAATGGCGCGTGAAGCTATCTGAGCCCCCATTGTATGTCTTGCAAGCCCTTGTGTTGCTTGTTTGGCCGCACCAGCAGTCGATGCACTGCAGCTGCTCATCGCTCACGGACAATTTTGTGGGCATCGTTGTTTAAGCCCATGATAAACTCCAGCTTGGCCAGGATTTCAGCCCGCTCGTATGCAGACGCAGCCTCGTAACTCAGGGTGATGTCGCCCGAGACCGTGCCGTGTGTCTCACCGTATGTGATGGAGAACGCCTTGTCATCCTTGCGCACAAACACCTTCAAAATGCTCGTCACCAGGCGCTCTGCAGTGTGCGTTAGGTTGCTCATCAGGCGGCGTTTCTCCACTTTGTTGTTCGTGATGCGTTCCAGGTCAATGCCCATGAGGCGCACCTGGCGCCGCCCGCGCTTGTTGATTTTGGTCAACTTCCACTCCTTGAATTCTGAGGCAGTGAGGATGTTGTGGCTGAAACCGCCACCCCGTCCACTGCGCTCAGAAGCAGCTGCACTGCCCACACCAGCAGCGCCGGCTGCACTGCCGGCCTGCAGACTGCCCCCCCCCCCTCCCAGTGCTGCCCCCATCAGAAGACGTTGGGGGGAGGCAGAAGGAGGGGGGGTGTCAGCAAACACACGCCGTGTGAGCTGCAGCTGCTCCACTTGCAGCTCCGCCACCAGGCACTCCTGAGGAAGAATGGGGCTGCTGTACTTCAACCGAGCGTGGTCGCTGGCTGCCAGTTGCACTTGGAACGAGTCGTGGAACAGAGAGAAGCGGCAAATTCGGGCGCAGCGATCGAGAATATCCCGTACAGTGGTACTGGCAGTCACAGGCACGCTGACAGTGGCTGTGTCCTCCACCGACTGCCGGCCGTGGGTGTCCAGCTGCCCAGGCAGGGCCATGTTCACAAACACCCGAACAGTGGTGGTGGAGCCCCCGGCGGAAGCACCCCGCGCAGCTTTGGCCTCGAACTCCCTCATTTTGGCCGGTACAGCCACAAGGACGTACTCGTTGACGTGCTGCCGTCCGTAGTTCTTGATCTTGCGGGCTCGGTCCAGCGCGGGAAAGTCGTCATCTGGCTCCCCGTCCCCGTCGTGCAGGCGGAGCTCGTAGCAGGTGCTGTCGCCTGCCAGTTCCATGTCTGCCCCCCGTGCCGCGCGCAGGCACTCTGTCAGCGTATCGCTGACGGTGCATTCATCTGGCACAGACAGCTCCACGCTTTTACGGGTGGGGAGATAAATGCGCAGCGAGAGCTGGCCACTGTTGGTGGAGGGTGTGCCCTCGCTGCGCTTAAGCGCACTGCTCAGTGAGCTCGGCTGGGAGCGTGATGGGCTGGTGACAGTCTCACGTTTGAAGTCGTCACGCGATTCAGACAATGAGGCCCCCGCGGCCCCCCCAGCAGTTGTACCTGCCCCTCCACCATGCATGGAGCTGGCGTTTGGCACCATGGACTGAGCAACGTATGTGTCTTCTGGCTTGCGTGTGGCGCGCTGAGGGGTTTGTGCTGTGGTTACCACGTCCCCAATCTCATCGCTGTCGTCATCTGATGTGTCGCCCCCAGCCTGTAAAAGATCGCCTGAGACAAGCCAAAGCTAGCAGCATGTTGGCACTAACATCTGTATTATGAGTGGCTTTCTGTTGCTGTACAGAGGGCCTGGCGCTTGATGACTTCGCCGCCGGGCTTGAGCTATAGAATCGTGGAGAGTACCAAACGTTGTCTGGCATTGGTGCACCAGCCCGCATCTGGTGTGGCATCAAGCCAGGTGCATAGGCATCCCATGCTGGAGGTAAGCCATAATCAGAAGCTTGGCCAGTGCTAAAGAAACTCAGGGCTGCCTCGAGCTCCTGGGGCTCAGACAGCTGCATTGTAAGTGTGCAAGCGAAACTCCAACGAAACTGGACAAGTGCACTGCAAGAAGGCAAAGAGCGCAAACTCAGAAAAGCTGCAAAACATATGCATGAGTCGCAATGTTGGTGTGTTGTTTTACTTGGCCGCCCCGCTCAACTCTGCAACTCGCACTGCTGCACTGGCTTGCCAAGCAGACCGCTGCTTTTCAGCACCCTTCACACACCCAACTACCACCAGCCGCGCCGAAACTTTTGCGTTGAGAGCACATGATTGACGAAGCGGCACCATGGTGCTGTAAGCATTGTGCTTTGTGGCCGTGATGCTGAATGATTCTCGTAGCAGATTCCTAAGCCTGCACTCTGGCGGCCAGCAAACTGGCGCTGCGCTCGTGCCACGCGCACAGAGGGGGCTGACCGGGAGGCCCAGTGTACACGTTGCATGCACCACTAGGGGTGCTGGTTGGCTTCCTGGCACATGGCCCTGTGCAGGCTCCTGCTGGATAGCGGTCCCACGCAGGCGCCAAGGCACGGACCTGCACCGCTGTCTGATGGCGGAGTGCATATGCAAAGCTGCGACGTAGGATGCAACGGTGGTAATGCCTTCCAGCAAGCAAAATTAAGCTCATATTCATCAGAGTCGGGGGCCTAGTGATATGAGTGAACCCTGTGGTCCCAGTCGCTGAGGACACGGTGAAGCGGTCGTATCACCCTGGGAGACAGCAGATGCAACTCTACAAAAATGCATTTTCCGAATACATCTTGAGCTTCACGCATACGTTACTGGTATTTGGCACTGTTTCCAACAGCAATTCTCCTTGCTGCGGACATCCAGATATTTCTGCTCAAACAACCGATCTCTCAATGGAAGCGGGCGGCGAAATCTGGCAGGAAAGTCTGAGCAGCACATTTATTTTGTGACTGTTCTCTGCAACTTGGTGTTGCTTGCTTATTGTGCGGTGCAAGATGAAGATGAAGATGAAGCTCCGCCCGCTGCTGAAGATGACGAAGCTGCATCAGGGCATTTGCCGGTCTTCCAACCAGCGCAACGCTGGTCCATAGGAACACCTCGCAGTGCAGAATCAATATGTGCTCCACACCCTGCCCAAGTGGCTTTCCCACAGGTCTGGCAAGTTGTTCTGTAAAACAACGCAAGGTGAGGTGGTTTCTGATGATCAGCTGATTTCGCACCAGCTGAGCACCTCGCCCAGCGCGCGCAAGGGCATTTTCCAGACTTACTTGAAACACATGGTAGCGGTTTATTTTCGATTGTTTGACACTTTGGTTTGAACTGGTCTGTGCTGAAGCAATGTGGTAGACATCTGCATGGGTAGTGTGAAGCTTGCAACAGTGTGAGAGAAGTGCCCACTGGAAAGGGCGGCACGTACCTGCTGCCGAACAGTGGGTCGAAATCAAGTTTGTTATTGCAGCTCAAAAAGCAGGCCTAGCCAGCATTTTTTTCCGCCGGCCGACAAATAAGGGGGGGGTTCTCACGCATGGCCACGGCATTTGCCGAAATGCAGGGCTTTTCTGTCGCATGCAGAGGCCCCCTGAAAATGCCTGGCATTTTTTCCTCATGCTCAAGTCGATGTTGGCTAGGCCTGCACAGGCCCAGCAAAAAGCCTGGCAGGCAAATCGCGGCTGTTGCATGTTGGCATGTCGAAGGGAGACGAGAGGGGCTGCTCCTAGGAAGGTGGCAGTTTGTGAGGGGCAAACTTATCAACGCGCAATTGGAAACAAAGTTATCAGCAAGCAGTGGTGTGTCCCGGTGTTGTTGTGGAGACTTGGTTGAATGGCTAGCGGTATACTAATTGCTAGCCAACGCAATTTGGGGTGACCATTTGCAGGGTAAACTGTCACCTCTCGAAGAGAGGAGTGCCAGCAGACGAACGCTGCATCGAAAAGCTTGACACTGGGGCAATAATTGAAAGCCCATTAGTGTCGCAAGCATGATGCGAGCACAGTTGAGCAGCAAGCTAACCCTCAGCATTAGCCTCGCGCTGCTGCCGGGCGTATTGCTGGCCATTGCCTACGTGAGCGTAGAGCTGTCAGAGTCTCCCACAGACTGGACTGCACAGACCCGGGACCAAATGATCTCAGCTGAACTGTTGAATCTGGATAGGCTGGTTGGAGAGAAAGCGGCATTTACAAGTACGTTGTCGCTCTGCGACCCGTATCGCCTTTGGCCATCACTTCACCTCGCATTGTGCAGATACCTTTATTCGACGAGTTGCAGGAGCACTGGACCAGTTTTGTGGTATCCTTCAACGTGCTACCTCTCGCCAGGTTCGCGGTGAAGTTCCGTTGCGGCCGAACGTGCACTGGGACACAAACATCACCGCGCTGCCTGACTACCGCACAGCAGAAGCTGCAGCTTTCGGAACACTGGGCTGGTGGCAGTGCAACAGCAACATATCTGCACCCCAAGCTGCGTGCGACCCCGCGCCCAATGGCGTCGAGCTCCCCGGGGTGCATCCCTCCGTGCAGCCCCCTTGGTCGGTTGACAAGACCAAAACGATGTTCCTCAGCACGCCACACATGCTGGGGGTGGCCCAAACCGACCTGGGTACTGGATCAGGAGGGCTGTTTGGTGCTGTCACTGAGTCAGATGGAGTCATGATTTTGTTCCCCTATCGGAACCGGCCCAATTACCCTACCCGTGCTATCCCGTGTGAGCATCCTAATTACACTGGCCCGCCCGATAAAATTGGCTTCGATGGCCGCTGCAGAGGCTGGTATCAGAGTGCAATTGTGACAGATGAGACACGGTTCTCTTCGCCGTACATTTTTGCTGGCAGTGGACTGCTGGGCGTGACTGCCTCGAAGTCCTTCGTGAACGAGTCAGCACACCCCCGGCCACACACGGCTACAACCCCCAAGGAGGGCGCCTGCTTCATGGATTACTCATTCGATGACGTTGCAGTTGTTGTGGAGGAACAGCTGCTGGAGAGTGGCTATGGGTACTTGGTGGACCGCACCACTGGCTCCGCCATCGTGCATCCGAATCTTGACTTTGCGAACCCCCCAGCAAGCACCGCCATTGAGGCAATGGAGTTCCAGGACACGTCCACAGCAGAAGCTGTCGAGTTCTCCCAGAATGTTCTGCCTCGTATATTCAGCAACTCCTCCGGTCGCACAAACTACGATCAAGAGGGACGGCACCGCTGGAGTCTCTCCTGGCGGCACATTGCCCTGTCCCCGTACGTGCTCGTGCTCACAGTTCCGCAAGAGGACATTGAAGCACCCATTTTACGGGTGGAAACCTTCATGCAGTCGTTCATTGTGGGCATGGTGACGGCCCTGGCGGTCATTTTGGCGATGGTGTTTGTGTGCATTGCGGCGGTGGGGCGGCGCATCATGCAGCTGGTCGTGGGGCCCGTGCGAGAGCTGAAGCGCCTTGCAGCAGACATCCAGGCCGGTAAAACTCGGCTCAGTGCAGAGCGCTACACTCTTCGAAAGCCCACTTTGGAGGTGTCGCGCTTGGCACAGGCACTGCGGCAATTGCACGTTCTCATTCGCGTCGGCAATTCCCGGGTGGTGGAGGGAGACGTGGAGTTTGCTGGGCCCATGCTGACTGAAGCCTTGGAGCTCTTCAAGCGCTTGGGCAACGCCAAAGCAGTAGGTGTGTGCTACACCAACCTGGGAGCAGTTGCCATGCAGCGGCGAGATTTCAAAGAGGCCATCGCCATGTACCAGCTGGCCGTGCAAAACAGCAGAGACATCATTGCTAAGCACCTGACCCCTGAAGCACGTGCAAAGGCAGTGTCTGATGGCCGTCTTGACGACACCATGGCCAGTAGCCAGCCAATTGCCACTGCGCTTTACATTGAAGAGGGGGCAGACAGTGTGGCGGAGGCGACGACAGGTGCAGCTGCACGCATGAACACACGCCTGGCAAGTGTCATGGAGGAAGACATTGTTGCAGCAGCCATGGCTACACATGCATCTACACGACAACACCTGCCCACACCGACCGCCTCGGCTGCTCGAGTGGGCTCTGCTGCTGCCCAAGGGCACCTGCTGGACGACAGCATGCAAAATGTCCCCAAGCTCAAACCAATGGGTAACTCCACACTCCGCAGCAATGTTCCCAGTGCAGCTGACTCTGAGAACCCTGTTCCAAGCAGCACGGTGATTCACACTGCATTGGGCGTTCGTCGGGGGCCTTTGCAGCTGAGCTTGGCTGAGGACATGAAAGTGCATGGCAAAACCACAGACAGCATAGCACAGGACGCGACGCTGACGGACGAGTTTGTTATCGGGCATGTGCCTGTGGGGGACGAAGCTATTCTCACGTACAGCGCTCGGAGCGCTGTGTCTGAAGGGCACAAGCCACACCTGGGAGACAGCTCCCTGTTGGGAATGGCCTTCAACTCAGGCAGTCGGGGGGACAGCTACCACATGCCAGAGCTGCACAGTAATGACGGCCTGCAGCTGCGTGCTTCAGGCGTGGCACACTCCTTCAGCACCCAAAGCTCCACAGGGCTGTTGGGAAGCACGCTTGTGCTCGGGCAGCCACCTCCTGCTGCCACGCAGGTACAGGCGCCGCTGGTCCGAGGTGCCGGCCCTCAGGACGACATGACGCCCAGCCACATACAGCCCTTTGCATCTCTGCCCATACAGGCACCAGTCGCACGCCACGCGCACTTTGCACTTGAAGAGAACAGCCGCTCCTCCAGCGAGGAACACCCCCCTGGGGTCTTGCCCAAGGCGAGCAGCTCTGCGGGGCGCCTGCCCACTGGGGCTGACCCTGCCGCAGCTGCGCTTCAAAGTACAGACCTATGGGGCTCGCGCGGCGCCCTGGCGCACGTCATGCACAGGGTGAACACCCGTATGGCCCTTGGCGACGAGCTGGGGGACGACAGTGTGCCTGTGGTGGCGGCGCCTGGAGACCTGCGCCACGCACAGCTGCTGCAGCAGCTGGCAGCACGGCAAGCCAATCTAGCCAAGGCGTATATGTCTCGGGCCCGCCTGCTTGCGGATGCAGCGCTCGTGCAGCGGCTGGGGGGGTATGTCCCAGCAGAGCAAGAGGCCCCCCTGCGTAGCCTGGATCTGAGCGATCGAGCACATCTGCGCTCATCGGTAGAGGATGCGCGCAGCGCTTTGAACGCCTTGGAGCACGCAGGGCGACACCTGACGGCTGCAGTGCCCGCACTGGAGTCGCCACAGGAAGCAGCTGCGGCACACATGGCAGCCACCGAAGCCTTCACTGATGCAGCTCTGGCGGCGGCGCACCCCTCCTTTGCCCGCCGTGTGGCTGCCCTTGCTCGCTTTGCCCAGGCCTCCCTCGTGCGCTGCCAACTGTGTCTCGATGAAGCGCTCAGGGATTGTAAAGACGAAGACGAACGCTTGGAGGCAGAACACAAACATGTTCTGCTTCAACGGCGCGTTCGTGCTGCGGAAGGCGCAGCTTTGGCGGCTGACGGCAAGTCAGCGGGAGCCCTGCGGCAATTCGCAGCTGCACTGACCATTGGCACAGTGTGCAGTCGTGACTTCGATGCCCGTGTGCTGTGGGCCATGGCTCGTTTGTTGCTTGACTTGAACCAGCTGGCAGCTGCCCGTGGCACCGCCACTCTAGCGGGGGCACACGTGTCCGGCCCACGGGAGTTCTCCTTTGTGGTGGACAACAGCTCATCCATGGGGGAGGACCGGCTGATCCACGTGGCCATGGACAATGTGCTTAGCCTGTACGACACATATGTGCTGCCCATCGACCGCGTTTGCCTCATCACGTATACCCGCCGGGCAGTGATGCGGGTGGAGCCGCGACGCAAGGGCAGCGGGCGCCGCGCAGCCAAAACACGCGCCTTGATTGACAGTTGCCGCACACCTCGAGGCGGCACTGCGTGCTACGATGGCATCCTGGCGGCTGTGATGCAGCAGGTCGCTCGCGCCAAGGCCCAGACACAAACGGGGAAGCGCACTGCCGCCAGGTACATTGTCGTGGTCACAGACGGCACCGACACCATGTCGCGAGCAACAGCTGCAGACACAGCGGCCATCATTGCGGAGGTGAGTGCGCACACACCCCTTACCCTGCACATTGTGGGAGTGGGTCCACTGCAGAATGAAGAGGCACTGCGGTGCATCGCGGCAGCATCGCCTGGGGGGCATTTCATCCCCACAGATGCCACGCGTGTCAGCATCGACGCAGCCTTCAACCACATTTCCGCTGCAGTGGCTGAGGTGTACGTGGAGGCTGTGTGAGGGGGGTGTAGCACAGCAATGTATTGCAAGAAATCCCACACCCAGGAGGTTATCCGGCACCCATGTACTGCTGCACGAAGTATCGTGCCTTGGACTTCACCTTGTCTGTGTCCACGTGCACCGTCTCCTTCACGGCGCGCCTGTTGCCCACCACCTGGGCGGCCTCTGCTGCTCGCACGGCCTTGCTCTTGGCCTTGAACAGGATGGCGTCGCGGTGTGTGCTGAGGGCCTGTGCGGCGCCTGGGCCACGAGAGGTATGCTCAACCAGCGCCTGGGCCTGCTCGTTGCCCAGGTAGTGCCTGAGTATACGCTGCGTGCCCTCCGCCTTGGCCGCCGTCATGGCGCTGCTTTCCCGGGGGGTGTGCAGGCTCTGCTGGAAGTACAGCGCGTAGGCCTTGTTGCCCACAGAGCTGCCGTCGGGCAGCAGCATGTTCCCGAAAGCATCGTACTCCCTGTCCGCCCGGGACAGGATGACGACATCCTCCCCCTTGGAGTTCTTCACGGTGACCTCCTTGTCAAAGTTGTAGAAGGCCTCGTACTCCGCCATGGGGTCGCCCGCATGCACGTCGAAAGGGAACTTCACGTGCCCCGCGTCCTTCATGTGCTGCAGCACGCCAGGCAGCGAGGAGAAGCCCTGGTCGCAGTACAGGCAGGAGAAGCCCTTGGTCACCTTCTCGTGGCAGTACTGCACTAAGCCCGGCAAATCCTCCAAAAAGGGGATGTCGGGAATGATCAAACCATGCACTTCAACGAGACGGTGCAAGTTCCTGTGAAAGGAAACCACATGTGCATATGAAGTATTAACATCACCCAAGGAACAGGCAAACTCACTCTTCCAGGTCCTTCACGGGCTCCAAGTCCAAGAAGCAAATATCGTGAATCGTTGAGTACTGAGAGATATCATGCATATGTTTGGCATGCTCTGAGTCCACAATTGGCTGTGGTGCTTCCTCTCCATCCAAGAAAATCACCTTCACACATTGCGGAATATGCTCGAAGGACAACGCAGATAAGTCGAAGTCTTTCAGTGGGTCCTCTGCAAGCTTACCAGCTTGCAGCTTCTTGTTGATTGCGGCCTTGGTCTTCTTGGATGCATAATGGGTCTGCAGCTGTCCAATACTGTTGAAAACCTTGCTTGTGATCATGCACTTGAATTTTCTGGGCCTGGAAGCGACAGCAGATTCTTCTCGCTGCTGAATAGCTGCAGCAAGCTTGCGCTCAAAGCCAGTAAGGGTCACTGGTGGCAGCTGCGAAGCAGCACGTTTCACATTGTATTGATGCCACTGAGATCCAAAATGCTGCAGGAGCACTTCTGAGGTTTGAAAGCGCACTTGACAAGTATGACAAGGTTTGTGCTCGGCTGCGGAGAGCTCCGAACCGCTACCTGCGGCAGGCTCTTGAGACGCCATGGCAATTGTGACGACATCAGTCAAATTGCGTTAAAGTGTATTCTAGAAATGGTTTGCTCGCCATGGTTCATTTCGGCCGTGATGAATTTCGCAAATACTGTAGCCATTGACACGGGGCTCCTTGCTCTCATGTCAGCTCAGCCTTTTCCCGTGACTCAAAAGCAGGACCAATACCAACATGACCTTGCAACTTAAGCTGTGTAGAGTTTGTCCTGCTTGTCAGGAAATTCGCTCAAGGCCACTGTTCTTTTCAAGTTGCAGGAGCAGGACAAGCACTGACCTGCCCGTGTTTGTAGCTTTGTCGCCTTTACTGTGTAGCTAGCGCCATGGTCACGTGTACCAAGCTGGGCAAAAAGCTGCTTGGAAGCATTGCTGGCACGATTTTTGTGGGAGTAACCATCGCAGTCATCATGGTGACTGTGCTTCTCACTGAAAGGTAGGCTGCTGTTGTGATTGCTTCGTGAGTCCTTTATGAAGCACTGCCCCACCGCAGTTTGCCAGCATGGACTGATGAAACCAAGGCCAGCATGATAGGGGCAGAAACAACAAATTTGAATAGACTGGCAAATGAGAAAGGGGTGTTTTCTGGTGAGAATGCACATTGCGGAAGTTGACATTGTGCATGTCAAACTCAACGTCTGATAGCAGATTTGTACTTCGACATTGTGAAGACATACCTCGGCCAGCTGTGTGACATTAACGAAGATATTCGTGCTTCAGCTTTGAATGGAACAACTGGGCCATACTATGGAACCCACCTTGCAACGCCAAGTTTAGTCCCAGGTTGGAGCTCGCGCACTCAGTCCAGCAACGAGGTCGCTGCATGGTGGCAGTGCAACAGCGGGCCATCCGCCCCAAGCAGGGACTGTGATGGCGTCTCCTCTCGAGGCGTCTCCTCTGTGAATGCTGCGGGCGCCGCCAACCGCGACGCCGGGTACCTCGCCGCCCCCCACCTCAAGGCGCTGGAGGGGGCGCAGCTGCCCCTGGGGCAGGGGGGCTTCTGGGGCACCGCCATGGAGAATGACGGGCTGCTGACGCTGTACCCCTTCCAGTCCCGGCCCAATTTCGGCGCCGACACGTACACATGCGAGCACCCCGGCTACACTGGCCCCGCTGCAGAAAAGCAGGGGTACGATCCCCGCTGCCGCCCCTGGTACCTGGGGGCCCGCGCCTCCTCTAAAGCCTTCTTCACCGCCCCGTATGTGTTTGCTGGCAGCGGTGAGCTGGGCATCACTGCCGCCCAGGGCTTCGGCCGCGCAGCCCCCCTTGCACCCCCTGCGGGGGTGTGCATGCTGGACTTCTCATTCAACCCCGTAGCTGCCAGTGTGCAGCAGCGCATCCTGAGCAACGGCTATGGCTACCTGGTGAAGACAAACCGGGAGGCAGTGGCACACCCCAGCTTGAACTTTGCATCCCCCCCTGACAACCTTGACGTGCGGCTGTTTGAGTTTGGCAGCACGACGTCTGCAGAAGCACAAGCCTTCACCACCAGCGTGCTGGACGGCATGACGGAGCTCACCAGCGGCTCTGCGACGTACCAGAAGGACGGGGCGCCCTGGGTGGTTGCTTGGCGCAACGTGTCATCCGCTGGCTACTCCATGGCACTCACTGTTCCTCAGGCGGACATTGAGGCGCCCTTCCGGGAGGCAGAAGACGCCATTAACGGCGCAGTGGGCACCATGGTGGGCATCATCGTCGCCGTGCTGGTGGCAGTGCTGCTGCTGCTGGTGTATGTGGGCATGCGCATCGTGCATGCCATCGTGGACCCCGTGCAGCGCCTGAACATGCTGGTGGACATGATCAGCCGGAAGGACTTCAAGGGGGAGTTCCCCGTCACCAACGAGGATGTGCGCACCCGTGAGATGGCCCTGCTGGCGGGGGTGTTCGAACAGCTGTTCACAGTGGTGAAGATCGGCCACGCCAACCTGCTGGGGGGGGACGTGAGTGCTGCCCGCTCCACGTACAAGGACGCCCTGGAGCTTTTTCAGCGCATGGGACATGAAAAGGGCATGGGTGTGTGCTTCACCAACTTGGGCGGTGCAGCCCTCATGGAGCAGCGCTATGCCGACGCTATCGGCTACTACACCCGCGCTGTGCAAAACGCTGAGTACATGCTGCAAATGCACACCAGCAAGGGGATGCAGGGGGGCGCGGGACCTGTGGACAGCACGCCGAATGCAGTGGAGACGCAAAACCCCACGGGGCCTGCCTCAGGAGCAGGGGGGCTGCAGGATGTCCCCCTGGAATCTCCCCCCGCCGGTGGAACCGCCCCCACTATCCCCAGCCGCGCAGCTGCCATGGGCACTGCGCAAGGTATGAGCGTCACCATGGCTGCGGGGGAAGTGGAGGAGGGCGGCATCACGCCTGCACCACGGGGTGACGCTGCCCATGCAGAGCTGCTGCTGCAGTTGGCCTCCCGGCAGAGCAATTTAGCCAAGGCGTACTTGGCGCGAGCGCGCAATGTGTCTGACGTTACACTGCTGGTGAACCTTGGAGAGACCGTCCCCGAGAAACAAGCTGCAGCCCACGCGTCGCTGGGTGCGGACGCCACCCCTGCCCAGGCCCACGCTGATGGCCTGTGTGCCCTGGATGTGCTAGACGCCGCAGCACGCAACTACGCCGCCGCCCACGCTGCCCTGCCCATGGACAAGGAGGCACAGACCCACGCTGACGCTGCCAGCGCCTTCTCCGAGGGCGCCTTGGCATGCGCTGAAATGTTCTTGGGTGACCGTGCCCGTGCCTTCGCCACCTGTGCCCAGAACGCCCACGGCATGTTCCTGGCCATCATCACTGCCCCAGGGTTCCCCTACACGGAACAAGTGCAGGCGCAGCGTGTGCAGCTGGAGTGTCGCTTGCTGGCCAACAACGCCATGCCCCTAGCGGCGGACCGCGACCATGGACGGGCCCTGGCGGCACTGGCACACAGCCTCACCACTGGCACCATCGCCGACCCTGCGTGGGACAACCGTGTGCTGTGGCTCATGGCGGGACTGTTGCAGGAGCTCGGGGAGGTGCAGGGGGCCAAGGACACCCTGCAGTCCGTCGGCGGCGCAGCCAGCGGCCCCAGGGACTATGTGTTCGTGCTTGACAAGTCAGGCAGCATGAGCGGAACACTCATGAACAAAGCAGTGGACAACCTGCTGACGCTGTTTGATAAGTATCTACAGCCGTCAGACCGCTTGGCATTCATTGTGTTCAACCACAAGGTGGACGTGAAGTTCAACTTCCTGGAGAAGGGCACGGGGCAAGCGGCGGCGGCCACTCGGAACAAACTGAACCGCTCGCGCCAAACAGGCGGTACCACGGCATGCTACGACGCCATCAACACAGCCCTGACCATGTTCGAGCGAGACTCCCGCAGCGGGGTTTCTGGGGGGCGGGGGCAGTGCATCGTGGCGCTGACAGACGGCGAGGACAACAGCTCCAGCATCGGCCCCAGTGGCCTGCGGCAGACATTTGCATCGGGCCGCGGCAGTGAAACGCAGCTCATCATGGTGGGTGTGGGCCGCCTGCGCAACGCCGACGAGCTGCGCTCTCTGTGTGACGCGTCCCGCAAGGGGGCGTACGTGGAGGCGACTGGGGGGGCATCCAGCCTCGACGCTGCGTTCCAAGCTGTGGCCGAGGCCATGATCGATGTGAACATCGAAAGCTTGTAGGAGTTGTGTCAAGTAATTCTGCAGGTTTTGGTAAATCGCTTGTTTGACTTCAGTTGTGGAGTGTCCGGACGGCTTGCAACGGGGGTCCCTGATACAAGTGCAATCAACATGCAGATCATGGCAGAATTCAAACCAGTTGCAGACGTTTAATCCTACATAGTATTCGCTTCACTCTTTGTGCAGTCTCTGCCAGTGAACCGCTTGGGACAGCTCTGCAGTTGTTTCACGACATTGCGTGAGCATGGCCTCTGCAGGCAGTAGCTCTGCAGCTGTAGCTGCTGAGCCCGGCAAGAAAAACCACAACAAATACCGCAAGGAAAAGCCGTGGGATCATGATGGCATTGACCATTGGAAGATTGAGGTATGTGTCAACTTGATCAGCTGCATTGTACTGCAGCGTTTCAATCGCATCGAACACAGGACTGGAAGCCCGACTTTATGAAGGGCCCACTTCTGGAGGAGAGTTCATTTGCGACGCTGTTTCCATCGTATAGGGAAAAGTACCTGCAAGAGATCTGGGGGGGCGTGACGAAGGCACTCAATGTACGTGCACAGCCTTTCGCAATCAGCTAAGGGTTTCGCCCACGTTTCGCCCTCGTTTCCAGGAGCACGGCTTGGGCTGCGAATTGAATTTGGTGGAGGGGTCCATGACAGTCAAGACAACTCGCAAGACTGTCGACCCGTACATCATTCTGAAGGCTCGTGACATGATCAAGTTGCTGGCTCGAAGCATCCCTGTGGAGCAGGCGCTGAAAATTCTGCAGGATGGCGTTCTCTGCGACATCATCAAGATTGGTGGTATGGTGCGCAACAGAGACCGCTTTGTGAAGCGCCGAGCTCGTTTGGTTGGCCCTGATGGGGCCACTTTGAAAGCTGTGGAGCTTCTCACTGGCTGCTACATGTTGGTGCAGGGGAACACAGTGGCCTGCATGGGCAGCGTGAAGGGCTTGAAGCAAGTGCGGCGGATCGTGGAGGACTGCATGAACAACGTGCACCCCATCTATCATATTAAAACCCTCATGATCAAGCAGGAGCTTGCCAAGGACCCAACCCTGGTGAAGGAGAACTGGGACCGATTCCTGCCAAAGTTCAAGGGGAAGACTGTCAAGCGCCGGAAGCCGCACAAGGTGCGCACGAAGGCCCCATACACCCCTTTCCCGCCCGCCAACCACATCCAGCCCTCCAAGGTGGACCTCGCCCTGGAGAGTGGCGAGTACTTCATGACGGAGGCTCAAAAGGAGAAGAAGCGAGTAGACGCCAAGAAGGAGGCCTCTGCGGAGACTGCAGCAGCCCGCAAGGAGAAGCGCGCAGAACAGTTCCAGGCACCAGAGGGAGACTTAGCCCCCATGGACATGGACGCCACCCGTGGCGTGAAGCGGGCCCGGGAGGCCGCCGACGGCGAGGAGCTGCCGGAGGGGGAGCTGGACGAACGGGGCCGCAGCAAGGTGCGCTCTGCAGGCAGCAACGGCAACAAGCGGAAGGACAAAAGCGCCAAGAAGGCCAAGAAGTCACGCAAGGCGTAAGCGAGGGTAAGTCGCTGATGGGGGGGTGCGGCAGGGATGGCAGGGGGGGTTCCAGCCTGTCCACTGCCGCGCAGGCTTCAGTGTGGCCCATTGGCTTCCATGTGCACAGTATGGTATCTCAGCGGTGTTCTGCTTCCGCCGGGGGCGGGCTGCCCTGCACTGCGCTTCTCCGGGTGTCGCTCTGCAGCAGCAAGCTGGGGGAGCAAGCTGAGCGGGGGGGTGCCTGCAGCTTAGGCCAGAGCCCTCCACAAGAGCTGCTTGGTGTGATGCATTGTGGGAATTGTGCTACTGGCCTGTTTGTCCTTGCCCGGGCCAGGGGCACTCTGCGGAGGGTGAGCTAGTGGATCTCAAGACTGATGGGGCGATGAATACAGCCTCAATTTGGTCGCACCAGGCATTCATATGTCGTGGTGCTTTGGTTTTTAGGCCGTAGCTTGTCCAATGTGTGCTGCATGAGAGAAAGGCTTGTGGGGGGGCTGCGGCACTCCGTCGAGTTTGGGTGCGGCGCGCAGCTGAGATCCGCTTGTCATCACCCCGTGAGGTGCACTTTCCACTGCATGCCCTAGTACTTTTGTTGTATTGAATCAGCAAAGATTGTCGATATGTTGTCTGCCGCTGCAACTCGTGTTGTGGCTCGTGTCGCCCGTGGCGGTATGTCAGCTGCCGCACAGACTCGTGCTGCTAGCAGCATTACTATGGGCGCTGATGGCACCTTGAACGTGCCCAATGACCCCATCATCCCTTTCATCGAGGGAGATGGCACTGGCCCTGATATCTGGCGCTCTGCTCAGCGTGTGTTGGATGCTGCAGTTGAGAAAGCATACGGCGGAGAGAAGGCGATTGCCTGGGAGGAGGTGCTGGCCGGAGAGAAGGCTTTCCGCGCCACTGGCGAATGGCTGCCCGAGGCCACCCTGGATTCCTACCGCAAGCACTTAGTTGGCATCAAGGGCCCCCTGACGACCCCAATTGGTGGCGGCTTCCGCTCTCTCAACGTTGCTTTGCGCCAAGGTGAGCTGCTGTGTCACCTCGCGCAACACGCCAGACCACTCAATTTCCGGAGCATGCATGCTTTTGCTCCTCCATATGCTGTCCTGCATGCGGGATTTTTAGTCGTTTTCTGTCTTGCTGTGTTACATGTTGTGTCGGTGCTGCGGTGGCTCAGCCCTTTGCTTGGCTTGTGTTTGTTTAGCTATGCTCAAGCACTGCCTATTTGGCCGGCATCAAAACCTTTCTGCGCAGAGCTGGACCTGTACGTGTGCCTGCGCCCCGTGCGATACTTCAAGGGAGTGCCGTCCCCAGTGAAGAGGCCCCAGGATGTGGACATGGTGATCTTCCGTGAGAACACTGAGGACATCTACGCCGGCATCGAGTTCGCCGCCGGCAGCCCCGAGGCCAAGGAGCTGTACGCCTTCCTCAAGGAGAAGGGCGTGGCAGGCAAGATCCGCTTCCCCGACTCCGCCGCCCTGGGCATCAAGCCCGTCTCCCAGGAGGGCACCGCTCGCTTGGTGCGTGCCGCTGTGCAGTACGCCCTGGATGAGAAGCGGGAGAGCGTCACCCTGGTGCACAAGGGCAACATCATGAAGTTCACCGAGGGCGGCTTCAAGGACTGGGGGTACAACGTGGCCACCTCTGAGTTCCGTGATTCCGTCGTGACGGAGCGTGAGAGCTGGATCCTGGACAACGCCGCCAGCAAGGAGGGCCTCACCCACGAGGACAACGCCAAGATGCTGGAACCTGGGTATGACATGATGACCGACTCGCAGCAGGCTGCGCTGGTGGAAGAGGTGACGCACGTCATGGAGAGCATCGGTGCCTCCCACGGCTCCGGCGCCTGGAAGAGCAAAGTCATGGTGCGGGACGCCATTGCCGACATCGCCCTGCAGCAGGTACTCACCCGAGCAAGCTCCTTCGACGTGATTGCCACCATGAACTTGAACGGCGACTACCTGTCTGACGCGCTTGCGGCGCAGGTGGGCGGCATTGGCATCGCGCCAGGCGGCAACATCAACTACCTCACCGGGCACGCCATCTTCGAGGCCACCCACGGCACTGCGCCCAAGTACGCCAACCAGGACAAGGTGAACCCAGGGAGTGTCATCCTCAGCGGCGAGATGATGCTGCGCCATCTTGGCTGGGACAAGGCCGCGGACCTGATCATCAGCGGCATGGACGGCGCCATTGCCAAGAAGACCGTCACGTATGACTTCGAGCGCCTCATGGAGGGAGCCACCCTGCTCAAGTGCTCAGAGTTCGGCGACGCCGTGATTGAGAACATGCGATAAATGCATGTGAGATTGATTATTGGGCTCTGTGGGTTGTAGGGGGGCGTCAGCCTGGCATGTGCCATCGAGTGTGCTGCGCACGGTGAAAACACTTCAATTTCGTTGCTTGAATCATCCACTGGAGACATCAGGTTGTTGTTTGTCATCTCTTTGTGCCAAAATGGCTTTCTCTGTAGCTGCTCGCGGCGTGCAACGCGCCTTTGCCGGTGTGCAGCGCTCCGTATTCTGCGGCACTGCACCAGCGGCTGGCATGGCAACCCAAACGAAAGTTGGAGACATCTTCACTCCCACCGAGGAGCACGCAGCCCTGCGTGAAATGGTGCGCAACTTTGCCGAGCAGGAGGTGAAGCCCCAAGCATTGGAGTACAACCGCGAGGAGAAATTCAACATGGAGCTGTACAAGCAGGCTGGCGAGCTCGGCCTGCTGGGCATCACTGTGTCTGAGGAGTATGGAGGCAGCGGCATGGATGCCACTGCCGTCTGCATTGTGCACGAGGAGCTGTCTGCAGCAGACCCTGCTTTCTGCCTGTCATACCTTGCCCATTCTATGCTGTATGTGAACAACTTGTACCACAATGGCAACCACGAGCAGAAGCTGAAGTGGCTGCCCGATGCGTGCTCGGGCAAGATCATCGGTGGCATGGGCATGTCTGAGCCTAACAGCGGCACCGATGTGCTGGGCATGACCACCAACGCCAAGCGTGATGGCACTGATTTCATCTTGAATGGAGGCAAGTTCTGGATCACCAACGGATGTGTGAATGACAAAGAGCTGGGCGACCAATTCTTGGTCTACGCCCGCACCGCTGAGGGGTGAGTCAAAATCCGCACGTGACGTATGCACGCCTTGTCTAACCCATTGTTTGCAGAAGTGGCATGGGCAAGCACAGCCTGTTTCTGATTGAGAAGGGCATGCCTGGCTTCTCTTTGGGACAGCGCATCAAGGACAAGTGCGGTATGCGGGCATCAGCCACCGGCGAGTTGGTGTTTGAGGACGTCCGCGTGCCTGAGGCCAACATTGTCGGCGGGGAGGGCGACGCTGTGCTAGCAATGATGCGCAATTTGGAGCTGGAGCGCTTGGCTCTTGCAGCAATGTCTTTGGGCATCGCTCGTCGCTCCGTGGAGGTGATGAACTCGTATGCTCGTGAGCGCACCGCCTTTGGCAAGAACCTGAACCACTTCGGGCAGATCCAGCGCCACGTGGCAGAAAGCTACGCAGAGTATGCTGCCGGCAAGGCGTACGTGTACAATGTGGCCAGCAACTTGGACCTGGCGTCCACGGGCAACCGTGTGGATAGCGACGGTGTGAAGCTGTACTGCAGCGTCATGGGGAAGAACGTGGCAGACCGCGCCATCCAGACCCTGGGCGGCTACGGGTACTGCGGCGACTACCAGGTCGAGCAGCTGTGGCGCGACGCGAAGCTGCTGGAGATCGGAGGCGGCACCCTGGAGGCCCACCACAAGAACATGACTCGCGATCTCAGCAAGATGGACAAGCTGCCATAAACATGCTGCACAGCTAAATATATGCGTCAAGTCTGAGTGAAGTGTGTGCAGTGGGCGCTGCACCCGCTCATGCGTGTGACTGTGCAGGTCTCAAACTAAGGCAGGTGTCAGCGAGGCAGCAGCCCCCCCTGCTGGTTTGGCAAAACAGGCGAACTGCCCTGAGCAGGCATGCAGCGCCTGCCAGCAGCTGTGTAGTACTTTCAAGTTTTCGTTCGCTATTGCATATTTTAGCTCCGTGCTACTCTCATTGTCCATCTAAAAACCAAACACGCCAAAATGGCCGCTTCTAGCACCTCCGTGAAGGGCGCCCTGCTGGGCATGGGCAACCCCCTGTTGGATATCTCCGCTGATGTTGGCCAGGATCTACTGGATAAGTGCGTTATTGAGATACCTCGGTTCTGTGGCTGCGTATCGCAGCCCGAACAAATGCGCGCGACAGCACTGTCACACCCTCGTTTTCCGCACCTCGCAGGTATGACGTGAAGATGAACAACGCCATCCTGGCCGAGGAGAAGCACGTGCCTCTGTACGACGAGCTGACTTCTAACTACAGTGTGGACTACATTGCCGGTGGTGCCACCCAGAACTCCATCCGTGTCGCCCAGTGGATGCTGGGCAGCGATGGCGAGGGTGCCACCTCGTACATCGGCTGCATCGGCAAGGACGCCTTCGGCGAGCAGCTCAAGACTGCCGCTGCCAAGGACGGCCTCGCCACGTATTACATGGAGGACGAGACCGCCCCTACCGGCACCTGTGCTGTGCTGGTCAAGGACAAGGAGCGGTCCCTCGTGGCCAACCTGTCTGCTGCCAACAACTACAAGATCGACCACCTGAACACCGAGACCCTGCAGGGCGTCGTGCAGGCCTCCAAGGTCGTGTATTCCGCCGGCTTCTTCCTCACTGTGTCCCCCGCCTCCATGATCGCCGCCGGCAAGCACTGCGCGGAGACTGGCGGATACTTCACCACCAACCTGTCTGCACCCTTCCTGTGTGCCGTGTTCAAGGAGCAGATGCACTCCGTGCTGCCCTACGCCGACATTGTCTTCGGTAACGAGTCCGAGGCCGCTGCTTTCGCCGAGTCCAATGAGTTTGCCGGCGCCTCTGTGGCTGAGGTTGCCCTGAAGGTCGCCGGCCTCCCCAAGGCTTCTGGCACCCACGGGCGCGTGGTGGTGATCACCCAGGGCTCCGAGAGCACCATTGTGGCCAAGGACGGCAAGGTGACTGAGTTTGCCGTGACCCCCATCGAGGAGGCGTCCATTGTGGACACCAACGGAGCCGGCGACGCTTTTGTGGGCGGCTTCCTGGCCAAGTTCCTCAAGGGAGAGTCTTTGGACAAGTGCGTGGAAGCAGGCCACTGGGCCGCTGGGCAGATCATCCAGCAGTCTGGCTGCGTTTTCCCCGCCAAGTGCACCTACTCCGCCTAAGTGTATTTGAAAGATGTCTGCTCGGCGAACAGCACCTGGGGGGTAGTTAGCGTGGTGCGCGGGCAAGCCACATTTGAATGCAGTAGAAACCTTGCGAAAGGTAAATACGTAGGATTATCAGATTTGTTTGATGATACTTTCAGGAGTTGCAATCTGCTACTGCAAAGTGGACTGAACTTTCCGCAAGGTGACATGGCAGGAAGCACCCAGACTGGCGCCATCTACGATGGGCTGCACAAGTGCTGCAGGGCATTGGCTCCAATCCTAGCAGAAGAAGAAGAACATCTCTTCTTGGCTGGCACTGCATCTATTAAGGGAGAAAATGAGGTGCGTGCTGTGTGCTCTTGGCGCTTGGCGTGGTGCTCATTGAGACTTCTCCTCACAGATTCACCTCGTGGAAGTCGACGATGACGCGACTAGCGTCACTTGCAAAAAGGTGTTTTCGCATTCGGCTGAGGTATGGAGCATAGATTCCTGCCCATGGGACGCAAATGTATTTGCAACAGGCAACTCTGACGCGGACGCTGGCACGCACAGCGCAACTTTGTGGTCAATGGCATCAGCCAGCGACGCAGAGGACGAAGCAGATGGGGGCAGCATGCTTCAATTAGATGAATTGGTTGTTTTGCGTGGACACAAGTCGCACGTGCGCTGTGTGTTGTGGGACCCACATGCCGGCGACGCGGCATCCGCCAAGCTCCTCAGCATGTGTGAGGAAAGCGCTCGTCTCTGGGACGTATCTTCTGCTATGGGTGCAGCAGGCAGTGCAGCTGCCTCACTGTCACCCCTTGGGCGAGTGGATGCGCCTGCCGGCGCCACGCTGGGCGCTGCTGCTTGGGACCCCCACTTCGGGCACGAACTTGTCTTGGCTCAGGACAGCTGTCTGCTGTGGCACGATATTCGCAGCAGCATGCGCAGCGATGCCTCTGGAAAAGCTATTCGTAGCGTGGACACGTCTGCTTGGTGGAACTCTGCAGCTGACGGCAGCGGAGCCCCCCCCCCGGTGTACGTGCACCCCCTGCGCTGTGCCAGCTGTGCCCCCTGCCACCTGTTTTTTCGCAGAGCATGCATTCAACAACCCGCCGCACGCATCACCACTGTCAGCTACAACAGCAACAAGCCTCGGCAGGTGTTGTCTGGGACGACCGATGGTGTGGTGCGTATCTGGGACACCCGGAAGCTGCAGTCAGGGCCCTTGAAGGAGCTGCAGGCAGCCGACCACAGTGTGACTGCCTGCGCATTCAACCCTTACCACGACCAGCTGGTGCTGTCTGCCGGCACCGATGGCGTGGTGGCGCTGTGGCGGGCCAGCAGCACCAGCTCCGTGCCTCTCATGGACGATGAACTTGCAGGGGAGGAGGACGAGCAGGCCCCCACCAAGCCACGCAAAGCCATCGCTGACAGTGCTGTGCACGTGAGGCGCTCTCATGAGGACAGCGTCACCAGCATAGCCTGGTCCGCCTGCACAGCCTGGCTGCACGGCTCAGTGTCCTACCCCGGGAAAATCGTGTTCGACCTGGTGCCGCAGGCAGAGAAGCTGAAGATCCTCATGGTGTGAATCAGTGCACTGGGGTAGTGGTGGCAGCAGTGGCAGCTTGCTGGCGCTGCACCCCATCAGGGGCTTGGCTGCCTGCATTAGCTGGCTCGGGACAGCCCCCCTGTGGTGCCCAGGTGACTGTGTTGCTGCTTTTAGTTATCGTGCTTGGCTTGACCTTCACCTGGTATTGATTGGTCTGCGTGCTTCAGGCCGGCTGCTAGGCCGGCTGTCCTCTCGCTTGTGGGTCTTTTCTGGAAACTGGCTTCAGAGCAGGGGGGTGCGTATTCATCACTATCGGCACTCCCTACCGCAACTTGTGCAGCACCGTCTGCGGCAGCACCTGCATCAAACTTTACGCCTCCTCCTGTGTCAGCCAACCGAGAGGGAAGCGGTGCCGGCGCGACTTGATGTTTGCCCCCAGTTCGTACTGTTTGTTGAAAGACGGGTATGATGAACGACATCAAAATACAATAGACTGATGTCCACGCAGCGCGCAACTCGTCGGTGAAGTCGCTCCCAAGGCACTCGCTAAGAGTGCGAATCAGTACTGATCCAACGAAGTGAAACTGCACAAGCTCAACGCCAATAGCCCTATGGCGCCAGGCAAGCTGCGTTGTGGCCTGTTTCAATCCTCCTAAATCTCCAGAGCTTGCCAAACCAACGATCGCAGTGAGCATCATGACCAATTTTTTGCCTTGTACTTTCAAGCTGGATTTGAACAGTGGCTTGGCTTCCGGATGTGATGCGAAAAGATCTTCGTAGAATACAGTGTAAAATTGCCCCATAGGCGAAACAAAGCTGTCCAGCATGCCATTTTCCTGAGTATAGAAAGGTAGGGTGTGGGTCTGGTAAGTATTACCAAGTGCAGGACAAGTTGCCGGCCGATACCTGCAGGCTCGCACCTTGGCCAAAAGAAATTTAGGACTGCCATGTGAGATTAACTTCCTGTATCATGCACGCATATTCTGGTCGAGTGCAGCACGAATTCTATGATTTGTGAAACGCTCAAACTTCACACAGCACGCACTCACCATGATTCAGCAACTAATGCCAAAGCAGCTGCCAATGCTTCCCCAGTTGGTGGTGTGAATGAAAGGTATGGTTCAAGCAGTGTATCCACCTCAATTTTGCTCGAGCAAGTGCCCATATTTGCTGCTATCGAAAAGCCGCTGAACTGAAATATCAGAAGTAACCAGTCTGCTTCGCAAGCTCCAGAGCTCGCAAAAGCCAAAGCAATGAGATTGCAATGGCCAACAGCTAATGGCATGATACTTTGCTAAATGTGTGTGTAATGTATTTTCTAGCGAAATCAACTCGACCGAGCTCGAGGCACGCAATCCCTTGACCCCGCTCAGAGGGGGGTATGCAGGATATCAAAACTTGTGAAAGGTTTACCGCAGCACCAATCA
>Ga0307982_1000507_pt1 | contig 30849 bp, 11 predicted proteins | sample OrgLakmetagen989_FD_201847 | JGI IMG/M metagenome (GOLD analysis project Ga0307982, IMG submission 201847) | Saline water microbial communities from Organic Lake, Antarctica - #989 | ecosystem: Environmental > Aquatic > Non-marine Saline and Alkaline > Saline | place: Antarctica: Organic Lake...
CATCTTGGTCACCCTGCTCGTCGCCGTCGCCGTCGTCCATGAAGCGCTTCACGTTCAAAGTGACCTCTTCTGTGTCTTGCACCTCTTCGTCATCATCTGCTCCACTGGGCGTTTGAGGAGGCTCGTCCCGGATGATGACTGTACCTGCCAGCTGCACAGCTTCCGGTTCCGCTGGTGCGGCTTGGGCTACGGGAGGATCAGGGCCGCGCAGCATGCCCCCAGCCGGTGCGGGGGCGCGTGCAGGCGCCCGTACTGACGGCAGCACTTCGCCCACACCTGGAACAATGGCCACAGGCGATGGCTTTTTTTCGGCATGTCCATCTTGGCTGAGGACACTGGCAGGCGGCGGCAAGCCTGGGCTGGACCCAGCAATTGAGATGTGTGGAACGGCTTTGCCCTCTGCGTGACACCGCCTCACGAAGGCCTCAACATAGGGCTGTAAGAACGGCAGCTGGAGAATTGCGCTGATGGTAGGGCGCTGGCCTGGATGGGGAGACAGACACAGATTGACCAGCCCGCGCAAGTTCTTTGAGTAAACCCCGGGCAACGGCTTGTACTTGCCTCGTAGGATTCGGCGAATCAACGAGGACATGCTGCTACCATCAAAGGCGCGGCGTTGGGCAGCCATTTCATACAAGCAGATCCCCATGCTCCACACGTCAGCTTTGTGGTTGTACGGCTTACTCTCACAAACTTCTGGTGCAAGATAGTACGGCGTCCCTGTCACCGTCTGGGCGCATTCAAACGTGTGCTGCAAAACACGAGCGATCCCAAAGTCTCCGAGTTTGATGCAATTATTTTTATCCAGGAAGATGTTTTGCAGCTTGAGGTCGCGATGTAGAAGCTTCTTTTTGTGGACATACAATAGAGCCAAACAAAGTTGCACCAGCCAGTCCAAAATAGCGCTTTCGCCAATCAGCTTGCCTTTCTGCGCTTCCACAAGCTTGACCATGTCACCATTCTGGGCATATTCAGTGACGATGCATAATTCATCTGGGAAATTGTGCTGCCTGAGAGAATACACCCTGCACTGCAAAGACGGCTCACTCACTGTTGACCTCAAAGGACTCGATGTGGCCAATGATACAAGGATGTCTCAATCTACTGAGAATCACTGCTTCTTTTCGCGAGGACTTGATGTCTTTGTCTGTCATGCCAGCCATGGAAACAACCTTGATGACGACCTGCAATCAAGAGATTTCTCGTGCTTCTTCATTCGCCTTGTGACTTGTATTCCACATTAGGTAGGGCCGATCGATCTCACCTGTTTTTTGCTGCTTGATTCATGATGCCCAAGCAATGCACGACCGAAGCTGCCCCGTCCTGTGGAACGCTTAGGGTGAAAATTTGACAATAATCTCGTTTCCTGAAACTGCTTCTTGAAGTAGCAAATCAATACGCAAAAATCCAACTTACCAATCTCTCGCGTGACAACATAGTCTCTTAGCTTTTCAGTTGGTTTGGCTGAAGCCATTTCTGCTTTGTTTGTGAGGCTCGTCTCAGACAAATGCGCTTTCCCCAACAAATTGTGCAGTTGTGTTTGTGCAGTCTGTTTGCCGGAAACCGCTAGCTTTAGACAATCGACAGAATGCCAGCCAGCGAATCGATTCACAATGGCGTGCTCCCATTGAGGTGCACTGATTGATAAAAAGCTATGTCGTGTGGTAATTGATGAACAACAATGCTGCGGTGCCTAAAGCCGTAAGGCACATCAAACGGCCCCTCGCCAGGAATTGATTGACTTCTAGCACTCTGCCCTGGTGGACAGCCTATTCAAGTGCAGGATCTAGCCGCTGTGACAACGCATGATCATTTTCGGGATAAATTGCAGTTACATTCGTTTACAGAACAGTGACTGCCAGGTGGTTGAAACAGTCCGGTGCCGCTCAACTGGGCATTCGGACTGCCCAGGTGTTTCCTCCTCAACCCTACTCCAAGCTCTGGACACAATCCCACAACAATAGGACACAAACACCTTCCCAATAAGCCGCGATTTACACCAGTTTCGCCTCCACAAGCACCTCTCTCTCTCGAGTGCAGTCCATCTGGGCAGTTATCAACGACGTGATCGCGCCGCATTGACAACGCAACACACACGCAAGGTGCAAAGTTTCACGCACAGCTGACTGGGACGAACTTCAGTCAGGGCTGAATCCAGGCAGAAATGTACGCTCCGTGTCACTGGCCTCCATTCAGGCAACAGAAGGCGCCGAGGCAGTGGCCTCCTCTGTGACTCCTTTCGCTGACCCCAAGTTGTGCTGCTTGTCATTCCGGAACAGGGCATGAACAGAGACAATAGAGGTTGAAAGGCCGATGAAGAAGAAGATGATAGAGCCGAACACAATCAGCACTGCCAGGAACAGGGCCAGCAAGAACCCTGCGTTCAGGTGGGAGCTGGAAAACTGCCTTCCCCCAACCACCACATTGATGTTTTGCGCCACTAAGTACTGGCTTAGAAACCACCATGCTGTGCATGCAGCGGCAGTGCCTAGAAGCATGAGGGGGTGCCTGACGATCACAAACAGCAGCATGGACGCGACGACAGCTGAATAGTTGCTCAAAAACAAACGCATATTGTGCCCAAACCGGTGATCCCATTCCAAAGGTGATGGCATGGTGTACGGGGCAGATTCACCCTGGAAGGTAAGGCAGAGAATGCGTATGTGCAGTATATTGAAGCAATTGAAGGCCGTTTGAGACTCACCAAGCCAGCAAAAATTGTCCAAGGCCGCATAGTAGACATCCAGTCACGCTGCCGGACTTGGCTTGCCCATTGAGGTGCTGCCTTAAAAGCGTGACCTACCTCGAAATCCGAATCACTTTGATTCACTTCAGCTATTTGGTCAGCCATTTTGCCCTCGTGCGGAATTTGTCACACGTGACTTGGACGGGTGGCAGAAGGGCGGCAAATCGTGCACACTGGTGGCCCACGACCAGCGAAATCCACGGGAGCTGTTAATTTGTATGCAATTTGATGGTGCGAATTTCCTGTTAATTTACATGTGGGCGCTATTACCCCCCCTCACTTTCGGACGGCTTGCATGATCTGAGCCAGTCATCTCAACCACCACCTGTCCGGGTGAAGTCCAAAACCAACAACACATTCCCCCCGAGTAGGACCAAGTAAGGCTACCACTGCTTTAAGCTGGGCGGTGCGAGATTGCTTGAGCTCGCTTTTGCTGCTCAAAGAGAAGTTCGCATTCGAGCAATACATCACATGTCGGCTCCATCATCCTCAGGCGCTGTTTCACAGGCTGCCGGGAGCAGTGCTGCTGAGCAAAGTTCTGGACATGGCGCAGTCGCTGTTTCTCGCACCATTCGGCGTCCAACTGCGATGACTCGCAATGGAATTCGCCAGTTTGTCGAAACCGAGCACGGCGTGCGGCTATTTCTTCAGTGAGTGCAAGCGTCGCATCACTTGGCTCCACTTGCAACTGTTCCATTCGCCAGAAATTGTGTTGCAACCCTGAATCTTCAAACCAAACCGGACTTGGCTCATATCGCTACTCATGCGCGCAATGCTGAGTATAACCCGAGGGTTTGTTCAAATTCCGCAACGCCCCACTTGCCCAGCATTCAGCTCACCATGTTGCAGAGATTTGCCGCAGTTATCATGCGCCTACGCGAACCGAAAGCAACTGGTCTGATTTTTCAGTCTGGGAAGGTGCGAGGCTTGTCTAGCTCAGTCTCTGTCTCCCATGGTCATAGTGTCGCCCGTTGCGCAGATGGTTGTGACCGGGGCAAAGAACGAGGATGACTCGCTCCTGGCCGCTCGTAAACTTGCTCGCATCATTCAAGTACGTATCACTCTAGAAGTCAATTTGCGTGTGTTCATTGCATCCCTTTGCAGCGCTTGGGATTCAACGCTGGCTTCACCGAATTCAAGATCCAAAACCTCGTTGCCACTGGCGACATGGGTTTTCCCATCAGGCTAGAGGGCATTGCAGATGAGCACGGCCGATATTGCAGTGTGAGTTGTTCCCTAAAACAACCTTTGGCTGCCTCGCAACATTGCCTGCTGCTATGCAGTACGAGCCTGAGCTATTCGCCGGGCTCATTTACCGAATGGAGGATCCGCGCCTGGTGATTCTGGTGTTTGTCTCTGGGCGCATTGTTGTCACAGGTGGCAAAGCTCGCTCTGCAGTGGTCAAGGCTGTGCAGAATCTGTACCCAGTGTTGGTCAAATACCGCAAGCAGCTGCCTGCCGCCCCCGGCCCCAAGCGCAGCAAGAGTGGGCCCACCAGCACCAGTATTGTGGTCACTGGTCACGGTGTTGGCACTGCCTGATGGCGCGTGGTGCTGAAGGGGGGGGATGGGGGGTACTCCTGCAAAGTAGCTTTTGGCCTTGGCCCCCGTCGCCTCCATGCTGAGGCTTGAAGGGTGGTGGACGGATGTGCACCCTGAAACTCATGCACAGCCACAATGAGGGGCTTGGGCTTGCACAGCGCTGGCTCCTTGCATTTGCTGCACCTCCCTCCTTCAGTTGTACGTCATGGTGCGAAAGGGGGCTGAGGGGGGAGGGCTGGCTGCTAGGCAGCGCAAGCATGTCAAGGCTGAGGCGGTGAGCAAAATCTGCCCACTTGATGAAAGCACCCATGCTCGCAGGTTTGCGAATAAACACTTGTTGATTGAGCTTTCAATTTTGAGCTAGAAGCTCCCAGCGGTCGCATCAGCTGCTTCTGCGACGTGCCTTGCTACATCACGCTCTGCAGCCATACAAGCCGCAGCAAACACTCAGCAGCTCACAAACGAATCCAGTGGGAAGCTGGAAACTTGAATTTTCATCATGGCGTACTCCCACAGCACTGCAGCTGTGTGGCCGCCACGTACACCGCCTGCCCAAGGCGCTCAACGTACTAACGGCAGCAGCGAGTATGCTGCATACGACACTAAACGAGGCCCGAACGCGCTCTTCTCTCCTCAAGCAGAAGCTGTGAAATCAGTCGGTGACGTTATTGCTGCCATTGATTTCGACAATGACATGCATGTGCAAGCAACTGAGTTCCAGCATGGCTTGCTTGAGGCTCTGCTTCGGCTGTGGTGTACTCCTCAGAGCCTGCCAGCAGTGCAGCTGGAAGTGCAAAGCAGCCTTGCAGACCTCATTCCATCGGAAATGGTTCGACTGCATCTCTTGGACTCATTTACCCAGCACGATGCGCTTGGACACAAGAACGATGCAGCGGATGACACAGCTGCCAACGGTGGCTTCAGGCTCATCTCAGTTGCAACGCCGGAGGATGCAGCAGAGTGGCAGGAAGACGACGACACACATTTACAAGAACCTCCTTCTCGAAGATTTGATGCAAAAACGTTCGGTCAAGAGCTGACTTTTGGTAAGTGCCCGAAGCTTCGCCCCAAACGTGCGTCCATCACTGCATGCGCGGTCGCAGACGACACTGCAGACTTTGGTGACCGTTCTGCGAGTGGCCCACCACCTGGTCCTCAAATTCACCATGAGGCTGGCGTTGAGTTTGTTGAAGAAAAGCTTTTTCTGCCGTCATCGAGCATGGCAAGCAATTGGTTTTCGTCGGTGCTGGCCAGCTCAGCGCAGAGCGAGACGCAAGACTTGGCAACCGGGTGGGATGATGCAGCTACAGACGGCACCCGTGACACACTGGACACGCCGGCACGCATTGGAGGCGATATTGAGGGCAAGGCTACAGTAGACGACCCCCCTGACGGCTCCCAGGGCGACGTCCCTCCCTTTCTCTTCGTGCAAGACCCAGTCGTCCTGGCCCTGCTTTTCCAGCAGGTGGGTCGGGCCCAGCCCTCAACACTTGGCATTCAAAGCGTCATGTGGGTGCCAATATACGCCAGGGAGTCGGGCAGCTGCATCGGTTTCCTTGAGTTTTGGAATCGGGTCCCGCAGGGCTTCGGGCTGGCAGCTGCCCCCCCCCTTACCCCCTCAGACCTGCAGCCCACCACCTCTCGGGGGGGCATCGGCTCCGTGCACGCAGGACGCACTGGCAGCACTACCCCACGACGCACGCCTCGCCACCACCGCAGAGTCCACATGGCTGACAGCGCCTTCCCCACGCACGTGGCTGCAGTGGACGGGGCCTTTGAGGATGATGCGTCCGCGCGGCCCCAAGGCACACCCTTTCATGAGGGGGACTTGGCCGTACTGCAGCTGCTGAGCATGCCGATTAGCATTGCCCTGCACCATGCTGCGTACTACACGTCCACAAGCGACGGGGTGGCGGCTATGCGGCAGGCGGTTGGGTCACTGCGGGAGCAGGTCGCAGCTGCCGAGGCGAGCGCAAGCCACCACCAAGCACGGGACGCCAATCTCATGCAGGCGCTGGTGCGCAGCGGCGTGGTGCAGGCGTGTGTTTCGAAGCAGCTGGCGTCTGACAGCCATGACTGGCCAGCACTGCGTCTGGCCAGCGGGCTGCCTGCAAGCCGTGCATTCCTTCTGCACGCTTTGTCCAGCAGAGCAGCTGCCACAGGGTGGCACTTGCAGCTGCCACGGCCCATCTGCCTCTCAGCCTCCTCCATCTTACACTCCCTGCGAGAGGTGTCCTCCGCTGTGGCGACTTGGAGCCGGGCAACTGCCCCCTTGCTGCTGGGGGGCGGGGCTGCCCCCCCTTCTGGCAACGAACTCGCCACACCGGCTGCAACTGGAAGCTCTCGGTTGTGGTTCAACACCACTGTGCTCAAAGCCATTCAAGATGGCGAGGGGTCCGGGGCGTTATCTGCTGGCTCGGCGGATGGCCCCTTTTCCGGCCCTGCAGGGGGGCTATGGAGCCCCAGGGGGGGTGCTTGCACAACCCGCAGCATGCCAAGCCAAGGAATTATCGCAGGCGTACTGAGATCCCTGAAGCCACGATTCATCCATGCACCTGCCGGCAACGATGCAGAGTGGAGCGGAGCGGAGGACACTGCCTTAGGCATTCACCCACAAGGGACGGCAGTGGTGGTACCGCTGTCACTGCTGCCACCTGGGCAGCAGCCACCCACTCCAGACAGTCGCACAGCCACTGGCGGCGGTAAGCGGAGCCTGCGCCTGTTCTTTCCGGGGGACGAAGCAGGACAGGCTGCTCCGGGGGGCGGCTCCCCCCCCCCTCGGGGGCAGCCCGCCGGGACAGCTCATTGCCTGGGCGTACTTGTCATCCAGGTCCAAGGCACAAGCGGCGATGCTGACGCCTCTGCACTGGAGGCTGGTGCGGTGGCTATCGCCCACAGCATTGAGCTGTACCTGGGCTACCTCATGGCGTCCCACTCTGCCGTGCATGCCTCCCAGCAGCAGGCCCTGGAGACAGAGCACTGGTTCAGGCGGTGCGGCAGTGCCATGGGAGCTGTGCTGGCGCATGCAGCAGCCATGCGTACAACCGGCACCCCAGCGCCCCCTAGTGCTGACACTGACGCAGCTCCATCTGCCGCCGGACTGTGCCTTCCCCACTGGCGCCAACCCACCCCCCATGCCTCCCCAGCTCGACCAGGCGACCTCCTGGCAGCAGCAGCGTACGCACTCGCACTGACCACACACGCCATGTTCCAGCGCCTGGCCAGTGCCCACCCTGTGCACACGGCATTGCAGCTGGCTGGCTGCTCGCCTGCTGTGCAAGCCAGCCTCACGCCATCCGCTGGGCCGGCGCCGGCCGCCGTGGCCCCAGCATTCGGGTTTGCCCCCCCACCGCTGCTCACCAGCATTGGCTCCAGCAGCCCATCTAGTGCCCTGCATGTGGTGTCTCTGCATGTGGGGCTGGTGACACAAGTCCCCACAGCGTGGATGGTGGGTACAGGGGGGGGTCACAGCGACGCTGCCCCACCTACACCACGGGGTGGGCCCCGCTCCCACATTGCCTGGGACAGTGCCATCCCCGACTCACCAGCAACAGGCAGCGATGGGGGCACGCCAGCCAGTGAGCACGCGGCGCTGGCACCTGAGGGTGCGGACTATGCAGCAGCCACTGGGCTGTGTGTGATGGCTGGAAATGCGCCGGCGCCGTCTGCCTTCACAGCGGCAGCGCTGCAGCAAGCGGCACGGCATGCTGGCTATTCCACTGCTGGGCTGTTCCAGGTGAACTTGCGCACTGTGAACGAGCTTTCCGGCGGAAATGACCGCAGCGGGAGTCCTGGTTCCGCATCTAGACGGAGTAAACCAGGACGCTCATCCCAGAGCGGAACGTGCGTACTTGTCTGGAGTCGAGGTGCACTGAATGCTGCTCTGTACGTGCCACGCACAGCCAATGCGCGAGTGCCGCAGGTCGTCGCTGACGTGCTGCGGCTGGAGGAGGACTTCAAGTTCCTTGGCCATGTAGCGGCACCAGACGATGCTGCAGTGTGGTGTCCTGCCGGTGCAGGGAGTGCACCTGGAGTGGACCCCAATTGGGCAGATGTGGCCGTGGTCAGCGCCACATGCATGCCTGGGTCACTGGCCCGATGGCACCATGTTGTCCTGCAGAGTATCTCCCTGGGAATGCGATCACGCGTGCGCATGCCCGCAGGCCTGGCCAGGGGCGAAGCAGACACCTCAGCATACCCTGCAGTGGCCGCCATCACCACCCTGCGAGTTCGTGTGCCTGTGGGTCTCCTTGGGCCGACTGACGGTAAGGGGGGCATGTCCACTGCCGGGTTATCCCCGATTGGCAGCTTGGACGCAAGTGTGCAGGCAAGCGTGAGTGGTGACGTGGGCACTGAGTGGGAGGAGCCTGCCACGCCCTTTGGGGGTGCAGGGGGGGGCACCCCCCAGCACGCCTTGGCTGCAAAGGTGACCGCCGCTGCACAGCTGCTGCTTCCACTCATCTCCCCATGTTTGCTCAGCACAGCCCGGGAAGCAATGGCCAAGTCCGCTGAGGGTGCATCCCGCACATGGGGCAGTCGGTGGAGCACCGTGGCTGCAGCCTCGGTGGCCGCTCCCGCCTTGACTGGGGTGCTGTCTGACCCCAATTGGCTGCGTCAGGGCGACGGTGCTTGGTGGACGGAGGCCACAGCCCAGCTCCGCAGTGCCATGGGGGCGCATGGTGTGGTGCTGTATAAGTACAATGGGGACCTGCGGCTGCTGGAGGCTGTGAAGAGCGACATGGATGAGAAGTCCTTGGTGCATTTGGCCGCCAGCAGCAGTAAGCCACGGCAGGATGACGCTGCGTGGGAGGGCAGTGGGGGCGCAGCTGACGGCCTGGGCTTCAGCCCCACTGGAGCCAGCCGGTCCAACAGCCGCGGGCGCCGGCGGCCCCCCTCTCCAGGCCTCGGGATGGGCGGCGCAGTGATGCCTGTGGCGGACATTCTGTCCGGCTATGGCGTGCTGCCCGACTCATGTTTGGCTGGGGTGGGCCCACTGGGCTCCGCATGGGGCGACCAGCGGCTGCTGCGACAAGTGGTCACTGTGAACGCCTCCCCTGCTCCAGTGCAGGCCGCGGGCAGCAATGCCAACGGCAGCAGTCCAGTGGCTGCAGCGCGGGCAGCTGCGGCTGCTGGCGCCTCCTCAACTCGACCTACTGCCGTGCAAGTGGAGCTGCTGGCATTCCCAGTGTCCACCTCCTCTCTGCCATCGTTGCGCCCAGGAGCAGAGCGGGGTGGGGTGGGGGGTGCTTCCTGGTGCAGCGACATGGCGGCTCTGAGCGGTTCCCGCATCAGCCCATCTGCCCTGGTTGCACTTCTGGGTGAAGCAGAGGGCCAGAACGGAACACAGAACGCAGGCACTGCAGCAGTGACGGATGCCATTGTCCCTGCAGGCGGCGGCTCGTCGACCGCAGCTCCTGGCGGTTCGGGCGACGCTGCAGCTGGCGCCACTGTTCTTGTTGCAGTTGCTCGAGTGATTGGCCCTGTGCCACGCTCCGCCAGCCGATCTGCCCCGACGTCACCCAGTGAGGCCCTGGCACATGTGACCGCCTGTGTGGGGGCAGCTCAAGCTCGACACACCCTGCAGCACTGCCTGAACCATTTGAACAACATGCAATCTGTGGTGGGAGCTGAGCTGGCTGCCCGCTCCTCCAGAGCCCACAGCAGCGCAGAGCGAGCCACAGCAGCCATGCAGGACAAGCTGGTAGCACTGCAGGCACAGTACGACGCGCTGTCAGCCCAGGTCCGTGGCGTGGCTGGGCAGGCCCTGTCGGCACGCTCTCGGGTCACTGAGCTGCACGCCTACGTCCGGGAGGCCCATTTGTCAGGGAGCAGAGAAAGCGACAGGACGCGCCTGGGACACAGCACCTCCAATGACAACGAAGGTAGCGCCATTGCTGCCAAGCGCTCCGCGTCACTTGTGTGGGATTCCCCCAAGGCCCCTAGCGGAGGGGACGATGACGCAACACGCTTCGGCGAAGCTGTCACGCTGGGCGGCGGGGCAGCAGGGGGCGGCACGAAGGAGCGCTCCACAAATATCTCAGAGGTGTCTGCTCCCAGCGCTGGCAGCATGCGGCCACACGTGGGCCCACACCCCGGTGCAGCTGCGGCCATGAACGCATCGAGAACAGGCAGCGGTGACGTGGCGGAAATCATGGGGACACTGTTTCACACGGACCTGGCACAAGCCACCCAGTATGCATCAGACTCCCTTGCAAGCAGTGCGGTGCAGCTAGTATCCATGCCCCAGGCGGCTGTGTTGGGTGAGAGCGCTGTCTCCACGCATTCTGGCGATGCTGGAGGCCCCTTGCCCCCCGTAGTGCTGCACTCCACCTCAGATGCCTTCAACACGCCCCTCATTGTCCACACCCGCCGGCAGCTGCACTCGGAGCACGCGCGGCTGTGGCTGGTGGATGGCAACAGTGGTCACATGTGGACCCACATACCATTCATTGGGTCTGGCGGCCATGCCCTGGCCACCGGCAGCAAGGCCACCGTCACCCGAGTTGCCACCAAGCAGTGCAGCAGCATGGCTCTGCGCGCTGGAACTAGCAACCACCCAGCTGGAGACGATGGCGATACGTCAATCTGGGAGATGCGATTCCCCCTGGGGCATGGGCTGGTTGGGCACGTGGCCCGCACCGGCCAGGCGTTGGTGGTGAAGGATGCAGCCTCCCACGGGGAGTATGACGTGGATGTGGATGCACTAGATGGTGGGGACAGTGGGAATGCGCTGTTAGTGCCCGTTTTGCTGCCAAATGGCTTCGTGGGCGCTGAGGATTCGGGGGCATCTAGGGGGGGTCCGAAGCGGGTTGTAGGGGTGCTTCAAATTCGCAACAAGACCAGCTTATCGTACGTCCTGGAAAGCAGCTCTGGCATTCATACCAGACAAGCTACCGCAGCTGCACCCGGGGCCCCTGCTGACTCACAAGCTAACTCAATCCTCACTCCATTTGCTGCGGCTGACGTCTACACGGCTGCAGTCAGCAGCCGTGTGATGGGCGCTGCCTTGGCTGCACACGCATTGAGTCTGCAAGCACATGAGCGCTTTGTGAATACGGGTGCCAAGCTCGCCCGCTTGCATTCCCAGGCAGCTGCCGAGGCATTCTCTCATTCCCAAGCTGGACATATCGTGCACAAAGGGGGGGGTTCCCGCACCCGAAGTGCCTTCCTGGACGGCGCTGCGGAGCCGCACGGGGAGGCACCTGCTGCCCATGGCACCGACTACTCCTCCACTATTCGCTCACAAGCCAGGGTACAGCTGCTGCTGGAGTGTGCAGCCATGCTTGTGACCCCCACAGATGTGGGATCCCTGTCCGCAACGGCAGCAGAAGTCATCCCCACTCTGTTGGGCGTCCCTGCAGCCACCACCATTGTGCTGGCGCCATCAACACCCAACGGAAGTCTGCAGGCGGTGGTGCCGCCTGCCGGCCCAGGAGTAGTGGCGGGCGGGCACCTGCAGGCACTGGTCGTTCCAGCAGGCGCCAAGCTGCACTGCGTGCTGGCGTCTGGCAACCGATGTGTGGAAAGCTACAAGCCGTCCGATGCACCCATGGATGCCTCTGCTGCCAGTAAGCGATCAGCCAATATTGATCGCCTGGGCACTCTGGGGGGGTCCTCCACTCGAGCCGCAGCCTTCTCCCTGGAGGAGCAGGTAATGCTGCGCGACCTGCTCCTGCGCAGTCGCATCGGGGGGTACGCTTCTCGCGGGGACACGGAATCCCCAGGCGGGGAGCCCGGGGCTGCCGGGGGGAGCTTTGATCCCGGCATGGCTGTGCTCATGCTGCCTTTAGTGGCTGACCGCACCCCCCGCCTGGACAGCGCCCATGGCAACAAGGCCAAGGCCAGCAGTGAAGCAAGCTCCAAGGCACAGCCTGCAGGTGCAGATGCAGCTGGCATGGGCTTTGGGCGAGGCGGCAGTGCCTTCGGGGTGCGAGCTGAAACGAGCAGCACCTCGGCAGCAGGCAGATACATCGTGGGTGTGCTGTTGGTGCAGATTCCCAGTGATGAGCTGGTGGGTGACGAAGCAATGCTCACGGGCGCCTCTGGTCCCGGGGGCAATGACATGGGGCAATTCACCGTGGAGCACCACACGATGATGCTGCTGCATGTGGCGCATGTGCTGTCTGGTACACTAGCCAGGCATGCCCTGCACAGCTCACTGAGCGACACGTTGGGCGGCGCCATGCAGGCTCTCATCACGCTGCAAAGCGCTTCTGAGAGCATGGCAGTGGACCTTCTGTGGGAGCGCTCTGAGGCACTTGCAGCCGAAGCTAGGCAGCGCGCCGTGCTGCGCCGGATCATGGCTCATAGCCTGCATGAGGCGACTGATTCCGCCCAGACCGCCAGTATGCGCAGCTCAACAGCGCTGGCGGTGAGCGCTTCTGCACTCACCCGGAATTTGCACCGCAGCCACGCTGTGGTGGCCCGCTGGGTGCGGCGGGGCGTGGAGCGATCGCAGGCGCTGGCCAGCAGCTGCCTTGATGGGAACAGCATTCTGAAGGGTGCGCTTGCAGGGCAGAACCCCGTGGGCACGCTGGCAGCTATGGCTACCCCTGAGGCGTTGTGGGCTGCTGAGCGGGGCGACATGCAGCTGGCGGTGCAGCCGTTTGCGGCACACCCCGCCCTGGGGACCGCAGGGGAGCCTGAGGTACTGCTGTCGGGCCTCCCAAGACCCGCGCTTGCCTTCATGAACGAGCTGCTATCGCCAGCTACACGAAATGGTGCGATGGGCGGTGGCGTTGGTGCAGCTGTACTACGTATGCTGTTCTGGATTGCATCAGGAACTCACACCGACGGGGCGAATCTGCCCAAGGCCAATATCCTGGCGTGGGGTGCGGGGCGCACACCAACGCTGCTGCTGCCACTTGCCCCCCCAACACCCGCAAACAGCCCCCCCTCCAAAACCAACGTGCTTCCACGAGCGCTGAAGCGTGCTGGTGACTCCTTGTTCGATTGGTGCACGAGTCTTCTGCAGGAGGGCTCGCGCATGGCGGCGACGAACAGCGCTCTTGAGGCGCAGATCGTGCTGCGCTGTGCCATTGCTGGGAATGAGTATGCTGTGTTGGTGCGGCCGCTGCCTGCAGACATGCTACAGCGCAGAGCGTCACTGCAGCGCCGTTCCCGTGTCACCCCCTTGGAACTGTGGGAGCTATTGGGCGGAGAGCGCTCCGATTTGCCTGGAGCGGAGCAGGTGCAGTCTCTAGGAGAGGAAGACGGCGCTTCCGACGATGAATCAGCTCGATCTGTGGCGTCGGCAGACGCAGCCACACGCCAGCGCGTCCCAGGCACGCTGCCCTTGGTGGCGTGCCTGTTCCCCTGTGCAAGCAGCGGCACCGCCACCCCCCGCAGCCGACGTGGAGCTGCTGCCTCTAGACGGCTCCCGCAGCCCACAGGGCCAGGGGTGGAGCTCACTGTCTTACCGGCTGTGCTGTGGGAAGCCCTTCAAATGAACTCGGCTGGGCATGAATTCGTGGCCCCAGATGAGAGGCAGGGGCAAGAGCGAGGCACCCTGCAGCTGCAGCAGCTGCCAGTGGATGACGCTGGACACCTGGCTGAGCGTGGCCAAATGACCGTGTCTGGGTCACAGGCACCTGCTACCATTCGTGTGCAGGCTTCATTCCGCTCAGCCATGCGTAGCTGCAGCCACATCCAAGCCCTGCCACTGGACGACGTGCTGTCATCACCCCACTTGGCGCAGACGATCGAGGCTGCTGTCATCGCAAACCGCCACGCAAGAGCAGATGCAGCGCTGGTGCGACTTCCGTCCGTGCCGCTGTTGCTCACAGCGACTTCGCGAGCAGACGGCTGGGACGAGGGGCGAGTGGCAGCGTCCTTCCCGGGATATGGCTGCGACCAGAAGGGTCGCCCAGTGCCCCTGGTGGATGCATCGGCTCACGGCTGGCCAGACATGGCAGAGGAAGAGGGCTTGCTGGATGCACAGTCCGTGCCCCGGCGGCGGTGGGTGGCCCATTGCCACCCCCTCTCAGTGGGGGACACTCACGAGAGCGGATTTACCCTGGGTGAGGTACGCTTTGTGTGGAGTGTAGAAGTGCAGCCCGAGAACGAGGGGCACAATGCGGGCAGAGGCAGTTTTGCTGAGGAGGAGGGCACCGCGGAGTGGGTCAGCGAAGGCCAGCTCCCCACAGCGCGGCTGCTGCCGACCCAAGGTGTGCTGGGGAACACCCCCCATGATCTACAATTGTCCATCCCGGCGCTGCTGCATGTGAGCACCATTCAGATGATGTGTGCATCGGTGGCCCACTCAGCGGTGCTGGCTTGGTACCGCACAGTGCAGGACCTGCGCAGTGATGTGGCTGCGGTGTGCATGTCATCTGCAACCAATACCACCGATGCACTGACGCGCTTGAGTGCCGTTGCCACTCGCGACAGCAGTGCTGCTCGTGCAGCCCTGGCCACTGTACAGGCCATCAACAGTGCAAACACGCTACCGATGCTGACAGCTGCAATCGTCCATTGCGTGCCTCACCTGCTGCAAGTCATTGCCTCAAGCGATCATGGGGACGGAGATGAGGAGGTGCCAGCTGGTAGTGCCCCAAACAGTATTAGCGTTCGTGCGGCACTGTTTGTGCAGCGGCGAGTGCTTGGGCAGTGCAACTCCGAAAAGGAGGCCTTCACGGCGGGTCGCACTGCCGACGAGGATGACGAGGAGGCCCTGGACGCGGCCACTGCTGGCAGTGACGAGGATGACGATAGCACAGTCTGGTCCGATGCGTCAGATGATGATGAGGGCAGCGAGGGTGGCGCCCCCACGCTTCTGGGCAGTGCCTGGAACGAGTGGGTGCGTGTCACCCCGGGAGAGGTGGTGCCGATGCTGGGGCGCGGCGACGACTCTGTGCAGTTCAACCACGTCGACTCCGCTGGCTCTGTCTTTGCAGATGCAGGCGATGGGGACAGCGATGGGGACTCGGGCGCAGCCTCTGGCGTGCGTGGGATCTTGAAGAAGTCCTCTTCGCGGGGGCAGCAGGGCAGCAAGAAACGCACCTTATCATTCGGTGGGCAGGGACTTGGGGATGCTCATGGCACAGGACATGCCTCCAGTGCTCGCAGTGTGGGTGCACTGCTAGCTGGCGGTGCCTTGGCCATTGACGATATCGCCACTGAGGACGGCGTGCTGCCGGCAGCGGGAGGGGCAGTTGGGAAATCTGCACGCACCCGCGAAAGCGTGCTTGTCACTGCCACCCAAAACGCAGACATTGCCCTGTTCCCAGCAGAGCGATTGGTGAGCCCACTGGGCGCAGTGCTGACGCTGCCGCTGCCAGCACTTATGCTGCATTCACTTGCAGTGGCTGAGCCGGCCGGTGCAGCTGATCCACCGATTGGTGGTGGCATGTCAAGCGGCAGGCCTTCTGCGCTGGGGGGCTTCTCGCGGCACTCGGTGGATGCCGTGCTGCGAATGGAGGAGGGTCGTTTCCCCCGAGAAGCAGCAGCGCCCAGGCCCTCCACCTCCCAAGTAGTGCTTCCCACTGGAGTGAGCGCAGTGCTGCTAGTGGCATGCTCCTCGGCCACAATAGCCGCGCCACACGGCAGCTCCAACAAAGCTACCTTTTCGCCAGCGTCCATGTCCGCCTTGGGGCTGGTGCGGGATACACTGCTCTCAGCGCTGTCCCGAATCGTGCAGGATGCTCAGTGCAAGTTCCAGCTGGGATACATGGGCCGCATTGCCCGCCGCCTGCAGTACCGCTTGAACCGAGCCCTGTCGACTTCACACGACTTTGGTGTGCAGCTTCAGCGGGTCATGACGTCTGCCTTTGCCCCCCCCGCATCCAAGCAGCTGCTGCCCATGCCTGATTCAGGGCGCAGCATGTCTGCGTCAGAGATGGGCCCGTCGCTCCACAACGTGTCCTACGCTGGGGATGCAGCCTCGGATGAAGGCAGTGCACTGGGTATGGGGGGGGGCAGTATGATGGATAGCGAGGCTGGGTATGGCGACGGCAGCACAGCTGTGGTGCGTATGCGTGCTCGTCTGGATACTCTGCGGTCGGCAATGGACAAAGCGTGTGCCCAGGTGGGCAGTGATGGCGCCGAGATCTTGGTCAGCTCAGAGTACATTGTGCGGTGTGTGATGGGAAATCTCCTGCATGCGTTGCCGGCACATGTAGCAGTTCAACATGCCATCGTGGAAACTGCCGGGGCTGCCGCCGCCGCGGGCAAGCCTGTGTCCCTGGCCGCCGCACTGAGCATGAATGCAGCAGCTCCGCTGGCGCTGGCCAGCCTGCCCACCCTATACGCCAAGGTGCGATCCTGCGTCATGTCGGCCCTGAGCTCTGGTGTGCCTGCCCTTGGCAGCGCCTCGGATTCGAATCTGCTGGCACGCGGCAGCAACCACGTGCTGGTGCCGCTGCACTCTGGGCTGGCTGCCCTGGAGGCGTCCTTGGACATGCTGCTGAGTGGTGCTGAGGAGGGTGAGGGGGGGCCTGCAGTGGCGTGGCACCGCCTGGTGGGCGCAGGGGGCGAGGACGATGGGCCAATCGTGGGCTCACCACACGCCCCGCACCAGTGCCTGGACATGGGCGCATGCGGCCACCAGCCCCGCACGCACTTCATGCTGGCTGGGATTGGCGACACGCTTGGGGGGGGCTCGGTGTCGTCTCCCTTCACTGCGGCGTCGTCAGTTGTGTCTGGCGTGGACGGCCCCTCGGGAATCTCATCTTCCATGGCATTCGGCATGGGCAGCGTGCCCGCGCTGCAGTCCCTACAAGAGGAGCGCCCCATCATCGCCGACGCCCCCGTAGGGGCTGCCCAGGACTCATGGCTGACGATTCCTGTACAAGTGCCTTTGGCTGTGGTGGCTGCCCGGGCAAAGGGGGTGCGCCGCAGACAAAGCCGGGAGGAAAGCCAACCTGTAGGCGCCGGCACAGAGGGCGCAAGGCGACGGGTACTGCGCCCCGAGGTGCCCAAGGGTGACGCTGTGGACGCAGTGCTGCGCGACATCGCAGAGAAAGCTGGTGTGGGGGCCGCTGCGGCTGGACTGGGAGGGGGGGGTAGCCACGCCGACGACGAAGTGCTGGGGGTGTCTCGAATGAACCTGCAGGCAGAGATCGCTACGCGCGCAGTTGCGTTTGTGGCGGCCTTCCCCATTCGCCCTGGGCAAGGCGTGCTGACTGACGGCTCAGCTGATGCTGAGGATGTGGTGGCACTGGCTGATCGAGCCATGGCCATGGCAGCGGCATCGCAGCAGGCGGCAGCTCGCAAGCCTGGCACTTCTGTGCTTTCTGGCCGGGGAGGCGGCAGTGACTCATCCACCGTGCACACTGGTGGAGACGGCCAGGCGGCTAGTAGGGGAAACATTGAACAAAGCGGCGTGTTCTCTTCTGATCTTCCAGAGGGTCTGCGGGGTCATAGAGGGGGGTCAGATATGCTGGGGGGGGCTGGAAACAGCGGCGCCACTGGTCGGGCGGCAGCATTGCACAGCACCCCCTTTGGAGTGGTACAGCTGGTCACCGTGAAGTCACGTGCCTCACGCACCGCTCGCCTGGCGGAAGCCGGCAGCGCAAAACATAAACAGCGGGCGGCACGCACAGCCCAAGCAGATGCCCAGCGGCAGCTGCTAATGCATGTGCACGCTGCAAGCATCGGCCAGCTAGCTGCAGGGCTCATGTGGGAGTTGACCTCTTTCTCTGTGCAGCGCACTCTGGCAGGTCGCATGAACCGAGCTGTCGCCTTCATGCGATCGCTTCGACTGGCATACTCCTCCGTGCGGCAGCACTGGGCTGCAGAGCGAGCCCAAGCGCTAGTAGCCCATGCTGCCGTCCGTGGCGCCACGGCAGCCAGCGTCGCTGTCTCTCGCAGCCTGGATGCGCTGCAGCACGAGACTGTGGAGGACGACCCTGAGTGGCGCCTGCGAGCGGAAGAGGCTCAAGAGCGGCAGCACGTCACCAATGGCGCAGAAGATGTGCACAGCATGTCAGGAGCTGGTGACTCGCACAGCCATGGCACGGCGCTGACGCCCACAGCTGGGCGCACAGTGCGTCTGACCGCTCCATCTGACGACGTGTTCTCCGCTGTGCGCAGCATGCTAACGGGGGTGATGGGGGCTATTTGCAAGGGACTGCCCGCCGTTACAGGTGCAGCAGGTGCGGTCATGTGGTGGAGTCTGTCGCGTGACCTGGCCTTGCGCTGCGGCCTGATGCGCGCCGGAGACGCCAACCCAGGCAGTGCGCAGCGCACCGCGGCGGGTCTGCCAGGCAGCGCCTCTGCTGACGACCAGCGCGTGTGGATTGCAGCAGTGCCATCTGTGCACAGTGGCGGTGCCAACATCTTTGCCATGGCTGACGGGGAGGGTCTGGTGCGCTCAGCTGTAGTGGCAAGGGCCCCATTTGTGGCTGGGGATGCCTCCGGGCGGGACGAGCGGTACGAAGCCCCTGAGGGCAGAGCATTGCGGGCGGCTATCCAAGGTGCACTGCCACATGACTTGCTTGATCTCAGCTCCATCGTGCAGGTGGCTGGCAACGACCATGCTGCTCTGCGGGTGCACGGACCAGGGGGTGCTCCCGTTGCCAATCGGCGGGCAGCGCAAGCACATAGGAGCGGCACCGATTCTAGCATTGCACTGGGCACTGTTGTGTGTATTCCGTTCTCAGCTTCGGCTAGGGGAGGGTCTTCCTCTCCTGTGAGGGGGGTGGTGGAGCTGGTCCTGCTCCGGTCTGGCGCAGGCAGCAGTGCAGACTGCCTGAGCAATGCGAAGCCTGCAATGCGGGCGGTCAAAGCAGCAGGATCCTTGCTCACTGCACTGACACATGCAGTGGATGCAGCAGAGCATGCCTTGGCAGTACACGCGACAGCCGCTTCCACTGTGCGCAGCGTGGCTGCCGACAGATCGAGACTGCATGGCTCCCTTGGCGAACACATACAGGCTTTGAATGACACACAACAGGAGCTGAACATGGTGAAGGCGGATGCAAGTGCAGTGTCAGAGCAACTGGCCACTGTGCGTGCAGCCACCGCCCGTGAGCGTCGCATTTCTCGGATGTTTGAAGGGGCCATGGGCCACCTGTGGGCCCCATTGCTACGGCCGCTGCAGGCGCCGCAGATCGTGGCAGCCCTGCAACTGGCCCATCCTGGGCAGCAGTGGGATGCTCAAACGCAGAACCACCGCACAGGTGCTTTGGTGCGTTGGGTGAATGGTTTCTGTGTGGACATCGGGGCCGCAGCAGTCAGGGTATTCCTCAGTGCCGATGCGGTTTCCCGAGTTGTGACCAAGGCTGACCCCTTGACGCTATCAGACCCAGCGCAGCACGAGGATGGCAGCAGTGTGCGCAGCAGCATCAGTGCAGGCCCCGCAGGCGATCGATCTGACCTTGTGCTGGCGGCGGAGGCCCTGCTGAACGGATTTGCCCAGGGGCCTGAGGCTGGGCGCATCCAGCTGGGCCTCCTGCGAAGCCAGGACGGCCCGGGGGGTGACTCATTTGAGCGCCGTCACACTGTTGTTGCACGGGATGACGTGCAGGTGCAGGGCACGGAGGAGCAAGGTCGCCCCGATGTGGTCACTGTGGCGGCGCCGCTGCTGGTTGACGCCGATGCCGATAGTCGAGAGGATGGAGTGCAGGTGCACGTGTCCCAGTTTGCATGCATTGGCGCCCTATACGTTGAAGCTGGAGAGCAGGTACGATACGACCAGGCACAAGTGGACCTCATCAGCCTGACCGCCAGGCTGCTGGCAGGCGGCATCATGCAGTACGCAGCTTGGGGTAACATGATGGCTGCCAGCGCCGACCTGAACAAGGCACAACGGTCCCTACAGGCGGCGAAGCAGGCGGTAACTGCTGCACAGGAAGATGCGGAGTCGGCTGCTACGGCTGCGGTGCAGGCGCGAGCAGGTGAGGCCGCCATGCAACAGGCAGCAGCTCGCGCCGAGGAGCGATTTGAGGAAGAGCGAGACCACGGGGAGCAAATGCAGCAAAGCCTGCAGGAGGCAGACCTGTCATTGACAGCGGTGCGTGCCCGGGAGGCAGCCCTGCGTGACCAGGTGGATCGCTACCGGGAAATGGAAACCGAAATGGAGGAGGCCCGGGCTGTGGCTGCCCAGAAGCAAGGCCAGCTGGAGCGCATGCAGACGGCATACGAGGAGCTCAGGGCCCAAATGAAGCAGTATGCCAAGCTACACAAGCGACGAAAAGACAAGTCGGACGCATAATTTGCACAAAGTTGAATTTATTCAGAAGACAGACACTCTTTGCACCTCGCACTGTTGCAGTTTGATGCCGCACGTTTCCTCGCGCCCACGATTCATTACTTGGGGTCGTCGCGGTTTGTCTGAGAGTTGTTGGCTGCTTCAGGTGACTTGAGGTGGTCTTGCGCAGCTGGCTCTTGCTCTTTCTCGGGGACTTTGGCCGCTGATGTAGCGGCAAGAGCAGGTGTTCTAGCCTCTGTCTCAATCTGATCTGGAGAATCTGCTGCCGTACCTGCAGCAGGGAGCAGTACTTTGCTATCTCTATCAGAGGTATCCGAAGGCTCTGGGGCAACTTTACCGGAACCTGTCAGTGAGGCAAACCAGCTCTTTGCATCACCGGGCTGTGCACTGTCCTTCCTTGGGGCTTCTTTTGAATCACGCGTTGGTGCCGAAGCGGCCGAGGGTGAAGTTGCAGCAGCATCAGCTGCCCATGACCGTCCCTGCTTGGCGGCATCTAACAGCTCTTGCCGACGCTGCTCAAGCCGGTGCATCTCTTTTTCAATCTCGTCCAGAGTGAATGACTCTTGAGCGCCTGCAGGTGCTGTGTCCTCTTCACCACCATCCTTATTCAGCATTGCTGAGCGTTGCTGTGAGCGTTTTGATTTTTTGTTGAGGTTCTCTCGCTGGGAACGTAGATTTTGCTCGGCTTCTCGAAGTCTTGATTGCCTTGCTGCTTGAACCTGAGCAAATGACCGCAGTTTGGGTGGTCTTACTTTCACCATGTCTTGTCGTTTTTGCCGACGGTACATCAGAAAACTCAGTACTCCAATGACGGCAACAATTGTACCAACTCCAAAAGCAGCTCCGGGTATTGAAGAGTCAATCAAGGTGTTTCGCCTACCGAGGTCGGCAGCCCACTCCTTTGCAGCTGCTATAGGGACCGAGCGCGACCTAGTCAGGGCGTGAAGCTGCAAAAGTGCATCTTTTGCGCTTGCATACCACCTTGAAGGCTTTTGGCGAACATATCGACCCTCTCTAAATATGGAGCGTGTTGCCTGGCCAAGAATTGGCTCGTACTCAACCCAGGATCCATGCGAGCTGGTGTCTGTTCGGGACACGCTTTCTGTATCTCTCCAAGAGTATCCCAAGCGCTGCGTTTCGACATCACAGCCAAAAAGGTACGGCTGTCCATACATAAAGTCTGCATATGATCGCTGTGAGCTCAGCAACGAAGGTGCGTATCGCATGGAGCGAAGGCACGGTGGAGGTGCCAGCTCCACTTCGCCCCCACGGCAAGCCTGCACTTCATCTCGGCGACAGAAAACTAAATCAGACGCAAATGTTTGTATGTCCGCCGAATTATCGAGCTCGTATCGCTGAACGAAAAGCTCGCGTTCGCTATCTCGAACACGAGCCTTGTACGTAAATTCAGCATGCCTTTCCAACGATGGCCACCAAATGGGAACCGTTTGCTCAAAGGAAGAATAATCCGCAATCCTCTCCAGTTGTGGTGGCTTTTGCCATCCAAATGCAGAGCCCGATACTGCTGTTTGCTCCCCCCAAGCTTCAAGCGTGCGGGTTCCATTGCGGTGCACAAGCTGCCCAACTGTCTCTGGCCGATCCAAACCTGTTGAAACAGCGTCGTGCAGCATCGAGCTGGCAAATTGTGCTGTCCATTGGCCAAGGTCTGGGCTGTGGTATGGAGCTGCTCCCGGGTATGGGAATCCGTACACCCTTTTGAAAAGAGGGTCATCAATCCCGTCAACCAGGTACTTCAGGGCAGTTGAGCGAACAACAGGCCCTGAATTCAACTGGAGCTCAGATGGTAAGACACCCTCTGGGTCATTCTGTTCAAATTGAGGTCTGAATATAAACTCCCTGGCCAAGTAGTCAATCCAGAAGACGATGTCGAACAATTTCTCACATGTGAAAGGTAGTCCTTCCAGGTCCAGACTCCACCTTCTTCGCAAATGATTCCTGCAATTGAGCCCATTGGCCTCAAGAGCATCTCCACGCTGCGAGGTGGGGTCGTCACCGGTGACTTCTTTGTACACTCCTGTGATTGTTTCTTTCATCACAGCAGCATTGAGATAGGTAGCTGTGTCGCGGTTGTTACGCAGAGTGATTTCTCGCTGGAGAGTGTATAGCTTCAACAACGCCGTAAGCCCAGTCGATGTGCGGTTTTGTTCTGCGCTGATCGCTCCGATCAAACTTTTGTCCTCATAGTCGTACCAGATTTCCTTCATCCCAAAATAGAGCCTCGCAAGGTTGGCACTTCCGTTGAAGCTCATTGTGCTATCCACAGGGACCGGCACTCCTTGCATGACTGCCCCGGAGGTGAACTCGTCTAGAATCCAATCCATTTCCTCGTCTGAGAATTTTGACTGAAAGTTCTTGGGAAATGCATCTGGATCACTCTCTTGTTCTCTTACAAGAACACATGATGCTTCAAGTGGAACCCAGAAGAGCTCATCATGCCAAATTTGTTCTTTGTTTAATACGTTATCGGCGAGACTCCCACCATGATCTGATGATGTCAGCCCGGCGTCTGTTTCCCTACTGATGTAGCACTCGTTCAGCAGTGTAGTTCCTGTGACCTGGTCCTTCCGCGTAAGCTGCCGGTTTTGCACTGGAACCTTTTGATCCCCCAGCCAATATGCCAGCCCGGAAGCAGCATTACTGCCAACTTGTGCGGGAAGAACTCTTTTCCACTGCGGTTGGGCAATCAAATCATGTGAAAACAACAAATCTGCAATTCTCTGCTCGATGCGACTCGCTGCTACTCGGCCAATGACACCAGCATCTCCATTGAACTTTTGCGCCTCGGCTCCAATGAAGAAGCCTGCAACCCACGACAAGATCAGCTGGATGTGCTTTAAGCCAAGCTGGGGGTTATTGATGTAACGGTTATCAACAGGTGCCATTTGTGAAATCCAAATTTCATAAAAATTCTGTACCTCGGAGCCATGCAGCTCAATGTCAGTTTGCGGTATGCTCGGGTCGAAGAAGTTTATGGCCCTAATCCACCGGCCAATCCCACTATGGTGGAGCAATCCGAAACTGTCATCTTTATCAAGCAATTTTTGTGCCACTGCATCCGAAATCCTTGTTTCAGTGCTATCTGTGACCCCGCGCATAGGTGGCAGAACGAGCAAATCGTAATCCCGTGACGTTTCGCTCATCTGAATGCCATTGGCAAATCCAAGATTTACAAGGGCATCACGACTGGAAGAAATAAAATGGGTGCGATGAAGTGCAACATCTCCACGATAGACCAAAGTTATGGTTTCCGAATACCAGGTTTGCACGATCTCACTCCAAATTACGCGTTTGATGGACGAGGGGGCGTTGCGCTTAATTTGATGAAGGGCAAATGCTCCAAGTGAGGGTATCATTGCGTCTTCCCAGTCCACAACAAGCGGATTCCTGCAAAGTCACCTAGTGGAAGCTGCTGGCCGGCCCGGGCCTTCAGACGATGAACTTACTGTTTGAACACTCCAAGCATTGTGTGCCATGCCGGATTTGGAATGAATATATTCTTGCCACTCTCTGCGTCATTGGTAGAATCAAGCAATTCGTGCATTGTTCGGGCTTTGAATTTGATGCTCGAGCCATCACGGCCAGTTTCATGGAACTGCACATAGAAGCAATACTTGGCCTAGTCCAGCTCAGATTAGATGGAAATCTCTCACCGATTGTGTAACAGCGAACTCAACCGGACCCATGATATCAGCTACCGGCGTATCACCAGACGAAAGTGCTGGCCCGTAGTTATAAAATTGCAAAACACTATAGCTGACTGCACAAATTGTCGCAAAAGTTGGCGTTTCGCGTTGCTCGTCGTTTCATCGTGACCCACTCACATTTTTCTCCAATCTGAATACCACCAGAGAGAGCTGTAGCCAATGGAATATCGTTTCTTTTAATGACTGATCCACGAATGTCAGACAAAAGACCAGCTTCAAGAGCTGGTGGTACGGCAAGCCCAATCAGTGCAAGAAGCCCAGCAACGCCTAGACCGACAACCCCCACAAAAAAGTAAACCATTCTCAGAGGCACGTATCGCGCAACCCATTTTTCAACTGCTGCATAGCCATTTACACAAGATTTGCGGCACGGTGCAGACTTTTCTAGGCAGCGCTCGGTGCCGTCCTGAAGACTGCGCCGACATGTCACGACCGCCCGCGTGGCCATGATGACCTGCAGCTGTGATCATGCTGGTGAGAAGCATGAGCAACCATATTTTTTTTAGATTCCATATCACGTGAGCAATCTCATCCGCACCTCTCAATCTGAAGGGTACCAAATATAGACCCCTCATCTGCTCATGTGAAAGGGCCGACAGGATCAGCTTCGTTTTGATTCAAGCTGACAATATTTGATCAGACACATAAATCACAATGATTTCCAAGTTGGGTGGCCCCACTCAGCCGTCAAGCGCAGCCTATGCTTGGCCAAGGGCTGAGACACGGTCTTGTTGACGACGTGTCAAAGCCACCGTCCCTAATAGCTCTGCGCAGCACCTGTGCTAGCCAAGAGTGGGCCCTCGACCTGCATACACCGGAGATGCATTCAGTTTAATGTTGCTTGCGTGCACGGGGACTTCGACGCACAGAGTTGTCAGCCGCAGGAAGGCTGTCTTCGGCGGCAGGGGCAGCTGCTGCCTCACCCGCCAAGCGCTCCCGCTCACACCACGCGGCAAAGTCACCCTTGGCATACTTGTCGATGTAGCCATTCCACTCTAGGTGCAACAAGCCTAGCACTAGGCGCACCAATCCAGAGGTGAATGACGACACTAGCAGTTCAAATACTGAGGACCACCCACCGGCTCCTCCCATACCCACGGTCAGCAGCTCTGACAGAATGCCAGTCGAAGCAGTTCCCCATGCATGCTGCATGGCCCTGACAAGGCTCTTGCCTGTGTCTCCTGCTGTCTGCAGCCCTCCTGTCTCGCTGATCTTCTTGCACGTTTCAGGTTTGAGTCGGTTCTCCTCCTCAAGCAAGGGTGTCTCCGTGTCTGCTGGAAAGAAAACAGTCACGTCAATGCCAAAAATGCGCAGCTCTTGAGAGAGCGCCTGAGCCATGCCAGTCAATGCGAACTTGCTTGCCTGCAAAGCGCGTGTCGCAGGCGTGAGGCGGGTGACGGCGGGCGGGGACACAAGGACAACTCACGGAGTAGGCGGAGAAACCAAACACCCCCACTTGACCGGCAGAGGAAGAGACCAAAACAATGCGACCAGCAGGAGCTTCTTTCAAGTGGGGGAGAGCAGCTGCCACAACGTTTCGAGTTCCCACGATGTTCAGTTGGAGCAGCCAGGTCCAGTCCTCGGCTGTGGTGGCTTCAAACAGCTTTGGCATGGACGTGCCAGCAGAGCAGATGATGCCATCAAGGGACCCGTGTGTCTGCACTGTGTCATCTACGGCAGCTTTGATAGCTTCCTCGTTGGTGATGTCTGCTGCATGAACACTGATTCGGCTGCTATCGGCGCTTGTTTTCGAGAGGAGCTCAGATTTGGCGTCTGCAAACAACTGAATTTGCGGCACGAATCGCGGTAACAACAAAGGTGTATCAACCTTCCAGACCTGGTAGTTTCCTTGCTACCAAGGCAACATTGGCCCCCTTGTCCAGTAGTGTCTGTGAAAGCACTATGTGAAGCAAAGTGGAGCGGATTTTGCAAGTGTTGTGATGTACCTGTGCAACAGCCTTGCCGATCCCGCTGCTTCCCCCTGTGACTAAGTATGTCTTTCCTGACACAGAAATGTACTTCGAATTGAGCCAGTAATGGGAAATTCCCAACAAGATGAACACCACAACAGCTGCGATGCCAACCCAGGCTGCAACGGATAATTCCATGCTTGTTGATTTCGTCAAACGAGCTAACGACGCAGATAGCGCAGGTACGACAGCCGTGCAGCATACGAACAACCGAGGAACACTGCGAAATTTATTTGTGACTGTTATGCATTTCAGCGTCTCCTTGCAAGCAAGGTCCGCAGCCCATTGACCCCACACGGGGGGGTATGCAGGACGGTGAACTACCGCAGTGAGCGTTGCCGCCGCACTCAAAGCGTCAAAAGTGGTGAACTGTTCCTTTTCAGATGCAATTGGTTTGTTTCAGCAGCGGCATCAGCAGAGCAGCATGTTCAGATCATGCAATGAACTCAGCAATCCAGCCCCTCTACAGGCCCAAGCCTTCGCTCAGGCGACGTCTCCTCAGGAAGCGCAGCCTCCAGCACAGCCATCACACGCAGGACTGTCTCGTCAGCAAATGGCAGCCCTACCACTTGCACGCCCACGGGTATGCCCACTGAGCCCTGTGCGTTTACCTTAGCCACCTTCTCGTACCTGTCCTGCTGTCCAGCGGGGGCGCTGTACACATCCTCGCCAGCCCGAACACGCGTCACAGGAACAATGCCGGCGGGCATATCCAGCAAGTTGTAAATGAAGTTGTACGCAGCGGCCACATTTAAATGCGCTGAAAGGCCGTGCTTCAAGGCCGCTACTCCAAAGGCGGGGGTGATGACGGCGTGAATGCCCTGCGCTGCAAGCTGCCCAAGCAGCTCCTGCTTCAAGACACTGCGCTGCGCCAGCCAAAACCAAAACTGCTTCACGTCTTTTCCGTGCGCAACCTTCAGGATGCTGGCTGGGCGGGGTTCCCCCATGAGGGTCAGCACGCCACGCACGATTGGACGCAGCACAGCCGGCAGGTTGGCCATGAAGTCCAACTGCTTGTACATCTCGTGAAGGGGCTCACCATCTAACCCCCCCTTGAACTCACTGAGCCCCCCATCAGAGCCCATGATGGCGTAGTACATCACAGCCAGCTCCTTCATCAACCCGGGACGCACATGGAGAGGAACCACTTCAATGCCAGGCACAGCCCTCAACGCATCTGCTGCTGAAGTGACAGCTCGCTGAGCCGTGGGGCATGCGAAGAAGAAATCGTCAGTGGTGTAGTATGCCACCTTGAGGGGGGCTTCGTGGGGCTTCGGGGGGGCCCCGTCAGCAAACAGCTCGTCGCGGAACGGCAGAGGCACAGCCTGCGGGTCCATGGCGTGGGTCAGTGGGGCTGTTGCCGCTCGCATAAACATAGCCGCGTCTTGCACAGTGCGTGCCAGTGGGCCCGCACTGCCTTTGATGGCTTCTTGGCCGTTAATGTCGCCACGGCGGGGAGCAGCCTGGCCCTTCTTGGAGATGCGCCCAACCGTGGGCTTGAAGCCAATGATGCCGCAGAAGTTGGCTGGGTTACGGATGCTGCCGCCGATGTCGGTGCCGATCGCGATTGGGGCGCCGCGGGCAGCCACCAGTGCAGCATCGCCACCAGAGCTGCCTCCTCTGCAAAGCGACAAACGATGTAATACACGCATGATGGGCCACGTACTGTGTTCTGCGCTTTACTCACGGTGTTCGCTCTCGGTCCCATGGGTTCAGCGCCCGCCCCCAGATCGCGTTCACAGATTCAGGTAGCATGAGGGACTGCGGCACATTGCCGCGCACGAATGGGATAGCGCCCAGGTGCTTCAGAGCAGTCACCACAACGGCATCCTCCTCCTGCACCTTCATGGCGCGAGCAGCCGTGCCGCAGGTGCTCACGGCGCCGGCGAGGTGCACGCAGTCCTTGACTGAGAAAGGCAAACCCTCCAACTGTCGAGCGGTACCGTTTTGGATGCGCTCATCAGCAAGGTTTGCTGCTCGAATACCTTCTTCAAAGAATTCTTCAGCATTGCAGCTGAGCAGCTCGCCAGCTTTGCGTGCTCGATGGCAATACGTAATCATTGCTGAAGTAGCAGTGATTGTGTCGCCTTTAGTGTGCATCGCCTTGATGAGCTGAGTGGCTGACAGCGACAGAATTCGCTCCTGAAGCTCCTTTGGGACACTATCGATGTCAATTTTGGCTGCTTGGCGCTTGGTATCACGCATGTCGCGGCGTGTGGCTGCGTCTGCTGCAAGTCTAGAAGCCTTTGCACGAGCGCTTGCGCAGGAAGCCACAGAACCCAACGAAAACATTAGAGCAGCGACGCTGGATCCTAAAATGACAGTCAGAGCAACTGCGCGCCCAAGACCACGTTCTGGGATAGCCTCCTCAATGCTCACAAACAGGGTTTGAAGGAAGCCCATTGCGGAATTAGCCAACCACAGCTGCAGGTATCCTTGACAAAATCACAAAATACAAAGCAATGCCCGAGAAAAATAAATAAATCAGTTCAGCTGGTAAGAGTTTGAGTGGGGCACTTGAGAATGAAGCCAGGCTGCTTGGCAGACGGAGCTTGTTTTTGTGCTGGTCAGACTAGCTGGGGGGTGTACAGTGTAAGACTTGCCGTCAATAGTTGTATTTTCGAGCACTCTGGCAGATTGAATTTGTCTCGGCAACATACATTGTCTCTGGCCTTTGCATGGGGCAGCCAGCCTACTCCCTCTGTCAAAGTCTCACCTGACACTGAGCCGGTCTTGGCTGGCGTTATCAGCACCAGTTCAGGCTGGACTGACAGCAGGCAAATCGACTGCAGGTGCACACACCATGCAAGCAGAGCCTAACAAGAATTCGGGCGGATTCTTTTGGGGGCAGTCTGGCGCAACAGTTGCTTCAGATGGTAAAGAAGGCAGCAGCGCGGGTCAAGCAGCATCGTTCGTTGCCAACAACCCATTCAGTGCTCCCTCAGTACCAGCACCAGCAGCTGCAGCCAAAGAAGAGGAGAGTGCTGCACCGTTTGGACATGTCCACTTTGGCGTACGCACCCCAGAGGCAGCATCAGCAGAGCGCATTCGTGTTGAGGACTCTGACTCGCCGTTCTCCCCCATGAGTGACCAGCCCCCTCCTCCCAAGGAGTGGGACACGGGGGTGCCACACGAGACACACAGCGACAGCAGCGTGGACCTGGACGCAGCATGGAGTGACGAGGATAAAGACGAGTACATGAATGAGCTACGGCGCACGTTCACGCAGCGCAACCCGTTTCTTGACGGCCCAGACAACCTTGATGGCACCGGGGAGGCACCCACCCCCCTGGGGGGCGCTGGCCTGTCAGGGCTGAATTTTACTACATTTGTACCCTTAGGCAGCAGCGAGTCTGCTCAGATGGGTGCTGCTGCCGCTGCTGCCCCCAGCGGTATGCTATGGGGGGCCGTGGGCCGCCAGGCAGCAGCAGCCTCCGCTGCTGCCCCTGTGCAGCGAAGGAAAGCCACAATCCCCCGCCCCCGCAAGCAGGGCGCAGGGCAGGGCTCCACAAAAGCACACAAAGCACCACTCCACAGCACACCTGCGGCGTCCGTCCCCAGCACACCCCGCATGGCGGTCAACGCCGCCAGTATAGGGGGGGTGTCCCCGGAGGACCGCCCCGGCACAAGCACCCCCTTTGCACCCCCCTCCATGTCCGGAGCCATGTTTGGCACTCCAGCTGGGGAGCCTTTATTCGGCCGCGTGTCGCCGTCTGCGACAAGCCGTCTTAACGCGGCAGGGGGGGGGCTCTTCAGTTCAATGGCCTCCATTGCGGGGGGGGCAGAGGCCGCCAGCGTGCCCTCCGAGGACGACCCAGCACACGCTGCAGATCTACCATTCGGGGCATTCCCTGCCATGTTCACAGCGACCTCCCGCAGTTTTGCGGCAGATGTGGACACTGGGGTGGACTCGGCAGACTCGGACTCGGCGGTCGCCAGCGGGGCCACCTCCCGCTCAACTTCACCCCCCCCACAGGGCAAAGCATCCAGCCCACGGGCAACCTCCCAAGGCTCCAAGTCGCGCAGTGGCGTCCGTCGCCCCGGCAGTGCGGTGAACGTATACGCCTCTGTGTCCTCCCCCCAGGCCCAGCGGAACGCAGACGCCTTTGGGGAGGTGGCACAGCTGCAGACGCTGAAAGACGGCGCCAGGGATGCATACAAGGACGGACGCTTTGCTGAAGCGGAGCACAAGTACGCCTCACTGTGCACGCGTGTGCCTGGGGACGCCAAGCACTGGTGCAATCGTGCAGCCTCTCGGGTGATGCTGGCACAGTACGCCCCAGCACTGCACGACGCACTGCGGGCAACAGCCCTGGATAGGCGCTACGTACGTGCCCACTTGCGGGCAGCCACGGCACTGTGCTACATGGGGCAGCTGTGGGACGCCCGCAGCTACCTCCGCTGGGCATTTCGTTGCGCCACTGATGCGGCGCTGGAGGCCAGGTCTGCCCGCCCGGACTGGGAAGTGGCTATGGAGAAGGCAGGCATGGGACGCGGCAGCACAGATCCGGATGTGGTGATGATGCGGGACATTGCCGCTCTGCGCCGGCGTATCCGCGACCACGAGGCTGCCATTTCCGACGCCGCGACGGCCTTGCGCGGGGGGGAGGGGAAGGTGGCGCTGCAGTGCATTTCTAAGGCCACAGCCAGCAGCGACATGTGGTCCCCCGTGGCTGTGGCGGTGCAAGCGCAGGCACTGCTGATGCTGCGGCGCCCC
>Ga0307982_1000508_pt1 | contig 30787 bp, 23 predicted proteins | sample OrgLakmetagen989_FD_201847 | JGI IMG/M metagenome (GOLD analysis project Ga0307982, IMG submission 201847) | Saline water microbial communities from Organic Lake, Antarctica - #989 | ecosystem: Environmental > Aquatic > Non-marine Saline and Alkaline > Saline | place: Antarctica: Organic Lake...
TCGCCCGCACAGTGTGCAAGCCCCAGGCTGAGGCGTTCATGGCCGCTCTGCAAAGCAAGGAAGCCGGCCAGCTGGGCGCAGCGGGGGACGAGGAGGAGGCAGCCTTCGGCGCCATGACAGAGTGCAACACAGGGGAGATGCAGAAGCTGTATGAGGCGGTGGGGGCGTTTGAGGGGGAGCAGGGGGGTGCAAAAGCGGACAGCGAGCAACGGTCGTGAGGCAGGGGCTGCCCACACTAAAAGCCATGCCATTGGTCTCAAAATGCATTGTGTGCGAGTATATTGTGTAACAGCCTGCGCCACGGTCCAGTGATTTGTGTGTGCGGCATGAATAGAATGGCTCAAGACACAAGTCGCTGGCACCCAAACCAGAGGTAGGTGCTGCTGTCTCGAGCGTGCACTGCTAGGGAAGGCAGCGCTGCAGCGGGGCACGCAGACAAGCAGGGGAGATGAGTTGGAGTGTTCGTGGTCTGCGTGAACTTGCCTCCTGCTTGGTGCAGCGGTGTGCCTTACAGTGCCCTGTCGGATGACGGGGGCTTCCAAGGCTTGTGTGGCGCATGGCTGCATCCTGCAAGTGCCGTGGCAAGGACGAAGCTTCAGGCGCCCAACTTCACGCACTGTGCATATTTGCAGCAATACTCAGGAGGTGGCCATCACTTGCGAGGGGCTTCACAAGCGCTCGCTGAGCAGAGTGCTTTTCTTGGACCCACCCTGCCCAATGGCTTTCATGGCTGATTGAGAGTCAGCGACACTCTCCTAGCTTGCTGCAAGTACACCCAGGTATTCTGGTACGCGACAGGGCAGTGCCAGCTTTGGTGGCGACCTAGGCATTTGCACGCACGTCACCGACCGTGATCCCCCTCACTTGCTTGAAGCGTGTCGTGAAACCTACACTTGGCCGCCGGGCATGCGCCACCTTCAGGGCTGGCTGGATGGAAGGTCTGCCTGTGTGCCCTGGGGCGGCACGTGGCCTGCTCCGGTGGCACTGCAGCTGAAGCGGGGGAGGTCTACGGTAATGGACATCCAAAGGACTGTGACGCAGAAACTGTGTTCAGCACATTGCTTAAAATGTTGACCCAGGTTACACAAATTCATATTGGTTGCTGGGGGCTGTAGCATAGCCTGCCCTGCACCTAGTTGCACCTGGGCACGCAGCCGCTTTACTGTGCCCAGTTGCCTGAAGGAGCAAAGGGTGTGTGTCCTACACACACAAAGGCCAGTAGTGCACTTTGGGATCACAGTGTGCATCCAGTGGGGGGCGAGCGGTGGGGTTTCTGTCTGCTGCACAGCTGCATGCAGTAGCGTCCTCCAGCGGATGCACCGGATGCCCAGCCACCGTGGGCGGGCGCGCTACCCTCGAGTCATCGGCGTCAGCAGCGGTGACATCGGCAGCACCAGTCTCAGCCGATAAGCCTGCGCTTCCTGAGACCAAGGAAAGCTGTAGCAGCAGGTATTAGCCTGGAATGCATACAAATAGCGATGGGTTCTCTGCAATGGGGTCCACTTTTTCAAAAAGCGGGTGTTTGATCGACCGGGTAGTGGCGTGCCGAGTGTGAGGCCGGCACGCCCAGTGATTCCACGACCTCCACATCGAGGGAAAGTTTGAAGACAACTCTACTGTATTTATTCATACGTTACACGGCTAAGTGAGCAAAAAAAGCTTAGCGGCGTGGTCGCAAAGACGCTGGTCTTGTACCCCTGCCACGCTGAGGGCCCATGCCTCCCAATATTGCTAAATTGTGGCTCAGATTGATCTTTGAGAACCTGGTCCATGTGCACCTCTGGCTGGGACTGCCATTGAATTTTGGCTATGTCGTTCGTTGGAGCTACGTCCTGACTCAAGGGACACCGCTCGATATGCGGCTGATCTGGACCAGGCTGTCGCCGGGTCTAGCGCGACGAGTAAAGTCGCCGGTGATGCGGCCAGTGGCTGCAGGGCATGCACACCAGTCTCATACCAGGTTGATGCTGAATTTGATGGAGGCTCGGGTGGCACTGCAGCTGAAGCGGGGCGAGGGGGCGGCAGGTGGCCTGCTCCGGCGGCACTGCATCTGAAGTGCGCGGGGGGGGCTGCTTGGTAGCTCTCATCAGCAGTGCTGCCTGTGAAGGTGCAGACTAATTCTAGCATACTTGCTTGCGCTTGCAGGACAGCTAGGAGGGCCGGGAAAGCTGCGAGGTGTTGTAAGCACTTGAGTGGGGTTGACACTTGAGAATGGGCTAAGCGGGCGTCAAGACCAGCTATTCACAAAAAAAGCATTGAATTGTGGAATCTGTGCTTTGTGCTTTATCGAAAACCAGCACATTAATCTACGTATACGTGCTTGCAGCGCAGTGCCTTCATCTCGAGCTCCTGCCCACGGGACGGCTGGCTGGCTGGCCCGCAGCTGCCTGCAACATGCCCTCACCTGCCGAGCAGTACCTCATGCAGCCCATAACAGCCAGCTTCACGTCTAGAGAAGCAGAAGAGCAGACAGGGGGACTTGATGCAAGGTAGCAGGTGCCCCCTCCCGATCCGCCGGCAGGGGGGGCTCCATGCGCTGCCCAAGGGAAGTCGCTGGGTGCACTTTGCATCAGCTGTGTGCCACCCTCCAACAGCACTGGACATAGAGGCTCCAGTGCGCTTGACTGGGCGCCCTACATCAGCAGCTCAGGGAGGGCTCCGGGCAGCAGAGGACAGGGGGTGACCTTCCTATACCTGGACGGTTTCACGGGGCGCCCAGCTCTGCCAGGCTGCAGCGACTGTGAGTCGAAGGATGCAGACCGGAGGCCCCCATGAGGCGTGCGTAAGCAACAAGGGATTGGAGCAACTTGGCTTTAATCTCAAGTCCTTGCGTCAACACTTGCATCCTTCGAAAGCAGCCAACTTTGAGGAGTTGCTGACGACGGCTGCTGCAGCTCATCTTGCACCAAGCCCACAATGTGAGATAGAAACAACTGGGGAAACCGATATGTAGCTCGCAATGAATACAGGTTGATACAGATGCATGTGCCAGATGCCAATCTGATTGTGACTCTTTCCTGAACGTGTAGGTAGGGTTGGGGATTTCGATTCTCGGTGCGATCGAAATTCGCAGCAGCACTCTGAATTGCCATCATGGCCTTCTCCACCCTCCCTAGTGTGACAATTACAGCAGCAGTGCTGTTCAATGGTTTGTGCTGCGAACCAACTTCGACGAGTTGAGCGTATCGTGCCAACCCCCCCCTCTTCGCCCCCCAAGCACAGCTGGATCTCAGATCCTGCCCCAACTAGTTACCCAGCTGCCAAACCCGTGAAAGCTGCAACATACTAAGATTGTATTGAATGTTGAATCGCCAGTAGCTTGAAAGAGCCTGTATTGCAGCGTGGGCCAAGTTTTTGCAAGAAGCACTGCGTATGCTAACGGCAATGGCGGGCCTATCCTTGACAACATATGAGCGAAAGTTTCGAACCGGGAGGCAGCATGCAACTGGAATCGATGCTGTATTAGAAATTGTTCGAAAAAAGGAAAGGCGTGTGGAGCTTGCGTCAAAGGGTGTCACAGCTGCCGGGCTGGACGTGCTTGTAGCTGCGACTGTTGCGCGCACACTCACCTTCCTGGACTTATCCTCCAACCGATTGGGAAACGTTGGCGTGAAAATTCTAGCTGATAATCTGATTTGTCGCTCTGGTCCTTCGTCCCCACTTGAAGCACTGCATTTGCGAGACTGCTTCATCGGAGCAGACGGTGCCTTTGCCCTGGCAGCCGCCTTGCCCAGCGCCCCATCGCTGCAGCTGCTGGACATTTCCGACAACATGCTGCAGTCCCGTGGAGTTGCTAGAATAGCAGACGCTCTGCCCTCTTGCAGTAGCTTGACACACTTGCTGGCCGACAGCTGCTATGCCTTGAGTGCCGGCAGCGCAGCCCTGGCAAGGGGGGCTCAAGGTGCACCACGGCTAGCTCACCTTAGCATGGCCAACAACCACCCAGGCGATGCAGGCTACATGTGCATTGCAGAGCTCATCAAGTCCTCCCCCGCCCTGCACTGCATTGATGCAAGCGGCACAGCAGTGGGCTTGCCCCGAGTGTGCTCCGGGGCGGCGGGGGCGCGGGGGGCCATGGGGGCTGATGGGGCGCAGGAGCAGCCTGCAGATCAGGGTCAATGGGAGCATAGTACTCATCAGGATACCAGCGAATCATTTGGTGTGGTTTTTGCAGTGGACAGGTCTACTGCAGGCGTCCTGCCTGCTGGGACTGCCGGCACCCTGGCCGCCACCTCAGGCCGCCTGTCCTCGGCGCTGACGACAGTGATGGGTGAAACAGTGTTTGGACACCGCCGCACCGCCCTATCAATTACCACAGTGGATGAAATTGCGAGCGCTCTGGCCGGTGCAGTCGCCACGCGTGTCGTGCATCTTCGGGGGCTGCAGCTGCCCACAGGGGGGCTGCAGACGCTGCTGCAGTCAGTGCAGGGCGATCCATCCATGCAGCAAGTGGGCACTCTGCAGGAGCTGCATTTGGATGAGAACCCTGTGAATCCAGCTTACGCCACTGCATGTGGAGATGCCGCGCTTGCGTCAGCACAGAGCAATTGGAGGCTGTGCTACGTAGGGCTGCACCGCTGTGGCCTGGCCTCGCAGCAGCTGCAGATAATACAGCAGGCGCTGGCGCAGAATAACAGCAGGTGCCAAGAGATGCAGGCCAACGAGGGCATTCATGCAGCAATAGCAGCAGAGCAGCAGCGCGTTGCAGCCTTGTCATCAGCGCTTGCAGCGGAACACGATGCTTCAACCAAGAACCAAGTGCAACTAGACCGGCTGCGCCATTCCAGTTTGCAACTAAAAGACTCTTTGGGGTATCAACACTCCCAAGGGCACGAGCACAAAGCCAGTGACGTAGACGCCAGCACGGTACACTCCGCCTCCGACAGTCTGGGCAGCGCCTTACATATGGTGGCAGCAGTGCCTGACAGCAGGGAGAGTGACTTCCCAGGAGCAGATGCACAGCTGCTGCGGCAGCTGCGGGATCTCCGTCATACTCGAGCGCAACTGCAGGAAAGCGTCCCCCGAGCCTCAGCCATGGCCAGCAGCACTCACCGCTCCCTGCACAGTGCCCAGGAGGAGCTGCATACCCTGCAGTCCGCCACAGCGGTGGCCCGCGCTCAGCGGGAGGCCATGCTGCAGGAGCAGCAGCAGCTGGAGGCAGACATCGCCCAGCTGCGGCGGCAGCAGCAAGAATCGGAGGAAGCCACTGCCCAGCAAAGCGCTCGCGAAGCTGCTGCCCGCAGTGCCGCGGCCGCCCTCAAGGCCCAGCTGGAGGCACTGCAAGACAGCATTTCTGCTGGGCATGCGGAGCTGAGGGCGATACGAGCCACACGGCTGGCCATGTCCCAAGACATCATTCCCGCCATGCACGCCTCAGAAGTAGCTGCCCGCCGCGCAGCTGCCTCCGCCGCCCAGTTGGAGGCAGACCTGCGAGGTCGCCTGGCCAGCACAGCTGCCCTGGCGGAGGCGGTGCAGCACCAGGTGGCGAATGAGCGCCACCGCATGACCATGCTGCCCCAGCAGCAGCCTGCAGAGGTCGCATACTCCAGCCCTATGGCTGCTCGGACGATACTGGTGTCGCCCAGATCAGACACCCCTTCATCACCAGTCCCTGCACCAGTGCCACCCCTGCCTTTGCAGCAAAGCGACGCAGTGAACGAGACCATCATGCCAGAGGAGGAAGTCGTCAGCCCGGTGCTGTCTGAGCCCCATGTGGCAGAAATAGCTGTTGGGCCAGACACCCCCCCCCCAGCTGCGGAGCAGCCCCCCCTCGCTACCCTGCCTGAGTGCCTCATGGACCTTGTTGACTCCGAGGGCTCCGCTCTTACGGTGCACTGCGGGGTGGCCATGCGCAGCGCTGACGAGCTGCACATGGGCTCCGTCACGGTGCACAGCGTTGCGTGGCCGCCGGCTCAAGCCCTGCGACGGGAGTCAGACGGACAGGCCTGGTCGCCGGATGGCCGACCAAACAGCGACTCTGACCCTGATGAGCAATCTGACTCCACTGTGGTGGACCTGCGGGGCCTGTACCAGTTCGGCGTTTCGCCCTGGGATGCCTTGCTAGAGCTGCGCATGTCTGGAGGCGACGGCACGCCACGGCCCCTTGGCTTGGGCAGTCCGGCTGCTTCAGCTCGAAGCCACTCCCCCTCTCCAGCCCAGCTGGGCAGCCCTGGGGGGAATAAGCCCCATTCACGCCGTGTGTCCATTCTGAGCAGCTGGCTGTCCAGCGTGCGGGTGTACACAGGCGAGGTCACCACCGTTTCCCTGCAATGTGCCCTGGTGCTCCCAGAGGTGCCCTCTTCCATTCGCCTGCAGCTGAGGAACCCAGATTCAGCAGTCGCGCTGCTGCATGCCCTGTTGCTGCATGTGCCCGAGCGACTGCAAAGGTCGGTCAATGAGGCCCTGCAGATCTTGGAGCCCCCTTCACCCCCATCAGTTGGCAGCAGCGATGATGTGCAACAGCTGTCCGAGGAGGGTGAAACAACTACCCCCTCCCCGAGGCAGGGGGGGGGCGACGAAAATGAGAGCCCCGTGGACGTCGCACATGATGTTCATTCCTCGCTGTCGGTGGAAGTCGCTGAAGTGCACTCCCCGGGGGTAGCAGGGGGGGCTTCCCCTGGCTTTGGAAGGGGTCCCCTGGAGCTGCAGCCAGCTGGCCATGGCAGCATCGATGCCCCTGTGCTGCCATCCACTACATCCACGCCACATGCGACCACACCATACACGCCCTTCTCTGACGCCACCGTTGCATCTGGCACACACACCAAGCCTGTCGCCGCCTCCCCCCAGCCAGCAGCCGTGCCCCAAGCAGACATTATTCAGGCCCGCCCACCGGTGACGGGCTTCGTGCTTACGGAGCCGCCAGGGTGGGGCCAGCACAACCCCATCAGCTACAGCCCCCGGGAGTTTGCAGGCGCTGCTGCCCAGGCCCCCAGTGTGGGGACCCCTGCTGTTGCTGCACCCCCCCCCGCACCCACTGGGGATGACACCATGCACCAAGCACCTGGCGTGCGGGATGCAGCAGCAGTGCCGGTACCCCCAGACGATGCCTCGCCTAAGGTGGTGGACAGCATCCGTGGCTACACGTGGAAGCTGCTGCAGGAGCTGTGGGCGGCACAGACTCTGCCCAAGTACGGCGAACTGCGCAAGCACGTGGCCAGGCAACTGAACTACGGGGGGGGGGTGTTGAAAGGGAAGGAGTGGCGGGTGTGGTTCCGTGCCACAGTGGATGATCTGTTGGCCACTCTCTATGCGCAGACTGAAACCGCTGAGGACATGTAATGCAACTGGCTGAGGGGGGCTGCTGAACCCCCTGCCAAATACATGCCCTGAGTGCTGCAGCCACAGAACTGTCTAGTAAAAAGCAGAGATTCTTCCTCAAAATGTATCATTCGACTGAATTGTTTCGTCGGTGTGGACCCATGTGCCTGCAGAGCTGTCTAGACCTCCGAAGGGTGTTTTGCCGAAATGTCTGCTCCCTCTGAGCACATCCAGTTGTCTGGAACGAGCGCTGCCACTGGTGCTAACCAAGCAGCAAGTGAGGCTCCTCCGCTAGCAACTGATTCAGTACCGTTACTTCATGCTATTGCTTTTGTTGGACATGCTGTAGGTACCTCTAATTTGTCGGTTCAACTCAATGCTGATTGGCATGATCTTTGCAGGATGAGTGCATTTTTTTCAAGCCACTGACAGACATCGGGATGCAAAGCTGCCAGTCGGAAATGCTATCGTCTATTGATGCGATAACCAAGAAGTGTGAGTCTCGTTCTGTGCCCTGGCTTGCTGTTTGAGTAACCTTTATTCTGCACAGTGGATGGGTACGCTCCGGCCACCCGGACGCCAGCCCGAGCCGGCGATGTGAAGAAGGAGGGTGCTCAAACAAGCAACACAAGATTCCTTGGAGAAGTTTCACAAAGCAGCAAAGTTCGAGTGTGGGTGATGCATGCCTAAGGTGAACTTTGCCGCCAGCGGCACCCACCATCTCCCATGTGCAGCTTCGCTTACGTGACCGCGACAGGGCTCAAAATCCTGGCTGCCACCCGCCACATCGCAGTGTCCTCCTTCGCTATAAATGATGTACGTGCTGTACATGCTCTCCCATGATCGTGCGTACGAGTGTGTGTTCGCAGCTCTTTTCCGCGTTGCACAAAGCCTACGTCAAGGCGCTGAGCAACCCCTTCGCGCCCATTGGTCCAGTGCGGGAGTCCCACGCAAGCACAGTGGGCACGTACCTGGAGGAGAGCGCCACCTTCATACGGGACCTGGAGAGCGCCGTGTATAGGGCAAGTGCTTCCCTGGAGTTCAAGCTGGACACGCCCACCACCGCCGCCGCCGCTGCCGCTGCCTCGGGACCAGGGGGTAAGGTGTCCGCTGCATACGCTGCATACGCGAATGCAAGGGAATAATAGATGGAGGATGACCCGCGAATTATGTGGGTCCATTGGGTAGAATTCTTGACTGGGGCTGAGTGATGGAGCGCCGGCATCACTGTGTTGAGGCCCCCTAGCACGCTGCAACAGGGGACATGCATCGAGCCGTGTCGGCTGCTGTAGACCCAATGCAAAAACTGCATTCGGAGGCTGATTGAAGCACTCAATGGATATGCCATTTTGTCCTGGGTGCACTTGCTGGTGCAGCCAACCGCTTTGCTTTGTAGGAATTCGTGAACAGTGGCTAGGAAATTTCGCCCAAAGCTTTGAGTAATTGAGAACCGTTACAGGCATGCAAAATGGCTGCAGCACATGAAAACGTAGTGGCTAGACTTGCTGAAGCTGGTAAATTTGAATTGAGCGTGGCCAAGGCCGACTTCAAGTTCAATGCTGCACACTTCATGCTGTTTTCGGTACGCTTTGCCGCACACTTCGGCTGCATCTGTGTTTACTTGAGTGCTTTGCAGAAAGGGCGGGAGCGGCTTCATGGGCACAACTACAGTGTTTCTGTATGTATTTATAGCGTATCATTCGGTGAGCAGACGTGGTGAGCGCAGACATTCTGCACTGCAGGTTGAGATCGATGGGCGCTTGGGTCCAGACGGCTACGTCATTGACTTCAGCGTCCTGAAAAAGGCGGTGCGAAGCGCATGCAAGGCACTGGATGAGCGCACCCTCATCCCACTGCACTGCGATGGGATCCTTGTGCAGCGGCTGCCCGCGCCCCCCCAGCTACAAGGGGCTGTGCAGGTGTCCCACACACCCCTCAGGCAAGCTGCCGAGCCAGCCCCCCCCCCAGCAAGCACAGCCTCCACCGCGGCTGGTGTGCCCCACATCGCCCTCACTCTAGCTGATGGCAGTGTTTTTGTGCTTCCTGAAGCAGACTGCCGCCTACTGCCTCTGTCAAACGTATCAGTGGAGGAGCTAAGTGTGTACCTGGCCGAGCAGGTGGCCGCCCAGCTGCCCCTGCAGCAGCTGCTAGCAAGGGGGGTCAAATGCATCAAGGTGGGCGTGCAAGAAACGCCCAATCAAAAGGCAACCTTCATCGTGGGCTTGCAGGCCTTGGCAGACAGTAGGGCACAAGCAGGTGCAGCAGAGCCGCAGTGAATGCATTGCAACCCTTCAAATAGAACACACGATACAGGCCCGCAGGCTCTACCGCAGCTTGACGGCGGTGTTTTTGCCCATGGACGGCGTCATGAACGCGTCGTGGTTGGATAGCATGGGGCTGGGGCTGGCCAGCGTGGGGTCGCCGCTGCTGGTGGCGTTGATGCTGCCGGACTCCTCGTCACTGTCTGCGTTCAGCAGGGGCTTCTTGGCAGCAGCCACTTCCTCCTCAGGGTAAGGCAGGTAGGGCACCTCAATGATGCGGTTGTAGATGACGCTGCCGATGAGGAGCAGCACGAAGCCGACCACCTGCAGGTAGTCGAAGCTTTGCCAGCCAAGGGCAAGGGACACTGCCCAGATCACCACGGTGCGCAAAGAATCCAGCACCATGCGGGTGGCTGCGTTCAGGTGCTGCGTCACAGACACCCCTGAGAAGTTGAAAAAGGCGATGGAGATGACATTTCCAAACATGAACAGCGCCAGCTGCCATGAGTTGCCGATCTGCTTGAAGGCGTCAATGGCGTCTTCAAAGTGCGACGCGGCCACGTGCGTGGTGTTGAAGATGGCCGGCTGGGGGATGAAGTACATGGGGATGAGCAGCAGGCCCAGCATGGTGGCACCGAAGGTCCCCTCCCACCCGACCACCTGCAGGGCGGGGATCTTGAAGCCGCCAATCAGCTTCTCCTCCACCACCATCTGGGCAGCCACGATGATTTGGCACAGCACGATGATGAGGTTGCCCACGGGGGCGTTGGGGGCGTCGCCTGAGGAGGATGTGCCGTGGGGGTTGATCAGTGGGGACACGCCCACGATGCCCGTGCCGATCAGCACCAAGCCCATGCCAGTCCAATGGAACAAATGCAGCTTGCGCTTCAGAAAGACCACAGAGAAGATTCCAGTGAAAATGACCACACTGCCACGCAGCATCTGAAACATGGACGCATAGGTCAATGTCAGACCGACGTACATCAAAGAGGTTCCAGACATGTCGCACATGGCTGGGATGGCAAGAAGGAAGCGGTTGAATGGCTTCGCGGTGTCAATTTTCTTGACCTCAGGTTTGCCACGGTACCACAATAGTAGCGCATTGAATGCCACGAGGCACAACGTTTCGCCAATGAACATGAACCATGCTTGCACACTGTGTAAACATTCAGATTCTGTGTAAGCCCCATTGCCAAACGCACACTGTAAGACTTACAATGGGTGTGCGAACTCGCGGGGCTCATCTGTATATCCGCCGTCAGTTCGCCCAACGGACTTGACTTTATCAGCGGCTTTAACAGCTGCGAAGTAATGACGAAAATAATAAGGACGTGCGGAAATTGAGAACATCCAAGCGGGGCTCACTCAATGTGTTGATGGACCCAGTGACCAGCATCATCAGTGCCAGCATGTAATGGAAAAGTGTCTTCATGTCTCTTCACTGGCTGGTGCAACCTCTTGGAACAAGGACAACACAAATTAGCGATGTGGAGGCTGGTGAAGTGCACCAGCGCGTCGTGCAAGGGTGGCAAAATTAAACGACCGGCGACTCAATTGAGGCCCCGATGACACTGGTTGGGATGTTGGTGGATGATTTTGTTTAGAGCGCAGGTACGTACACTGCGCATTCATAATATTTCGACTGGTTGCGCCCATGACATGGCATGCTTGGCCTGTCGCCACCCCCCCATCCACTCGCCTTCCTATATTCCCATCCACGAAACACCAGACCCATGCTTGGGTAGAAAACCAAAGTCCAGCTCTGCACATGGACATGACAGTCTGGAAGCGTGCATTTAGCCTGGGAGGGGGCTGAGCAGCCGCGGGCGTGCTGGCTGCACAGTGAGAAAGTGACACACGCGGTCACCACCCAGGTTAGCTGCTGTGCTCCTGTGCAGCCACCAGGCCAGGCGCACCAAGAAGCAAGCGCGTCCACTGTGAGGTGCAAGCATGCGATACATTCAGGATCTGCAGCTTTGGGGCTGCCTGCCTGCCAAGTCCAGCAGTCGGGCGTGGACCCAGAGGTCGATTGAAATGGTCAGGACGTTCACTTTGTGAGTCCGACATGCTGGATGCTCACATGAAGTAAGGGAGAACGTGTTCCTTCCAAGCATCTCGCAGCAAGGTAAAACGAGATCCCATGGAATAGATGACGCCACTTTCCGTTGGAGCCATGGTCTTGGCAGCCCGCGACAGATTGAAGTTGTACTCAGTGCTGAGCAAATAGGCGAGAGCGACGAAAACAAGCACGTATACCACAATGTCCAGGATGGTTTTTAGGCGCATGGCTTGCGCTGGGCGGCCGCTTTTCATGTCCTCCTCCGCTCGTCTGCGAAGGTCGGCAATTCTGGTCCTCACTTCATCTTCGGATGCATTGCCCATCAAAAGGCGGCCAATCTGAGATGAACGATCCAGCTGCTCTTCAGTCATTAGATCTGTTTGGTGCCGGCGAGCTGAGTCCGAATGGTCTCCAACAGCCTGCACATCATTGCTGCCGCGACGCTGTGCCAGAGTTTCAGCATGGGGAGAAGCACGAGGCAGCCCAGAGTCATCTTCATCATCCGAATCTGGCTCTCGGTCCCACCATTCTACCCAAGCTTTACGAGAATGGTTTTGAATTGCATAAACAGCAACTGAACCAACTGCTGCACTTGCGCCGAGAACTGTCAAAGCATGCTCCATTTTTGTACTCGCCGTCAGCCTGAGCTCACAATAACGATGGAAGATAACAGTGATGTTGCTCAGTGGTACACACACTCGCAACAGTATGGACTAAAAATGACATTGGGATTGATGTGCCTGCATTTGGGGCGATGAAGGCTGCAGGTCCCCACTTGGGCACAGGAAACAAATAGCCCCCCTCCCCGGCTCGCCATGGGATAATATGCAAAGTCACCTGTTCAGAGATACGTGGGATATGTCTGCCCTGCTTGTCTGACATAACGACTGCCAAAAACAAGCCCTGCAGAGGCGATTGTGATGCGAAGCATGTCGTGCATTATTTGGCTCGCTGCTCCCCGGCCCACCTGCCCGGTAAGCCTTTGGGGGCGGCTTAACGACAATATCTGTCAAAAGGCTAACAAAGGTTTGCGTCGGTATGAGTCCAGCTTGTGACGTCCGTCAGCAAACCCCACTAGACGAGTGTGGTCTTTGCTCGCAGCACAGCCCCCCCCCGTCTCCGCAGACCGAGTGCCTCACACGTACAGCAGTGCCCTCTCATAAAAGACAAACGTGGGCTTATTGATCGTTTGGTACTCAAATGTCGTGGGAGGAGCCGTGGCCTGTGTCGTGAAAAGATTCAGCTTCAAGTCAAGCACCTCAGTCAAAGCAGGGCCTTCAGTTGCTGCCCAGGTGTGAAAGACTTTCCGCCGGCAAACGTGCACAGCAATGGCGAAAAAGGGCAAGAAAGGACAAACAGCGGATGTTGCACCATCTCCTGGGGATGCGCCACCAAGAGTTCCCAACTCGGTCATGGGCGTTGGCGTTTCGCTCGCACGTCAAAGAGCAACGCGATTGTAAGTTCCAGAGACGAGCCTGCAGCACTGGCTTTTAGTTCATGCACACACCGAACCCCAGAAATGAAACGAACAAGGCCTTGATAGAAAGCTCAACGCGCTTGAGGCAAGAAATCGATGAACTATCAGAGAGCCAGGTCGGTTGTGCGATGAAACTCTCAAGACTGCCAGTGAATAGTCACACCTTGCCGGCGCAGATTGACATATATGCATTCCTGACCAAGAAAATCGAAAAATGTCAGGAGGAAATAACCCGCTACCAAGAACATGTGGAAAACCTGTCGGACGAAATCAACAGGGTGCACGGCTTGAGAGAAGCAGCGGTACAGGATGCTGTTGCATCAAAAAATGCAGAAATTGCGAGCCTCAAGGTACTGCCGCAGATGTCCTGTTTCTTGCTCAAGTTCGCGATGTAACTGATTCATGCTGATGCAGAAGCAAATTAGGTCCCAGGACGAGGAGCTTGATAGAATCGCAGATTTTAGGGCTCATCGAGAGGCGCTGCTAGCTGAACTAGCTGACATGAAGGCTACCAATGCTCGTCAACTTGAGGAGCAGAAAATTGCCCTGCAAGACATCGAGCGGAAGAACTTGGCTGAGAGACAACATATCAAGAACACAATGTACAATCGTATGCTGGCTACGAAGGAAGAGATCATCAGGGAGATGGTGAACGGAGTTGATGACACTGTGCGGCGGACCATGGCTGAAAACGAACATATGACAACTGAGCTTGCATACCAAAGTCGTCGTGCTGAAGACATCATGCAAAAGAACACCAACCTTTCAGATGACAACAAAAGGCTGCGGAGTGAAAACTCCATGTTGGAACAGCAGGTAGAGGAGCTTGTGAAACGTTCCCACTTGATGCACCGCGTAGTCCATGGCCTCAAAGGACAAAAGGAGGACGGAGATGAAAAACTGAAAAAACTCACAGACCATTTGCAGTCTACGTTGGATGCCCGCGAACTGGAAAAGTTGGCACGCTCAACTGGAGCTTTTGATGCAGAGGTGGTTCAAGAGGAGACTACTGAGCACCAACTTGCTGCTGACCATGACAGCGGCAAGTGGTTCCACACGGGCTTGTTTGGAGCGTCTCGGCCAGGCACGCAGACTCAAGAGTTGGAGTGGGCCCCATCGAAACCGACAAAACTTGTCCCTGCAGCTTTGTACGCTACAAATGCGGCCCTAAAGAAACGCCTTGCAGACTCCGAAGCAGCCCTGAGTAAGGCACGAGGAAATCTTGAGCAGCTCAAGCGTGAACAAAGTTTGAACGCTGCTGCGACGGACCAAACAGTTCGCTTTCTTCTGCGTGCTGCTCAAGACACGAGCGAAGAAATGAAGCAGCTGCATGGGTTGAGCATCCCAGATTTACTGGTTGAAGCTGCTTCAAACAAAGAGCTGCACGCTGCTGCCGTGCAAGCACTCCTCAACAAGCTTTCCATTCATATGGAGACTGCTAGAATGCGGGGTGCAGGGCCACTCACTCCAGGCAAAGGTGCGGCCAGCAGTCGAAGAAAAGCTGCTGCGCATATTGGCTCCGGCGACTCCTTGCCTCCCTTGACCAAGCCGTTCACCCGGGCTGACTTGTTCTCATCACTCTCCAGCATGAGCCTCCCCACATCTGTGCTGTCCATGCACAGCATTGGATGATGCACAGTGTGCACACAAGTTCGAAGCTCTGAGGATTGCCCGGCCCACCAAGAAGGAAAAATGGCTCAAAGTGATGATCCCATCTTAACCGCTGCGAGCCAACGCCCTCGAGGGCCTCGGTCCGCAGTTATTGCTGTGCAGGAAGTTCCGCTGTCTGCTGCCTGCCCAGGTGTCGCACACATTGTTATCAAGCAGGGTTTCTCCTGCCTTCTAGGAATAGCTGTAGCACAGCTAGGAGCCCCAAGCGTGTCACTTTCCATGACGTCATGCTTGTGCTCACTGCACCGCTCGCCCAGCCTGATGTCCTCTGCGCAGCGGCCCGCCACAAATGCCAAACTTGGTTGGTTTCTTCGGGCAGTGTCTCATGTAGCAACACTCGGCCCAAAATGAACAGTCAAGCTACTGAGCAGCATGTACAATTGAGCCCCCCCGTACCTGGGGCCTGTTGCAGGCATTGAAGCTGCAATCTCTGGCAAATTAGACAGGGTCGGTCCACCCCATGTTAGATTTAATAGGCCATCTTGCGCCGACAGGTGCGGAAATTGATAAATACGCTGCGGAAATTGCGTTTGGTTAGATAAAACCCTGCATTTCGTGGCCAGGGGGCCTCAAATTTTCAGCTTTCGCAGGGGGTGGACCAACCCTGTTAGAGTGTAGAGCTTTGGCATAATGCTTTGTCCAGCTTTTTTTGCGTCGCTTGTGGCTTATATCGGCTGCAGCTTTGCAGCTAGTACTAGTCGAATACCCTGTGCGCGCTGGGGCACCTTTCATTTTGATGCCTGGTCCCTCCGAGGCCCATACTGGATTTTGACAGTATGAACTCTGCAATCAATTACCTACTTGGGTTTACATTTGGCTTGCTTGGCACTTTGTCAAGCGCACTGGCCATGTCATTGCAAGTAAGCATCCCAAATGGCTTTCGAAGAGCTTTCTGCTGTCAATCACACTGCTCTATTTGCAGAAGCTTGCGCAGGTGCGAAGGGCGCCAGAGTTATGACTTGTCAATCGTATGATGACTCTTTTTTGTGTGCAGAAACGATTCACCGCAACCTCGGCGGTGGGGTTGGCAGCGGGGCATACGAGCCGTGGAGCTCACCAAGCCGGCAACTACTATCAACGCAAAGAGTTCATTACAGGAATTGCTTTGATGATTTTCGGTGCCGTCATGAGCATTCTTCAGTTATCATTTTTGACCCAATCGGAGTCTGCAGGTCTGGCAGCTCTCACCTTGGTTTGGAATATCTTGCTGTCGAGGGCGCTGTTGGGGGAGAGTTACAATACCACCGAGTACATTGGCACTGCCGTTGTAGCAAGTGGCACAGCAGCTGCTGTGGCTTTCAAGGCAAACCACGGGGGCTCGCATGAGACGCTCAGTCTCGAGGCTGTGTACTTCAGACTGTCACGGCCAGCTGCCCTCGCTGGCGGTTTCGTCGTCATGCTGCTCATCGCGCTATGCGTTTCAGCCATCAGGCGCAGCGAGCATAAAGAGGGCACTGAAGCTGAGAGCAGTGATCGCGCGCAACCAGAGGAGCAATCCAGCTATTTGTGCTTCCTGCGCACATTCACCTCAGGCCTGTTTGCCGGCTGCAGCGGCCTCGCTGCAAAGTGTCTCATCGAAGCGATTTCCGCACAGCCAGCTGGGGCCAAATTGGAGGTGTTCCTGGAGCCCTTTGCTTGGGTGTTGCTGTTGGCCATCCCGTGCAGCATTGTCACGCAGGTGGGCTTCCTGAACAGCGCTCTGCGGCGATATGACGCCAAGCTGGTGGTGCCCATATACCAGGGTATGCTGCTACTCACTGGTGTCAGTTTCGGGCAGCTGTTCCTGATGGAAAGCGTGGCGGACAGCGCCACGGCGACGTGGATGCTGTGGGGAAGCGTTGCCATCAGCCTCTCTGGCATTGCCATCATTTTCGCAGGACGTCCAGAGTCCAGCACACAATCCAGCCAGGCCGCCAAGGACGCCACTGATGAGGAGCAACAGCCATTGGTGGAGGGCCTGGACGTGGCGTGAGCCTCCAGAGCCTGCGGCCTGAGCTGCGCCCACGCAAGCGTTAGCCATACAGCGCCGATCAACTGCCCCTGGATGCCCCCTGCACACGCGTGACGGTTATGATTGGATGTAGTGTAAGCCCTGTCTGCAGCTGTTGCATGCTTCGAGGTGGGGGCCTCCTGTGCCCACAGCACATAAGGCTGGGCAGCCGCCCCCCGCCGCCACAACCGCTGCCGCAAGCACGCCTGCACTGTCTATTGGAAATGTATCCTGCCTTGAATTATGTCCCCTGATTCGGGTACCGTCTCTGAGATTCAGATGGTGTTCATGTATGCCGCCCGACCGCAGCTGCCTTGCTCAGGCCACACATGGAGGGGGGAGCGTGTCAGGCAGATTTGCAAGGGACGCACAAGCCTGATGCAGAAACAGACAAATGGAAATGTTTTGGTTTCTCGAGCTGAAGAATCAGTGTGGTGTGAAGCATTGTTGTAGAGGTGCAATCTGCCCTGCGCATCTGTTTGAAATAGGCAGGCGTCCTGACCTGCGTACTTTGTACTCACGCCAAAAAGCACTGGCTGCGAGCTAATATTTCGAGGCAGCAGGTGACTGGCACGTCAGAAGTGCTTAATTGAATCTCTAGAACACCACAGCAGCTTGCTCTGTGCCAAACTCCAGCAGTTTCACCAAGTCAAAGCAGAGTGCGGATTTCGCAGCATTTGCACCATGCAGACTGAAGCACGGCTCAGAGAGGTCAGCAACAAGCTTTTACTTGATCCACAAGGCTGGCACAACAAAGCTGCACATACTCCATACCGTATTCAGCAGCGTACTGCAGTGTAAGTCTTGATGCCGCGCTGTACTAACAAAGCCTCAATACCAGCGACGGTTGTGCAGAACTGAGCTGCTGCGAGCAAACTTCCCAGCAATAGAACAGCAAAATAAACTGGCATGGGTCGCTGCATTTGTTGAAAGAAACATATACTATCGCTCTGCGAACTTGGTAAGCTGGATGAACGCTGCTGCGCTCCCTTCAAACGGACACACACGTGCTTGTGCAGGCTGATTACCTTGATAGACCTTTGCTGACCATCAGGGTGACTTTTCTTGTCAAAGAGAACATGGATATGCTCCAGGAAATGGTGAGTAGTAGTATCTAGTGCTCACATTCTGCACACATCGCTGAATGCGTTTGTTTGCTATCTGTGCTGCAAACAAAGCTGAGATTTTTCGTCCTCGCTCAGATCTCGTCATCCAACAGCCAACGAGCTGTACAGCCCCAGCCAGCAGTCCCTGCTCCAGCAACAACATCAACGCGTCGGGTGGTGAATATGAGTGAGATCAACCCGATGCTGGCTGGGCCCGCTGCAAGATCGTCTTCCAGCGGACCACCGATCGCTGCGCGAGCCGGCGCCGGCGCTTCGGGAGCTCGACCCCACGAGGCCAGAGCGCAACAACTCGTTGAGCAGCTGATGCCAGGCATCATGGCAGCTCCCTCAGATGGCCCTGCTCCGATGGGCGTGCCCCCCTCCATTTGGCAGCAGGAGCTCCGCTCGCTGCGACCAGACGAGCGAGCCAGCACCCTGCGCGTCATGGCCTCGGAGCTGAACAGCCTGGCACGCCACGCCATGCTCAAAAGTGACGAGATGCACGTGCGACTTCTGAAGCACATACATGTGTGCAAGAAACCGGACTGCGAAGTGCCAAAGTGTAGTTTCTCCCGGAAGATCCTGTCTCACTACCGCTCCTGCACCACCCGCCCCTGCGTCATATGCCTGCCCACACAGGAGCACACAATGAAACTGCAGACCATCAAGCAGAGCGGCCTGGATAACGCATCCAAGTTCGCTGCATCCAACGCCATTCTGCAGCAGCGGGTGGCCACTGCAGCCGCAGGCGGCGCCGGCGCCGGTGCAGGCAGCGGGAGCAGCTCAGCGGCGCTGCCTGCAGCCGCAGCCACGTCTTGTGCCGCACTACCTGCGTCGTCTGAGCCCATGGACAATATAATGCGTGCCGCGTTGGCTATTTTCCAGTCTGGGGGGCTGAACTTGGCAAGCTTGGGGGGCGGGGCTGGCACTTCTGGGGGCTTAGGCACTTCTTGGGGCTTAGGCACTTCTGGGGGCTTAGGCACTTCTGGGGGCTTAGGCGCTTCTGGGAGCTTTTCAGCAGCCATGCGGCCAGCGGGGTCAATTGGAGGAGGGACCGCCATTTCCACAAACACGGGGCCTTCGTCGCTGCCTTCAAGCAGCGGTCCAGGGGGCCCGTTGCACCCCACTGCCTTGAGGCAGAGCTCCTCGCAAAGCGCACTTGCCCAGCCCCGGTATGCGCCGCAGACGGCTGTGCTGTCGGACATTGACAGCTTTGCGGCCAGCCTGGTTGCCAACGCCCTCCCCTCAGCCCCCCCCGCCCCGCAGCGGCCACATTCCTCTCCTGTCTCCACAGGGGGCTTCAGTGCATTCGCCCACACCAGCGCACGTCCCCAGTCACTGCGTCTGGGATCTGGTCACTCTTCAGAACAGTCCCCTGCCCCCACACCGACGCCACCGCCTGTCGTAGTCGCCCCCACCACGCCCAAGCTGAACGAGCAGTACCAGACGCTGGCAGCACTGTCCCGTTTCCAAGTGCCGCCAGCAGCGCCGCAGCAGGATGGCGATGCCAACCAGCCCAAGAAAGTGGTGCACAACAAGCTGGACCCGCACTACTGCCAGCTGTACCAATTCACCTTTGACCAAATGGTGCAGCACAAGAAACGGCTCAGGAGCGACTTCAACCCCCTGTATCCCCCCACGCGCATCAAGGCAGTGTTCAAGCCCCTGGTGAAACGCCTGATCGAAAAGGACGAAAACGGCTTCTTCGGTGTGCCTGTGGATCCGGTGAAGCATGCCTGCCCAGACTACTTGCATGTGATCAAGCGCCCTATGGACTTGGGCACGGTGTCCAAGAAGTTGGACCGCTCTGAGTACCGCACTGTGGAATCGCTGTACAGAGATGTGATGCAGATCTGGCGCAACGCAAAGATGTACAATCCTGCGGGGCACGGCGTGCACACTGCTGCACAAGGCATGGAAGAGGCGGCATCCAAGCTCATGCGCATTGAAATCGACAAGATGGCAGACTTGGCCAAGAAGCGGCAACGACAGCCGGACATGAACATCTGCTCCCTGTGTGAAGGCAGCACGCTCACGTACGAGCCGCCTACCATTTTCTGCAACGTGTGCGACCGCCGGGTGAAGAAGGATTCCTATTACTACACTGACAAGTTGCACCGGTACCACTGGTGCACTACGTGCTTCCGTGACTCAAAGGACCCCATCAAAATGGAGGACCGGGTGTTTGACAAAACGGAGCTCAGCCGTAAGAAGCATGACAACCACGGCGAGGAGCCGTGGGTGTGCTGCGACCAGTGCCGCAGGTGGCAGCACCAGGTGTGTGCCCTGTTCAACGGCTCACGGGGCAATGCGGCATCTGAGACTGGCGTGGACATGCAGTACTACTGCTGTGACTGCATGATCAGTGCCTTGCAGGGGCGTGGTGTACAAGGCCCCGCCACACGTCTGCACATTCCGTCTGCAGACATGATTGAGACCCACTCCTTGGATGTGCGCATTCAAAACCAGGTGAACTCTGTCCTGTCGCTCAAGTGGAAGGAGCAACAGGAGAAAGCTCGCCGTGTGAATGTGGCTCCTGGTGCCAGCCCTGGGGAAATCCCGGAGGACTTGGCGGGTCCACCGCCCCAAATCACCCTGCGCATGATGTCGTGCAACACGCGTGAGTACGCGGTGGGGCCAGAGTTCATCAAGCGGTATGGGGGTGCCCCCCAGGAGGGAGGGCGGAACTACCCCAAGGTGCTGCCCTACCGCTCCAAGAGCCTGTACATGTTCCAGAACATCGACGGCGTGGACGTGCTGCTCTTCGCTATGTATGTGCAGGAGTACGATGAGACGTGCCCGGAGCCCAACAGCCGCACCGCATACCTGGCATACTTGGACTCCGTGAAGTTCTTCACAGTGCCATGGCTTCGCACTGACCTGTACAAGGAAGTGCTGATTGCATATATGGCCGACCTGCGCCGACGGGGCTTCAACCAGCTGCTCATCTGGGCATGCCCCCCCAAGGAGGGAGATGACTACATCCTGTTTTGCCACCCAGAGGAGCAGCGCACCCCCAAGGACCGACGCCTGCAGAAGTGGTACCTTGACATTCTGCGGGACGCCCACCTGCGCAACATCGTGCACCGGGTGGTGCAACTGGCGGACGACTACTTCCCCTCCATGACAGGCACAGAGGGGGGGCGGGAGCGAGATGTGTACGAGCTGCCCAACTACGAAGGGGACTACTGGCCGCGGCAAGCGGAGGACGAAAGCAAGACCCTGCGGCAGGAGGCGGAGGAGGACGGCGAGGTCCTCTTGCCGGGAATGAAGCTGGCTTCGGCTGCTGCTGACACACCCACTGTTGACGTGCCTTCTGAGTCTGCCACCGACGTGGCTGCCTCCAAGCTGGCCTCCAGGAAACAAGGCATGGTGCTGCCCGTGCAGCTGGCCCTGTCCCTCGCAGCGGCACGCTCAAGCGCCAAGCCCAAGGCGTCCGACAAGCCAATCCCCATGCCCCCCCCAGCCTACGCACGTCGCTCGGCGGTGTTGCTGTACAGGGCCTCCGCAGAAGTCACCGCTGCAGTGCAGGCTCGCCGCGAAGCCCTGTTTGCCGTGTGGCAGGCTGGCAAGAGCAGCAAGGGCGCAGAGATAGTCACACGCGCCAAGAGCAAGGGCAGTGGCGACAAAGCCAAGAAGAAGCGGGGAAAGCTGCCCAAGGGCAAAGGCAAAGGCAAAGTGCCTGCTGTGGGCGTCACCGACACACCCATGCGAGACGATCCTCTGCGGTACAAGGTGTTTGATCTGCTCACGCAAAGCCCCACCATGCACAGTGGCTTCTTTGTGGCCAAGCTGCGCCCCTCCTGCCAGGTGTACAAGTCCTACATCAAGCCAAATGAACGGTACTACAGCTACACGGGGCTGAACCACGAACTGAGCAGATCTGTGGACCCCAAGGCACAAAAAGGCAACCGAGACGTCTTCAAATCCTTTCTGGGCGACCAGCTGTACGTGATTGATTTGTCCCTCAAGGCTTGGCGGCTGCCTGACGCTGAGCTGAAAAGGGCCCTGGGGAAGCACCCCCTAGCTGCCCGCTTCAATCGGCAGGACTGGACGCCCAATCAGGAGGGGGCTGAGCAAGCCAACGCTGTGGACAAGCAGCTGCACCGCCGGCTAACCGTCCTGCAAACCGCTGCGACATTCTACAAGGAGAAAATGCCAGAGTTCCACAAGCTATCTCGGGAGCTGAAGCAGCTGATCCCAGTGTGTCGCCACCGCGAAGCAGCCTCCAAAAAGGCGGCGGGCCAAGATGTGGAGGTGCCGCAGCTGCCCCCCAACAGCGAGGCATTCCTGGCCATGCCCATCGAGGAGCTCACTGCGCGGGTGGGGGGCTTGCGGGAACGCCACCGTAAACTCAGCGCCATGCTAGAGCGAGCCAAAATGGGCAACATGCAGAAGTACCGCACGATGCTGCCAGACCCAGACAAAGACGTGGACCGGCGATTCTTCGGCACTCGTCAGCTGTTCCTGGATCTGTGCCGTGGGAACCACTACCAGTTTGACCAACTGCGGCGGGCCAAGCATAGCAGCATGATGCTGCTGTACCACATCTTCAACGTGAACGCGCCTTCCTATGTGTACCACTGCAACGAGTGCGGCACCGCCATCATGCGGGATGAGGACCATGGCATGGAAGGCATTCGCTGGTCCTGCTCCCAGTGCGACGAGTACGACATCTGCGATAAGTGCAAACAAACCTCCACCCACGAGCACCTGTTGGTGCCGTTTTCCACAATTGGCACTTTGGCAGACATGAACGAGGGCAACGATCGCACGCTGGTGGGCGAGATGCTGGACCTCGGTGTCAACATTCCCAAGCTGGAAGCACCCGCGTCAGAGGAGACACCGCAGTCCAGCCCCACACCCGACACGCCAGCTGCAGGTGCTGAGGGTAGCAAAGACGGCGACCCACAAAAGCAGGCCCTGGACTCATGCAGTCGAGCACTGCAGCTGCTTAAACATGCTCCAGCGTGTGCCGAGACAGACTGCCCCGTCGTGGGCTGCAGCAGCATGAAGCAGCGCATTGAGGAGTGGAAGCGGCAGGTGCAGGCATCCACTGCCGCCGGCGGCACATCGGGAGCGGATGATGCAGATGAGGACGACTTCGGCACCAGCGGCAGCTCTCCCATGTTCCTGGCGCTATGGAATCTCGTGAAGCTGCACACCCTGCAGTGCGAGGCAGATCCCAACATCGGCAGCTGCAAGGTGCCCTTCTGCGCCACGCTGAAGCTAGCCAGGGAGCGCAGGCGTGTGGTGGCCCTGTGTGCCATCCGGGGCTCTGTGGCTCGCCGCGGAGGCGAGGCCATGGGGGGCACAGCCACCGCTGGGGACGAGCCTGACGACGCCCCGCAGGCCACAGAGGCCGAGAAGGCCAAGGGCGCCGTGGCCAGATCGGCCCAGGATGACACGGCCTCGAGCACATCAAAGCTGGTCATCCCAGACAATGTCATCGCCAAAATCCGCAACGTGCTGCGGGAGTGTCCACAGCTGGGCCCACTGCCGGCCGGCAGCATCAGCAAAATGGCCAAGTGGGCAGCCCACTTTGACGGCAAGGTGTCACAGCACCAGAGCTCCCCCGAAGCCGCCGCCCTGCAGAAAAAGCTGCAAGACACTTTGTCCGACGCAGCCAGCACCAGAAAATACACGGCCAAGCTGGCCGCCCTCATTGCACGCAGCACCGGCGATGCACAAGTGGACCTTTCATCCATGCAGCGGCGCTTCATGGAGATTTACCTCAAGGCGGTGGTGTACACAGAATTGGTTATCCACCCCCAGCGCCGCAAAGAGCGGGAAGCTGCTGCTGCCTCTGCCTCGGCCTCGACGGGGACGGGGCAGCCTGCCACCGCTGGCCCCCACCCACCCCCTGCACACTCCGGGACGGGGCAGCCCGCAGCGCCAGGCAGCAGCACTGCTGCACCAGACCGAGTTGGGGGCACCAAGCGCCGGCTGGACGGTGCAGATCAAACTCTGGCAAGTGCGAGCAAGAAAGTGGCCGCGAACCCATTTGGTGTGCCGCTGAAGGCCAGTGTCCAGGCCGCGATGGTTGCGGGCGCTGCACAGCACGGCTCTGCGCTCTTGCGCAATTCAGCACAGGATAAATTGGACGCAGCATCTCGAGTTGCATCCGGCAGCCGTGACGAAGATCGCAGTGCCAGTCCCCCTTCCAAGCGACAAGCTTGATGTAGACGGTGTGAATCCTGGGGTTCAACCAACGCCCATGAATTTACATTTTTGTTCTATTGGTGAGATGCAAGCCATTCAGTACTAGTCATACGAAGGAGTTCTCTCCCTTGCTCTTCTGACAGCAGCACCACGTGCAAATGGTGCTGCTCTGCTACCCTGCGTGCTGCCTTGAAATCGTGTATCCAGCACCCAGCCCTCGCAAGGCAGTCTCCGCTGAAATCGATGAGGGCAAGTCCGAGAGCCCCCTGGGCTGCAGCCATGGTGATTTGCTCTGCAGGCTGCATCACGTCTGAGCTCACCCCGACAACTATTCGGGCTGTCCAATCAGCTGCATTGGATCTTCTTTGTGCAGCTAGAGAAGCCTGCACATCCAGGTTCAGCGGCCTTGCTACGATGGACTGTGCAGTCACAATACGGGCATTTACCGGTGCGAGCCAGTACCCAAGTTGTAGGTGTTTGGTGGTCTTGGGCATCAGCTTCTCCAGGATAGTCACACTGTGCTGAGTTGTATCGATCTTCAGCACTGGCCCGAAAGATGGCTGCAGCTGTGGCTGACCACCAATAAGCAGAGAGGACTGCACTGCTTCGCAGTCGGAGGATTTTTTCAGTACATGCTCATGTCTTGAGCATGCTCGTGAGCCCAGCGTGTTGCAAATCATTTTCAGAAGAATCGAAATTGCTGTCTGAACGCCAGTGCTTGCACCAAGCGGGGTTGCACTCCGTAGTGTTCTTGGCTGCGATAAGAGTGCAGTAGGGAGTGTCCAGTGCTCCTCTATGAAGGCGTTTGCAGCAAACAATGCCCCGGTTGCTGTCAGTTCCGTTGCAGTGTTCCCCTGGTCCGGCGATGCCTTGGTCAGTTGTCCAGGAGCATGAATGGGCTTGCCTGCCCCAGCCTCGTTGATTGCACGAAGGAAGCATTTTGTCCGACCATGCTCTAAAGCCGTGTAGAATGTATAGGCAGTTCTATTTTTGTTCAGGACAATGGCGCTGCCGAGCTTTTCGTTGCCCGTGTCTGTGCAGCTGAGGGCATATGCGAGCAGTTCAGATCCCCCATCATTTTTGGGGGGGCCCCACGTCACTGAAGTACTGAAGATACCGCTTGCCAGTGAAACAGTGACAATCAGTTGACTTGGCGGCCCGGGAGTACTTATTGGTGGCGTTAGCAGGATAAAAGGGGTTTCAGCGCTTGGCGAAGTGTGTGGGCTTGAAGCATTTATCCAAATTCCGTACCATGAGTTCGGTTTCAAAGTGTCGACGTGGTATTCACCTGCTTGCCCACTTGGGTGTCTATGGTGCACTTTTATGGCGCTCTGCATGTCCACCCAGGTAGGAAATAGTTTGTTATTTAGCTGTTGCGCGACATTGCCCCGAACGGTCGCTTGTTCGTCATTGGGGGACAATGGAGCGACTATCATCTGCTGCCCATTGTGAAGCGGGGGGACAAGCCTCCACTGTGCGAACCGCTGGTGTAAATGGATCATATTGATGGCATACAGGCTTTTGGTGTTATTTTTTGCTGCCAGGGTAGCTGTTTGACTGTTTTGAGTACGACGCTTCCACCGTTTTCTTCTTTCCTTTCCTTTCGGGGGTGAAATGTTACCATCTGCAGTCGTAGAAGTAGAGGACGCACTCTCAGTTAGGCGACTACGAGACTTGACTACAGCTTGCATGACTCGTTTCCAGTCACGTGTCAAGTGCTCCGGGAGCTTGCTGCCGATTTGCTCAGCTGCCTGTTCAGTACCATAATTTGATGCCAAAAACGTCATTGCGAGTGGCGGTACCTGCCGTGCTGCTGCTGTGCTTGAAATCAATGCAAAATACCCGGGAGGGATTTTCAACGCACTGCCCGGGTGCAATGCTTCCTGCCTTACAGTTCCTGCTGTTATTGCAGCTGCAAGAATCAGATCCATGGCGCATGCGCTCGACAAAGCGCAGGTGGACAGTGATGTGCAGGCTGTTTGCATGATGGTATCGTTGCACCCTTGTAATAGGATGAAAGGCTCATGCAGCTTTTGGAGACTCTGAATTATTGACAGGGCAGACTCCGGCCACAAGCCCATGAGGCCAGCTTCAACGATTGAAACATGCATGGTGCCTTCCATGCAGACAATCCAGCGGTCGGCAGGAAGCCACGCGGGAAACAGCATGGAGTCAGTGATCTTGACAATACCAGGATATCTCAGCCAGGTTCCTGAAACCTCCACATCGTCGTCCCACTCAATGCGCCGAGCCCAAGCAGCCTCAGGCGCCCATTTCGCGAACTGCGAGTGTGACAGCGAACTCTCAGCAGCTGGCACGAAACTGCAGCCATATGCATCAATGTGTTCGTGTTGACTGGTTGTTATGATATGCTCGTGCTGCACCGGCTTGTTCACCAAAATACTTGCCGAAGACTGCAAATCGCTAGATTTCAGTGTTTTTGTGGTTGTGCCAAGCTTAGGTTGCACGGGTTTCAGGCCTCGCACAAAAATACTGTTATTCTGCGCTTGCAGTGTCATTTGAATTTGTTCCACGGCTGACATCTGCGGCTGTTGACCTTGCTTGTCACTGTTCACAACAGATCTGAGAGTGACTTGCGCAGCCCTATTCGCTGCTCTTGCCCAAATGAAATTTACGGCAGAAGCTTCAAGAAAAGCGAATAGGCAGGCTGAATTTGTTAATGACGATGTGCTTGAGGCGTTTTGTCCGTTGATCTGCTGGAAAGCTTGTCTTGTTTGAGTATCAATATCATCCGCAGATTTCAAGAAATCTCGGCTGAGCTCGAAGAAGGCATCTCCAGCTGTGGAGGCTGCTTGGTCAAAAGCTTCCCTGTCATGACCAAACAATTGCTGAAATGCATAGCTTCCTTTACAAGTAGCCCAGTCACTCTGTGCAAATCCGCCTGAAACAGATCTGGTGGAAGTTGCCAGCGAGTTTTGAGCTATGAGCGCAAAAACGCATGCTGTCAGGGAGAGCGGTCTTTGTCTTGTTTGGTGAACTTTCGCAAGAAGGCTAGGTATATGCCGCATATTTATGCTGTTAGAACTGTGTACTAGGCAGTAGCACTCGCTGGCATTGCAAGTGGTGCAAATAACGCATCAAACCCTCCTATGAATCTAAGCTACACAGTTTTCCTTCTATTTAAATAATTGGTATCGAGTGTTTGGGTGTTGTTCCACAAAATCCTCGGTTTTTGGCTGTATCCGCAGCCCCCCCAGAGCAAGGTGTCAGGTCAGGAGGCCGAACCGAAGGCACCCGCAGCCACTTCACCAAAATTGTGACTTGGGACTTTCACAATACAATCAATACTGAATGCAACGCTAGCTTTATCGGAACTCGCCTCCTTGATCGAGTAGGCCGTGCCTTCGCTGATTAGTCAGTGTGAGCGTGGGTAACTTTGCTCTTCAAGATATTGCTTGGAGCCCCTGATTGCGACGATGGCTGCTGCAGGCAAATTGTCCCGCTGCAGGCCTTTGCAAGCCGCCTTGGCAGAAACTACTGAGCTGCTTGGTGCAATTTCAGTTCAAGCCGCGGCAAGCATTCTAAGTCATCCACGCAAGACTTGTTTGGAGCTGCTGGAAAAACAGGCCGAACGTGTTGCTCATGAAAGTGCACGAGTCGGTGTCACGATGCCGATGGATTTGGACACCAGTGCGACTGCAACCATTGTGGGTGGTTTTGTGGATGCCTATGCAAAACTTGTTACAGCCTGTCAACTGTACACTCGTTTTTGTGGCCCATTGCTTGCTGCTCAGCTGCAGCAGGCTGTGCGGCGCATTGTGGAAGCTTGTGGAGCCCAGCTAGCACAGTGGCTGGTTGCTCTGGGAGGGGAGTGCCCCGCTGGTGCCATTCAAGATTTCATGGTGTCCTCCAGCAAGTGGAAGCAGGCGTCGTATGGTTTGGTGCAGGAGCGCTGTGCACTGGTGAGCAAGCTGCCCAAGACAGACGCCGCCTGTGCCCTGCGCACAGTGATGCAGCTGGCGGTCATCCTCAAAGACACCCTGCTAGAATTGAGTGAGTGCCTGCCGGAGAGGCCAAACTTGTCCGCCATCGAGGCTGTACTGCGTGATGAAGAGGACGAGACAGACTCGGGGGAGGAGGCGGCCGGCACTGGCGCCGCCTCTGAAGCAGCTGCTGCCCCGCACTGCGACGAGGAATCCGACGAGGAGGAGTTGGACGCCGTGGCTGCCGAGGCAGCCCACCGCTGCTCAGCTATCATGCGGGGTCTGCGTGCCTGGGCTGGCGCTTGTGTCAAAGAGGTGCGGGCTGTCACAGCAGCCAGCAGCGCACACCTGGCGGCACTGGATGAGCAAGTGGCAGCCTTTGATGGAAAGGGAGCAGGCACACTCACCCATGCACCGGCTGTGGTGCAGCTGCATGCGTGGTTAGCTGAGGTTGAGGGGGGCTTCACGGGCCTCAGGGGGCCCCTTGTGGATTTGGGCGAATTGGCCTCCTCAAGCGCGGAAGATGTTCCAGGCATTCAAAGCACATGTGCTGTGCTCAAAGACCGACTGCATACATGCGGAGCCCTACTCAGCTTCGAGGCTGTCGCGGGGGAGGGGTGGGAAGTGGGCCCAGCCCCCGCCCGCACCGCACTGGGGGCAGTGGCAAGCGACACCGGCGCGAACGCACTGCTGGTGCGACTGACCAGCAGCATTGAAGACTGCAGCCAGTTCTGCGCCGCAGTGCTCACGGATGACTTCGACCTGCTACACTCCCTGTGTGGGCCTGTGGCGACAGCTGCTTGAGGGTGCAGCCAAGCAGCCTTGGCAGCCCCAGGAGAGTGATAAAGCCCCAATTGTGGCAGTGATCAGTTGATGCTGCGGTCTGGGGCGCAGCTTGCCTCGATACACTGCTCACCTGCACGACTCATCTTCCCGAGGCTTGCCGGCATTGGGCACCAGGGTGGTTGATGCGGGTTCTGCTGCTGAGGTCTCCATGCCATTGTACCTGGTAAGCTGTTCCTTGCGGCGTGTCAAGATGTCTGTGAATGCGAAGGTTAAGTGCAAATTTTCATTAGCTCGTCCAACATGACACACAGCAGTGGCCGTAGCTTTGAGGACGGGAGCCCTCACATGGGCCCCCGGCTTAGTGCGCCGTGAGTTTAGGAGCAGCAGCCACATTTCAACGCCATGTGGTCTCTTTGAATGACCAGTGGTTTGTGAGGGAACGGAAGAATGCTGCCCGAGATGGAGCACCCTTCAGCTGGAAAGAGTTCCAATCCCACCCTTCCATCCGTGGGTGTGCTGAGCATGCGCACCTCGATTTGCATTGCCGTGTCTTGACGCAATATGAACGAGTGGGCAGACAATTGCGGGGCGAGGAAGCAGGGGGGTGTTCAAGTGCAGTGTAGAGGCATCCTGCGAATCCCGCAGTTGACATGTACCAAACAGGATTGAGCAACAGCAATGCCATAAGAAATAAAGAAGGTCGCCATTTGACTTGATAGACACTGGTTCGAACTAGTGTTGTGTGGTGTGTCTGACAAAACTTGTTCAGTCCCGGGCACGCAATTTCTTGAAAGCTCCGATCCGAGCAGCACCAGCAGCGAGAGATGGCAGCAGATGAACCCGTCGAAGGGGTTGACACTGCCACCATGCTATACGATGAATGCATCAAAATGCACGGTGAGATATCTGCATACGAGCTGAGCGCTTTTTGACATACTGATGGCCATCGGAATATTTCGTCTGCACAGCCGAGGCTGAATCGTCCGACGGTCCAGTGTTCCACACCCTAGCCGCAGCCTTGTGGCAACCAGCTGGAGCAAGATCAGTTTTTGGTGGACAAGTTGTAGCACTTTGCTTGGTATGTTCTATTGTCCATGCAAGTCTTCAAACCACACGCACACCACGCACCCGCAGCAAGCGGCTTGTCTGACGGTGGATATCAAACTCAAACCACACAGCCTGCACTGCTATTTTATCGCGCCAACAAATGCAGAAAAAGGCATCAAGTTCGAGGTCTGCAGCACCCGTGATGGGCGCAGTTTTTGCTCGCGCACGGTGCGGGCTGTGCAGGGCGACAGCACCCTCATGCTTCTCCTGGCTTCCTTCCACGACGCCACACGGGAGGCAAGACACAGCCACCAGATCAGCCCCCCACCTGCACTGCATCCGTCGCAACTGCCCAGCGACGAGCAGCGCCTGCTGGGCATCATGGGGGACACGCGGCTGCCTGAGGCGTATAAGGGGGTGCTCCAAGGGCACCTGCGGCACCTGGGCCCCATTGACGTCAGACACGCACGGGACAGCGACCCCATCATGCCCCAGCCTGAATGTCCCTCGCAATTGGTGTATTTCAAACCTAAGCTAGCAGGCAGCAGTGTGGAGGCAGCAGCTGCAGCGGCGGCCAGGGGCTTGCCGGAGCTGCTGCAGCAGCGAGCTGTCGCCTGCTCCCACTACGTCGCTGCTGCCTTTGCCAGCGACCACATGATCCTAGCCACTGCGGCACTACCGCACACTTGGCCCAACCCCAGCATCAGCATGATGGCCAGTTTGGACCACAGCATGTGGTTTCACGGCACGCCGGACTGCGATGCCTGGGCTACGTATGAACTGCGATCTGAGCGCCTGGGCTTCGGAAGGGGGCTGTCCTTCGGCAAGGTGTACCTGCAGGACGGCACTCACGCCATCTCCACAAGCCAAGAGGGCCTCATTCGTTTCGCTTCGGCCGCCGAGCCACATGACAAGCACCTCTTCCCGCAGTCGGCCTTGTGGGACTTTGATCGCGAGGGGCAGCCCGTGCAGCGGAAACCGCTAGGCTCCGCCACGAGACAAGTAATTGTGCTCACGAGTGATG
>Ga0307982_1000510_pt1 | contig 30756 bp, 15 predicted proteins | sample OrgLakmetagen989_FD_201847 | JGI IMG/M metagenome (GOLD analysis project Ga0307982, IMG submission 201847) | Saline water microbial communities from Organic Lake, Antarctica - #989 | ecosystem: Environmental > Aquatic > Non-marine Saline and Alkaline > Saline | place: Antarctica: Organic Lake...
GCCCACCCTGCGCCACGTGGTGGATGGTGGCGACGAGGGCGTGCTGCACGCGGGGCTACATTCCACCAACGCCATCCTACTGGCCACATGGCGGCGGGAGGGGGTGGACGGTGCCCCCCCCCGCGCGACCGGGGAGCTGCCCCGGGCCATGGAGGCCCTGGCAAAGGCACTGCAGAGCAGACACGAGTTCCTCTTCGTCACCAAGCCTGCACAGCCCAGGCGCAGCTGAGCAGCGGGGCTGCTGCAGCAGCCCGGCGGAAGGCATGGTCCCGTGGTTGCCCAGTACGCTACAGCAGCTGTTGCCCTGGGCAAGGTGAGCGTACAGTGCCAGCCTCAGGTGAAACGGCAGCCCCCTTCGGGGGGCACTTCATCGTGTCCCCTGCCCCTGCTGGCACCCACTGCAGGCGCATTTCACATTCTACCCAATGTTGCTATGTTGATCAAGGCTGGGAAATGCATTTCAACAACTGAGAATTGTTGTATTTTACCAATTGCAGCAGAAGGCAACGTTTCACAGCGCAGGAAATTTCGGTTGCATTCGCAATGGCAGCGTTGGATGCTGGCCTTATGAGAGGACAACGTGGGCTTATAGCATGCAGTGTTCTGACTGGGGGGGCATTTATACTTGAGCATGGGCTGGCCTTGCCGGTTTTCTTCAACGTGCATGCTTTTTGCATGCTGCTTGCCGTGTCTGTCCTGCTGCCGTTGGTGACCAGCTCACTGTGGACTGCTGACCCCACTCATGGCAGCAAAAAGAGACAGGCACACGCCAAGACAGCATACAGCTTGCTGGTTTTGGTTGGCTTGGCCATGGTGGGTATCCTGCTCCACAAATACAACCTTGAGAAACCACTCCTTAGTTTCTCAATGCACGCTAGCGCTGGCTGGGCTATCCTGGCAGCGTTCACCGTGCAAGGCTTCTCAGGACACCGCAAGCTGCTGAGCATGGAGCAAAGCGGCCTACGCATGTATCGCTGGCATGGCCTATCTGGTGCAGCTCTGTCTGTCTGCGCCTATGGCGTGCTTGCCCTGGGGCTTTTGAAGATGCTGTCCTCCACCGCAGCGGTGGCCGCCGCCCTGGCAGGCTGTGTCATTCCAGCCGTGTACAACGCGACACTGTTCATTCGACGCTACTACACTGTACGCATGACCAGTGTCTACACCAGTGTGCCCGCATTTGATGATGCGCCCCCAGACACAGTGTGAGCGCTCACTGCCCCGCCCCAGCGCCGGCAGCTGCGGCCACGTCGCTGCTGGTGCCCTTGGTGAGCGCCCCCAGCTCCGCTTCGTCGGCGATGTCCCCCCCCTCGTGGGCGTGCATGCGGGACATGTCCACCCGCGACAGGCCCTCCACCTCCTTGCGGTATTTGGCCAGGGTGCCGCGGTACCGTGTGATGGCACCGGGGTATGGGTACCCCGCCACCAGCAGGGTGGTGGCCACATTGTCGATCAGGTGCTCGTCGTGAGACACCATGACTACCCCCCCTGCAAACTCCTTGATGCCCTCGATCAGCGCATCCACTGCGTCAATGTCCAGGAAATTGCTCGGTTCATCCAGCAGCACGATGTGCGGCTTGGAAAACAGCATGGTGGCGATACTCACGCGAGACTTCTGCCCCCCCGACAGCACCTTGATCTGCTGCGTCGCCAGCATGCCGCTCAGGCCATACTTGCCCAGCCAGGACCGCAGCTCTGTTTCGTTCAGGCCCCGTGTGGCCTCCGGGTGCTTGACCTGCAGCCACGTCAGGGGTGTCGCCTCGGGATCCATACCCTCCATGTGGTGCTGGTCGAACTTGGCAATGCGCAGGTGGGAGTTGCGGTCGATCTGCCCCTCCCGTGCCTCTAGCTCCCCAGAAATCAACTTCAGCAGGGTGGACTTGCCGACGCCATTGGGGCCAAGGATGGCAATGCGCGATTTGAGGTCCACACCAAAGGTAACGTTCTGGAACAGCAGTGCGATAGTGCCGGCGGCCTCGTCATCCGTGCTGCCCTCCGCAACCTCCTTGTACCCGAAGGAGACGTCCTTGATCTGCAGCACAGGCGTGCCCAGCGGGCCGGGGTCGGGGAAGTGCAGGCGCACACCTGTCCCCCCCAGCCCCACACCGGTGGCAGCAGCGGCGGCGGACGCTGCGGCTCCCCCAGCGCCCTCCCGCTTCATCTTTTCGATGGCCTTCACCCTGCTCTGCGCCTGGCTGGCCCGGGCAGCGCTGGCGCGGAATTTGTCCACGAAGCTCTGCATGTGGGCGATCTTGGCGGCGTGGGTCTCCGCCTGGCGCTGAGCCTCCTTGGCGCGTTCTACCCGCTGCTTGTCGAAGTTGTCGTAGTTCCCGCGGTAGTACTCCAGCTTCTGGTTGGACAGGTGCATGATGTCAGTAGCGAGGCCATTCAGGAACGATCGGTCGTGAGACACCACCACGATGGTCTTGGTGGGGCTACTGGCACTGCCGTAGTGCTGACACAGGTACGACTGCAGCCACTCCACAGCTGCAAAGTCCAAATGCACAGTGGACTCGTCACAGCACAGGATATCTGGCGTGGCAAACAGTCCACACGCCAGTGCCACACGCATGCGCCAGCCTCCTGACAGCTGTGCTGTGGACATGGTCATCATGCTCTGGCTGAACTGCAGGCCAGCCAGGATTTCTGCGGCTCGCGACTCGGCTGTGAATGCATCGATATCAGTGAGGGACACCTGGATGGCGGCATATTGCGCCTGCAGCTCTGCAGAGGTCTTCTTGCGCTGTGACTTGCTGGCGTCCTGGTTGCCCCGCGCCTGCACCTCCCGCATGTGCGCTGCACCCTTGAAACGGCTCAAGTGCCCCCCAGAGCCTCCTGCCCCGTCCTCCTTACCCGCTTCTGCGGCATCATCTGCTCCTGCTTCACCGTCAACCGTGGCAGGGGTGGCGTGTCCCGTTGCTGCGCTGGCCTCGACTGCACTGCCCTGCCCGTCAGCAGCTGCTGCATCACTGGGCGTCGCCTCCTGAGCTGCAGCAGCCTGCTTGGCAGCAGCAGCGGCCTCCGCTGCAGCCGCAGCCTCCGCCTCCTGTGCTGCGGCCTGCTCCTTAGCCATGGCTGCAGCGTATGCCTCGGCCTTCTCAAGGGCCTCAAGGGCAGCCAGGCAATCGGCCTCCTCGTGCAGCAGCTTGGTGCGGCGCACATCAGACGCAATCACAACAGCAATGGCGGAGCGCTCCTCGCCTGGCACTTCCTGGTTCACGTGGATGATACGGGCGTCGAAGGGCACCTTCACATTGGGGATGGCGTGTGCAGCCAAGTGCCGCAGAATGGTGGTTTTGCCAGTGCCGTTGGCACCCACAAGGCCGTAACGACGGCCAGGCCGAATGCGGATTTCAGCATCAACAAAAAGGTCTTTGCTGCCCACGCGGAGGGATGTAATCCCGGTGATTCCAGCGGCATGCCATGGCACCTGTGCGCCCATATTCTCCTGCTCCAGTTGGCGCTGCTGCTCCTTCAGCAACATTTGAATTAAATCTTCACCAGAGTCCGGACCATCTCCTGCCTTCTTGTTCTTGGCTGCAGCACGGCGCTTCATGCGCTCAACAGTCTGCACAGTAGGGGAACAGTGCTCAACGGGAACGAAACGCCGGTGAAACTTGACATACCTTCTTAGCCTTGTCCTTGTCAGCTTCAGACCACTCAATCAATTTGTTTTGAGATTTGTATTCCGATGATCCTCCCGACATAAGAGAGCCTATGACAGCACCTCGTGCACCAGCGAGCTCATCGGCTGCACTGGCCAAGCTAACTGGTGCTGAAAGCATCTTGCCATCTGCACCTCTTTTGGGAGCAGTGGTCTTTTTGCCAACCCCACGAGCAGCAAGCTTAGATGCCAGCCCAGAAAAATCAACCAGACCAGGCTGGCCCGCCTCTGTTGTCGTATCGCTGATTGGAGGTGCCATGGGCTCGAGCTTTGTGCTCTGTGCGGATTTTGGAACGCGAGGAGCTCGCAGCACAGGTTTTCGCAAGCCACCTGTAGATGTCACAGTCGCTTTCGTAGTGGATTTGGTTGTTTCCGTTGCTTTTGTTGCGCTATGTTTGCTGTCCCACAACCTTGTGGCGATGGGAAGTGCAGCATCTTCATCCGAGATAATTCCTGAAGCCTCCAGCATTCCTGCAATACCCTCGCTCAATTCTGCAGCAGACTCATAGCCTCCTTCATCAAGTGCAGATGTAACCCACTCAATAACATCTTGTTCGACGCCTTTGCCGAGGACTGTGCGAACTGCTTTGGCTGAGGCAGACATGTCAACCGCAGGCTGCAGGCACGGGCAACAACTGGTCGCAGTGGAGTGCAGTGACACACACGTTCACTGATACTGGCAAATGAATATGCCGCTAGATTTAACGCTGGATTTATAATTGATTGTCATACCCGGCGCTTTACGGTCACACCAAGGGCACAACCCCCCACACACACCCCAAACACAACCACGCCTTCGAGGGGCGCCTCCGTAAGTTTATGCATGCACAGTCATCACACTCTGCACAAGGGACGAATATAAATGCCCTGGTACTCAACACCACACAAGTGGGTGGTGGACAGCTCCATCCTCCACTCCGCTGCGTCGGTCAGCGGCAGTGTGACACAGCCACACCCTGTGTAGAAAACCTCCTCGTGGGACAAGCTCATGCAACGCCAGGCGTCGCGTGTGCTTGTAGCTGAAAGCAGTGTGCCCCCCACGGCCCCCACGCCAGCCGACTGCCCTGTGCTCCTCAGTCCACCTTTGGCCCGTTGCCCCCCTTCTGCGGTGACGCAGAGGCACCTGGTGCCTCTGGCGCCATGTCCTCCGCCTGCTGTGTGTCAGCTGTGGCTGCGTTGTCAGCCTCTCCCCCTGCGCTTTGCTGTTGCTTGGGGGCCGGCGCCGAGCTGCGGGCGGAGGCACCTTTCTCCCCCCCATCGAAGCGCCCATCGTACACTCTGAAGCCAAACACCTTGGATTCGTATGGCTTGGGGGTGGCGAGCTTGGAGTTGATGGCCGGCTGGGCCAGAATCAACAAGTGGGGGAATGTGGGTCCGATATACGCGCCGTCGATGTCGCAGACAGCGGCCCTTTGGGAACCTAGTGGCGGTGTGCTGGGGGCGTACACATTGTTGCAGCGTGGGCAGAAGATATGAGCTTGCCCTTGACGTAGCTCAGAGTGAAGTCCAACAGGGAGCACGGGCTGTGAATCACACCCCAACAGCGGACACACTCCAAATTCCGCCTTCCGGTATTTGGCAAGCATGGCATTCATGCCCCTGGCTGTCAGAATGAATCGTGCATGGATGAGTCCATATAAATCCCTTGTGTGTGCATACAGGGGTCCTGTCCAGTCTTCTGGTTCAGACTCTTCAGCGTTCACTACATCGAGCATGAGCTCTAGGCAATTTCGAAACTTTGGAGTGACACTCCTCAAGCCGTACAAATTAAACTGGTCTTCGATAAATGAAGGGTCCACAACACACAAAAAATGGTTTCCCTTCTGAGCACAATGCCATTCGGCCCAAGACTCTTCATACTCCTGTACAGGAAGTCCAATTCCGCAGGTTCAGAGCACTCAATGAAAACAACATACCTCACTATCATTGGCCGCCATGTTGAACAATGAATGGTACTTTTGCAGGAGTTCTCACCCCGAAACTTTGCAAGTGCTGCCTTTGGTCTGGAACCTTGAGCGCCTGGTCAAAGCGCAACTTTCCCAGAAAAGCTTTCTTGAGATAGTGACCCTGGAATCAAGCAGACGCAAGCACAAGAGCCGCTGTGCAACAAGACAGTGTAAACAAGTGCTTTATCAGTTCTCGCAAGTCGCTTCTCTCGGTCAGATGTTTAGCTTGGGTTTTCTGTGTGATGATTAGCCCCCCCCCCACGAAAACCAAGCTTTTGTATGCATTTTTGAGGAGTTCACAATTCAAAAAAATGCTGCTTAGAACGGCCGTCTAGCGTGCAGACCGAAAAGTTCAACAACAAGGGTCACTTGGTATGTTCGGCGGTGGGGGCATGCTGGGTGGCGGCGGCTCTGCCAGCGCCATTGGAGGCGCTGGAGGTGGCTTGTTGGGTGGCGGCGGCATGCTGGGCGCCAGCTCAAGCGCCACCGGTGGGATGCTGGGCGGTGGTGCCAGTACTGGCGGCATGCTAGGTGGCGGTGGTATGCTGGGCGGTGGTGCCAGTACTAGCGGCATGCTAGTTGGCGGTGCCAGCACCGGTAGCGGCATGCTGGGTGGCGGCGGCGGCGGCGGCAGCGCGGGAGGCTTGCTACAGCTGCCTGCGGACACACAGTCGTCTGCAGGCGACCTTAGCTGCACACTGTCGCAGCTCACATCATGCGTGGAATCGATTTCTTGGAATACGACTGGCCAATTTGCCATCGCATGTGGGTGGTCTGATGCTGTAAGTTCCCTGTCTCAAACTGCAGGAAGCTCGCGGGTCTCACATTTGTACAATTGCGAGCAGGTTCGTCTCATTGATACATCCCAAGGCAGCCTGCAGTGTACAGCCAAGCACGAAACTAAGACTCCCCAGCTCAGCTCATGCTGGCAACAGGTACACATGCCCATCTCAAACTTGCCGCCACGTTGAGATGAAATGTCGTCGTCATGCACAGGGTGCATCCATTGCATTTTTTGGAGGAGCATCTAAGCAGGTTACGTCCTGGAACTTGGAAACAGGGGCAAATCAAACTGTCGCTCAGGTTTGTGCCAAATTGCTGCACTGTCTGTGCTATCTCTGCGCACACGTGCCTTCGCAGCATCCGGGAACGGTGAGTGCCGTTGTCGCCATCCCCAGCACACAGCTGCTGATGAGCACATGCTGGGGTGGGTCCACCAGCATCACCGACCTAGTCAGTGGTGCAGTGGCTGCTTCCTTGCCCTCCCTTCCCGGGGGCGTGTTGGCTGCTGCGGCCTGCGGCTCCAGCCTGGCGTTGGCGGGCGCGGACCGGGCCGTACTTCTGTTCGACTTGCGCAATGTGCAGCAACCTGTGTGCACCACAGTGTCGCCCCTGCTGCACCAAACCACAACAGTGTCCTTTAGTGCCAGTGGTGCAGCTGTGGCATTTGGCTCAGTGGGGGGCCACATCAAAGCCCAGCCCACCAACAGCCTGGCGCAGGACCAAGCGGTGGGCACCGCCAGTGTGAAATCTCTCACCTGCCATCGCCTAGACAAGGCCTCTGGGCGCTGCACCCAGCGGGGGGGCGTGTCCTTCCCTGTGAACGCGCTGCAGTGGTGCCCCTCCAGCAGCGCCGAGCCGCTGCTGGTGTCGGGGGGGGGCGACGGCTCCCTTACAGTGTGGGACACCTCCCAAGGGCGCTCCACCAACCAGCGGGAGAACTTGGGCGCCGCAGTGACTGCAGCCGCCTGGACCCCAGATGGAGCCCACCTGCTGTACGCCACCGGGGAGGACGGGGCACAGGCCAGCACTAGTGATGGAGTGAAGCAGCAGCAGCCGGCTGCACTGCATCTCATGCGTGCAGTGCAGTAGGCCACACACACACACACCCGTCGCCTGTTGCAGGTGGGATGCAGCGGAAGCGGAAGCGCTGCAGTAGCTTGCACAGAATGTGCTGCAGGCGAGCCATTGGAATGCTCTGTTGTGGCTCTTGTGTGTACACTTGACGCATCATCTGAGTCAATTCCAAGAATCGGTGAATTGCATCCTCGCTGAGTCAGCAACCTGTACCCCCTATCACAAGGCTTACGTTGCATTGCTGCCAAATACTGAACAATATGTCAAGGAGCTCGGACTTTAACAATTTCACAGAGAGCCTCACATCTATTTGATTGGCGTTGCCTTCACGCTGTCAGCAGGCTTCATTGGCTTGGGCTACGAGCTTCATAGGTGCCTTCGCTTTCCTATTTCCGCAGCCGGCAATACTTTCAAATCAAGCCTGCTCAGTGCTCGCAATCATGTCTGCATTTGAGGAGCGCGACTCACTGCGCAAAGTCGCAGAGCATCAAGTTGGGCTTCTGATGCAGGTGGGTAACACTTTGAAACAACAAGCCAGTGCTGCGGCAAGCTCGGCAGCATCGACTGAGCAACAGGCTGACAGAAAAGCAAAGCACGACGCACTGGCCCCATTCCTGGAAAAACTTGCTTCAGCTGTGCTGCGCAAAACACTTGCGGGCGCTGCGGATGTGTGCCTAGCCCAAGCTGAGTCTGGCGAACGTGATTCAACGGCAGCCACTTGCAATTTGAGCGAGACCTGCCAACCTTGGGGCGATGTGCAAGCTTTGCATGCCGAGTGCTGGAATGAAGTGAACAGTGCATACATTCAGTATGGTCAAAAGCTAAGCAAGTACTTTGAGGGCAGCCGTTACAATGAGAAGATATTGACCGTGCGCCGTGCCTTCGTCGACAAGCTGCCTTCCCTGAAGCCATATGTGCATCCACCCAACTATGCCATCGCGCCTAACACACCCCAAGTTGTGCTGGACACTGTTCCTGCTAAAGTGCTGGAGCTGTACAAGACACAGCTCATTGCCCTGGAGCAGCTGGACGGCCTCATTGCCCCAGCCCTGGAGCTGACCCACGCGACGGCGGTGCCCAGAGCGGGCAGCGGCAGCAACGCCACGCCCCGTGCCCTGTACAAGCAAGCCACGAAACGCCGCATGGTTGAGATTGTGGAGAAGCACCGGGCATCTGTGGCGCCTCAGTGGGCAGCGTTCATGAAGACGCCCTCTGCTCTGGTGGCGGCGGCTGCAGAGAACTCACTGCACATTGAAGACGAAATGGGCACTGTGCTCATGGGCGCACAGCAGGACGTGCAAGCTTTAGTGCCTAGCGTCGCCCCCAGGAAGTTTGCTGAGCTGGTGGCAGCTAGCACCGAGGCCACCGCCGCTGCCGACGCTGGCGGCGTGTTGGGCGTGGGAGCAGGCTCTGCTGTGGGGTACCTGCCCACAGGCGCCGCAGACTTCAGGCAGCTAGAGAGCGCCACGGGAGCTGCGTTCTTGTCGTCAGGGCTGCGTCACGGGGGCACCAAGAGGCCCCACAGCGCATCCGACAGCCACGACTTGAGCCTGCGTCTGGAGCACGTGGTGGAGTGGCTCATGGATAACCAGCTGTTCCCTGGCGCCCGTGCAGCGCTGGGCACCGGTCTGGACCGCCTGCAGCAGGAAGTGGACATGGCCACTGCTGAGAGCGACGTGCTCATGACCGCCCAGCGCGCCACCGTGAAGAAGCAGCGGCGAGCAATGGAGAGCGCGGCGGCCAAGGCGGTGGCAGGGCACGCTGCATCCATGGCTGGGGCACCCACTGTGGCAGCACCTGCAGCGACAAACTCATCTGCAACACAGGCTGCTGCTGCACCTGCTGAGATCGGAAGTGACGATGAGGCTGAGCTGTAGAACCCCCCCTGAACACCTATCCGACGGGGCTGTCCTTTAAAAGCATGGTTTAAGTTGGGGGTCGGACAAGCTCTGCCGTGAGCGACCCCTGCACCGGACCAAGGGGAGCTACATGTGGCTTTGTCCGATGTAGCACAAGTTTGCGCCCAGAGGGGTATAAACTGTCTTGATTTACTTATGTAGTTCTACTAGCCAAAGCTGTTTCGCACCGCAAGCCACTGCTCATTCCTCCTCGTGTATCGGGACCATCACAATCAAGATAAACTTCTGACACACCCGGGCAGCTGAACGGCATCACGTGAAGCTGCTGTGCAATGAGCGTTAGCACGCCTGCAAGGAATGTGCTTCCCAATGAATGCTCGTTCATGAGCACATTGCCCAGGGCTGGGCGCAGCCTTGTAGAGCAGCGCTGTGCCTCCAGCTTGACATCGCCGATTCGATTGCACCAAGCCACACAAAAAAGCCCCAGAAAGCAACAGGAATTCCATGCCAGTATAGCGACTCGAGCCAGGGAACATTCCCAAGCTGAACGAACTGCTGAACTCGCGTCGGCATCTTTCGTGAGTGTTTTGGTGCACCGATTCGCGCTTCTTTGTGAGACTTGCGTTTCCCCGAGTCACACTGGCAGCAGTTGCCTGTTTATCGCTCATGCTTACTATTATTTGCAGGATCTGTCAAATTCACTGTCAGACAAAGCAAGGAAGCGGATGTATATGTGCAGAGATCCGCGTGTGCTGCAAGCTTTAGATGCCATGAGGCAATCCAAGCAAGACCAAGAAATGTCGGCCAGGATACAGCCAAAACATGATGCAACTTTCAAATCAGCTGGTCGCATAGGAGGTGCTGCTATAGAAGCTGGTGCTCATCAAGGAAATGCAAGGGATGTACTGGCTCGACGCCAAGGTGATAAATTCACCCAGGGCGTGCTGGGTGACGTCAAGGTCGAGCGTGATAGGTTGGAAACCACACAACAGGAAATCAAAGCAATGAATCACAGCATCCAGCTGTCAGCAGGCAATGAGTTGGAACAGCAGGCCAAAACAAAGCCAGATCTTGCTGGCTGGCGACAGAGGCTGCTGTCAAGGTCGGTGACTGCCAATCGTGGCAAAGCACGGTTCTTGCAAGACAGATCAACCCCCCCAATCGACCCGGACCTCCTGCGAGGCCAGTTGAAGCGCGACCCAGAGTCTTTCGCTGCAATAGGCGATGTCGACACCGTGGAGCGCATGCTGGACGTGCTGAACGTGAATGCTGACGTTGCGGCACTGCGGGCTGTGCAGGCATCCAGGCTACACAGCGCCCAGCACGGCATCGACGACATGTGGCAGGCGGCAAAGTCAAATAAAGAGCGCGAAACTGTGCAATCAGCATACCACTGGCGTAAGCGCTATAAGATACAGCTGACTGTAGCGCAGCGCTTGCAGCTGGAGATGTTTATGCCCGACCAGGAACGCATTGCCCGCGACAAGCACAAACGCAAGCAGCGACTGCGGCATTGGGCAGACATGGTGGGGGGAGACCCCGTTGTAGATGTGGACACACAGGAGTAATGCCCTGCAGCGGTGCTCGTGAAAGAATGCATTTTCACACAGCTGCACTTGTCGCAGTTATGGCGCCAGGCGCTTGGGGTCGCGGGGGAACAGACTGCTCTTGCGGATGTTGTCCAAGCCCAGGAACAGCATGACCACGCGCTCCAGGCCCACACCACCGCCTCCGTGGGGGAAGGCGCCGTGCTTGAAGCTGTCCACGTATGCCTGGATGGTGTCCACTGGGATGCCCTTCTTCTCTGCCTCCGTCACGAGCATTGCCGCGTCGTGGATGCGCTGGGCGCCCGACAGGATCTCCTCCCCCCGCATAAAGAAGTCGTAGCTGTTGCTGGCCTTGGGGTTGCTGGGGTCCGGCATCGTGTAGAACGGCCGCACTGTCATGGGGTACTTGTCCATCATGAAGAAATCAGTGCCGTATTTCTCCTTCACGATCTTGCCCAGCAGCTTCTCGTTGGCGGTGGTAAGGTCATCCTCATCGCTCATCTCCACGCCGGCCTCACGCAGCAGCGCCACACCCTCAGGGTACGTCAGGCGCAAGGCTGGGTCGCAGAACTTGAAGTCCTCAAAGGGGTACTGCGCCCGCACCGCCTCGATTTCGGCGGAGAAGCGCTCCTGGATGCCCTTGAACATGTACACGAACAGGTCTGAGAACATGTCCAGCACCTCGTAGTAGTGCTCATTGATGGCCATCTCCATGTCCAGTCCGTGGAACTCGCATAAGTGCCGGTGCGAGTTGCTGTTCTCAGCACGGAACACCGGCCCGATCTCAAACACGCGCTCGAAGTCGGAACACGCTGCGGTCATCTGCTTGTACAGCTGGGGGCTCTGCGCCAAGCAGGCGGGCTGCCCGAAGTACTTGGTGTGGAACACCTCGGAGCCTCCCTCGCTGGCGCCGCCCAGCAGTTTGGGAGTCTGGATCTCAATGAAGTCGCGCGACAGGAGGAACTCCCGGAACAGCGTGCACACGCCACTGGAAATGCGCATGATGCCCAGGTTAGCGGGGGTGCGCAGGTCGATCCACCGGTTGTCCAAGCGGGTCTTCTGTGTCACCCGTGCGTAGGTGCGCTCCTCGCCCTCGCCCGCGCCCTCGCCCGCGCCCTCGCCCGCGCCCTCGCCCGCGCCTGCGGCGGCGGCGGCGTCGGCAGCAGCAGCCTCCTCGTCTTCATCCTGGAAGGTGCCGTCCCCGGGCTGGGGGCGAGACGCGTCCTCCACAGAAAAAGGGATGGTGGCCATGGCACGGCTGATGGTGTGCAGCGTGACCAGCTGCAGCTCCAGGCCCTTGATAGTGCACGCCTCGATGGGCTCAGGGGCGGCGCTGACGGTGGCAGTCACGTCCACAATGGACTCACGGGAGATGCTGTCAGCGTACTTGATCATCTCCTTGGGCACTTCCTTGCTTTGGAACAGCACACCTTGCACAGTGCGCACGCCCTGGCGCAGCACCATGAAGGCGGCCTTCCCCTTGGAGCGACTGGTGTGCACGCGGGCTCTGATGAGAACCTGCTTGCCAACGTGCGACTCGTTCAACTCGCTCAGTCTGTACAAATTGAAAGGCAGGTTCAAAATACGCCAGAGAAAACAAGAAAATGCAACGCATTTCCCGTGGCACTGTTTTGCAGCTCAAAGACAAACTCAAACACTCAAGCTCTGACTACACGCACCGTGTCCAGACACGTCCAGAAATCTCGGTTGACTGGATCAAAGGAGCGTCACCACACTTGTCACCGAGAGCAGCAGCCTTCTTCTTGGCCAGCTCTTCCGCCTGCAAAGAATGTGGGGTCATGGCTGCGTGCAAAGCGAGTCGCACTGCAGGAGCAGTACGCAGAAATATCCAATTTCCGCACAGCAAAACCTACCTCTTGCTGTGCCTTCAGCTTGCGGAGCTCCTTTGCGCTCAATTCACCTTCGACCTTGGGCTTCTTGTCCTTCTTGGACTTCTTCTCCTTCTTAGGTTTGACAGATCCAGCAGCATCTGCAGCAGGCGCAACCTCAGCGGGTGCCGCTGGTGCCGCTCCGGCCTCAGGCACGGGCACAGAAGCCTCGGGTGTTGAGTCAGCCATGTTTGATGCTCTAGAAAACAAACGGCAGTAATGAACAGTGGGTGTGTAAAGTGAAGCCCGGTCAGCATTATATTTTGACTCGGTGGAAGCGTGCGACTGGTTTGCCAGCTGGTTTGGGGGGCACGGTGGCTCACAATGGCTCATTCTGTGAAAGAAACTGTAGTCAATACACGCCTATCAGAGAGGTCCACAGCACCATCAAAGGAACAGCAAACCGATAGACACATCATTACAGGCAGAGTTTGTCAGGTTTGCACATGTATTCTCAACTTCCGTCGCGAGCATCACTTGGCGTGCTGGCTGTCCCCTGGAGTGGCGGGCCCCACCTGATGCCAGCTCACCACCAAAGTGCTTCACCGTTGCGCTGCAGCAGCCACCAAGGCATTCCCCACCGCCCCCTGTGCCGCCTCCCGCTGAGCTGCTGCCGCAGCGGCGTCCGCTGCCTGTCTGGCGGCCTCAGCTGCGTCTACCTCCTCGATGAGCACCTCCCCCCCCTCACACACCCCAAAGTACGACAGGGGCTTCAGCTCGTTGTCCATGAGGGTGGGGAACGCACTGGCGCTGTCCCGGAAGGACAGACGCAGCAGGGAGGCGTCCTCCATTTGGAAGACCTTGGCGGCGATCTGCGCCAGGGCCTGCACTGGCAGCGTCAGAGGCAGCGCCTTGGGCACTGGGGGCATGAAGCTACTGGCGCCCGCCATGGACCGCAGGGTGATGTTCACCACATCACTGGCCAGAGTTGCCCCTGTGGTGCTGTCACTGGCGCTGGGCAGCGCGTCCGCATACAGCGCGCTGAGCTGCATGAAACGGGGATGTGCTGCAGCGGCAAACGCTTCGGCTTTGGCGTTGTTCGCTCCTGCAGCTTCCTGTGGGGCGCCGTCCTCTGTGGGGGCAAAGCCCGGGAACAGCTGTGTGATGGTGCCTGCCTGGGCATGCTGCGTGATTTCCTCCGAGGCGTGCTTCAGGTACACCTTCTCGGCGTCCGCGCGCTCCCGAGGCCGCACCTGCGAGCCATTCAGGGACTGCAGGCCAGCCACGCGTGCGATGACGTGCATGCGTGCCACCGACGCCCCCATGCCCGCTCCGTCAAACAAGGGCAGCTCACCCGCCCGCAGCCAGGAGAGACGGGGGAAAGAATTCAGCGCATCCAGGGAGGCCCATGCAGCTATGGGGTTGCCAGTGATGGTGAGCGCCTCTAGGGCTGGGAATGCCCCCGGTGGGCACACGGGAATGTCGGAAATAGCATTGCGCACCAGGTGCAAGCTGGCCAATGCCGGCCAACTGCCCAGGCTGAGCACCTCCGGCCAGGTGAGCTGGTTCCCATTCAAGGTGAGGGTGTTGACCTTTTGGAAGGGGGGGCTGTTTGTGGCGCTGCCCCCCCCCGCCCCCGCTGCAGCCTCCGGCCCCGGCGCCAGCGTAGCCATCGCGTTGTCACACACATGCAGCTCCTGCAGATTGGGCACAGCTGGAGACAGCGCTTGAATGTGGGGCCACTGCAGCCCTGTGTCGCTCAGCACCAGCACACGCAGGGAGGGCAGGGCGCCTGCGATGAAGGTCGCGTCCTCAGCAGACGGCGGCAGCAAGGCGTTGCCGCCCACATTCAAGGTCTCCAACTTGCCCAGCTGCGCACCCAGTCCCGCAATGAAACGCACATTCCACAGAAGATTCTCCCGCATGTCCAAGTCAATGAGGTGGGGACACTCATGGCCCAAGGCGCCCTCCATTGGCACTGACGACACACAGCCGGCCTTGACTGAGACATTGAAGAGTTTGCTGAGCTGCTGCTTATTCCGAATATGGGAATCTCCTACAAAAATAATGTGCATGCCGGGTGCATTTGCTTGCTCTTGGCTTTCCCCGCTGTCGTCTTGGATGCTGGGAGGAGCGGCATACTTCTCATGCAGTGCCGTTAACAGCAGCTGCCCTGTTTGAACAAGAGGAACTTTCAAAAATGAACCTGCCCCTGGAGGACAATCAAAATAGCGGTAATCTGTGCCATCTTTTGATACACTGCCATCGTTCTTGCCGCGAGTGCAGTCGTCCCATTGGATTCCTGCGGAAAATGCGTGAAACGGCAAGACGCGAGGTTCTGGTGGATCTCACCTGCATACACCGTGTCCGCTTTCTTCGATGTTGCGACAGGACCAACATAGCGAACGGTTCCCTTGTTTCCATCCTTGTCACAAATGCGTTGTCTCACTTGAACCATTATGAAAGTCGCCGCTTGGATTTTTATGAATCAATTGATCACTAGATGGCTGAATACAAACCAAATAAGGGCTATATTATCGGCGTCAGCAGCACACGAAAGGTGTTCAAGCATTGATTAGGCATGTGTCAACTGGTAACCACGATTGTGGAATGCTTGGGTCGCAGCTGGCAATAGACTCGCCAGCATAGACCCCTCAACAGGCGTCGATCGCCATTTTTGTTGGGCTGTGCCCGCCGTCACCCGTGTGGGGCGGCGGCGCCCGTTTTGTGGTTGATGCTGCAGTGAGCAACTTGATACTTCAGGGCATTGCGGGCCTGCCATGCCGAGGAGGCGCCGTGCTAATGTACCGCTGCCGTAGATTCTGGCTCTCTCAGAGAGGTGTACGAGCAGACCCCTCCTTCGGCATGGCTCAGCAGCCGTCGTGACGCATGCCGCCAGCACGATGCATAATTCGTATTATTCAGGGCACTCCATGAGCCTGACGCACTGATCCTTGGGCTTTTGTGTGCCTGAAGGCAACCATCTTCGCCGAGGTGCAGCTCTTGCAATTGTTTCTTCACCAGCACGGCAACCCGCCTCGTCGCACACAGCCCACCGCAAGCTGCAGCCCGACAGGCCTTGCCGCCGTGCACTCTTGCGGGGAAAAAAAGCATTTGCACGTTTGGGGGACCAGTCCTTTGAGTGCTCGAGATTCTCACTCAACACAATAGCAAGCTCTGTCTTGGCAGCGACATGCTTCTGTCGAGCCAGCCGAAAGGCAGCACTAGCTATAGACACAGCTCAGCAGCTGTTCCCTTCCGATCAGCACCATTTTCTTTGCGTGTTCTTCCTTTGTTATTCTGTTTTTGTGCCTTGGTCAGAGGGTGAGTGTCTGGACAGGCACGGTGCCGCTGAGCGAAACGCAAGTAAGCCCGAGGGCGAGAGCACCTCAACACCTCCTCCCGCTTCGCAGGCAGCTCCAAGTGACACAAACAGTGTTTAACGTGGATGAAAATGCCCCAATTTCAACGCTTGTCGGCCTCTTCAACACCACAGTGGATGGTGTCGTGAACAGCTCCATCGCAGTGTCCCCCACAGCTGTGCCCTCAGAGTTTCAGGTGGTAACGCCAAGCACTGACGGCTTCAGCGCAGGCGAGGTGCGGCTACAGCAACTCCTCGACTTTGAGTCACAGTCAGTGTACAGCGTGGATTTGCTGCTGCAGTTGGGAGGGCAGTCTGACACCGCACAAACCTTGTCCATTTCAGTGGTGGATGTGCCTGAGGCGCCTGTCTGGATGAACGCCTCGGCGGAGTACACCATCCCCCACAACGCCGCAGGCAGTCAAGTTCTGCAGCCCCATGCAGTAGCGTTTAATCCTTCCCCGCAGGATGCCTCCTGCACCCTGGCAGGGCCCTTCCAGCCCAATGAGAACAGCTTCCGCGATGCCTTCCGAGTGCTGTCAAGCAACGCCCCAGGGCAGCTGCGCTGTGACGCTGAGCTGATCCAGACACAAAATACTGCCGTGGAAGTCATCTTCTCCGCTGCAATTAATGCGTCCAACGCTGCAGGGTGGGTCTCCCTCCCGCTGCAGATTCGAGTCACAGCGCCCCCCCCAGCTGTGCTGCTGAACACAACCGCATTAAACATCGCGGTGGTGGAGAACAGCCCCGCCCCGCGGCTGCTGGGCAGTGGTGTGTCCGCGCTTGCGTTGCCGGGGGGGTCAGGGGCCCCCGCCTGCACGCTAGGCCCCCCCTTCCAGCCCTCCCAGGCGGCAGTCACAGCGGCATTCCAAGCCGTGACGGAGCCAGGCAGCGCAGCAGACACATCTGTGTGTCGCCTGCAGCTGCTGACTGCCCTGGACGCAGAGATGCACAGCAGCTACGCCTTCCGTCTGTGGGCCAACAGCTCCATGGCTGGGGCGTACGCGCAGGTGGCCGTGGCTGTGACGAACGTCGACGAGCCGCCCTACCTGTTGTCAACTGTGGAGACCATGCAAGAGAATGCAGCGGCAGGGGCGGTTGTCGCTCAGCTGCGTGGGTTCAATCCAGAGGGCATCTTCCCCCTGGTGTTCTCGCTTGTGCAGGAACACCCGCTGTTCCTGCTGTCAAGCACAGGCGAGCTCAGTACTCGTGCCAATGTGTCCAGCGTACCTGAAGCGGTGCCCAGCATTTCCTTTGAGGCGCTGCTGCAGGAATCTGGGCAGGCCACCTTTCGAGAAGTGACGCAGGCCGGAGCTGAGGCTGGGTGGGGGGGGGGCACGGATATCGGAGCCGCCGTGAACCTCACACTGATGGTGCAACTGCAGGCAGGCAGCCTGCTTTCCGAGCAGACCCCTCTGTTCCTGGTTGTGCAAGATGTGGATGAGCCCCCCCTGTTTGCGCTGCCATCAGCAGTGGGCCCCCCAGCAGCCACTTGGGGGGGTGGGGACCCCCCCCTTGACATGCCCACCCTGTACTTGCTGGAGGGGCTGCAGGGGGGCAGATTGGCCCACAGCGAAGCAGATGCACGGGCAGGCGTAGTGCCTGATGCACCCTCTGTGGCCTGCTTCACGCCAGATTTGCAGGCAGGCTCCAGTGACTGCACGCTGCAGGTGCTGCTGCTGCCTCGATCTGCCGCCAGCCTGCTCGAGACGTACACCGCGCGGTCCCTGCCTGTGCCCCTGGATGCTGGGGAGATTGCACAAGTAGCAGCAGCATGTGGCGGCCCACAGCAGTGGGGGGCTGTGTGGCTCAACACATCGGCGCTCACGGCGTCCTGTCTGGGAAACAGGCTACTGGCGACGCCCTACACCAGCGCTATGCAGCTGAACGGGACTGCTGTGAGCGCTGCAGAGCTGCCACCCGCAGGCCCTCCCCTGTGGCTGGGAGAACACACTGTGGCTGTGGAGCCACGGGTGTGTTTCAACGTCACAGCCGCCGGGGCTGTGGGGGTCACCTCGCTGGGCAGCGCCTGCCAAGCCGCCAATTACGAGGCACGTGCAACGTACCACGTGCTGCTCCAGGCGCACTCCCAGCGACGGCCAACGGGGCCCCGGGCATGGGTGCTTGCCAAGGTGCACGTGGTGGATGTACCCGAGGCCACCACCATCTCATCAGCCTCCCTGCTCTTCGCCCCAGAGGACCTGGAAACCGGCACCAATATCCCCGACTCAGCATTGAGTGTGGCAGATGAGGACGATGAGTCCATCGCCGTAGCGTTGCGGGCAGACTCCAACGGCTGCGGCCAGCTGCAGTACGTGCCCGCCTCCATTCCCCGCCGCGCAGACGGCAGCCGCCTCCGGGCCTTTCTGCAGTTGAAACCGGGGGGGGACTTGCCCAATGCCGTGTTCACGTGTGTCATTGAAGCCCGGAACAGCTCAGGCGCCGTGGTGGCCACGCGGTCTGTGACCATTTCAGTGGAAGATTTAAATGACCCCCCTGTGCCCAGCGCCCCTCTCATCACAGGCAGCGTCCTGGAGAATTCACCAGCTGGAACAGTGCTGGCCGTGCTGAACGCAACTGACCCGGACTTGAGACAGAACTTGACATTCTCAGTGACCAATGAGTTGTCCACGCTCTTTTACATCGTGCCGCTGCTGAACCCCTCCAACGATTCCTCCCCGGGGGCGCCTGCCTTTGTGCGTCGCTCGGCGCTGCTGTGCCTGCGGAGCGACGTGGTGGATTATGAAGCAATGGCGGCTCGAAACTTCAGCTATACCATCCCTATGCAGGTGACAGACACCACAGTGCTGCGTTCCTCCACCAGCGGAGAGTTCGCCCCCGACCCCTCCAAGATCGTGCAGAGTACGCCCTTTGTGGTGCAGCTGCAGGTGCTGGATGTGGCAGACGGCCCTATGATCCACTCGGTGCAGTCCCTGTCGCCCTATGGTCTGAGCACTGCTGGTAGCGACTTTGTGGAAATCAGGGGAGCCAACTTGGGCAGTGGGGCAGCAAGCCACCCAGATGTCCCCTTCCGAGTGTCGGCTGTGCTGACGGAGGCACGCTTCAAGAACCTCACGGCAGCAGACTTGGCTGAACATATCGTGGCCTCCTGTTCCGCCCCATCGTGGCGGAACGTTTCCGTATTCGTGGCTCAAGAGTGTTCCGTCACGGAGCCCCAGGTGGCCATTCAGTGCCGTGTGCCGCCTGGCTTTGGGGAGGGGCATTCATGGGGGGTGGTGCTGGGGGGGCTGCTGGCACTACCCGGTGGGCTACAGCGCTTGAAGTATGACCCCCAAGTGCCTATTGCTCTGCGCAGCCAGACCCTGTGGCCACAGACCCGAACACAGTACCAAAGCTGCAACGGCGTGATCGAACCAACTGCCGCCTCAAGCCCCATGTGTGCAGTGGAGGGGGGGGCGCGGAATTGCCCCTCCCTCCCCCAGCCCCCCCTGACCCTGCCGCCGCGGGGGCAATGCACCTCGGAGGCAGACAGCACCGCCCCCGCCTGTGCCCGTATCGCGCAGTTCAGCGGCTGGAGCAGCGACACCACGGCATACGGCAGCCCCTCTGTGGTGCGGGTGGGGGGGTCAGGGGCGTCTGAAGCCGCCACCAGGGGGGGGCAGTTAGTCACCATCACCGGCACCAACTTCGCTTTGAGGCGATTCCAAGCCGTCACGGAAGTCACATACGGGGCACAGGGCACTGGTTTCGATGCCCAGGGCTGCAACATCACACGCGACCACGCGGAGTTGCAGTGCTTTACAGGAGCTGGGGTGGGCACCGCACTGCAGTGGCAGGTGTCGGTGGCGACACTGTCAAGCGCTGTGCCCAGCACCAGCTATGCTAGACCCTCCGTGTCCGCTGTGTTTACGGCAGCGCTCTTCCAGAACGGAACACTTGGTCCACTGCAGAACACCAGCTCCGTGAAACTGTCGACAGGGGGAGACCCCTCTCGGCGCCTGATTGTGAATGGTGAGAACTTCGGGCCGCAGGACGCTGGGCGCCGCCGCCTGCAGGAAGTGCACGCACCGCACACCGCCTCCTCCTTCGTGTCCGAAGCTGTGGCTCCCTGGAGTCGCCGCGGGGCCCTGGCACACTCCAGTGGCCGCTGGCTGCAAAGTGTGCTTCCCGCCAGCAGCGTGTCTGTCGCCCTGCAGTCGCGGCTGTCAGGACAGCGATTCACACTGTCAGGCTGCGCCGTGTCCAGGGCATTTGAGCAGATCCGCTGCAACATGCCGCAGGCCGTCGGGCAGAACCTGTCTGTTGAGGTGCAGGTGGGCGGTCTGTCCAGCGATTTGTCCAGGGGAGCGGCAGCAGTGGTGCAGTTCCACGCACCCGTCATCACCCCCGCCACACGCAGCATCGCTGTGCTGGGGTCACGGGTGGATATTGACGGAAGCAACTTCACTGGAGCGTCCACGGGCGTGGCCACAAAAGTGTTCTTTGGACACCGGCTGTTCCAAGTTGAATCCCCCTGCACTGCCGCCGCGTGCAACGTGAGCTCCCTGAACCCCCCCCCAGAGCGAGAGCTGAGCAGCACAGATGTCACTGACGTGAGCTTCCGACAGGTGCGGTTCGACGCCCCCCCCGGGGAGCGCACTGCCGTCCCTCTGCGTGTGGAGGTGGGGGGCCAATCCAGCAACACTGTGAGCGGTTTCTCATACTCCGCAGCTTCGGAGACGGTGCAGGTGCGGCAGCAGGCTGGGCCCGGAGCGTCTCCCGGCAACAGCAAGGTGTACGTGCAGATCCGGTCCACCCGCAGCCGCCTGCAGCTGTCAGCGTGCTGCTGGGCTCTGCGGGTGCTGGGGGCGCACACAGCGGAAGTGCGAAACGGCACTGCTGCTAGTGCTGTGTCCACGGTCGCCCCCTGCTTTCAAAACGATGTGTTCTCAGACACTGATCAACTGGATGTGGGGTTCCCCAGTGACGCCAACAGTGCCTTTGTGACGGCTTCGGCGCAGGGGAATGCACGACGGGTGCTGGCTGCACTGCAGGGAGGCGAGACGGACTGTGAATGCGCCTCCACAAGCCCGGATCACATCTCCGTGAACCTGGAGAATCCTGGCTCTCAGCTCTTCGGCAGCCGCTCCTCAGATATCGTCGCCATGGTGGACACGGGGAGTGAGCTGCTGCTTGTGGCGCGGCTGTGTCACGTCATTGCCGACGAACTTCAAGTACTGGCCGGCGGCGAGCTGCGCGGCAGCACTGACGGCGGATACGACTACTTCAATGTGGCTGATGCCCCTATCATCCAAGCAGTAGAGCCCCCCCCCTTGCCCTTTGCAGGGGGGCTCCTGCGGGTGTTGGGCCAGAACTTCCGAGAGACTCGGGGACAGCTCCTGCTACGCACGGTGCCGGTGTGCAGTACCGTGTCCAAAGAAATCGCCCTGAATGTCACTGCATGGCAGCTGGTGAACGGCAGCAGCTCCGGGCAGTTCGAGATCCTGGCACATGTGCCGGCAGCAGCCCCCTGCGCCCGCCGCTGCATCTTTGTGCGTTTGCAGTCCAGCAACAACAGCCAGACCAGTGACAGCGCAGAGTTCTGCGTCGAGTGCGCCAGCTCTCTGGGTGTGGCCCGATTCCTCCCAGGCAGTGCCTCTGGGCCCACTCAGGGCTTCCAGTTCGCAGGCGAGGAGGGGAATCTGCAGACAGGCGACGCGCCGCTGCTGCAGCTGCACATCCCAGGTGCTGTCACCATGCCGCCCCAGCAATGCCCAAGCAACAGACCCGACTTGAGCCCCGTGGCAGTGGGCACGGGCCCCGTGCCTGGCACCCCCTCCTATGCCCTGGCTGACGAGTCACGCACCTGGCTCCTGCGTGTGAGTGTGGGCGGCTCCCTCTGCAGGATCGTGCACTGGGAGGGTGAGGATCTGGCCTGCCGTGCCCCCCCCGGCGAGTGGCGCAACACACAGCTCACCCTGCAGGTGTATGACGGCATGGGAGTGTGGAAGGAGCTGCCACTGATGGCGACTTCTATCGCCTCTACGCAATCGTATGTGTACAGCAGGCCGGCGCTGACTGCCCTGGTAGGGAGTGGCCGCCGTCGCCTGCAGGCTGGCGCCACCACCCTAGGCCCCACAAGCGGCGGCGCAGAGCGGACGTTATTGGGCTCCAGCCTAGGAGCCCAACCAGGCGCCCTGCAGCTCATTGGTGCCGATGCAGAGGAAAAAACACTCACGGTGCGTTCCTGGAACAACACACAGGTACGTTTCGTCGTGGAGCCTGGGCTGGGCGGCTGGGTGCGGCTGCTTGTCACCCCCCCTGACTGCGTTGCGGGCTGCGAACGGGCGGAGCGCTTTGCGGCGTATGACGCCCCGCAGGTCGCCGCCATTGAAGAGGTGCTGCGCAGCGTATCAGATGTAGCACGGACGGCCACTTCTAACCGGAACGGCAGCACTGCGTACATAGACGCGCGCACCTCTGGGATCTCCTTCCGTGGGTTCAACTTCGGCGATGTGGATTTGGCCAATAACAGCATCTCGGTGGGAGGGCAACCATGCGTGCCTGTCAGTGATGACACGGTGTATCGACGCAGCGATGAGCTGGCGTGTGACATTACCAACATCCCAGTGGGGCCCTTGAATATCTCCATTAACGTGGCGGGTCAGAGTGTGTTCCAAACTGCAAGCGCCTCCAGACTGGTGGCGGAGTGTCGCACAGGGTACTTTGGCGTGGTGCCGGGGGTGGACCGCTGTGTGCCGTGCCCCACTTGCACCACATCCGACTGCAGCAAGCTGGGACAGCTGACTGCCTCTGTGTGCAGCGGGGGCAACGCCTTGCCTGCTGCCTCTGCTGGCTTTTGGCGCACAGACGCGTATGCGTCCATCAGCATCGTGGCTGTGGACCCGGACACACGCAACGCCTCCTTGCAGCGCGTGACCTTCACCCTGTCCGCTGGCGCGTTCCAGTTGATTACTGAGAATGCCCTCAACCCCAGCATCCAACGCACCCACATCATGACGGTGGCAGCAGGCGATACCACCCCACTCGGCGACCTGGCCAGCGCATACCTGGTGCAGACATTTGGCTCTAAGGCCCGCTTCTCCTTCACACGATGTGAGCCCGCGGAGGCGTGTCTGGGGGCAAACTTGTGCCGCCCGGGGTATGCCGGTGCAGCCTGCTCCTCCTGTGTTGCTGGGCAGTACCAGCGTGACTTCCTCACGAACACGTGTCGACCGTGCCCGCCTGAGCCCCTATTGAACTTTGTGGGCATTCTTGTGGGTGTGCTGATTGCAGCGCTTGTCCTGTACAAACTGTACCAGAAGGGCCCATCGGTGGCGGCGCTCAGCATCGCAGTGGACTACCTGCAGATCATTTCGGTGTTCGGCACGTTGAACTTGGAATGGCCCCCGGTGCTGCTGCAGGTGTTCCGCATTGCAGCAGCCTCTGCAGCTTCAGTAGATACAGCCTCGCCAGACTGCGCAGTGGCCATCGGGTATATTCCAAAGTGGTACTTCCAGATGCTGCTACCCGTCAGCGTTGCCACAGTGTTCCTGGTTGTACACCTGTTGACCGTTCTTGGAAAGTTCCTCATGCGACGCAAGCTGGACTTCAAATCCCTCACGAAGCACTCTGATAAAATGCTGGGCTCCTGGCTGCTAATGTGCTCATTCCTGTACATCGCCCTCACCGCGAAGGCATTTGAAGCCCTGTCCTGCCAGCTGGTTGCAGCCAAGCCGGTTCTCACCGTGGACCCTAGCATTTCTTGTGAATCCATCGAGTACCTCGCCATGCGGCAGTGGGCAATTGTGGGTATTATGGTGTACGGCCTGGGCATCCCTGTGTTCTTTGCGACGCTTATCTACATGTACGGGGCCCGAATGAAAGTGGACCAGGCTCTGCGTATCCGCAACCTGGCCGGCAGCCGCGACACCAACCCCTTCTATGACATGTCCAAGCGCTACCGGCGCCTGTACTTCAAGTTCAAGCCGGAATACCACTTCTGGATTTTGCTGATTCTGGGTCGGAAGTTCCTCATTGTGGCCTCCACTTTCGTGCTGCAGCGGCGGCCAGTGATGGCAGCCACAGTCATCACTGTGGTGCTTTTTGGCTCTGTCATGCTGCAAATGCTGAACAATCCATACCGCAGCCACAACTCGGAAAAGAAGCAAGCGGAAGACAAAGCAGCCGCCGCCGCCGCAGCAGCAGCCGCTGCCGCCGCCGCCGCCGCCAAGGGTCCCGCCCTGCGCAGCTCCAGCGCCGAGGGGGGAGTCACCACCAACCCCCTGAAGTTCGCCTCAAGCCAGGGAAGCTGGGAACAGGGCACTGTGGGCAGTCTCCCGCCCAAGGGCATTGCGGGGCTCATATCTGGGCGGGGGATCAAATTCCGCGAGGAGGACCTGTTGAATGACGACAGCCACATGTTCGCGAACGACCCGCAAGTCACCGCCGCTGCCGTGGCCGCCCAGGCCAAACAGCTCAAGGCAGCTTCCAGCGGGGGGGGGCGCTTCGCCAAACGAGGCTTGACAGTGAACGGCCGTGCTCGTGGGGACTCCCTGTTTGCCCGCATGGCCACCATCGCCAACTTGGGCAGTCCCACAAGCAGCAATCGGCACAAAGCCTCAAAGTCCCGCGCACGCGCCGAGAGCAAACTGGGGCCGCAACTGCGCTCGCAGCCAGGCATTTCCCTGGGCGCCCGCCCCCGCCGCACCATGCATACACAGTCCCCCGCACAGCCCAGGGCAGAGCAGGAACACCCCGCGGCCCTCCATGGCACGTGCTCCTGCTGGCCCTGCGGCTTCATGGAACGACTATGTGACGCCGTGTACCGCTGTGTGTGCGGGGGCCGCTGCTGCCTGCGGCTTCGGGTGGCGGCGGGCTGCGGACGGGCTGCCCCCCGTGCCACCCCCCTTCGACTCGCGAGCAGCAGCACTATGCGGCAGAACGCTATCAAAGCGACGGCCTCCAGCGGAGGCACCACTGGCCTTGCCAAGCGCAGGTACAGTCTGGTGGGTGCACTGGGCACACGACACATCAACTCCCATCACGCAGCTGCAGGCTCTGACTCAGTGTTTGCCTGGACGAAACGACAGTGCATGGCACACTGCCCCTGCTGCAAGGGCCAGTCCCTTTCCGACTTGCAGTTGAGGTCGGAAGCGCGAACAGGGGGCAAGGTGAAGATCAAGTTGAAGTATGTGTTCGACTACAATCGGCTCGAGGCCACCTTCCTCTGCTGCGCGATCTTTGTTCTGCTGTCAGGTGTCATGTTCAAGTCTGTGGATTGTGACATCGCCTCTGACAACACAGTGGGTGTGGAGAATGACGTAGCAGTGGGCGAGTCGGGCGCCAACAGCAGCTCCGATGATGCTGCCGTGGAGCGTAATACGCTGCAGGCTGTGGTGCTGGTGCTGATCGCAGTGTCCACAGCCATCTGCGTCGCCACCGTGGCTGCCGAAATGTGGTTGGGCTTCCGGTACTTCCTGCTGGCGGGCAAGGCACGGCGCCAGGCAGAGCGGGAGCAGCGCCGCGCCATGGCTGCCCGCAAGCCCCTCTCCAGCACCAAGAGCCTGTCCAGAAGAGCCTTAGACATTAGCGGCGACAGTGGCAGCGCCGGCAGCCCCAGTCGTGTGAAACGGGACGAACAAGACCAGACGTGCATCGCCAAAAGCAGCGACCGGTGCTCCGCGTGGTTAGCAATAACGTGTTTCGCGTGTGTTCGGCTTGGCGCCAAGTGCAAGTGCCGATGCCAGCGCTGTCAGCAATGTGCCGCCCCACAAGCGGCCGCCGACAGCGAGGATGATAACGGCGACATTGAGCTCACCACAAGTGGCAACCAGGCTGGCTTCGTCACTTCCCGCCAGCGGGCCATCTCCCGTGCAGTGCAGTCTGCACAGCGGTACGCAGGGGAGGACGAGGAGGAAGACGGTGCCTCCGCCGCGTGGCAGCTGCCGGACATGCAGGCTAAGCTGTCGGCCATGTCGGGGTACTCAGCCCCCGCCGCGCCCCGGGAACGCAGCAGCAGCAAGGACCCCGCAGCGCTGCTGCCCACCTCCCCTGGTCTGTATAAGGCACAAATGGGCGCGCAGGGGGTGGCAGTGCATGACGTTGCCCTGCGCCGCACAGCCGTGATTCAACGCCTGGCGGCACTGCAAGCCAAGTCAGCCGACATCTCCAAAGCGGAGCTGGCAGCGCTCAAGGTGGTGCACGCCAGCGAGAAGCAGCGATGCCCTGGCGCATCTAGCGAGTCACGGGCCTCCTCTGCGCTGGGGCACACTGCCGTGGCGGCCGCGCATTATGGCTTGCTGAAGTCAGCGTCTCTCCCCCCCGAGGCCATGCGCACGCTGGAGACACTGTCCAAGGCAGAGGCGTACCAGAAGCTGCAGGCAGCGGAGCAGCGAGCACGGTGGGCCAAGGCGCCGCTTGTGGGCGGCTTTGTGAAACAGGCCCCCGCACACCCAAGTGCAAGCGGCGCAGGGGATGCAGCGCAACACGACCCGGCCAGCCCAGCACACAGCAGCGTGTCCACAGCGTCAGCCACGGTGTCCTCGGGGGGCCTGGTGCAAGTCACGTCCCCCTTGCAGGCCCTGTCACTGGTGGGTGACCGTCGCCATGGGCGGCTAGCCTCTGCCTCGTCAGTTCCCACTGACCCCCGCAGCTCAAAGGGGAAGCCCATGAAGCTGCCCAAGGATGTGGGGCGGGTGGTGGGCATCACCCCCAAGGACCTCAGCAAGCGCGTGGCGCGGTACGCGTTCAGTGTGCACTTGGGGCGTGCAGGGGGGCTCCCACCCTCCGTCCCCCAGGGCGCCAGTCTCACACTCACCCTGCGCAAAGACCAAAGCAAAGACCGTGTCATGTTCACGTACCGCAACGGGCAGCATGTGCGTGCCCGTGAAATGAGTCTGCTGGTGGTGAACCCAAGCATCGATGTGGTGCACGGCACAGTAAGTCTGGATAGCAGGGGCCGCAGCGGCGCTGCGGTGGTACGCTCGGAGCAGCTGGTGGGGACTTTCTCCATTCCCATCAAGGACTTCGTGCTGGCCAACCCCACCCGGGATGAGCACGATGGGTCCCGAGACCCCCTGTCAGGCCGCACAGAGGTACAGTGTCCTTTGACGGACTACACCGGGCAGCGCAGGGGGCACATGAGTCTTTTTTGTCGCCTGCAGCACCGGGGTGTGGCCCTGGACGATTGGACCGCAATGCGCATGGGGGCGCGGGACTTCTCAGACATCGCGGCGCCCTCTCAATTTTCCAGCCACGTGGACAAGCTGGCCGTCCCCCGCACGCTTGTGGGGGGGGCGGACGCTGAGGGAGTGCAGGCAGGGGGGGGCATCGGCTTGCGAGACGGACATGACTTTGGTTCAGCAGATGTGCGGGTGCAGCAAGACACCCCCGCACGGCGAATGGGTCGCCCACACCGCAGTTTGACGTGGACCAAGTCAGGAGGGGGGGGGGGCGCGGACGCTGAAGTGCAGGAGTATGCCCCCCCCCGTGAATCGGCCCCCAGCCGCTTGTCACTCATGCCCAAGAAACGCCCGCCACGTGGCAGCATGGCTTTTCAAATCGTTCAAAATGAGGAAGGGCGCAATGTGGCCGTGCCGTACCGCAGCGTGGCATCTGCTACTGCTGCAGCTGCTGCGTCGGGGGGAGACGCTGCCTGCGCAGTCGCCGCCCGACAAGTCTTGCCCTCAAGCATGAGCTCCACTGTGTCGATGGATGCGTCTGGGCGCTCCTCCATTGTGAACCCGCTGGTCATGGCTGCCACCCTGCAGGAAATGGGCGAAACATCGGAGACAGCAATGAAGCGTCGATTCTCCATGCAGCGCGCACACGTCGCCACGCCATCCATTCAAGTTCCCGCAAAATCTTTCGTGGGCAGCGATGCTCGAGCCAGGCGTTCACTGCAGGTGCAAGTGCAGGGCTCCGCGCGAGAGCAGATGGGTCGACACAAAGCATACAGCAGCGTTTCACGCCTGGATCTGACTGCTGATGCTGAGCGCACCGCAGCCGTATCAGCTGGTGGTCACACGCTTGACTCACTGGCAGAAAACTCCGGCGATGAGAGCGACGGGATTTCAAGTTAGTTGGTAGCATGAGGAGCTTTGCCTGTTGAGGTGCAGGAAGGCAGATGCCAAGCAAACCAATTGCAAGCCAAGAGAATGCATTGACATAAATCTTCAACAACAAAACATTCGAAATCTGACTGCTGAGGTTTGATGTGGTCGATGAGCACTCCGAGTATGAAGACAGGACTGGTTGCTCTGTACACGTGTATGGACTGGATTTTGCCCCACTTGTGCTCATCACAAGGGGGGTCACATCGTGCCACCAGACGAAAAACTGAAAAGGGTGGAAGTTCTGAAATCAATTCCACGAATGCTTGTCACTTTTAGTCCAAGTTGTCAGAGAGGAAAGAAAGACGACCACTTGAAACTGTGTGAATCAGGCGTTTTGGGGTATATCCACATTTCAACTGCCCAGGTGCCAAAGCGAGCTGCATCGAGGCATCATCGTGCACACCCCGGTGGCATTTGACGATAGAAACGTCACTCGTACATTTGTTTGTAGCGTGGAACGCTGGTGTGTGGAAAATGATTGGAGCAAAGAGTTTTGCACAGCTCATACACACGAAGCAGTGCTTTTGCTGGAGCTCTGCTTTGACAGTTTTTGTTTGCATGAATGGCATGCTACTGTACAATCTAAATGTTCACGACTCAACTATTGCCTTGGGAACTGCATCTTTTTTGCCAATGCAGCTCCCAAGGCCTGGCGGGTCGTTTTCAGAGTTTGTAGCAGCCTCAGCGCCTGCCGCCAGGAAAACTAAAGTCAGCTCGACCGCCAAAGCATCAAACGGAAGAAGCACCACTGAATTTGTACTCAAAAAAGACCCATTTGTGCCCACAGCTGCATTTGATGGAACTTCTGCGACTGTGACTTACAATTATGACTCATACACTGCGAATGCCGCAAGTTCTTTTACGACAGTGAAGTCAAAATTCCATGCTGGAGTTCAAGGCTTGTTCAGCGAGCAGCCAAATGCAGAGGCAGCGTATCTGAAACAAATCGAGCAATTTGTGTCCGTCAAGCAGTTCGTGGGGCTAGAAAATGTGTGTGTTGCGTCTCAACTTAACCCGAAATGGAAAGTGAAGCAGCACGATCCTCAACTGAATAAGTATGCCTTTCAAAGGACATCAATGCTTATGATGGCACAGATGCAGTCGGATGAAGTTGTACTTCATGGCAAAATATTTGTGGGAGCAACGTCGCTGTTTCAGCAGTTTTCCATCGTGGGCAAGGCAAATCGGCAAGCCACGAGGTCTGACACTGCGCCAGACTTTGTGACCAAGGTCCTGAATGCTGATATCAAGCTGATACCCAGGCGCTCTGGTGACAATCCTGCCTCTTGGCTTCAAGTTGTCAGCTCAGACAAGGCAGCCGTGCATTTAGGGCGTTGTGCTGCGATCCCAAGGGCGGTGGCCCACCCTCGCCATCCAGCACATGCTGCCATACGCTCCGCACTGACCTCCATCCTTGAGAATGCCCGCGAACCCACCTCTGCAGCTCGAGTTATTGCGTTGGCTCTGTTGCTGGTCGAGCCAGGCAGGGCTCGTGTCGCTGACAGCATGCTGCAGGTGGCAGGGCATGAGCTGCACGATGCAGTGGGCCCACTGCTGCAAGCGCTGCGATACAATACCTCAGCTGCTGAAAGAGCTGGCGCAGTGTATGCACCGCTGAGTTTCAACGGCGTTGGTGCGTGTTTTCTGCCAGCGCTTGCCCCAATGATCCCTTTCAACACGCTGTGGGCGCTGCTACATGTGTACGCTCTGCCGACAAAGTACTCGCTTGATTCAACAAAGCGCCTAAGAGGCCAGATCCAGAATGACATGTCAGTGAACCCCGGGCTGTGCTCTGCATGGAAAGACAATGCGCCCATGGTGTCGTCAATCATGAATCACTACGGCGACTGGCACTTCCTCGGCAGTGGGGGTCAGTCATTTGGGTGCACTGAGTACGGCATGATTCTCGACTACTGGGGCAACGCACAGCGCCTGCAAACAGCACATGAACTGCGCAATTTGGTCGTTGCAGCCTGGTGGGAGTACGACTATCCCACCCCTTCAGAAGGCAGGGAGAAGCTGCCACACATGTCCATGTTACTGCACCACGGCGCCAACATCAATGCCATCCACAACAACCCCGGCATGCCAGCGCAGTACGCATCTCAGCTCACCCGTGGCTTGCTCCACGTTGAAGGGCAGTTTGTTGAGGCCTCCTTGCACAGGCCCCATACCCTGAAGAACGCCGCAAAGGGCTCCATAACCGTGGCCTGCTATCAGAAGGCAATCATGCGGTACCAAAACCCGTGGGACATGCCACTTCCCGCTGCAGCTGCCCTGGCAATCGTTGGCCAGGGTGTACTGTCCATGAATGCAAGCCACGCTGGACACGATCCTGTGTATACCAGTCACGAGCGGAGCATCGCAAGGCAGCTGACTCAAGGTCTCGGCACAGTTCAGCAGGCAGGAGACATGATTCAACAAGTTGGAAAGAAGTTCCGCCACCGATTACACAAGCTGCTTTTGAAACAAGCTCGTATTGCTCGCCACGCCGGGGAGCGCAACGGCCCCTACACCTCCAACGTCTCCTGCATCCCCACAGTGGTCCTCCTGCAGCGGGGGGAGGGGTCCAACCTGCGCGCCTTCGCCAACCTGAAGGAAGTCCTGCAGGCCCTGGCTGCGTGGCTGGGGTACACGCCC